>Ga0209491_10000247_pt1 | contig 106456 bp, 44 predicted proteins | sample BON02_FD_187213 | JGI IMG/M metagenome (GOLD analysis project Ga0209491, IMG submission 187213) | Freshwater microbial communities from Lake Bonney liftoff mats and glacier meltwater in Antarctica - BON-02 (SPAdes) (version 2) | ecosystem: Environmental > Aquatic > Freshwater > Ice > Glacier... | reverse complement strand
CCCCTCCCCCCCCCCCCCCCCCCCCCCCCCTCCCCCCCCCCCCCCCCCCCCCCCCCCCCGCCCCCCCCCCCCCCCCCCCCCCCCCTCGCCCGTTGCGCCCATGCTGCGCCTCGGCGCGAGCGGCACTCACGGGCGGGGCAAGCATGCATCGAGGCGCGCAGCCGAGCCCCGCCCATTCACCCTCTGCGCCGCGTTCTCTGCGCGTCGCTCTCCCGGTCATTGCCGTCGCGGCGCCTCGCGCCAAACAGCCAACCTCCCTCGCTCAGCCGCCACCGCCGAGGCCGCCCCTGCCACCTCCACCCCCCCGCAGCAGCAGCATCTCCAATGGCGCGACTGCTGGTACGCGGTGGCGTTTGAGGCCGACCTCGACAAGTCGGCGCCCGCCCCCTTTACGCTCCTGGGCCAGAAGATCGTGATTTGGTGGGACGCGCGCGGCGGCGAGGAGGCGGGGGCGCCGGCGGGCGACGACGGCAACAGCAGCAGCGGCAGCAGCAGCAGCGGCAACAGCCCCCGCGGCCGGTGGCGCGCCTTTGCCGACGCCTGCCCCCACAAGCTCGCGCTCCTGTCCGAGGGCCGCATCGCGCGCGGCGGCGACCTCGAGTGCCCCTACCACGGCTGGCGCTGGACGGGCGACGGCGCCTGCGCGGCCATCCCGCAGGGCGCCGACCCCTCGGCGCCGCGAGCGCGCGCCACGGCCTTTCCCTGCGCATCCGGGCAGGGCATCGTCTTTGTGCGCCCGACGCCCCTGCCGCCGCCGCCGCCGACGGCCGCGCCTCGCAACAACGGCGACGGGAGGAGCGGCGCCGCGAGCGGCGGCGGCGGCGACGACGACACCAGCCCCGACGTCAACAAAAGCGAGGACGACCGCCCGCCCCTTGCGCGCCGGACGCCTTTGCCGCCACCACAGGCACTGCCGCTCGTGCCGGAGCTCGAGGACGCCGACGGCGGCCGCGCCTGGCTCGGCGAGACGCGCACCGTCGTCAGCGACACCTGGCGCGACCTGCCGCTCGACTACGCGACGGTGATGTCAAACCTGGCCGACAGCTCGCACGTGCCCTTCACGCACCACCGCAGCATCAGCGACCGCAACGTGCCAAATACATACGACGTGTCGCTGGACGGTCCGGTGTCTGCGGGCGGCTTCTCCGGCGTATGGAGGACGGGACCGCGCAACGGCGCCCTGGGGCCGCAGGCGGGCGCGTTCGTGGCGCCGAATCTGCTGCGGCAAAAGATCGACGGGCGGGCGCGCCGAGGCATCGAGGCCATGGTGATCGCGTACGTGACGCCGAGCGCGCCGGGCAGGTGCAGGCTGCTCAACCGAAACACGGTCGCGTTTGTCGGCAAGGGCGGCGCGAGCGGCGGCGGCGACGATGACGGCGGTGACGGCGGCGGCGCCCGGGCGTCGCACACCCGCCGCCGCCGCCGCCCTCTGCCGGCCGTGCTGGCGGGCCTGCTGCCGCGCTTCGCCTCGCACCTGGCCACGCAGGTCGCCCTGGAGGACGACCAGATTTTCCTGCACGGCGCCGAGCTGGAGTTTTGGCGCCGGCGCGCCGCGCGCGAGGGCGGGGACGGGGGCGCCGGGGCGGGTGCGCAACCGCCGCCGCCGCCGCAGCCTCAGTACCTGCCGTCTCCCGGCGCCGACCTGTTTGAGCGGAGCTTCCGCGCGTGGCTGTCGGCGCACGCGGGCGGCGGGCCCTTTGGCGCCCCTGGGCGCGACGCCTCGGCCGCGCTGCCCCCGCGCCAGACGCGCACGCAGCTCCTGGACAGGTGGGAGCAGCACACGCAGGGCTGCGCGTCGTGCCTGCGCGCGCTGTCGCGCGTGCGGGCGGCGCGGCGGTGGGCGCGGGCGGGCGCGGCCTTGCTCGCGCTGCTGGCGGCGTTCAGCGGGGCGGTCGCGGTCGCGTTGGCGTCCTCCGTCGGGACCGGGGCCGCCGCCTCGGCCGCCGCCACCGTCGCCGCCTCGCCCGCTCCCTCTCCGCCGGCCTCTCTGGCGGGATGGGCCCGCGGCCTGGGCGGGCGCGCGCTCGCGCTGGCACTGGCGGCGGGAGCGGCTTTGGCGGGCGCTGGCGGCGGGGCAGAGTCGGCGGCCGCGCGCGCGCTCGCGTTTGCGGCGCTGGCGCTGGCGTCGGCCGCGGCCGCCTCTGCGCTGGGGCGGTTGGAGGGAGCGTTCTTGCGCGGCTCGTGGCCTCCGCCGCGCAATCTCGACAAGGACTGAGCGACGGAGGAGCGACAGGAGGAGGAGGGGCCGACGGACGGGGAGGAGGACGAGGACGAGGGCCGGGGGCGGGAGGGCGCGGGAAGGGGGGGAGGGCGGCTGGGAGCGCGCGCGGTCCGTGCGCCGTCGCCGCCCGCGACATTAACAGACGCCCGCTCCCTGCGAGCAAACTGCGTAGTTTCTTCTTCACGACCCCTCGTTTCCGAACACGACTACTCACACGTAACGCACGACGTTTGAAAACGCACATCACCGCAGCAGCAACGACAGGCATCACCGCAGGTGAACGACCCCCGAGACCCACCCCCTGGCGTCACCACACGCGCGCCACCCTCCACACCAGCACCCAATCGCATGGGCCGCGATGGCGGCGCGGTGGCGCGCGCTCTCGCGCGTCATGCCTTGCGCGTGGTGGCAGACGGCGGCGGACAGCGGTCGGCGCGATCGGCGGCTGCCGTGGAAAGGGCGGCCGCCGGCGCGGCACCAGCGGCGGCGGCGGCGGCGGCGGGCGCCGGACGGGCTGTGTGGGCGGCGCCGACGCCCGGCACCGGCGGCGGGGGGGCCTTTGGCGCGCTCGCGTCACGGTGGCGCGTGCGCCTGGAGGCCGCGCGTGAGGCGCACCCGGTCACCGCGGCGCTCTTGCACGCTCGCTCAGGCGGCGGCGACCAAGACGACGGCAAAGGAGGGCCGGCGTTGCCGCGGCAGCGGCGGCGGCGAGACGGGACTGGCGGCGCCGCCGGCGGCCTGTCGATGCTCGGCCTCCCCTTCGGGCAGCAGCAGCAGCGGCTGCAGCAGCAGCATGCGTTGTCGTTGATAACGCCCCCGCGCCCCTGGCTCGACGGACGCAGCAGCACCGCCGTCGCCAGCTACAGCAGCCAGGCCTCGACTGCCGCCGCCGACGCCGCCGCCCTTAAAACGGCGGCGCCCTCGGCGGCAACCGCCGCCGCCTCGTCCGCGCTGCCGCCGCCGCCGCCGGACGCCGCCGCGGACGCCGCCCTCGCGGCCGCCTCGCCCGCCGGCGGAGGAGCAGCGTCAGTGGCAGGGAGCTACGAGGCGGCCGCCGAGCGCATGTCCGACCGCGAGATCCTCTCGGCGCTGGCCGGGTACCTGTGGCCGCGCGACAAGCCCGAGTTCAAGGTGCGCATCCTCGGCGCGCTCGGCCTCATGATCGGCGCCAAGCTGCTCACCATCGCGACGCCCTTTTTCTTCAAGGGCGCCGTCGACGCGCTCACGCTGGGCGGCGCCGGCGGCGCAGCGGCGGCGGCGGCGGCGGTCGGGGCGGCCGCCTCGTCCGCCGCCTCGTCCCCCACCACCTGGTCCCTCGCCGCCGAGCGCCTCGCCACCGCCGGCCCCGTGTCCCTCCTCCTGGGCTACGGCATCGCGCGCGCGGGCGCCGCCCTCTGCGGCGAGCTGCGCAACGCCGTCTTTGCGCGCGTCTCCCAAGGGGTGGTCCTGACCGTGGCGCGCGAGGTGTTTGCCCACCTGCACGCGCTCGACCTGGCCTTCCACCTGAGCCGTCAGACGGGCGCCCTCACGCGCGTCATCGACCGGGGCACGCGCGGCATCGGGTGGGTCCTCAGCAGCATGGTCTTCAACGTCGTTCCCACGGTGTTCGAGGTCGGCGTCGTGTCGGCGATCCTGTGCTACCAGTGCGGCCCGGGGCTCGCGCTGCTGACGCTTGGGACGTTGGGGGCCTACGCCGCCTTCACCTTTGGCGTCACCTCGTGGCGCACCGCCTTCCGCAAGCAGATGAACCGCGCCGAGAGCGACGCGCACGCCCGGGCGGTCGACGCGCTCATCAACTACGAGACGGTCAAGTACTTCGGCAACGAGCGCTACGAGCTCGCGCAGTACGACCGCTGCATGCGCCTGTACGGCGAGAGCGCGATCAAGACGCAGACGTCCCTGTCGCTGCTCAACCTGGGGCAGAGCTGGCTCTTCTCCGGCGCGCTGGCCGCCGCCATGGCCGCCACCGCGGCGGGCGTGCTCGCGGGCACAAACACGGTCGGCGACCTGGTCATGGTCAACGCGCTGCTGTTCCAGCTTTCGCTGCCGCTGAATTTCTTGGGGACGGTGTACCGCGAGACGCGGCAGTCGCTCACGGACATGGGCGCGATGTTTGCCCTGCTGCGGCAGGAGCCGAGCATCCGCGACGCGCTCTGGGCCACCCCGCTGCCGCCCTTCCCCATACCCCTGGGGGTGGAGCTCGACCGCGTGACGTTCTCGTACCGCCCCGACACGGCGCCCGTCTTGGACGGCGTGTCGCTGTCGGTGCCCGCGGGCACGTCGTGCGCGATCGTCGGCGCCAGCGGCAGCGGCAAGTCTACCGTGCTGCGGCTGCTGTTCCGCTTCTTCGACGCCGAGGGGGGCGTGGGCGCCGTCAAGGTGGGCGGGCGCGACGTGCGCGGCGTGACGCTCGAGTCGCTGCGGGGGGCCGTGGGCAAGGTGCCTCAAGATCTCGTGCTCTTCAACGACACGATCTTTCACAACATCCACTACGGCGATCTCTCGGCGTCAGAGGAGGCGGTGCACGCGGCGGCCCGGGCGGCGCGGCTGCACGACGCCGTGATGGCGATGCCGGACGGGTACGGCACGCGGGTCGGGGAGCGGGGCCTGAAGCTGAGCGGCGGGGAGAAGCAGCGCGTGGCGATCGCGAGGTGAGTTTGTTTGAGTTGAGGGGCGTGTGTTTTTTTTGATAGGCGGGGGTGGGGGCTCGACGGCGGCGGCGACGACGACCCACGCACGGCGGCTTTTCCCTCTCTTTTTCTTTCTCAACTCACCCCCCCCTTTCTCTTCCCTCGGAATCCACGCGCACACCTCCAACAACACAACCAACAGGGCCTTCTTGAAGGCGCCGCGCGTCCTCCTGTTTGGTGAGTGGGCGTCCCTCCGACCCGTGCCGTCCCGCCGGAGGCACGACGCGCACACGCGCCCCTCTCGTGCGCCCCACCTGTCGCCGGCCCCCGCTCATAAACACACCTTCTTCCCTCCACACCCAACCAGCGCAAAAAAAACAGACGAGGCCACCTCGGCCCTCGACGCCTCGACCGAGCGCGAGATCCTCGACGCGCTCGCGCTCCTGTCGAAAGGGCGCACCAGCATCTTTGTCGCGCACCGCCTGTCGACGGCGGCGCAGTGCGACCAGATCGTGGTGCTGGGGCCGGGGGGGCGCGTGGCGGAGAGCGGGACGCACGCGGGCTTGCTGTCCAAGCCGGGGGGCGCGTACGCGGCGCTGTGGGCGCACCAGTCGGGCGGGGTGGATGAGGCGGTGGCGGTGGCCGAGCGGCGGCGGGCGGGCGAGGAGGCGGCGGGCGCGGCGTGACGGGCGCACGACGAGGCAGCGACGCCGTTATTTTTGTGAAAAGCCGTTGTTGTCGCTGTCGCTTACGACCGCATCATCATCATCATCTCGCACACGCGCACGATCGGTCGCTCTCTCTCTCGTTCGCGCGAGCCAGGACGCGTGCGAAAGAGACGACGACACGACCCCGACTCGTTCCTCTTGATCGAGAGAGATCAGCAGCGTCTGCGGATTGCCCTCTCGCGCGCGGTCGATTCGGACTGCCCGTGACGAGCCCGCGCCGACCGACCATGCAGTGCCGCGCCCCCTCGACGGGCGCGTCCATCGGGAGGAGGAGGACAGGTGGTGCGTCCTTTCGAGAGATTTTGGAATCCCTTCTCCCCCCCCTCTCCTGTCGAAAATCGCAGTCATCTCCGGTCCCAAGCAATCGCCCATCGTGGACGCGTCGCCCGTCCTCTCATCCTCGTCCTGAGACCTGACCCGTCAACTCCCTTCCTGCTGCCCCGACGCTCAAATCCAAAAACACAACAGCGGCGGCGTCGGCCAAGCGAGGCGTCGCGCGCTGCCGCCCCCCGCCTGTCGCCGTCTCGGCATCGACAACAGAAGCGGCATCAGCAGCAGCAGCAGCAGCAGCCGCCGCCCAGCGACCCGCGCCCGCCGACGGCGCCGCCAAGCAGGCCACCGCCGTCGTCACGCGCGAGGCGGGCAAGAACGGCAAGCTCCTCCGCGCCCTGTCGTCCCGCGGCGTCTCGGCGCTCGAGCTGCCGCTCATAGAGCACTCGGCCGGCGCCGACCGCGCCGCGCTGCCCGGCGTGCTGTCCGCAGGCGGCTTCGACTGGGTCGCGCTGACCTCGCCCGAGGCCGCGGCCGTCTACCTCGAGGGCTGGGAGGCCGCGGGGCGGCCGGAGGGCGCGCGCCTGGCCGTCGTCGGCAAGGGGACGGGCGACGTCGTGCGCAAGGCGGGCCTCGAGCCGCTCTTCACGGCGACGACGGCGACGGGCCGCGTCATGGGCGGCGAGCTGCCGCGCATTGAGGGGGGCACGGGGGTGGTGCTGTACCCGGCCTCGGCAAAAGCCGGGACCGACCTGCAGCAGGGCCTCACGGAGGCGGGCTTTGCCGTGCGGCGGCTGCACACGTACGACACGAGGCCAGTGTCGGGCGTGCCGGCCGAGGCGCTGGCGGCGGCGCTGGCGGCGGCCGACGTCGTCACGTTCGGCTCGCCCTCGGCCGTCAAGGCGTGGGTGGGCCTCGTCGGGCTGGAGGCGGCGAAGGGGGTGCCCGCGGCGTGCATCGGGGAGACGTCGGCGCGGGCGTGCCGGGCGGCGGGCCTGGAAAAGGTCTTTTTTCCGGAGGCGCCGGGGATCGACGGGTGGGCAGAGGCCGTCGTGGAGGCGCTGGGCGGCGGCGGCGGCGGCGGCGGCGGCGGGGGCGGGCCCTGACGAGCACGGGGGTGGTTTACACGTGATGCGGTCTGTCTCTGTTTATTACACGGGTCTGTCAAGGGCTCCGGTAAGGCGCCTTCTGTCTCTCGTTGCGGCCGCCTGCTCTTATTGATTGATTGAAAACCTGTGCTGCGGGGGTGTGGGGGGGGGATGGAGGGGGGGGGGCGGCGGCGTTGGCGGCGGCGGCGGCGGCTGGTGCCGGAAAACCCGAGCGCTCGGGTCGCGACGCGACACGGCGAAACAAACAGATCTCTCGGGTGCCAAAAATTAGTGTCGTCAGGAGTCCGGTGGTTGATCCTATGACGAAGTGATGATCGTCAACGAGATTTGCGTGTTTCTGGGTCGTCGGTGTCTTTTGTCGGCGGGCGCGCGCGCGACACACGAAAAGCGGGCGACGACGGCCGGCGCCAAAAAAGGAGGGAGGCGCGAGCGGCGACCGCGACGGAAGAAGAGCAAGAAAAAATCTCGAGAAAAGGAGGGCTCCGATTGTCAGAGGTGTAGAGTTGTTGTGAACGTCGTCTATAGGTTCCTCATCGGGGTCGTGAAAAACCCGAATAGGACCGGCGGGGGGTTTTTGGACCCACCCTCCGGCGCGTCGTTTGTCGTCTTTGCCGGGCCTCTTCTCGGGGTTTTTTTGCGTGTTGCCGTCGCGGCGTCGCGGTTTTCTCTCTGTGCCTCTGTGCGGCCGTCTAGACGACCTGCGTCGTTTCCCCCCGGCGCGCGCAACGCGGATGGAGACCGATCTCGTTCCACGGTCGCTCGCTGTCTGTCATTAGGTAAACACCAGAGCGCGTGGACGGAAAGAGAAGAGAAGAAGGGCGGCGCCGCAAAGTCTCGTGCCTCTTACGAACGTAAGCGCTGGTGTACGCGCTCGGTTCGATCGCGATGGTTGGTTCACTTACCTGATAGGTTGTGATTGGTGGGATGGGTGGGGGACCATGGCCGTCGTCGTTTAGAAGCAAAGGAGCGCAGTGCGCGCCTCGGACAGGAAGGAAGCACCAAAAGGCGTTCCGCAGCGATAGCTCGGCCGACGTCGCGTGCGTCGCGTCGCCGACGTCGGCGTCGGAGCGCCCGGGCGTCGCTTGGCCAATACGTTGCAGACCACCTCACGCGCGGCGACGCCACAACCTGTCATTCGCGAAGGTCGAGAACTTCATCGAGCTCATCAAGCCCACTTGCGCAGACGAACACGCTCTGTTCACGTCTCTCTCTTCCCCGTGGAAACGATGTCCCTGCCCGCGCTCGCCCGGCGCGCCGCCCTAATGGCGCTCCGGGGGCAGCAGCAGTCGCATCGCAGCGGTGTCGCAGCCGCAGCCTCGGCCGGGCGCCTGTTCACCACCAGCACCGGCGCCAGGGCGGTCGTCGAGGTGGCCGACGACGCAGCGCTCGCAAAAGCCCTCGCGGCCGCCGCCGAGGCCAACGCACCCTCTGTCGTGAACTACACCGCCGTCTGGTGCGGCCCCTGCAAGGCCATGGCCAAGCCCATGGCCGACCTGGCGGCCGCCCACCCCTCGGTCGCCTTCCTGAAAGTCGACATCGACGCGCCGGCCCTGGCGGCCTCCGTCGCGGCCGCGGGCGTCAGCGCCGTGCCGACCTACGTCGTGCGCGCGGGCGGCGGCGGCGGCGGCGGCGGCGGCGGCGGCGGCGGCGGCGGCCGCGTGCTCGAGACGATCCAGGGCGCGCGGCTAGAGCTGCTGCAGAGGGCGGTGCAGCAGGCGGTCGCCGCTGCCAAGTAGTTCTTTGTGAGGGTGATTTTGCAATTTACAGATTCGCGTGTCGCCGCCGGGGCCGGGCGTAAAAAAAAGGCCGCGCCGTCTTGCCAGATTTTTCCCTTTTCCTCAGCGCGACCGCCACCGCCACCACCGCCAGGCGGACGGCGCGCCCCTCGCCCTTCCTTCACCCGCTGCTGCTGCTGCTGCTGCCGCTCCAGCCCGCGGCGACGTCAGCCGCGGTTTGCCCGGCGTGAAGATCCCCGACTTGACCGCAACGGCCGGGAGGTCGGCGCTCTGGCACGAGACGGTGACGACGGCCGTCGCGCTCGACGAGGACGACGAGCCGACGGCTGCGCTCGCCCGGCCGTCGGCGGTGATGGCGACGACGACGACAGGGGCGGGGGCAGGGGCGGGGGCAGGGGCGGCGACAACGACGCTGCCCCGCGCAGCGCCAGACGTCCCGCCCTCCTCTGCCGCGTCATCGTCCACAAACACGCGTCCGGCCAAAAAGTCGAGGAAGCGCGAGGCGTAGGCGGCGGGCGGCGCGACCGACAGACGCAGCGCGCCGCCGGGGCCGCCGTCGCCGCCGCCACCGCCGCCGCCCCTCGAGCGCGGCGCTAGCGCCAGCGAGAGCGCCTTGACGCGCCGCTCGAGGCTTTTGCGCACCGAGTAGTCCTGCAGCACGTCGATGATGCCAAAGCTCAGCAGGACCGGCTGCTCCTCTCCGCCGCCGCCGCCGCCGTTTGCCCCCGTCGGCGCTGCCCATCCAGGCATGCTCGCCCCGAGAGCGCCGCCGCCTCCTCCTCCTCCTCCTCCTCCTCCTCCTCCTCCTCCTCCTGCTTGTCCATCGCCGCCGCTGCCGCCCCCGCCGCCGCCGCCCCCGCTGTCGTCCCCACCTGCGACGGCGCCCTCTTCATCGCCGTCATTCGGCAGGCCGAAGCCGAAGAAGGCCCCGCGCATGGAGCGAAGGTAGGCCAACGCCGGCAGAGGGGGGCTCGCCGTCGCTGGGACGATCGCCGGCCGCTGCGACTGCTGCTGCGGCTGCGGCTGCTGCCGCTGCTCCGGCAGCAGCACCACCAGCGGGGCAGGGAGCCTGATGGGCAGCGGCAGGGGCTGCGCGTGCGCGTGGCCAGAGCTCAGGGGCGCGATCTCGCCCGGAAACAGCGAGCCCGCGGGAGAGAGGGCGACGCTCGGCGGGGCGCCCGTCGCCGGGCCGGCCACCGCCGCGGCCAGGCGCCGCTGCCGGAGGCGGCTGACCATAAACTTCAGGCGCACCAGGGCGGCCACGTCGCGCGCGCGGCCCTCGGCCAGGCCCATCTCGGCGCAGCGCCGGGCGACGCGCGCCAGCAGCTCCTCGAGCTCGAGCGCGCCCGAGCGCAGCTTAAAGTTGCGGGGCGGCGAGCGCGGCGGCTCCCGCGCGCCGCCGCCGTCGCCCGCGCCCTCGCCGCCGGCCGCAGAAAGCGGCGGCGCGACTGCTGATGATGCTGCTGCCCGTCCAAACGGCGAGGCGTGATCGGGAGCAGATGGCAGCTGCGGTACGACTGCCGCCCCGCCATCGTCTGCGCCGCTGCCGTCCCCGCCGATCACGCCAAGCCCGTTCGCGTCCGCTGAAGGAACGACCCCCGAGCCAGACTCGTCGCCCAGCGCCGCCGCCTCGGCCGCCGCCGCCTCGCTCGCGCGCCGCGCTTCTAGCCGCGCCGCCACCTCGGCGCGCTCGCCCACGAAATGCACGCCCAGCAGCAGCGAGTAGTCCATCACGCCCGCGTCGCGCAGGAACCGCGCGTCGAGCGCGAGCTGCCGGCGGAGCGCGGCGACGGTCGTCGCGGACGAGGATGACGAAGAGGGGTGGGCGCCTGTGTCGCCGGCGGCGGCGGCGGCGGCGGCGGTTGACGGCGGCGGCGCCGCCAGACGCAGCGAAAAGTCCAAATCGAGGTCCTTGAGCACGAGCGTCGGGTCGGCGTCGAGCGTTGCGCGCGCCAGAAAGGCGCCGCCGTCCTCGTCCGCGTCGTCGTCTCGTGCTGCTGCTGCTGCTGCTGCTGCTGCTGCCGCTGCGGGCGCCGACGCCTGCGTGCCGTGCTGCTGCTGCTGCCACTCGGGCGTCGGCGCGCCCGGCGCAACACGCGCCAGCCGCTCCTCGACGTCGCGCCGCGACGAGCGCCCCTCGGTCGACCCCTTCAGGTCGAACCGCCGGTGGATGAGCTCGGCGCAGGAGGCAAACACGTTTCCCATGACGACAAAGCGCACGGGGCGCTGGCGCGGCGGATGCGCCGGCGCCTTGCCGTCCTGGACGGGCGTCACGCGGTGCAGCCCGAAGAACCGCGGCAGGAGCGTCGAGGGGGCGTGCGCCGCGCAGTGGCGCGCGTAGGAGGGCAGCATGCGCCGCAGGACGCGCGCCTCGGCCCTCCGGCACGTCTTGACCAAGAAGCGGCCGTCGGCGGTGACAAAGAACGCCGACCCCGACTTTCCCGGGCTGTTGAGCTCGCGCAGCGAGCCGGTGCCGCCGAGGCTCAGGACGTAGTCGGCATCGGGGAGGCGCCAGATGGCGCGCAGGGCGCGGAAGGCCGCGGGGGCATAGTCCTTGAAGAAAAAGTCGCCGGCGTTGTGCGCCGGGGTCGAGGCGGAGCCCGCGCGCGGGAAGCGCAGCGAGACGGCCTCCTTGTCCCCCTGCTCCTCCTTGGTAGCCGGCGACGACGCGCCTGCAAAATCTGCTGCTGCGAACGACGCCGCTGCCGCGACCGAGTGGCGCAGGCCCAGCTGCAAGGCCTGCACGACGGCGTGCGAGGGGTGGCCCTTGATGACGGCCTGGCCCAACGGAGCGCGGCGCAACGGCGGCGCCGCCGCTGCCGCCGCTGGCTGCCCGCTGACGCTGCCGCCCTGCTCGTCGGCGCCGGTGGGCGCCTCGCCGCCTCCTCCGGAGGTTGCCGCGCCCCCTCCTTCAGAGCCCGCGGCGCCCCCCGCCGCCGCCGCCGCCGCCGCCCCGCCCCGCCGCCCGCCGCCCTTGCGCGGCCACAGGAACGACGTGATCGCCTTGACCTCCCCGCGCGACAGGGGCTCCTGTCGCCGCAGGAAGCCGCGGTCGTACTCGCGCAGGTAGATCGTGCTCGGAGGGGAGGACGAAGGAGCGCCGGCTACCGCCGCCGCCAACGAGGAGGCCAGCGGCAATGGCGGCAGCATTGCCGGGGCGCCGTTGTCGTTGTGGTCAGGAGAGGGGAGGGGCGCGCGCGCGTCCACGGCGTCCGCGGCGGGCAGCCCAAAGGAGGATGCCACGGACAGGCGGCAGAGCGACTCTCCGCCGGCATGCTCGTCGCCCGGCGCGCACGCCGCCGCGCTTGCCGCTGCTGCCTCTGCTGCTGCCGCTGCTGCTGCGTCCGCTCCGGGCGGCGAGGGCGCCCCGCCGCCCGGAGGCGGCCGGTAGACGCCGAGCCCGTGCTTGCGCCCCTGGCGCCACGAGCCGTCGTAGACGGCGCCGTCCGCGTACGCGCGCACGCCCACGCCGTCGCGCAGACCCAAGCGCAGCTGGCCGTCGTACCGGCCGCCGCCGCCGCCGTTGACGCCGCCGCCGCCGCCGACGCCGCCGCCTGGCTCTCCGGCGCCCTCTGCTGCCGGCCACACGACGGTTCCAAAGCCGTGCGGCCGGCCCCCGGACCACTCGCCGTCGTACGAGGCGCCGTCGGGCCACGTGGCCGTGCCCAGGCCCGAGGGGAGGCCCCCGCGCACCGTGCCGCTGAAGAGTCCGCCGCCCTCGAGCGCGGCGAGCGAGACGAGTGAGACGGCGGCGGCGGCGGCGGGGGCGGCGAGCGGCGGGGGAGGCGGCGGCGGCGGCGGCGGCGGCGGCGGCGGCGCGATGGCGCCTCCTCCTCCTTCCCCGTCCGTCGCGCGCGACGGCCGGGCCGCCCGTTCGGGTGCGTCCATGGAAATGGGTTCAGGGCTAGTCAAGTGGTCGCCTGGCCGAATCCTGTGGCGTTTGCGCAACAAAAAAGAGGAGACTTTGGAAATCCTTTCGTTGTCTCCACAAGGAGGGGGCGGGAGCTTTCACGTGAAAGCTTAGGCTGTCACGAATCGCGCGACAGGGCAGGTGTAAAGGTCACGGCGTAAGTACCACGGATGCGTCCGTGCTCGTTGTGTGTGTGCGAAGAGGGAGAATGAGGAATGCGGCCAAGGGGGCGGCTACACCAGCACCAAGGGACTGGGCTGTCGGTCAGGTGGCGCGCGCGCGTTCCACCCGGCGGCGCAGCGATCGGCCGCCGCCCGCCCGACACAAAAACCAAAACCAAGGCGCTGATTGATTTTACACGCGTGTGTGCGTCGTCGCTCACTCTCGACATTGGGGCGAAAGATGGACGTCAAGTCTGGCTTGAGGTGCGCCAGGGGTAGGTAGCGGCGCAAAGGAGGAGAATGAAAACAAGGGGGGGGGGGCCGTGAAGGAGGGCGCGCGTCTCATCGTGAGAGGGAGAAACCAAGGGGGGGGAGCGGCGGCGGCCGGAAATGGGAAACTGCCTAGTTCGGCAGGCAGGCAGCAGCAAAAGGAACGAATGGAAAAGGGGCGAGGACGAAAGAAATAGTGAGCCAGTGGGGGTAGGTCTGCGGACTGCTTAGCGCCAGCCGCCACCGCCACCGCCAGCGCCGCCAGCGCCGCCGTCGCCTCCACCGCGGTAGCTGCTGCCGCCGCCGCCGCCGCCGCCGCTGCGGCGCGCGCCGCCGCCGCCGCCGCCAAACCACCCGCTGTCGTTGCTGCCGCCGCCGCCGCCCGTGCGGTCGCGCCCGCCGCTGTAGCCCCCGCCGCCGCCGCCGCTGCGCTCGCCGTAGCCGCCGCCGCCACCGCCGCCGCCGTCGCGGCGGCCGCCGTACCCGCCGCTGCGCTCGCCGCCGCCGCCGCCGTAGCCGCCGCTGCGCTCGCCATAGCCGCCGCTGCGCTCGCCGCCGCCGCCGTACCCTCCGCCGCCGCGGCCGCCGCCGCCGCCGCCGCGGCGGCCGTTGTAGCCCCCGCCGCCCCCGCCGTTGCCGAAGAAGCGGCGGCCCGAGTCGGCGCGCGGCGGGCCGCGCCGGCCGCCACGCCCGCCCTGCAGCAGCTCGGCGATGTCGAGCGGCAGCGACACGGGCCGGTCGAGGCGCAGGCCGCGCGAGTGCGCCGCCTGCGCCACGCCCGGAGCCATCAGCTTGGCCGCCAGCCCCTCGGGCACGTCGAAGGCCACGCCCTCGTGCCCGGCGTACGCGGCGGCGTCGGCCTCGAGGGCCGCGCGCTCGGCGGCGCCCGACTCGTCCACGCTCGCGGTGGCGGGCGCCGGGCGCTCGGCCTCCCATTGGGCGCCGAGGATGCGGATGCGCCCTACCGACGCGCGCAGCTCGGGCGCCGAGGCGCCGCCGGCGGCCGCCACCTCCTCGAGCACGCGCAGGAGCGTCGAGAAGCCGTCGACCTGGCCCGCCGGGAACAGCATGCGCAGGCTCGTCTGGCCCACCTCGCCCGTGAGCAGGGAGCGGCGCTGCGGCGCGCCGCGGAAGCCCGACACGGCGGCCAGCGCGGCGGCGAGCACGCGCTCGGGGCCCTCGGCGGCCAGCAGGCGCGCGGCGGCCGGCGCGAAAAAGTCGACGACGGCGGCGTCGACGCCCGAGAGCGCGTGCTGCACGGTCAGGCTGGCGGCCGTGAGCAGCTCCTCGGGCGCGGGCGGACCGATGACCTCGCCGCGCGTGAGCTTGACGTCCTTGAGCAGGCGGCCGACGTCGCGCGACTCGCGGTCCGTGTGGAGCACAACCGCCGTGCCCGAGCGGCCCGCGCGGCCCGTCCGGCCCGAGCGGTGCAGAAACGCCTCGCTGTCCTGCGGTGCGTCGTAGTGCACGACCAGCTCGACCGCCGGGATGTCGAGGCCACGCGCGGCCACGTCGGTCGCCACCAGCACCGTGATGGCCCCGCTGCGGAAGCGCCCCAGCGTCTTCTCGCGCTGCCCCTGCGCGATGTCGCCGTGCAGCGCCTCGCACGGGTGGATGCGGCCGACAGAGGCGGCCACCTCGTCGCATCCCATCTTGGTCTGCGTGAACACGATGGCCTTGGCGCCGCCCGCCGCGTGCACGCTGAGCAGGTCGCACAGGGCCGCGGCCTTGTCCGAGCGCTGCGCGACCTGCAGGGTGAGCAGGCGGATGGTGTCGGCGAGCTTGCCCGTGTTTTGCTCTCCGACCAGGTCGACGAGCTGCGGGTCTTTCGCGAAGCGGCGCGCCGCCTTTTGCACCCACGACGGCAGCGTCGCCGAGAACAGGAGCGTCTGGCGCCCCTCCGAGGGCGCGGCCGACAGGATGGCCTCCATGTCCTTCTCGAAGCCCATGTCGAGCATCTGATCCGCCTCGTCGAGCACCACGAACTGAACGTCGCGCAGGTCGAGCGCGCCGCGCTCCATGAGGTCCTGGACGCGGCCGGGGGTGCCGACGACCACGTCGACGCCGCGGCGCAGGTCGCCGAGCTGCGGGCCGATGGCGGTGCCGCCGTAAACGGCGCGCACGGTGAGGCTGCCGGGCGGGCAGGCCGTCTCGATCTCGCCGGCGACCTGGTTGGCGAGCTCGCGGGTGGGCGCGAGCACGATGGCGCGCGGCAGGCGGCCGGCGGTCGGGCGGCGGCCCGTGGCGTCGCCCGCCAGCAGCTTCTCGACCATGGGCAGCGCGAACGCGAGCGTCTTGCCGCTGCCGGTCTTGGCGCGGCCGATGATGTCGACCCCGGCCATGGCCGGCGCGAACACGTCCTTCTGGATAGGGAAAAGCGCCTCGACGCCGCGGCGCCGCAGCGCCGCCACCACCGCCGGCGACAGGCCGAGGCGGTCGACGCGGAGCGAGTCGTCCACGGTCGAGGCCGGGGGGGCGGCGGCGGCGGCGGCGGCGGCGGGGGCGGCGCCGTAGGCCTCGTCGTCGTCGTACGAGTCGTCGGTCGAGGCCGCCGCGTAGCTGGCGGCGGCGGCGGGGCTGCCACCGTACGAGGCGTCCTCCTCCTCGTAATCGGCGTCCTCGTCGTCGTCCAGGGGAGCGGCGGCGGCGGCGGCCGCCTCCTCCTCCTCCTCCTCCTGCTCGTAGTCGCCGACGGCGTCCTCGTCGGCGGCCAGGAGGATGGCGTCGTGCCCGTTGCTGTAGGCGGCGGCGGCGGCGTCCTCCCCGGCGGAGGCGTCGGCGTCCGAGTCCAGGGCCGGGGGCGCGGCCGCGCGCGTGGTGCGGCGCTTGGTGGCGCCGGAGGCGGCCGAGGCGCGGCGCTTGGCCGGCGCGGCGGTGGCCGAGGCGTCGCCGCCGGCGTCGTCGGTCGGCGGGTCGGCCTGCGTTTTCGTTTTCGTGTGGTGGGTTTCGGTGTCAGCGGTGGCGGGAGGTTGTGCGGAAGGTCAGGAAGCGGGCGCCGCATTGACCGGGGGGGCGGGCAGGGAGGGGTAGGTGGCAGGGGCAAGGAGGGGCGGAACTGGAAAAAGGGCGGCGCGTTTTTTTCGGCTCGCGGGGCAAGGGGGCTCTTCAGGCCGCCTCTTTCATGTCCCCCTTGGCCTAAACTCACCACCGCCAGGGAGCGCCGGCCCGCGCATGCCAGCACCCGCGGGCGCGCGGACGCCGCCGCGGGGCGGACGCCCGCAGCGGCGCTCGTCGTCGTCGAGTGGAGCAGCATAGGGAAAAGACTTTTTGTGGTGGACGGGTGACGCTTTTCGGGAGAGGGCCGATGAGGCGGGTGGGAGCCTGCGATGCAAGCGCGCGTCGTGTCGTCGACGATGCGATAATGATGAATGGCTTGGGGTATCGGCTTGAAAGAGACAGGGGGGGGGGGCTCTTTTGTCTCCAAACTTCGAGACGATGGGAGACGGCCGCCGCCCTCGCTCGCCGCCGCTCGACGCCGCCGCTCGACGCCGTCCTCGTCGCCTGTTCAAGCGAATCTCGCCCTCACGCGTCTCCGCGCTTAATCGTTGCGTACGTTACAAGTTCGAAACGCGCACCGTCGAATCCTTTCTAGCCTGACCTTTTCCGCACATTGGCGCGCCCATCCATTCTCCAACCTTCGTTTGGCGGTTGATCGGAGAGACACCGAAACCATCGAGGATGAGGGCAGCGTCATAGCGAGCACCACCAAGATGAGAGACGAGGCCGCTGGTTGCTGACATTACCACAATCGCCCCTCGCACGCGTGGGGCAACGCAGCACCCCGGACCGCTCGGCCCCTTCCCCCCAACCCCCGTCTCGAGAGACGAGCACAGATGTTTGAGAACGCCGCGTCCAACCTGCTGTCGGGTTTGCTGGGTCGCTACGTCGACGTGCAGCGCGACAAGCTGCGCATCAGCCTGTGGAACGGTGAGCTGTTTCGCGAGTGAGGCCGCCGCCGCCGCCGCCGCCTGAACCGCCGCCGCCGCCGCCGCCGGGACCGACGAACCCCCCCCGCCGCCGCTCGGCGTCGCTCACCAATCGCGTCGACCAAAAAAAACAAAAACAGGCCAAGTCACGCTCGACAACGTGCGCCTGCGCATCGAAGCGTTCGACCACCTCAACCTGCCCTTTGCCGTACGCGAGGGCGTCGTCGGCCGCCTCGTCGTCCAGATCCCCTGGGGCGCGCGAGCGGGCGGGGCGCTGCTCGGCGGCGGCGGCCAGGGGTCGAGCGGCGGCGATGGCGGCGGCGCCTCGGCCTCGGCGTCCTCCGCCTCTTCTGCAGCCGCCGCCGGCGCCCTCGTGATCGAGCTGCGCGACGTGCGCCTCGTCGCCGAGCCCCGCGACGAGACCGAGTGGGAGGCGGGCCCCGCCCGCGCGCGCGCCGCCGCCGCCAAGCAGGCGGCGCTCGCGGCCGCCGAGCTCGCCAAGCTGGGGCGGCGCGTGGCGGCCGACGCCGGCGGAGGCGCCGGCGCCGCCGCCGCCGCCGGCGCCGGCGTCCGCTGGACGCTGCTCGACTACGCGGCGTCCTTCTTGCTCAACCGGCTGCGCTTCACGGTCACCGACCTGCACGTGCGCTTCGCCCTGCCGTCCGCGAGCGGCCTCGGGGACGCGGGCGTGGGCCTGGCGCTGCGACGGCTCGCGACGCTGCCTGCGCCGCCGTTTCCCAAGGCCGTGGCGCCGCCGCCGCAGCCCACAGGCGCCGCCGCTTCCTCCTCTGCGCCTGTCGGAGGCGCGGCCATGCTGCTCGCGCCCTTTGAGGGCGCCGGCGGGGTGAGCCCCGCCCCTGCGGACGCCAAGGTCGTGCGCTACATGGAGGTGCGCGGGTGGTGCCTCTACTGGAAGCCCCCCGAGCCCGAGGCTGAGGCAGCGGCAGCGGCAGCGGCAGCGGCAGCAGCGGCTGCAGTGGGAGGACGAGGGAGGATAAGCGGCGGCGGCGGCGGCGGCGGCGAGCAACAAGGTCCCCGGCTGCCGGCCTTCTCGAGCGTCGCCGCCCTGCAGGCGAGCCTGGCTCCCGAGGACTACATCGTGCCGCCCGTGGACGCCGCCATGCGCATCGTCGTGCGCGACGCCGCAGCGGCCGCCGCCGCCGAAGCCGCCGCAGCAGCAGCCGCAGCGGCAGCCGCGCCCTCGGCCGCCTCGGCCGGCGCCGCCCCCGACCCCGTCGCCTTTGCCCTTGCGCAGGCGCCCCCCGCCCCCGCTCCCGGCGCTGGCCTCGCCTTCGAGATCCTCACCTGCGCCGGCTGCGCCGAGGTGCGCCTCAGCGCGCGCCAGATCGCCGCCGCCGCCGCCCTCGCCGACCGGGGCGGCGCGTGGGCCGCGCGCTCGCGGTACGGCCGCTGGCGCCCGCCGGGCTGGCGCACGCTCGCCGAGGTGGGCGGCGCGCCGCCGGCGGCGCCGCCGACGGCCGTGGGGCCACGGGGCGACGGCGCCATCGCCGGTGCCGACGCGCTCGTCCCGACGGCGCGCACGGGCCTGGGCGCGCGCGTCACGTGGCGGCAGGTGTGGCGCTACGCAGCGGCGGCGGCGGCCGACGACGCGCGGCGGCAGCGGCGGGCGCTGGGCCTGGCGCCGACGCGGCGGGCCGGCGCGCAGCGCAGGCGGTACGTGGCGCTGTACAAGCGCGTGCTGCTGGGCGCTGACGGGGCGGGTGGCGGTGCCGCTGCTGCGGTCGATTGCGGCGCCGAGGCGGCGACCAGACCAGCCACAGGAGCAGCGGCAGCGGCGGCGGCAACCACAGCGACGCCCGCCGCCTCTGCCCTCCTTTCCCCTTCTGAGACCGCCGAGCTGCAGGGCCTCGAGGCGTCGCTGGACACGGAGGACATCCTGCTTTGCCGGCAGCTCGCGGAGCTGGCGGTCGAAAGGTCCGGGGCCGTGACGGGCGGCGGCGGGCTGTCTGCCGCCTTTGGCCCGGCTCCCCAATCGGGCCGGCGGCGCGGCTGGCTCGCGTGGGGCACGCGCAGCATTCAGGCCTACCTATTTGCGCCGCAGGACGCAGGGGCCGGGCAGCAGCAGCAGAAGCAGCAGGAGCAGCAGCAGCAGCAGCAGCAGGAGCAGCAGGAGTCGCAGCAGGAGCAGCAGCAGCAGGAGCAGCGACAACACCAGCAGCAGCCAGCGCCGACGCCTCGCGACCAAGGCGAGGAGGGCGGCGGCAGCCAAAGCGATGCGGCGACGGCCGCCCTCATCAGCGAGGCCGACCTGCAGGACCTGCACGACTTGCTGGCGCGCAACAGCGACGACGTCCTGGGGCGCGTCGACGCGTTCGCCGCGCCCACCGCCACCGTGGACGCGCGCGCGGAGCTGCACGTGGCCGCCGCGCGCATCGCCCTCAGGGGGGCGCTCGGGCGCTCGGGCGGCGGCGGCGGCGGCGGGCTGCCGCCGCTGTCGTTCGCGTCGGCGGCGGCGGCGGCGGCGCAGAGGCGACCCTCCGCTGCCGCGTCCGCCGAGCGCGACCTTTTGGTGCTGGAGCTGCGGCGAACGGTGGTCGTGGGCGGCGCCTCTCGCGCGCTCCAGTTTGCCGGCGTGCGCGTTGGGAGCGCGCGGCTGCACGATTGCGTCAAGGACGGGCTCCCGGGGGCGAGCGTCGGCGGCGGAGGCGGCGACGGCGCTTCTGCCGCCGGCGCCGCCGCGCCCCGGGCGCAGCAGTGCGTCCTTTGGCGCCTGCAGCCGCATCGGTCCCAGATCTTTGGCGGTGGCGGCGGGGGCCGTGGTGCTGGCGGCGAGCGCGTCGGCCTCTTTGCGCCCAGCTGCACCATCGACGACGAGGACGAGGGGGACGAGGGGGACGAGCGGGACGCACGCGAGAGGGACGGCGACGGCGACAGCGGCAGCGGGGCGCCCCCTGCGCCCGAGAGGACGCCGGCGCCGCCCGCCCGCACGCCCGCCTCTCCGCCCCTGCTCGACCTGCAGCTTGAGCACCGTCCCTCGCAGCGGCGCGACGCCGTCCGCGCGCGCCTCGACCTGCGCCCGCTGCACGTGGCCCTCGCGCCAGGGATCGCCCGTGCGGCCGCGCTGGCGCTCGCGTCGCTCGACGTCCGCAGCGGCTCGCTGCGGCAGCGGCTGGCCGAGAGCGCTGCGGCGATCGAGCGCGAGTCCGGGGGTGCCGTTACGGCCGAGACGTTGCTCGCGGCAGGAGCGTCGCGCCCCGCTGCGCGGCGAGCGGCGAGCCAGGCGGCGGTGGGGGGGGCGGTGGTGGTGGCGGCCAGGAGGCGAAAGGGCGGCGGCGGGGGCGGCGGCTCGTCTGCGGCAGCAGCAGCAGCAGCCTCGCCGCCGCCTCCCCCGATCCTGCCCCCGCCGCTGACGCCCGCCGCGCTCGTGGCCGCGTCCTTGACCGTCCACGTGCACGGCCTCTTTTTGGAGATGCCGACGCCAGGCGCGCGCGGCCTCTTGTGCTTCAGGGGCATGCACCTCGCGCCCGTCCCGCGGCCGCAAAAGGACCAGGAGCAGAGGGCGGCGGCCGCCCCGCCTTTGAGCGCGCCAGTCGCCATCGTCGGCGGCGGCGGGGGCGGCGGGGGCGGCGCTTTGCCTGCCGCTCCGACCGCTGCCGCGGGTCCTGCTTTTCCCGAGCGGCAGGCGGAGCGCGCCTACGGCCTGGAGCTGGGAGAGCTTACGTTTGAGTTGTTCGACCCGGCGGCGGTGGCAACGGCGGCGGCGGCGGCGGACGGAGCGGCGAGCCCCCCCTCCCCGCTGCTGCGCTGGGTTCTGCCGCCGGCGCGCGCGTCCGCCGTCGTCAGCGCTCCGCGCCCGGACAACGACTCGGTGCCTCTGCTGCGCGTCGAGGCCGCCCTCCCCCGCCTGTCCCTGAGCGTGTCGTCCGAGGGCGCCCACGCCCTGAGGAGGCTCGCCGAGGGCCTGGCCGCGCCTCTGCGACCGCAGGCCGGGCGTCAGCAGCAGAAGCAGCAGCGGCAGGAGCAGCCCGCGGAAGCGTTGCCGCCGCCGCCGCCGCCGCCGCCGCCCGCCCGAGCGGCGGCCGCCTTCCTTCCCGCACCATCACCGCCACCGCCGCCGCCCGACGGGCGCTTGATCGACCTGCAGCTGAGCCTCGCCCACGTCGACGTCTCTTACGGCGGCTCGGGCCTTGCTCCCCCGCCCGACCACGACCCCCTCCTCCCGTCTCAAGCAGCGGGCCCCCGCCACTCCCGCCACCGCGTCCGGGTGCGCGGCCTCAGCGTCGCCGTGGGCCGCTCCCTGCGCGGCGCACACGCGCACCTCGCCGCACGCGAGCTGTCGGTCGACCTGCCCCCCGCGGGGTGCCCGGGGGCCGGCAGGCCCCTGCTCCCGCCCGCGGTGGCGCACGTGCTGTGCTCGCTGAGCGCGTCCGCCGCCGAGGTCCGGTGGCAGGACCGCGAGCACGCGGCGGCGGCGGCGGCGGCGGCGGCCCCTCTGTCGTCCGAGCCCCGCCCGGCCTCCTCGTCGCCGACCCCTCCGCTGCCGCCGCCGCCGCCCTCGCTCCAGCGGCAGACCGAGTTTCGCCTGTCGCTGAGCGGGCTGAAAGCGCACGGCCCGCCCGAGGACCCGGGCAGGTTCCTGGCCGCGAGCAGGCGGGACGCCCCCGCGTGCGTGACCGTCGAGGTCTGCACGGTCGTGACGGCGGGAGCGGCGGGAGCGGCGGCAGAGGGGAAAACGGACGGGGGGGCAGAAGCGGCGGCGGCGGCGGCGGCGGCGGCGGCGGCGGTGACAGCGGCGGCGGCGGCCGACAGCGGTCCCCTGGTGGCGGCGACGCCGCCGCCGCCGCCTCTCGTCTCCCCGCCCCAGCGCCAGCGCACGATCGACGTGTCTCTCGAGGGCGTGGCGCTGGGGACGGCCCTGCTACGCGCCGTGCTCGTGGCGCTCCAGGGCCCGCCCGCTCCGCCGCCGCCGCAGCAGCCGCCGCCGCCGCCGCCGCCGCCGCCGCCGCCACGGGCTGCCCCTGCCGACGGCGTCGTCTCTGCCGGGCCGCCTCGCGTCTGCGTCCGCCTTGCAGGATGCCAGCTGCTGTGCGTGGAGCCGGACCACGGCGGCGTCGGAATCGACGCCACTCCGGCGCTGCACCCGTCGGCAGCAGCAACCAGGACGGAAGGCGGAGGAGGCGCCGCCGTGGCGCAGCACCAGCCGTTCTCGCCCCGTCCGCCCCCGGCCGCGCAGCCGCCGCCGCCCCTCCCGGCGGGTGTGACCTGCGCCGCCGTGCTCGACGTCCCGCGCCTCGAGCTGCGCCTCCCCCTCGTCCCCCCTTCGCCGGGCCCCGCCGAGGCCCCCGCGGCGTCGCCGCCCTCGCGCCCCGCCACGGCCGTCGACCCGCCGCCCTTCCTGCTCGCGCGTGGCCTCGCGCTGCTCGCGCAGGAGCGCGGCACGTCCGACTTTCTGCTGCCCGTGCTGCACGTGCCGCGCCTGGACGCCTCGTCCGCCGCGCGCCTTGGAGAACCCCACCGCCTGCGCGTGGAGGCCCCGGGCGTGTCCGCCATCTTTCTGCCGCCGCAGCTGGCGCTTGTGGCGCGCGTGCTGGGCGACATATTTCCGCCAGCGCCGCCTGCTCGCCCGCCGGCGGCCGCGCCGCCGCAGCCGCCGCCGCCACCATCTAAGACGACGACGGACGCCGCGCCGCCGCCGCCGCCTCCGCCGCCCGCCCCTCTCTCGGTGAACCTGCGCTTGGGCCGCGCCCGCCTCACGCTCGTGCCCGAGTCGGGCGCGGAGCACGGAGTCTCCGTCGAGTGGCTGGGCGTCTCGGCGCGGTGGGCTCGGTTGTCCGCGGCCGGCGGCGCCGCCGACGCCGGCGCCTGCGCCGGCGCCCCGTCGGCCGAGGCCTCTGTGCGGTGGTCGGCGCTCCGCGGCGTCCTCGCGCCCGCGGCCCCGGCCGCGTGGCAGAGGCCCTCGGCGCGCACGCACATGCTGTCGCTTTCGGCCGTCTCCGAGGCCGCGCAGCGCCTGCAGCGGCTGCAGCACCGCGCGATGCACGCGGCGGCCGTGGGCCTCGACGGCGGCCTCGAGCGGCCGTCGCATCCCGACCCGTCGTCGTCGGCCTTCTTCGCCGCCCCGCCGCTGGGCCTGGCGCCGCTTCGGCCGCAAAACTCGATCGCCGCCAGCTACGCCTGGTTCGACGCCATGAGCTCGGCCGACGTGGCCGCCGAGGCGCTCTACAGCGCCACCAGCGTCACGGGCAGCGAGCAGCAGCAGCAGGCGTTCTACTCGCCCCGCGGTGGCAGCTTTGGCGGCGGCGGCGGCGGCGGGAGCAGCGGCGGCGGGAGCGGCGGGGGCAGGGGCGACGGTGGCGGCGGCGGCGGCTTTTTTGGCGGCATCGGCGGCGGGCGCGACCTGCTCGGCGCTGGGCGGCAGGGCTCGTTCGGGGACGAGCAAGACGAGGAGGGAGATCCCGGGGTTGTCATCGCGGCCGCGTGGAGCCTGCAGGGCGGCGGCGGCGGCGGCGGCGGCGGCGGGGCAGCAGGCTCGCCCGCCTTCCTGCCGCCGCTTGTGCCGGCAGGTCCGCGCGCCGGCGGCCGGTCGCCGCCGCTGCCGCAGCACCTCCGGAGCCTCGGCAGCGGGCTCCTCGCTCCGCGGCAGGATTCGGCGACGGCGTCTTTTGCGCGCCGCGCCGGCTCCGCCGTCCCCCTCGGACTGCAGCAGCAGCAGCAGCCCCTCTCATCGTCGTTTACGAGCGCGCGCTCGGGCGGCGCGTTTTTTGCCGGCGGCGGCGGCAGCGGCCCTCTGGCGGCGCGCTTGGCTGGCGGCGGCGGGTTCTTCCTGGCGTCGGCCGCGTCCGTCGATGGCGCGTCTGCTGGAGGTGGCGGCGGCATGTTTGGCGCGCCCACTGAGTTTGGCGACTACTTCTCGGTCGCCGGGGACAGCGTGGACGGAGGAGCCGCGGGTGGCTTCGGGTCGGGCGGCGGCGGTCTGGCGGCGGGCCAGGCGGCGGCCGCTGCCTGGGCCGCCGCCCCCTCCTCCCCGTTTTTTGGCGGCGGCAGCGGCGGCAGCCCCGGCGTCGCAGGCCTGGGCCAGCTTGCCTCGGCCCCCTCTGGTCCCCAGCGCGCCGCCTCCGCGCGCTTCTGGTCCCTCGACGACGACATGGCGGCGCCCTTGCCGCCTCGAGACGCCGCCGCCGCTCCTCCGGCGGCGGCGCTGGCGCCGGCGCCGGCGGCCCAGCTCTTGTTTGCTGCGACGGCCGTCGGACCCGAGGGAGGCGCGGACGCCCTGCGCGCCTCGTTCTTCCCCGAGGGCGCGCCCTCCCAGCTGTCGGTCGACCACTGGCGCCTCGCCGTGAGCCTGGGCGCGTGGGACGCCGCCTTGCCGGCCCTCGTGCAGGTGGCGGCGGCGTTTGCGCCGCCCCCCTCGGCGCCCCCGCCGCCGCCCATGTCGCTGCCGCCGCTGTCGCTGCGCGTGCGTCGCCTGCAGGCCGACTTTTTCCTGCCCCCCTCCACGTTGCCGGCCGACGGCGCGCTGGACGAGGACGATGCAGAAGACCAGGACGACGGAGAGCAGGAGGTTGACGAGGCAGACGACGACGAGGAGGGCGGCGGCGGCGGCGGCAAGGGCGGCCCCGCGGTCGCGGCCGTCGAGGCGGCCGTCGCGGCGGCCGTGGCCTCTGCGGCAGCCGCGCGAGGCAGCGACGACGATTCCGATTCCGATTCGGAAGTCGTGCAGCTGAGGGCTCGGCGACCCGATGCCATGGTGGCCGTGCCCTTGTTGTCGGTCAACGTCTGGTCCCTCGAGGCGGTCGTGGACCACGGACGGACGCCGCCCGAACAAGCCTCCGCCGCCGCCGCCGCCGCCGCCGCCGCCTCTGTTCGCCCCCCCCCGCTCCTCTCGCTGCGCGTGGCCGAGGCGACCGCCGCGCTTGGCGCCGCGCGCTGGTCCTTCGCGGCGCTGGCGCCGGTGGAGTGGTGCTCCCCCTCGCCCGCGCGCCACCGTGCCGGGGCGCGTGGCGCCCTGCCCGCCAGCCTGTCCCCGCCCTCCGACGCGGCCCCACCGCCGCAGCTGCTGCTGGCGGCGCTGCATCGCCTCGTCGCGTCGGCCTCGGCCGCGCCGCCGCCGCCGCCGCCGCTCGGCGGAGGAGCGGGCGGGGGCGGGATCGCCGTCGAGGTCTCGGCACGCAGCCTGAGCGCCTGGGTCTCCACGGCGCGCGTCGCGCTGCTGATGGCCATGGGGCGCGCGCTCGAAGCAGAGCTGGCCGCGGCAACGGCCGCGGCGGCCACGGCCGTGCCGCCTCGGCCGCGGCCGCGACCGTTTGCGTCTGCACCGCCGGCGGGCGCGGCCAGCGGCGGCTCGGCCCCTGCGCCCGCGATCGCGCTGAATCTGTCCGTGTCCTCGGTGGCCGTGCTCATGGGGGACGATGGACCCGTGTTGCTGCATCAGCAGCACGGAAAGCACCGGCAGGAGCAGCAGCAGCAGCAGCAGCATCAGCAGCAGTCGCAAGGGCGGCCCCGCCAGTCGCCTGCGGCTCCTGCCAGGGCCGCCGCCGCCGCCGCCGCCGCCGCGGCGTCCGGTCCCTCGCCCGCCGCAGAGCTTTCCTTTTCGGCGCTCTCCACGGCCGACTGCGCGCTGGCCGCCATCGTGCCGGCCCTCGAGGTCGCATCCGAGCCGCTGATGCTGCGGCTCGCGCTGACGCCGGGGGCAGCGGGGCTCACTGCTCCCGCGCCGTCGGTCGCCAGCGGCCCCGCGCTGCGCGCGGCGCTCGAGGCCCGGCTGGTGATCGACGCCTGGAACGCGGAAAAGTCCGGGTGGGAGCCCGCCGTCGAGCCGTGGGGCGTGCGCCTGGCGCTCGAGCGCCGAGAGGACGCGGTCGGGGCGTCCGAATGCAGGGCAGGCGCCGGCGGAGATGGCGGGAGCGGAGGCGGCAGCGGCGGTGGGGGGACGACGCGTCTCGCCCTCGTGTCGCGCGACACGCTCGAGGCCACGGTCGCCCCAGGCATCTGGCGCGCCCTCGGCCGCCAGGGCGACGCGTTCGCGGCCGCGGCCGCCGCGGCCGCGGGCGACGCGCCTTTGCTGTCGCGGCTGCTCGAGGCGCTCGCGGCGGCCGCGGAGACGGCGGCGGCGGCGTCTCCTTCCATGGCCTTCCCGTCGTCGTCGTCGTCGTCGCCCGCTGCGCAGATGCCCCCGGGCGCCGCCGCGCTTTACAACTCGACGGGCGTGCCCGTGGCGTTCGTGGTGGCGGACGCACCGCTTTCCGCGGCTGAGGCCCTGGCGCGGCTGCAGGCGGCGGCGGCGGCGGCGGCGGCAACGGGCGGCGGCGGCGGGGGTGGCGGCGCTCTCCCCTATTCTGGCTCGTCGGCCTCTGTCGCTGCTGCCGCCGCCGCCGCCGCCGCTGAAACAGCGGGCCTTTTGGGCGGGGCTCGCGAGGGCGTCGCGTCCAGCCGTCATCCCGTGCCGATCGCCGGGCCCGACCTGCGCGCTGCGGGCTACTGCGGGCGGCACGTCCGCGCGCCCGTGTACTCGGAGCAGGGGGGGGGCAGCGGCCCAAGCGGCGGCGGCCCAAGCGGCGGCAGCGCCGGCGCCGGCGACGACGACGCCGACGGGCCGCCCGCGCCTGCCCCGGGAGCCGCCTGCGCCTTTTCTGCCGCCCCCGCGCAGCGCCGCCGCCGGTGCCTGTACCTGCAGGTCACCGGGCAGCAGGACGTGCTGGGCCCCGTCTGGCTGGACGGCACGGGACGCGTCACGCACTGCGCGCGGTTCGGCGCGGGATTCGGCGGCAGCTTCCCGCCGACCACCCCCGCGGCCGCCGCCGCCGCCGTGCTGGCGTCGCCGCTGTTCCCCCAGGCCCGGGCGCCGGCGGCCTCGGCCGCGGCGGCGGGGAGGGCGGTTGGCCCGACGGCCTTGGCTGTAGACGCCATCGCACCCACGCCTTCGGCCGCCGCTTCTGCTGCACTTGCTGCACGTGCCGCTGATGCGCCGCTGGCCTCGCCGATGTCCACGGCTGCTGCGACGGCCGAGGCGGCGGCCGAGGCGGCTGCGGGTGCGGCAGCGGCGGCGGCGGCGGGAGCGGCGCCGTCGTCTCCGGCGACGGCCAGCCCTCGAGACCAACCGCAGCTCAGAAACCTGTCCTCCCCTTCGACCCCTCCGCCGGCCCTGGCCCGCCCGGGCGCGTCCGTGGCCCCCTCCACGCCCCCGCCGGGGCTCGCTGGAGCGCGCGCGATGCTGCCGCCTGCGCCGGCGCTCGGGCCCGCGCCCGCGCCGCCGCTCCGCTTCGCTCGCCTCGTGTGCGCGGTCGAGCCCGGCGTCCCCTACGACCCCGACCTGTCCGCATCCGGTGCCTCTTACCGCGGCGGCCGCCGCGCCGTGTTCCTGCACTCGGCCGTGGCGGTGTGCAACGCGAGCACCGTGGGGGTCGAGCTCGCGCTGCTGCCGCCGCTGGGCCTCGCGCCGCAGCCCTTTGGCCGGCTGGCGCCGGGCCAGCGCTGCTGGCTGCCGCTGGCCGCCGTGCTGTCCGCGGCGCCGTGCCTGGTGCTGCGCCCGGCCGCGGACGCCGCGGCCGCCGTCCTGGCGAGCCTCGGGACGACGCCGACGGCGCGCGGGACGCACCACCAGCAGCAGCAGCAGCAGCAGCAGGGAGGAGGAGGAGGAGGAGGCGGAGCCTTGGCGGCGTCCCGCTCGGCGTCCTCCCTCCACCGGCTCGGCCCCTCGCGCGGGGCGATGGCTGCGTCCGGATCTGGCCTGGGCCCGTCGCGCGCGTCCCTGCACGCTTACCAGCCACAGAGGCAGCAGCCGCAGCAGCAGCAGCAGTTCCACCCGTACGGCTGGTCCCGAGCCCTGGACGTGAGGTCCCTGGCGCCGGACGCCGCGGGCGAGGCAGCAGCGGCGGTGGCAGCGGCGTCGGCGGCGGCGGCGGCAGCCGGCGGTGGGCGCCCGCCAGCACTGCCACCAGCCGGCAGCGGGTTCTGGTACTTCCCGCCCTCAACCGCGGCCGCCTACAGCGCCCACCCGCAGTGGCAGCAGCTCACCTTTTTTGCGGCCGCAACGGCGGCGGACGGCGCCGCAAGCGGCGGCGGCGGCGCCGCCGCCAGCCCGTCGGCGGCGGCGGCGGCGGCGGCGCCGCCCCAACGCGCCGCCGCTCCGCTCGCCCCACCTCCGCCTTTTGCGCTGGCGCTCGGCAGCGCGGCGCTCGCGGGCGACGAGGGGCGCGAGGGGCTCTGGGAGTTGCGTCTCGAGCCGCCCCTGGTCGTATCCAACTGCCTTCCCGTGCCCGCAGAGGTCCGCCTCGCGCTCGCCGGGCCGCCGCCGCCGCCGCCGCCACCGCCGCTGCCGGCCGCCGCGTCGTCCTTCCCGGCGGCATTTGGTGGTGGAGGCGGGGACGGGGGGTGGGGCGTCAAAGGCGGGGCCGCGGTCGGCTCCCGCCACTTCCTTTCCCCTTCCTCGTCCTCGGCCTCGCTGCCCCTGCCGGCCCCCCCGCACGCCCCCTGCCCGCTGACCGTCGTCGCCACCGTGCCGCCTTGCTCCGAGCTGCCGATTTACTGCGCGGCGGCGGCGGCGGCGGCGCGCGCGCCCGGCGGCGAGACCTGCGCGCGGCTGCAGGCGCAGCCGATGGGCTTCCACCCGTCCGTGTGGGCGCCCTTGCTGACCGCGGCGGGCGCGCTGGCCGCGTCCGGGCCAGGCTATGGAGCGGGCTCGCGCCGCGGCCTGGGCCCGACCGCCGACAGGCCCGGGGCGGCGGCGGCGAGGGCGGCGGCCACGGCCGAGGGCGAGCACCTGCTCGAGACCCGCGCCCTCTGCGTGGCGCCCCTGGACGCCGAGCAGCCGGTCGAGCCGCTCCGCCTGGTGCTGACGCGGGGTCTCGTGACGGGCCGCTTCCGTGCGCGCCTGGCCTGCGACGTGTGGGTCTTCAACGGGACGGGCCTCCCCCTCGCGATCCGCCGCGCGCCCGCGCCGGGGACGCGCGCGGCGGCGGCGGCGGCCGATGCCGCGGCCGCCTTCGGCGCGAGCACGCCGCCGCCGACGCTCGAGGCTGCCGCTTCCGCCGCCGCCGACGCGGCCGCTGCCGACGCCGCGCTTGGTGCGGTGGTCGTGCCGCCGTTTGCTTCTGCTTCTTCTTCGTCTTTTTCTTCCGCGGCGGCACCGGCAGGGAGGCGGTCGCAACGTTTGCAGCAGCAGCAGCAGGACCAGCAGCAGCAGCAGCAGCCGCGGCAGCAGTTGGCGACGGGGCAGCTGCAATACCACCACCATCGCCGCGTCGGGAGCGCGGACGGGGCCTCAGCCAGGCACGACGATCCGCCCGACCACCAGTCTGCCGCCGCACCAGCAGGGCGCTCCGCGGGCGCGGCCTTGCGGCCGCCGCTTCAGGGCCTGTCGCTGTCGGCCGCGCCCGGCCGCAGGGGCGGCGACGCCGCCGCGGCCGCCCTCGCCGCGCGCGCGTCGATGGAGCTGGCCGGGCCGGTGTTGGGCCGAGCCTCGGCCGCCAGCTCTCCGACGCACGTGCTCCCCGCCGACGCGGCCGCGCTCCCGCCGCACCAGCAGCAGCGCCTGCACGGTCTGTATGCGGGCTCGGGCACGGGCACGGGCGCGGGCGGGCAGGGCGGTGGCGGCGGCGGCGACGGCACCGACCCTCTGTCGCAGCAGCAGCAGCAGCGGTTGGCCGCCGCCGGTTTGGCGCGCGGCGCCGGCTCGGCGTTCGCGCACGGCCCGCACCTGCACGGCGTCGGCGTGGGAGGCGCGTCGGCCGGCGGCTCGTGCGCGTCGCTGGCATCGCAAGGCTCGGCGGCGGCCGCCGCAGCCGCCTCCGCCTCCGCCGCCGCCGCGCTGGTGGCGCGGCAGCAGCCGCCGGCCCTGGCCGCCGCGGCCGCCGCGGGACCCTGGCCGACCCTGCTGTCGGCCCGCGCCGCCTCGAGCGCCGAGATTGAGGACTGCTTCGCGGACGCCGGCCAGCAGCAGCACCAGCAGCAGCAGCTGAGCGCCGCCGCCGCCGCCGCCGCCGCCGCCGCCGCCGCCGCGACCGCGGCAGCCTCTGGTCCGGCGCCCTCGGCGCTCGAGCTCCAGCTCGCGCTCGCGCCCGCGGGCCGGGGCCTGCCCTGGGTCCTCGGCTTGGGCGCCATGGCCGCGGGCGCCCTGGGTCCGCCGCCGCCCCTGGCGTGGTCGGCGCCCCTGCGCCTGGACGTGCCGGCGCTGCTCTCTGCGTCGGGCGGCGGCGGCAGCGCGGCAGCGGTGGCGGCTGCGGGCGACGGCGGCGGGGGCGGCCGCGCCATCGTCGTCGCCATCCCGCGCCGGCTGGGGCCTGGGGCCTCGGCGGCCGCCGCCATGGCAGCGGGTGGCTTGGGCGCCGCGAGCTCCTGGGCGAACGGGCGGGCCCCGTCCCCGTCCGCCCCGCCTCCAGCAGGGCTGCTGGCGCCCAGAGGCGGCGGCGGCGGCGGCGGCGGCTCCGTCGCGCTGATGTCGCCCTCTGCCGCCGCCGCCGCCGCCATCGCGGCCGGCGGCGCCGGCACCGTCGTCATCTCAGTGCGCGCCGAGCGCGTTGGCCCCGCCGGGGCCGGCGCCATCGCGCTCCACCTGGCGCCCACGTACGTGGTCGAGAGCCGCCTGCCGTTCGAGGTGCAGGTCCGGCAGCAGCCCGCGGGCCCCGGCGCCGCCGCGGCGGCCGCGTCGACGGCCACTGCGACCGCCGTCGCCCCGGGGGCTGCGCGGGGCCTCACCTGGGCCGACCCCTCGCTGCCCCCGCGCGTGCAGGTGCGCGCGGCGGCCCCCGGATGGTCGTGGTCCGGCGCGCTCGCGCTCGACCAGCCCGGCGAGACGCTCGTCAAGCTGCGGCACCGCCACCGCGGCGAGACGCTGCTGCTGCGGATGGACGTCGGCGCCGCGCCCGTGAGCGGCCTCGCCGGCGTCGCGGCCGCGGCCATGGCCGCCGCCGCCGACAACGACGACAATGCCGCCGCCTCGGGGCCCGCACCGGCGCCCTCGCGCCGCCCCCCGGCTGGCGCCGGCACCGTCCGCGCCGTGCTGCGCCCTCTCGGCGCCGCGTTCGCGCCCTACCGCATCGACAACTGTTCCGGGGAGACGCTGCACGTGCACCAGGTCGGGTGCGCGGAGACGCAAGAGGCCGTCAGGCCCTATGGCTCGCTGCGCTATTCCTGGGACGAGCCGGCCGCGGCGGCGGCCGCCGCCGCCGCCGCCAACGCCGCTGGGGCCGGCCGCCGCCTGAGGCGCGCGGCCGCGGCGCCCGCGGGCGCGGGCGACCCGTCCGCGCACCACCGCGTCGCCCTGGCCCTCCCCGGGCACAGGCCCCTGGGCGAGTTTGAGCTAGACGCCGTGGGCACGCGCGTGGTGGTTGAGGTGGCCGCGCCGCCGCCCCCCGCGAGCGCCGCGGCCGGCGGGTTTGGCGGCGACGGCGCCGGTTTGGGCGGCGGCGTTGGCGGCGGCGTTGGCGCGGACGGCGCCGGGTTTTTTGGCGCCCGAGGCGTGACCGGCGGCGGGGGCATGGGTGCTGGCGCCTCCTCCTCCGCAGGGGGCGCGGGCGCCGCCCCGCGCCTGGGGTCGCTGCTGTTTTTCGGCGGCGGCGGCGGCGGTATCAGCGGCGGCGGCGGCGGCGGCGGCGGCGGCGGTTTCAGCGGCGACGGCAGAGCTGCCGCGGCCACCGCCGCCCAGCACGACGGCACCCGGCGCCTGTGTATCACCACCTACGCCGAAGGCCCGACGCGCGTGCTCTGCATCACCGACCTGGGCGCTCACCCGGGCGGGCCCCGCGCCCCCCTGCGGGCGGCGCTCGCGGCCGCGGCCGACGACGACGCGCGCGCGTGGCGGCGCCTGCGGTGGCTGCAGCAGCGCCGCCGCTGGGGCCCGCTCTGGTCTCTGTGGGCAGGCGCCGTGGACGCGGCCGCCGAGCTGAGGCGCGTCGTGTATGACGGGGGCGACGACTCCGACTCCGTGTCGGCCGGAGGAGGAGGAGGAGGAGGGGGCGGCGGGCCAGAGGGCGCGCCGCCGGCCGGAGGCGCGCCGTGGCCGCGCGCCGGCGGCGCGGACGGTCCGGCCGTCGCGGCGGCGGCCGCTCGCCGCAAGGGCGGGCTGGTCGGGGAGCTGGCCGCTTTCATCGCGTCCGCCGCCGAGCCTGGTGCGCCGAATGCGAGCGCGGTCGCGCCACCGGCCGGGGACGACGTCGCTCCTCCCCCTGCCCGCCCGCCGCCGCCGCCGCCGCCGCCGCCGCCGCCGCCTGCGTCCCTCGTGTCGCTCGCGAGCCGCCGCCTCTCGCGCCGTGCGTCAACGGCGGCGGCGGCCGGCCCCGCCGGCCCCTCCGGCCGCCCCGCGCTCGCCGCAACCGCCCCGCCCCGCCGCGCCCCGTCTCCGGCGCCCGCCTTCGCCCTGGACGCGCGCCTCTCCCTCGCAGGCGTCGGCCTCTCGCTCGTCTCCGAGACGCAGGAGCTGCTGTACGCCTCCCTGCGGCGCCTCGACGCGCGCTGCGCGCGGGACCGCCTGTCGACGCGGCTCGGCGCGTCCGTCGGCGCCGCGCAGGTCGAAAACACGCTCGACGGGGGGGACGACGCGGCGGCGCTGGCGGCGGCGGCGGCGGCGGCGGCGGCGGCGTCGCCGCTGACGAGCGCGCGGCGGTTCTCGCCTACCGCTGAGCCGGCGCAACAGCGGCAGCGGCGCGGCTGGACGTTTGGAGGGGGCGCGGCGGGGGGAGGCGCCTCGTCGTCGTCCCGTAACGGCCGGCGCGGCCGCGCTGCCGCCGCCGCCGCGCTCGGGCCCGCCGCCCCTGCCCTGTCGCTGGTGCTGCCGCCTTCCCCTGCGACCGTGGCGGCGGCGCTCGCGGCACAGCGACGGCTGCGGGAGCAGCCGCAGCACCGCGTCATGCTGGCCGCGCCCGTCAAGCGGTCCATCTTTGGGGAGGCGTCGCTGACGGCCTCGTTTGCGGGCGCGGCGGCCGACGCGGCGGCGGCGGCGGCCGGGGGCGGGGGTGGGGGCGGCGGAGGGCCGTGGGCGCCGGCGGCGTCCCCGGCCGCCTCCTCCGCCCCGGCGCTCGGCGTCCTCGTCTCGGTCTGGAACGCGCGCCCCGCGGGCGTCGTGTGCTTCGAGCGGTTCGCCGTCCACGTCTCCCCCGCGGCCGTGGCCATCGACGGCGCACATGCCAAGGCCCTCGTCGGCCTGGCGAGCGCGCTCGCCGCCGGGGCGCCGTCGTCCCTGTCGTCGTCGTCGTCCTTTGCCGCTTCGTCCTCCTCCTCCTTCCTCGCCGCCGCTCGCAGCGAACCGCCCACGCGCGCCGTCTGGGCGCTCTACGCGGCCTCGGCCCCGGCCATGGCAGCCGCGGCCGCGCGCGCGCCCGGCGCTGGTGGCGGCGGCGCGCCCGGGAGCGGCCACGGCAGCGGCGGCGGCGGCAGCGGCCTGTCGTCGCGGCACGGCAGCGCCCTCTGGCTCGGCGGCCAGGCGCCCGCCCAGAATTCCTCGCCGCAGCGGCCGTTTGCGGCCGCGGGCTCGCGCCTGACCGCGCTGCCCTCGACGAGCGGGCTGTCGGCCGCCGCCAGCGCCGCGGGCCTGCCACCGCGCGCGGCGTCGGCGTCGGCGGCGTCGGCGGCGGCGTCGGCCGTCGGCGGCGGCGCTGCTGCTGTGGCGGCGGCAGCGGCGGCACCTTCCTCGTCTCCTTCCCCCCCTGCTGGCGGCGCTGGTCCTTCTCGGTCGTACGGCAAGGCGCGCGCTTCCAAGCGCCAGCACCTGCTCGGCGCAGCCGCCGCCGCGCGTCCGGCCCTGCCCGGCGGCAGCGGAGGCGGCGGCGGCGGGCCCGGCGGCGCGGCCAGCGCGGCCGACGCCGACGGCGGCTTTGGCGACGGCGAGTGGCAGGCGCTCAAGCTCTACTTCGACGACTGGTACGTGTCGCCTATCCAGCTCTGCCTGAGCTTTGCGCCGAGCTCGTGGTTTGGGCCGGCGTCCGCCTCTGCCACCAGCATTCGGGAGGAGGTGGAGGCGGAGGACGACGAGGACGAGGAGGAGGAGCAGCGGCAACAGCGGCAACAGCAGGGTGAGGCGTCGGCGGCGGCGGCAGCGCAACACGCGGCGTCGCCGTCGTCCGCGGGCGGCCGCAGCGCCGCCGCCGCCGGCTCGGGCCGTGGCGGAGGGTCCGAAGGCTCTAGGGCGCGGCGCGGCACCTGGCCGTCGTGGTTTGGCCGCTTGCGCGCCCGCGGCAACAACGGCCAACCCCCGCAAGAGACGGGCGCGCTGCTGCTGCCCATCGCCCCCTCGTCGGCCGGCGGCGCGGGCGCCCCGGACCGCGGCCCCGGCGCGCCCGTGTGGGGGCAGGTCGCGCTCGCGCTCGCGCAGGTCGAGGGCGCTTGGGTGACCCTGGCCCCGCTGCGCCGGCGGCACCCGCTGCTGTCGGCCGAGGCGCTGCCGCTGGTGCTCGGCCACCACTACGCGCTGGCGGCGCACGCGGAGCTGCCCAAGGTGCTGGCGAGCCTGGATATCATCGGGGACCCGGCGCGCGTGCTGTCGGCGCTGGGCGCGCTCGGCCTGGGCTTTTGGCACCTGCTGACACTGCCAGCGGTGGCCGCGCGCGGCGGCGGTGACGGTGGCGACGGCGGCGACGGCGGCGGCGCGGCGGCGGCCGCCGGCCGGAGCCTCAATGCCGCGCGCGCGCGGCAGGCCCTAGCGCGTGTGGCTCGCGGCGTGCGCATGCTGGCGTACGCCTCTGCGCACAGCGCCGCCAAGGGCTCGCGCCGCGCCAAGGCCGCGCTTCTGCCGCTGGCGCCGCCTGAGGCGGCGTTGTTTGTCGGCGGAGGCGGAGGCGGCGGCGGCAGCGGCGGCGGCGGCAGGCGCTCGCGCATGTCGTCCTACTCGCACCACCGCCTCTCGGCGCCGCCAGGACCCGCCCTGCAGCCTTACGACCTGCCCAAGCGCTTGGCCGCCGCCGCTGCCGCGGCGGACGCGGCCGCGGCCGCGCGCCGCGAGGGCGCGTCTGACGGGGCCGTGGCGGCAGCGGCGGCGGCGGCAGCCTCGGCAGCCGCTGCGGCCGCCTCGGGCGCTCGCGCTCCTCCGGGTCCGTCGTCGTCGTCGTCTTTTCAGAAGCACGGCGGCGCCGTTCAGAAGAAGAGCACGATCCTTGAGCGGCAAGAGCAGTTTCCAGGAGCCGCAGCGCCTGCAGGCGCGCCGACAAAGGACGAGGCGGCCGTCGGCAAAGAGGAGGATTGGGCCGCTGCTGCGGCCGCCGCGACAGCCGCAGCCGCAGCCGCCGCCGCCGCCGCTACCAAGCAGCGCGGCGGCGTCGGCGGCGGCGGCGGCGCCTCGCAGCCCCACCACACGCTCCTGCTTCCCTCCCACTACTCGGCTCACGACGGCGGGGGCGAGGGCCACGACCTGCTCCAGGCCCTGATCACGTGCTACGGCCACGTGGCCGCGCGCGCCGCAGGCGGCGCCGCCGCCGCGCTCGCGCGCGGCCGGCCGCTGGCGGCCGCGCGCGCGCTCGCCGGCGCCGCCGTGCAGGCCGCAGTGCTGCCGCTGGTGCTGGCGCTCGAGGTGGCTGAGGCCGCCGCGGGGTCTGTGCGCGCCCTCGTGGCCGCGGGCGGGGACCTCGGCCTGTGGTCCGCCTCGGCCGCGGGCGCGCGCGTGCCGCGTCCCGTCGACCCCTCTGGCTCTGGCTTTGGCGGCGGCGCGATCGGGGGCGGCGGCGGCGGCGGCGCGAGCGGCGGCCTGCCGCTGCGCCCGTACGACCGGCTCGAGGCGCTCGCCCGCGCGCTTTTGCGCCACGCCCCTGTCCCAGCCGCGCGCCTGCTGGCGCTCGCGTCCGGCGAGGAGGCCCTGCTGGGCTGCGTCGACCTGGGCGGGTGGGGAGGCGGGGGCGCGCCGCCTGCTGCCGCTTCTAATTTTGCTGCGGGTGGTCCTGCCGGCGGCGCGTCGGGCGGCCGCGTCTTTGCGCTCGTCACGCTGCGCGCGCTGCTGCTGATGCGCGTGCCCGCGGGCGGCGCCGGCGGCAGCGCGGGCCGCGCGGTCGGCGCCGCGGCGCCCGTGCCGCCCTGGCAGGCGCCCGAGCTGCTGCTGGACGTGGCCGTGGAGGACGTCGTGCGGTCCTGCGTGGTCGCCGCCGCCGCTACTGCCGCCGCTACTGCTGCTGCTGCTGCTGCTGCTGCTGCCGGGGCTCTGGCGGCGGCGGCGGCGGCGGCCGTTCCGGCGGCGGCTGGTGGCTCCGCCGACCGGCTCGAGAGCGGCGGTGGCAGCAGCAGCGCCCCGGCGGATGAGGGCGCCGCTCCCGCCCCCGCCCTCGTGCGCCTGCTGCTGATGGCGCCCGTGCTGCGGCTCGGCGGCGGCGGCGCCGCGCTGGCGGCCATGGCGGCCGGCGGCGACGGCGACGAGGCCGGCGGCGGCGCGATCGCCGACGGCCCCTGCTGGCTGGTCGGGTGCGACGTGGCGTGCGGGTCGCTGGGCGCGGCGCGACAGCTGCAAATGCTGCTGCGGCGCGCGTGCGACGCACACGAGGCCGCGCAGCAGCAGGCGCCGTGGCAGCAGCGGGGCTTGGTCGGCTTTTTTTGATTGAACGGAACGTGCGTTCACGCCGGTCAACTTTGCAAAAAAGAGGAGCGCTAGAGGACGCCCATTTTCCAAGACGGCGGTATGTGCGTAGAGACCCCCCACAAACGGATATGACTGTACATAATCACCTGAGCAACCGTTGAGATCAAGAAGCGCCAAGCAGATTGCAGCCGCGGGCGACGCGCGCGCTTTCGAGAAAAAAGGCGGCAGCAAGCTCGAAAAAGGCGGCAGCAAGCTCGAAAAAGCCAGGCGGCGCCCGCGCGTCACAGAAACGGCAAAAAGAGGACGCTCCACACTGCCGTCACAAGTTGGCACTCACGACACACTCACTACACAAGCAAGCACTCGTTCGCACGTCCGCCACCGCACCCAGAATCATCGCCCGAGCGCCCGCAAGCTCCCTCAGAAAGCCAAAACAGAAAAGCAAAAAGCAAAAAAAAGCAAAAAAGGCGAGCAAAAAATGTCCGCATCGTCCGGCGACGACGGCCCCGACGACCGCGTCTGCCTCGCAGTCGCCGCCGGCGCGACACAAGCGGAGGTGCGCCGCGCGATCATCGAGTCCGCCGCAGGGTCCTTCGAGCGGCGCGCGGTCGCGGTCAACCGAGCGGCGGGCCCGGGAGGCGAGACGCCCCTCAGCGCCGCGCACCGGCTGCGCCGCGGCGACCTCGTGGGCCTGCTGCTCGAGGCCGGCGCCGACGCGATGACAATCTCGCCGCGCGAGACGCCGCTCGTCCTGTGCATCGCATACAACCAAGTAGCGAGCTTGCGGGCGCTCCTGGTGCACAGACTTGAGGACGCCAACGAGCAGGTCGCGTACGGGCCGGGCTGCTGGCTCGACGGCGCCGAGTACGGCTACTGCGCCCCCGTCCACCTGTGCATTAGGCCGCGGCAGCTGTCACAGGACGCGCCGAGAACTCAAATCCATCTCGAGGCCCTCGAGATCCTCCTGCGCGAAGTCGGAGCGGACGTCAACGCGATGGACGTGGACGGGCGCTCGCCCCTGCATTACCTGCTGGTGTTTGTGGGGGTGGCGAGGACAACGCTTGACCTGCTTCTGAGGTCTGGGGCGCGCGTCGACCCTCTCTCAATTCTGGCTCGCAGTCGCCGGTGTACTGGGGCGCGCGCCGACCCTCTCAATTCTGGCTCGCAGTCGCCGGTGTACTGGGGCGCGCGTCGACCCTCTCAATTCTGGCTCGCAGTCGCCGGTGTACTGGGGCGCGCGTCGACCCTCTCAATTCTGGCTCGCAGTCGCCGGTGTACTGGGCGGTCCTTCCGCGCAACTTGCCATTTCTCCAGCGACTAGTCCTGGGCGGCGCCTCGCTTTCTCGCCTTTGTCATGGCGAAACCTATCTGATCCAATCATTCGGGCATTTTGACGATAGCCCCCACGCCCATAAACTTTCGCTGCAGCCCTTGCTCGTCGTCCGAGACGCGCCGCTACGTGGGCCGCTACGGCTCGAGCGCGCTCGACCTCGCCATTCTAGCGACCTCGCCGGCGATGGATCCGTGCCTGATGCAGATCATGCGCGAGCTGGTCGCCTCTGGTGTGCCCGCGCGCCCGGAGAACATGCCGCGGCTGCTGCAGATCCTGGCCGCGTACGCCCGGCAGCGCAAGGCCGAGACGGCCGCGCGTCGCGCCCCCTCGACCTGTGCGGCTGGCGCGCGCAAGAGGCCGTCGTCGGCCTGGCCCTGGACGCGGGCGAGCTGCAAGAGGCGGCGCGGGCGGTGGAGGCGCGGCGCGCGCGCGTGGTGGAGCTCGAACACGAGGCCGGAAAGCAGGCGGGCGCGGACAGCGAGGGCGAGTGCGGCGGCGAGGATAAGAGCAGCGAGAATGGACGGGGGAGCGAGAGCGGCAGCGGGAGCGGCAGCAGGAGCGAGGAGGAGCAGGCGGCGGCAGCGGCGCCGCGGGCGGGCGAATAAGGTAGGACAATGCCCTTGAGTATTGACGGTCGGCGTGCCACCAGAGCACAGAAATAGTCACAAACTGATGAAAAACGCCGAGCGATCGCGGCAAACGGATTTCTCACTGCCCGGCGCCCCCCCGAGACGGCGCCGAGGGCGGCCCAAACGGCTCCTGCTGCTGGTCCCGCTGCGAGAAGGGCGAGACGAGTCCGCCGCGCGTGAACCCGGACGGTGGCGGCGCCGGAGATGGCGCCGGCAGCTCCTCGAGCGTCGACGGCAGGCGCGCCCCGCCTTGCTCCGTGCCGGCCGACGACGCACGATCGAGCTCGTGGCGCGCGGCCGAAGAGACGCTGTCGCCTCTGAGAGAGTGCGGCGGGATCCGCGGCCCCGACCGGTCAGCGAGCGATCGGAAGACCGCGCCGACGATGGGAAACCCGTCGCTGCTGCCGGGGTTGCGGCTGCCGTCAGTAGGTGCGAGCGCGCTGGGGCCCGCGCCGCCGTCGCCGCCGTTGCCGTTACCGCCGCTGCTGCCGCCACCCCCCTTCTTGGCCCCTCCGTACGTCCCCCCCTTGCGCTTGCGCCGCCCGCCACCACCAGCGACAAAATTACCACCACCACCACCACCGCCACCGCCACCGCCTCCGCCTCCAACCTTGCCGGCAGGCGCCGCCGCCGCCGCCGCCGCCGCCCCTGCCGCCTCGCGCTCCCGCTGCCGCCGCCGCGCCGCCGGGCCGCACGTCCTGAACGCCAGCAGGCCCGCCACCGCGGCCAGCGCCGCCGCCCCGACCGCCGCCAGCGCGATCAGCAGCTTCTCCCACCACATGAGGCCCCCGCCGCCGCCGCCGCCGCCGTCGCTGCGGGGACGTACGACCCAAAAAACTGCTGGGGCCGGAGCGTCGACACCCTCGTGCCGGCGGGCGCCACCTCGGCCTGCAGGCCCGCCGCGTCGCCAAAGAAGCGGTCGGTGAGGGCCGCGCCGCCGCCCTTCACCTGGGCGTCGGTCAGCGGGACCGCCGTGGTGAGGAAAGTGCGGGCGACGGCTCGGTCCGCCACAGAGAGCCGCGGCCTCGGGGCCGCGGCCGTCTTTACGGCGGCATCAGCGGCGTCCTCCTTGTCCGCGAGGGGGGCGAGGAGGAGGGACGCGGCGGGGCCCAGCGCGGTCTCGCACGCCCCTGTGATCGTGGGCGGCGGCGGCGGGGAGGCGGCGCCCCGGCCGTCCGGACTTATGGGAGGCTGAGGCGGGCAGGTGCGGCCGAGGAGAGAGGCCACGGCGGCGGCCTGCGACGGCGACAGGCCATAGTAAGTTACGTACAGGGGGACGGGGGGCGCGGCGGCGGCGGCGGCGGCGGCGACTGGGGGGGTCGGGGCTTGCGTTTGGTTGCTGCCGCCCCGTTTGTTCGCCGGCAGCGGCTGCGGCGGCTGCTGCCGCAGCGCGCGCCGGCCTCGCGCGAGGCCGCCGCGGGCCGGCGCTGACGAGGAGGCAACGAAAAGCCGCCTCCTGCGCGCGCCGGGGGAAGGCGGCGCCGCGGGCGATCCGGCGGCGGCAGGACCACCCCCCGCCGCCCCGACGGCAGCGCCCTCGCCGCCCCCGCCCCCGCCCCCGGTCGGCCAGCTGCCGCCGTGCCCCGGCGACGGCGGCCACGCGGCCGGGTCCGGGGAGCCGCGCCCGTCGCTCAGGCGCCACGACAGCAGCGACTCGGGCATTGGCGCGCGCCCGAGGTAGACCTGTGGGCGAACGCCGTCGGGCAGCACCGAGGCGACCGCGAGGCCGGCGTAGGCCGCGAGCGCCGCGGCGCGCGGCGCGCCCGGGTCGGCCTCCTCCTCCTCCTCGTTGGGGAGCGCGAGGGACTCCGAGTCGACGCTCGCGCCCCCGTCCTCGCCCGGCGCGCCGCCGCCGACGCCCGCCCCGACCGCCGCGTCCACCAGGGCCGGCGGCACGCCGCGCACCTCGAGCCGCAGGCTGACGACGCCGTGGGCGGTGAAGCGCGCCGCGGCGGCGCCGGGCGGCAGCGCGGCCGAGAGCCTGTCGGCCGCCTGGCCGAGCTGGTCGAGGCGGACGGGCCCGCCCGTGGCGGCGTCGGAGAGCGCGATGGAGTTGATTGCCCAGTTGGCGACGGGGGCGGGCGGCGTCGGGGCGGCGGCGACGGCGGCGACGGCGACGACCGCCGCCATCAGCAGCGTCCCCAGCGCGCCTCCCCTTCGCCTCCGCCGCCTCCGGCTGCGCGGGGGCCTTGAGCGTGCTCTTCGAGCATCCGTCATCGCGCGAGCGCGGGCCCCACCTGCTGTCGTGGAGAGCCGGAGGGCTCTGCCCTCTCTTTCCCCCGTGTTTCGTGGAGACGCACGGGGTAGCCGCGCTCTGTCGGGGATGGTTGTGGTCGTTGTTACGGCAAGGGGAGGGTGCTTAGAGGGTCGGTTTGACAAAGGGGGGCAAGGGACGACGAGGCGATTCACGATTGTCGAATGTGCGACCGCATCGTCGTCGTCGTCGGCGGGGAGACGCGCGCAGCTGCCACCTCGCGCGGCTCAGGCCCGTTTCCGCTTGGCGCCCTCGCCGTCCGCTAAATCGTCGTCGCCCGACGCCGCCCGCCACGCCGCGGCCACGCCGGCCGCGGCCATCGCGGCCAGGGCCGCGAGTATCAGCGGGTCCGCGCCCGTGCTGGCCGCGGCAGTGCGGTCGGTGGGTCGCCGCCTCCCGCACCGCGGCCTTGCCCCCTCGTGCAGCCGCGGCGGCGGTCGGTCCTCCTCCTCCGCCCAATCCTGCTCCTCCTCCTCCTCCTCTTGATCCTCCCCATCCACACCCAGCGTCGACGCCCCCGATCCCCCGACGTACGGGTAAGCGCCGCCGTCCTCCTCCGCCTCGGCCCCCCCGAGACCGCCGTTGCCGCCGCCGCCGCCGCCGCCGCCGTCGCCGACCGCGCTCCCGCGCGACCCAAAAAACTCGCTCACGCGCACGGCGCTCAGGGGCCGCTTGCCGCCGTGGTAGTTGTCCAGGCTGTAGTGAAATGAAGACTCGAGGCGCTCGTGCGTGTACACGCGCGCCAGGTCGGCCATCGTCGGCTCCTCGCCGCCGCTGCCGCTCCCGTCGGCCCTGCCCCCGCCCCCGCCCCCGCCCCCTCCCTTGTTCACGCCGACCCGCCGCTCGAAAAAGTCGAGCGTGGCCGCCGTGAACCGGTCGATCAGGGCCACCCCGACGTCGAGGTCGGTCGTGAACGAGTAGCTCGACTCCCCCTTCACGGAAGACGACATCGCGAGCACGCCGGGCGACCGGACGCGCCCGTAGAGCGTCGACGCCTGGCACGTCTCTACAACGAGCAGCAGCTCGCGGTACCGTCCCTTGCGGTGCATCTGCGCCAGCGCGTCGGCCACGTCCGCGGCCAGCAGCTCCTCCGCGTCCTGGAACTTGAGAAAGCCGTCGCCGCCGTGCCCCGTGAGGTAGACGAGCACGTTGCTGCCGGCGTCCGACAGCAGGCGCTTGGCGCGCGGCACGGCCGGGTCGTGCCTGCCCGTCAACACGCGCACGAGCGACTCGACCGTCACCTCGTGCCCGCGGTAGTCCACCTCGACGTTGGCCCCGTAGACGTCTAGCGCGTGCGACTCGCCGTTGAACACCTGCCCCGGGTAGCGCGAGCGCGGCGAGCAGGCGGCGTCGTCGCCAAGCATCAGCACGATGCGGTCGTCGGGGATTCCCATGCGCCGGACGGTGCGGTAGAACGAGAGGGTGTTGGCCATGTGGCGGTAGTTGAACCAGTAGCGGGACGTGCAGACGAGGACGGCCCAGTTGCTGGTGTGGTTGGACGACGGTGCCGCCGCCTCTTTGGGGGGGCTGCTGGCGGCGGCGGCGGCGCGGTTGCTTTGGGGCGGCGGCGGCGCAGCATCGGCCAGCGGAAGCAACGACGGTGGCAGCGAGAGGAGCGCGATCGAAGACGCCGCCGCCGCAATCGAGACAGCGAGCAAGACGGCGGTGGTGGCGCGGCGCGCGCGCGGCCTTGTTGGGCCGCGTCGAGAGGCCATTGGCGCGTTCTCCCCGCTCCGGGACTGAGCTTCACCCGCAGGGAGGCGAGAGAAAAGGTCAGGGCATCATCGGTGGCGGCGTTTTTGTTACGGGGGAAAGGTTCAAGGCAGTGTTGTTGTCATGGTTCGGGTCGGCACGCAAGTGATGGTGATAAGTTGGACTCCAACTGATGGAGGCACCGACAAAAATACCACACCGCAGCGCGCGCGCGACCAACCCGACGGCGCGCGCGCGCCGCTCTTCTGCGTCGCGCTCTCTTCCTCCTCCCTCTCGCGCTCGTCCCAAACATACACAACTCGAATCTGCTAAACAAGCTGACAGATCAGAAAAAGGGACTCGATGTGGAGCCTTCCTACAAAGCGATCGACACAACCGCCACCGCTCCTCTAAAAAAAAACACCCCCCGTCCGGGACGGGCCGTCCCGCCCGCGCCACTCGAATCAGTCGCTGTCGCCGTCGCCGTCGCCGTCGCTGCGCTCCTCGCCGTCCTCCTTGTCCTCCCGCACGTCGTCGATCTCCCCTTTTGTGAACTTGCGCGCGATCACCTTGCCGATCAGGTAGGTCCAGTACAGGTGCAGCACCCACAGGCACGAAAAGAGGGTCGCGAAGAGAGACCAGTAGGGCTGCGGGTCGACGCCGAAAGGCAGCGCCACCAGGACGATCGGATCGTACAGCGTGTGCGCCAAGATGAGCCAGGGGTAGTAGAACACGCGCAGGGCCACCCACGACAAGGCAAACGCGACAAAGGCGGCCGTGGCGACCCCCTCGCGCCGGCAGTAGCGCGCCAGCTTGGCTGATTCTAAAAAAATGTCCGAGGCGTCGTGCAGCAAGGTGTAGGCCACCCCCGCACGCGTGAAGTTGGTCCCCCAGGAGGCGGCCAGCAGCATGGCCGTGATGATGTGGTGCGCGAGCGACTCTGCAAAGTCCTTGCGCCGCACCTCGACAAACAGCAGGAACGGGATGGACTGCAGGTAAAAGCCCGTCTGCAGCGCGTAAGAGGCGAGCAAAGACGGCTTCGTCCACATGTCGAGGGGGATCCGGGTGGCGCCGGCAAACATAGTTGAGGGTTCAACCATCCAGCGCTCGGGCAGCACGACGGCCAGCGCGACGGCCACGAGGGTGCTGAAGGCGGTCATCTTCCAGGCGGACTCGTTCCACTTGCGCATGATCTCGTCCGGGACGGGAGGAAGGGGGCAGGAGGGGGAGGCGAGCGCGGCGGCGGCCTCGTCGGCGTCGGCGGCGGCGGCGGCGGCCTGCTCGGCCGTCGCCTCCCCCTCTTCGTCCTCCTTTGCGGCCGCCGACCGGCGCGTCGTCCGGCGCGCGACAGTCGCCCCCTCCGGGGTCGCCGCACCGGAGGCAGCAGCAGCGGCGGCGGCGGCGGCGGCGGCGGCGGCCTTGGCCCCCCGCGCGGCCCGCCGCCGCGCCGCGGCCAGCAGGGCCGAGCCGATCAGCCGGCGGCCCAAGGGCTCGTACACGTGGCGACACAGCAGCCGGCGCGCCAGGGGGATGGCGGCCGCGAAGAAGAGCGTGAGCGCGACGTAGTCCCACACGCGGTGGCCCGTGAGGCGCCACACGCCGGGCACGGGGAGGTGGTAGAGGTCGGAGAGGGTGAAGGTGTGGTGGGGCGCCTCGGCGGTGTCGGCGGCCGCTGCCTGGGCGGGGGCGAGGGCGAGGGCGAGCAGCAGGAGGGGCGCGCTGCCTCTTGCCGCCGACGCGACCGCCGCCGCCGCGGTCGCCGCTCGCCGCTGCATCTCGTTCGCTTGCTGTTTGATCGCGCGGGCGCGCGCGCGCGCGCGAGGCGCCACCGCCGGTGGTGGTGTGCTGTGCTCGTCCCGGGGCAAGGACGCGAGGGGGGGGTTGGAGCCTCGTCTTGTCAGTCAGAGCTTTGGCGCGTTTGGAACTGCCCGTTTGATTTGTGTTTTTTTTGATTTGGGTGCGCGCAAACGTCCGCGTGATCAGCAAGCAGGTAATTGAGCGTGAAGGTTAGAGCGAGCGCGAGACAGGCTGAGCAGGACAATGAGGATGGTGTTGATCGTCGTTGTGGCGAGGATGTGTTGATCAGCGTGCGATGAAGACCTCCTCAGAGGTCCTCCTCTTCCAACAGGCAGGATGAAGGGGAGGTCGCGACCGCGCTCTCTCTCTCTCTTGAGCACCACTTCCTCATTCCCGCGCGCCTGAGACGTCGGCCAATGAGGGTGCGCGCAACATTTGTTCCCACCACCACGATCATAGGCATAGAGAACGGATAGCGGCGCATCACAAACTTGCACCAGTCCGAGAAGGAGGCCGCCGAAAGAGACGAGTCCTACTCTAGTTTCTTGTCTCGCGCGCTCGTCAGGAGGGGCAGGGACCGATCCGGATCGAGCGAGCAGTACCCTGTCTCGATCGGACGGCCGCGTGTTGGGCGATGGCGTCGCAGCAGCAGGAGCAGCAGGTGGGAGCGAGCAAACAGAGAGGTGGAAGAGACCCTGACGCGCGCGCGCACAACTCACACACGATCGTCCTCTTTCCCCTCAACATCGCCAACAGCCGAAGAAGGGCGAGGCGGACCAGGGCGGTGACGGACCAGGGTGGTCGTCCGTGCCGTCGCGCCACCGTCCCGCGAGCGCCGCGCGCGGCCAATCGGGCGCGGGTGGCGGCGGCGGCGGCGGCGGCGGCGGCGGCGGCGGCGGCGGCGGCGGCGGCGGCGGCGGCAGCGGCGGCGCGCGCGGCAGTGGCGGGCGGGGCAGCGGTGGCGGCGGCGGCAGCGAGAGCTTTGGCGGCAGAGGAGGCGGCGGCGGCGGCAGAGGGGGGCGCGGGCCCGGCTTGAGCGGCGGCGGCAGGTACGGCGGCGGCGGCGGCTACGGCGCGGGGGCAGCAGGAAGAGGCGCAGGCGCCAGCTTTGGGGCCGGGCGCAGGAGGCCGCACGCGCCCGCGGCCGTCGCCGCGTCCGTGCCGCGGCCGGCGTCCCTGCCGTCGGCGGCGGCCGAGGCGGCGGCGCGCGCGGCGTCGGCCTCCCCCTCTGGCGAGCCGCCGGCCCCAGCCGCCGCAGGCGCCGGGTTCGGCGCCGCCGCCTCGAACATGCAGTCGCTCGGGTCGCTGGCGCGCCGCCGGCCGGTGGCGGCGGGGGTGCAGGCGCCGGCGGCGGCGGCGGCGACAGAGCAGCAGCAGCCGTCTGCTCCCCCCAGCAGCGGCCTTTCGCCGTCCCCGCCCGCGCCCGACACATCAGCAGCAACAGCAACGACAGCAGCAGCGGCGGCATCAGCCCCGGCTGTAGCGGCGGCCCCCAAGCTACCGGCCTGGAGGGCGGGGCCGCCGCAGACGGCGGGCGTGCGGGCGGCGGCGGCGCCTGCGGCGGCGGCGGCCACCAAGCCTGAGGCTGCTGCCCCTGCTGCCGCTTCCCCCGCCGCGCCTGCCGCCGCCGCCCCTGCGGCGGCGGCCGCCGCGCCGCTCGCCCCGAATCCTGCCGCCTCGGCCTCGGCGCCCCCGCCCGCCGCCCCCCCTCGCGTCTTGCCCGCGTCCCCTGCGCCGGCGGCGCCCTCTGCGCCCCGGCCGGCCGCCGCGACGGCCTCCGAGGCCAAGAAGCAGGACGACGAGGAGGGCGAAGCGGACGAGCTCGGCGGCCTGAGCTTTGGCGGCTTTGGCGGCTTTGGCGGCGGCAGCGCTCCCGACGAGGCCGAGGCGCCGGCCGCGGCGGCGCCTCCAGCAACGGCAGGAGGGGCGGCGGCGGCGGTGGCGGCGCACGAGGCGGCGCTTCCCGCCGCGGCCGCGCTTCCCGTCGCGGCGGCGCCGCCCCAGCCCGTGCCGGCGGGCCCCATGTCCTGGGCCGAGCGCGCGCGGCGCAACGTCCCGCCGCCGCCGCCGCCGCCGCCGCCGCGCCAGCACCAGCGCCGCCAGGCCCCTGCAGCCGCCGCCGCCGCCGCCCCCGCTGCGCCTGTTCCCGCGGCCCCGTGTGAACCCGAGGCGGCGGCGGCGGCGGCGGCGGCGGCGGCGGCGGCGGCGGCGGCGGCGGCGGCGGCGGCGGCGGCGGCGGTCGAGCCCCCGGCTCCAGCGGCGGCAGCCGCTCCTGCGGAGGAGGGCCCGGCGGCACCAGCAGCACCGGCAGCGGCAGAGACCGCGCCCGCACCAGCAGCAGCGGCGGCAGCGGCAGAGACCGCGCCCGCACCAGCAGCAGCCGCGGCAGCGGCAGAGACCGCGCCCGCACCAGCAGCAGCCGCAGCGGCAGCCCTGGCCGCGGGAAAAAAGCAGGATCAGGAGCACGGGCAGGCGAAGAAGCAGGAGACAGAGCAGCAGGCGGAGCCCGCCGCAGCGGCAGAAGAGCCGCCGGCCGCGGCCGCCCCTCCCGCGTCCGCGCCCGCCGACGCCCCCGCCGCCGCTGCCGCCGCTTCGAGGAAGGGCAAGAGCAAAGCAACGAAGAAAAAGGCCGCCGCCGCCGCCGCCGCCGCCGCCGCCTCCTCCTCCTCGGCCCCGCCACGGCCCGCCGCTCCCGTCGTCGACCCGGCCGCTGACGCCGCCGCGCTCGCGTCGCTCGGCCGGCGCCTCGACGCGCTCGCGGCGTCGCTCGGCACCGGCCGCGGGGCCGCTCCGGCCGCCGCCGCCGCCGCCGCCGCCGCCGCCGCCACGCCCGCCTCGCCCTCCGAGCTCGCGACGCCGGCGACGCGCTTCCCCGCCCGCGGGCTCGTCAACACGGGCAACAGCTGCTTCCTCAACGCCACGATCCAGGCCGCCCTGGCGTGCTGGCCCTTCTGCGCCCTCGCGCGCGCCCTGGCGGCCGAGGGGGCCGCCGGCGCCGACGCGCTCGAGCGCGCGGGCGGCGCGCCGACGCTCGCCGCCCTTGCGCGGCTGGCGCTGGCGCTCGGCGGCGGCGGCGGTGGCCCGGACGGCGGCAAGGCCGGGGCGGGAGGCGAGCCCTCGGCTGCCGACGCCTCCGCCGGCGCCGCGATTTCCGCCTTCGCCAACGAGCCGTCGCTGGCCGAGGTGGCCGCCGGGGGCGGGTGGAAGCAGCAGCAGCGCGGGGGCGGCGGCGGCGGCGTGCGCGCCGCGGGGCTCGGGGCGCCGGCGTCGTCGGCGGCGGCGCTCCCTCCGCCGCTTGGCGGCGCGCCCCTCCTGCCCTCTATGCTGGACCCGATCATCTGTCGCTTCAGCCCGCAGCGCAAGGCGCTCGCCGAGGCCGTGGGCAGCGGGCTAGGGGCTGCAGCGCCCGCGCCTGCTGCTGCCGCGCCTGCTGCTCCCGCGCCCGCTGCTGCCGCTCCCGCTCCCTCTCCCGCCTCTGCTCCCGCCGCCGACGGCGCCGCGGACGGCAAGCCCGCCCCCCCCGCCGCTGCCGCGTCCGCCGCCAGTCCTGACGCCCCGCCCGACGGCGCGTGCGACGACTGGGCCCCGGACGCTCCTCCCGCCGCCGCCGCCCCCGCCAACGGCGCCCCCGCCCCCACCCCAACCATGGCTCAGACGCTCGCGCTCCAGGCGGCGGCGCGCGGCGAGGCGCCCCTGCCCGGCCGCGGCGGCGACGACGCCGAGCAGGAGGACGGCCAGGAGTTCCTGAACAAGCTCCTCGACTGGGCGCACGAGGACCTCGTGCGCTTGCGCGCGGCCGGGCACGGCGCCGCGCAGGCGGGCTCGGAGCGGGAAGGCGCCGCTCGCGACAGCAGCGGCGGCAGCGGCAAGCAGGGCCAGGGCGACGGCGACGGCGGCGGCGGCGGCGGCGAGTGGAGCTGCGTCTCGCGCAAGGGCCGCACGGCCATCCAGCGCGGGACCGAGGAGCTTGGCGGCGGCGGCCCGGGGACCCTGCCCACGGCCGTCGCGGCCATCTTTGGCGGCGCGACCAAGTCGACGCTCCGCGTGCGCGGCGGGCTCGGCGGCGGCGGCGGCGGAGGGCTCGGCGGCGTCGTCGGCGGCGTCGGGGGCGTCGGCGGAGGCGCGTCCGCGCCCGCCGCCCTCAAGCCGTCCGTGACCGTCGAGCCGTTCACGGTGCTGACGCTGCATGTGAGCGCGCCCTCCGTGCGCAGCCTCGAGGACGCGCTGGACCTGTGGTCGAGCCCGGAGATGATCGAGGGTGCGTTGTTTCGTTTGCTTTTGTCGTTGCTTTTTCTTTCATCTTCGTCTTCGTCGCGTCTTTCTTCCTTCTCCGCTGCGCGTCGGCCAATGCTCGCTCGCCGCTCACTCGCCGCCGAACTCTCCGAAAAACACCCACCGAAAAACACCCACCGAAAAAACACCAACTCTAAAAATAAACAGGCTACAAGCCGACGCCCACGTCGGCCGCCGGCCCCGCTGAGAAGCGCGTGCGGCTGCACCGGCTGCCCCGCGTGCTCCTGCTGCACCTGTGCCGCTTCGAGTGGCTCGCCGAGTCGGGCGGCGCGGCCAAGTTGCACGGCCACCTGCCCTTCCCCCAGCAGCTGCTGATGCGGCCGCAGTGGCTGAGCGACGACTGCCCCGACCGGCGCGGGGGCGGCGGCGGCGCGGGCAGCGGCGCGGGCGGCGGCGGCGGCGCGAGCGGTGGCGGCAGCGGCGGCCTGCCGCGCTACAACCTGCAGGCGGTCGTGACGCACGTGGGCAAGCACTCGCACGGTGAGTTTTGCGCTTTTCCTCGATTTTGATCCATCACCCGACCGGTTGCGAGAGTATCGCGCCTCCTTCTCCCCGCTTTTTTCTCTTCCTCGCCGAAGAGAAAAAAACAAGGGGAGAGCGGGCGGCGTCCGTCGGCGCGTCTCTGCGCCGCGCGCCACATGCCCGTCCCTACCGTGGGGGCCCGACTAGTATTGCCAACCGAGACTTGATCCCCAAAGAGGACGGCTCTCGTTACCCTTTCGCCAGCAAGCGTTCGCTCGCTTGATCCCCTACCGTCTTGGGAAGGGCGATTGTGGCTCCAAGCGCCGTCCACAAAGACTTCAACTGCCACCGCCACCGCACGACAACGACACGTCTCACCTTTTGTCCCTTTGTTCTCCTTTCTCCACCCGCTTGATCTGCGCGCCTCCCATGACTCCACCGCACAAGCCTTGTCTGACCACCCTCGCTCGCGCAACAACAAAAAAACCACAAACCTGGAAACAAAACAAACGAACTACGACCCGACCGCCCCCCCCCCCAAAAAAACCATCGGACCACACCAGGCGGCCACTACACGGCGCACGCGCTGCAGGCCGACGGGCGGTGGTACCGTTTCAACGACGCGAGCGTGTCGCACGTGGCGGGCGGGGCGGCGCAGGTGGGGCGGGAGCGCGCGTATATGCTGGTGTACCAGCGCGCGTCGGCGTGATGTCAGAAGGAGAGGGGGAATTGCAGGTCGCAAACAACACTCGACTCGCGCGGCGCGCGGTCTCTGTGTGACGAGCGAGACCAGGAAACCCGACAGAGAAAATAAAACCGCAAAACAACCAATCGTGTCGCAATCTCATGCATCTGTCGCGTGTGTGTCTTCTTCTCTACATAGTATCTGTGTCTCCGAAATGTGTGTCTCCGAAATTCTATGACATCGCGCCGCCGCCCCCGCCGGCCCCGAGCCGCTCGCAGTAGACAGCCAGCAGGCGCATCTGCGGCGTCGTGAGCGTCGCCAGCGCGGGCTCGAGCGCCGCCGCGCCCGCCGCCCGCCACAGCGCGGAGAGCGCGAAGACGCCGGCCTTGCGCGCGTCGGGGCGCTGGGAGTGGGAGAAGGCGGCCAGCAGGCCCTGGAGCGCGCCGCAGGCGCGCGCGTGGGCCACCAGGGCGTCGCCGTCGCCCGGGGGCCAGCGGCCGAAGGCGCGCTGGGCGCAGCGGGCCGCCGCGCACAGGGCGCGGTGGGGGTCTTGGCGGCCGCCGTCGCCGTCGTCGTCGCCATCCTGGGCGGCGGCGGGCTGCCGCTGCTGCTGCTGCTGCCGCAGGGCTGGGCCAAGAAGCTCGAGGGCGCGCGGCGCGGGGACCGCGTCGAGGACGCGCTCGAGCGCCAGGCCCGCCGCGGCGCGCACCTCGGCGCTCGGGTCGCCGACGCCGCGCAGGAGGGCCGGCAGCAGCGAGGCCGACGCCGCCGCGCGCTCGTCGTTGGCGCCGTCTGGCCCGGGCGGCGCCAGCAGCAGCGGCGCGACCAGCCGCGCGGGCTGGTGCAAGGCGAGCTGGCGGACCACGACAAATGCCATCTCGCGGCCGGTCTCGTCCGGGCACAGGCGCGCGGCAGCGAGCGTCGCGCGCAGCACCGGCGCAAAGGCGCCGGCCCAGGCGGCGTCGTGGGCGGACGAGGCAGCAACCTCCTCCGTCTCTGCACCAGACTGCTGCTGCTCCTGCTGCTGCTGCTGCTGCACGAGGGGCAGGCACGTGCCGATGATTTCGGCGAGCACCTCGGTGGGCGCCGAGGAGGCACACGCCTGGAGGCGCTCGGCCAGCTCGGGGAGGCGGCGGGTGCCGAGGTCGGGCGCCGGAGAGCAATCGGCGGCGACAACGGCAGCGCCCCCGGCGGCGTCGGCGGCCGCGGGCGGACCGGCCGCCGCGCCGCCGCCCGGCATCACCAAGGCGCGCCGCGCCGCGGGAGGCGGGGTGGCGGCGAGGATGGCCGCGGCGGCGGCGGCCGACATGTCGCGGGGGGTCGAGGGGGAGTCGGGCCGGGGCTGCAGCTCGCGCGGCTCCTCAGGGAACGCGGCATCGGGCCGCTGCTGCTGCTGCTGCAGCGGCGGCGACGGGCGCTGCTGCTCCTGCTCCTGGTGCTGCTGCTGCTGCTGCTCCCAGCCGCTCTGCCGCGCAGAGACGCTCGCAGCCACAGAGCGCTCTTCGAGGACCGCGGCCGGCAAAGGCGCGAGCTCCGCGACAGCCGGAGGAGGACGAGGGGGGCTTGCCGCCGCCGCCGCCGCCGCCGCCTCGCGGTCGTCGCCGCCGTCCTCCGATTGCGCGCGCGGCGTCCCCTCCTCCTCCTGCTCTTGCTCCTGCTGCTGCTGCTGCTGCTGCTGCTGCTCCTGCCATCCGATGTTTTGGTCGGTGTACGTCTCGCCCGCGACGCCGACCACGATCGCCTGCTCGTCGACCTCGCGCGCCGCCGCCAGCGCCTCGGCCTCGACCGCCTCGGCCTCGGCCTCCATCGCCGCCATCGCCGCCTCGCGCTCGTCCTCCTCCTCGTCCCGCTGCTGCTGCTGCTGCTGCTGCAACAGCTGCTGCTGCTGCTGCTGCTCCTCGTGCTCGTGCTCCTGCGCCGCCTCCTCCTCCTCGTCCTCCCGCTGCTCCCTCAACAGCCGCTCCCGCCGCGCCGCGCCCACCGCCTGCCTCAGCGCCGCCGCGTCCTCGCTGTCGCCCGCCGCCGCCGCCGCCGCCAGCGGGGCGTCGCACGCCTCCGCGACGGCCACCGCGCGCGCCGCCATCCGCCGCACGTCCGGGTGCTTGTCGCGCAGCAGCGGCGCCACGCGCGCGAGCCACCCGCGCAGGCCCGCGGCGTTCTGCGGGCAGCCGCACACGGAGCCCGGGCCCATGAAGAGGACGGTGAACTCGAGGGCGGCCACGCGCCCGGGCGCCCCGCGCGCTTGCTCGAGCGTGCGCGCGAGGCCGGCGAGCAGGGCGTCGGGGGCGCACGACAGCGCGGCGAGCTTTAGGCACGCCTCGGCGGCGGCGCGCGCGCCCTCGCGCGGCGCCACGAGCCTGCCGAAAAGCGGGGGCAGCGCGCGGTCGAGGCTGGGCTCGAGGCTGCGCGGGGAGGCGGCTAGGGCGGCCTCGACCACGGAGAGGGCAGCGAGCGACACCTTGGAGTGGGCGTCCTCCACGCCCGCGAGCAGCCAGGGAAGCGCGCGCTCGACGTCCGGCGCGGCGGCGTCCTCGACGGCCGCGCGCGCGGCGGCCGCGCGGCGCTCGGCGCGCTGCTCGGCCGGCTCCTCCTCCTGCTGCTGCAGCTGCTGCTGCCCCTCGTCGTGGTAATGGCGGCGGTAGACGCTGTGGTGGCCGTGGCGCTGGTGGTCGCCCTCGTCGTCCATCCCGCGCGCCTCCTCCGCCGCCGCGTCCGCCGCCGCGCCGTGCCGGTTGAGCGCCTCGGCAAGCCCATTGAGCGCGGCGACGCGGTCGGACCAGGTGCCGCCGCCGCCGCCCGCGCCGCCCGCGCCGCTGCCGCCCGCCGCGGCCGCGCCGCCGCCGGGCCCTAGGGACACGACCACGCCCATGCCCCCGCCGAGCCCGCGCTTGGACGGGCCGGAGGCGCCGCCGCCCGCGCTGCCGTGCGCGGCGACGCCCGGCCACGGGAGCGACATCACGGCCGCAACGCCCTTGGCGACGGCGGCGGCGGTGTGCCGCGCCTGCGAGTGCGCGCTCTGGTGCTGGTGCTGGTGCTGGTGCTGCTCTTGCTGCTGCTGCTGCTGCGCGTGCTGCTGCTGGATCTGGTAGTGCTGGTACGAGTGCTGCTGGGTGTGGTGCCCGGCCGGATGGGCCTGGGCGTAGTGCGGCTGCGGCTGCTGGAAGGCGGGCGCCGGGGCCGCGACGCGCACGGCGGACGCAGCAAAGCCGCCATTGCCGCCGGCCGGCGCCGCCACGACGCGCGAAGCACCGGCCATCGCCTCGCCCGCCGCCCACCGCGCCGCCTGCTGCTGCTGCTGCTGACCATAAGCCGGAAAGGCGGGCGCCGGCGCCGCCGTCTCGCGGAGCGGCGGGCCCAGGCGGTCGGGCGTCGACGGGGCCGAGCCGCCCCCCGCGCCCGCGGCGGCGCCGGCCGCCGAGCGCACGACCACAACGCGCTGCGGCGCCGCGCCGATGGCGACGCTCTGGCGGCGGCGGCGGACCTCGGCGGCCGCGGCGGCCGCGAGGGCGGCCTGCTGCCCGGCGGCGGCGGCGGCGGCGGCGGCCGCGGCCGAGGCGGCGCAGGCGGCGGCGGCGGCGGCCGCCGCCGCGCTGGCGGCGGTGGCCTCCTTCTCGGCCCCGTCGTCCGGCGCGGGGCGCGCCCCTCCTCCTCCTCCTCCTTCGTGCGCGTCCGCGCGATGGTCGCGGCGGGCGTAATCCTCGCCGCCGCCGCCGCCGCCGTTCTGGTTGGCGGCGCGCGAGGCGGCCACGGCGATCTCGACCACGGGCTCGCGCGGCGCCTGGCCCGCCGCCGCCGCGCGCCGCTGCGCCAGGAACGCCGCGAGGCCCCCGCCAGCGGGGCCGCCGGGGCCGGCGGCGGCGACGGCGGCGGCGGCGGGGCCAGCCGGCGGCGGAGGACCCGCCCACCCGCTGCTGCCGCCGCCCTTTTTGCTGCCCGCCACTGCTGCCACGAAGCCAGACCCAACAGCCGCGGCCCTCGCAGGCGGCGGCTGCAAGCGCCCGGCAGCGGCGTGCGGCGAGCGGCTCGAGGCCGGCGAGGAGCTCGGCGGCGACGGCGCCGCCGCGCCTCCTCCTGCGCGCGCCCCGCCGCCGGCCAAAGCCGCCGCCGCCCCCGCCGCCGCCAGCTCCGCCTGCAGCTTGCCCTGCAACCCCTCCGGCAGCCGCCGCAGCAGCCCCGCCCCGGCCTCGGGGTTGGCGAGCGCGTACGCTAAAAAGGCCCCCCGCCCGCACGCGCGCGCCCCCGCCAGCGCGTCCCCGAGCGCCTTTGCGATCGCCGCCTCGGCCTGCGGCGCGCACCGCGGCGCGTAGCTCGCTGGCGGCCACGTCTCGAGCGCGCGCTGCAGCAAGGCCGCCGCCCCTGCGCGCAGCTTCGGGTTGCGGTCGGTCAGGACCAGGTCGCACAGCGCCAGGAGGCAGCGCGGGCAGCGCACGGCGGCGACCACGCGGCGGGCGCCGCGCTCGCCAGACTCGGCGACGACGGCCACCGTCACCATCGACAGACGCGCCATGGCTGCGAGCAGGTGGGCGGCCACGCCGCCGGCCTCAAAGGAGGGGCCCAGGCGCTCGGCCATCTCGCCGACCAGGTGGCACGCCTGGCGCACGACGGCGCTGCGGCGGTCGGCCACCTGGGCGGCCAGCGGGAACTGGAGGAGGGCGCGGACGGCGTCGGCAAAGGCGGGGCGGCCGACGAGCTCGAGCGCGCCGCCGCGCATGAGGCCCTCCAGGCGCGCGAGGCAGGCGACGCGCTTTGACCAGTCCGCCTCGAGGTCGGCGAGGACGAGGGCCGCGGCCTCGAGCTCGCCGTGGAGCTCGCGCTCGCTCGAGACGCGGACGGGGTCGGCGGGGGCGAGCTCGCCGGCGTCCTCGGGCTGCGCCGAGGCGGCGGCGGCGGCGGCCGTCGCCGTCGGCGGGGCGGCAAAGCCGCCGGGGCGGCGTTTGGCGGCGGCGGCAGCGGCGGCCGCAGCCGTGGGAGCCGCCGGCAGATGATGAGCGGGGCGCGAAGGGCGCGCCGAGGCCGCGGCGGCGGCGATCGGGACGGTGACGGCGACGGCGGGGGCGACGGGGCCGCCGTTGGTGACGCGCAGCGCCGCCGCCGCGCTGCCGGCCGCGTCGGCGCCAAACCCCGCCCCCCCACCCGGCGACAGCCCGGTCCCGGGCGGCGGCGGCGACGGCAGCGCGGGCGTCGGGGACGTGGGGGGCGCCGCCGTTGCGGTCCTTGCTGTCGCCGCCGCCGCCGCCGCGGCCGCCTCCGTCGCCGCCAGACGCGCGTACACCTCGCGCAGGACGGCGGCGCGCAGCGGCGGGCGGCGCGCGCGCGCAACCGCCAGCAGCGACGGCGCGCCGATTGCGGGCGCCGCCTCCTCGAGGCACTCGAGCGCCGCGTCGCGCACAGCCGGCTCCGGGTCCTCGAGCATGCGGAACACCTGCTCCAGCGCCGTGGATGACCCCGCGGCCGACGACGGCGACGGCTGGCCGCCCGCGAAGAAGGCGGGCGTCTCAAAGATGGACGTCGGCCGCCCCTGCTCGGCGGCCGCCAGTGCCGCAGCCGCCCCCCGGGCGGCGCGCTCGGCCTCCCGCCCGTCCTCGGGCGCCCGCGCGCCCAGCAGCGCCGCGTCGCCCGTCAGCGCCAGGCTCTCTGCCAGCAGCTGCAGCGCGCCGTGCCGCACGCGCCACGCCCGGTGGCGCCAGCAGTGGGCGAGCGCCTCCAGCACGGGCGCTCGGGAGGGCGGGCCGTGCGCCAGGGCCAGCTCGACCAGGCAGTTGCACGCGAGCTGGCGGGCGTCCTGGCGCGCCGCGCCCAGGAGCTCAGCCATGACGGGGGCCAGGGCCAGGGCGTGGGGCCGCGCGGCGTCGCGGCTCGTGCGCGCGACGAGCTCCCACGCCTGGAGCGCCATGAGCGCGCGGCGCCGGGGGCTGTCGGCGGCCTCGGCCTCGGCGCCGCCGCCGTTGCCATCACCGCTGCCGTGGGTCGCCGAGAGCAGCAGGGGCCCCGTGCGCCGCACGAGGCCGGAGACCTGCTCCGGGGTGAGGCGGCCGCGCTGGATAAAGTCCTGTTGTTAGTGTTGTTTTATTGTGTGTCGTTGTTTGATGGCGGGGAGGGGGGGCGGTGAGCGGCGCCGGTCGCTCGACAGCTGCTCCGTCGGCGGCAGTCCGCGTTTGCTCGATCCTTTTACAGCCAACTCACGTGCAGCTTCTCGAGGCCGCGCGAGCGCTGTGCGCCCGTCGCGGCCAGGTCCGCGAGCACGTCGTCCCAGTCCATGTTGGTGTGGGAGTGGGGGCAGACGCGCGGAGCAAAAGACTTTGCTAGGGATCGTCCCCCTCTCGTTCTCGTGGCTTTGTAAGCGCACGAGGCACAGCCGTTCCGAATCGCCGGCGCAAGTGATATCAGTCGACACCTATCACAGATGTTGTCGCACGTGGGACGAGGAGGGGAGGGCGGAGGGGAAGGGGGTCACGCGGGAGAGGATTTTCGTTTTCTCGTTTAAAAGCAGCTGTCGTTTCGTGGCATGGCCCAGGGATGTGTCGCACGCACGAGCGTGTGTGTGGGGGGCGGTGCCAATGTGCGGCGGCTCTTTTCATGGGGAGAAGGGCGACATCGAGTTGCGTGTAGGAGCGGTGAACGGAGGAACGGGTGCGAGCTTTGAGCGCAGGGCAAAAGTTTGTCGCGTGTTCCTTCTGATCGCGCCGCGCTCCTTCCATCCCCCCTCCATCCGAAGACAACGGCTGCCTTGAACCTCTCGGCCGCTTGAAACATGGCGCGTCACTGTCATCACTGATACCCCGTCATCCCTTTCATTCCAAAGCGCGGATCACGCACAGCAACGATGGACACCCAACAGCAGCTTCCGCCATCCAATGATCAGCAGCAGCAACAGCAGCAGCAGCAGCAGCCGGTGGGCGTCGAGCCCATTGAGGGCGAGCTGGTGCCGACGCTCAATGGCTACATGCGATCGCGCGTGTTCCGGGAGGTGAGAGAGCGGAGACAATACATCGTCGGTGGGGGAGGGTGGGGGGAGGAGCTTCAAGACGCGCAAGAACTCACCCGCGCCCCCCTCCTTCCATCGAACAAACCGGGCAAACACACGAAACAGCCCCTCGCCTACGCCGACTGCATCCGCGCGCTCGTCGAGGCCGCGCGCCTCGCGGACGCGACCCCGGGAGACGAGGAGGCCCGGCTCGAGGCGCGCGCCGTCGCCGCGCGCGTGCTGCCGCGCCTGGTGCTCTTTGGCGCGCTGCCGCCGTCCTGCCTGCCCACGCTGGTCGCCACGCGCCGCCTGCTGGACGTCCCCTCGGCCAAGCCCGCGTCCGTCGACCGCAAGCTCCTGCGCCTCGCGGGCTACCTCCTGCAGCTGGCCGCGGGCGAGGGGTCCGCCGGCACCCCCGTCCCCTTCTCGCCGCTGGTCGGCGGCGCGGCCCCTCTGCGCGCCGTCGACGTATACGAGCCGTCGGCGCTGGACGCCGTGTGGGCGCAGGCGCGGTCCGAGGGGGACCCCCTGGCGGTGGGCGCGAGTGGCGGCGGCGGCGCGGACGGGGGCGCGGACGGAGGCCCCGGCCCCGGCGCGGGCGCCGCCGCAGCCGCCGCCGCCGCCGCGAGGGTGGCGCCTCACCAGCGCGCGGCCGCCTTTCGCGCGCTGGCGGCGCTGTCGCGCAGCAGCCTGGTGGCCGACGCGGGCGGCGGGGGGGACGTGACGCTCGTGAGCCACCTGATGGCCGCGGCCGCCACCACGCTCGACCGCGCGGACGCCGCGCGCCGCCGCAACATGCCCTTCCTGGCCGGCGGCGGCGGCGGCGGCGGCGGCGGCGGCACCTCGGCCCAGCGCCTGGCCGCCCTCGAGCGCGCGGCCGCCGCGCGCGTGGCCCTGTGCGCCTCGCGCGTGGGCCTGCCGCGCGGCGTGCTCGCCTCCAAGATGGCGCCGCGCGCGCTCAGCCTCGTCAACTCGCCCGACGCCCTGTGCGCGCGCCACGCGCTCGCCGTTGCCGCCGCCGCCGCGCGCGAGTCGCCCCGGGCGTACGCGGAGGCGGTCGGCCCGCTGCTCGAGGCCAACGTGCGGCAGTTTCGCGCCACGGGTTCGCTCGCGGGCCTGGCGGACCCGGTCGCGGCCGCCGCGCTCGAGTCGGCGCGCCAGGCGCTCGCCGAGGCCTACGCCGCCGCAGCGTCCGCTACCGCCGAGGGCGCGTCCGGCGGCGGCGGCGGCGGCGGCGGGCCCGCGCCCGTCGCGCCGCCCCTTTCCAAGCCCATCCGCCCGAGCAAGGACGCCCTGCTCAAGGGCGAGGCGCGCTGCGTCAACGCCCTCGACGCGTGGGCGCGCGTCTACCTGGCGCGCGGGTGCGGGGCCGTCGTGCACGGCGGCGGGTGGGGCGGCGGGAGCGGCGCCGACAACCCGTTTTGGGAGACGCTCGCCGCGCTCGCGTGCTGCGACCGCTCGACCGTCGTGGCGATGGAGGCCGTGCGCGCGCTGTCCGGCGCGGGCTTCCCCCGCGCGTCCGAAGGCCTGAGGCCGGCGGGCGGCAAGCGCGCGGCCCCGGTCGTGGACGAGCAGCGCGAGCGCGCGGACGCGGCCGCGCCCGTGGCGGCGTGGCACCTGCTGCTGGCGCGCGCCGAGGACGAGGCGCCGCCGGCGTACGGCTTTGCGGCGGGGGCGGCGGGCGCGGCGGCGGCGGCAGACGTGCCCGACCAGTTTGCGGCGGCGCGGCTGGCGCGGGGCCTGCCGGAGACGCCCGCGCTCGCGCGGCTCTGCGCCGACCCGGAGGAGGAGGAGGAGCGGCGGCGCCAGGGCCTGATGCTGCTGGTGCTGCGGCGGCAGCAGCAGCAGCAGCAGCAGCAGGGCCGAGGCGCGGGCGGCGGCGGCGGCGACGACGGGGCCGCGCCCGTCCCTCCCACCGCCGCCGCCGCCGCTGCTGGCGGGCCGCTGTCCCCCGCGGCCGCCGCAGCGCTCGCGTTCGTGGCCGAGCGCCTCCAGAGCCAAAGCAAACAGCCGCAGCAGCAGCAGCGGCAGCAGCAGCAGCAGCAGCAGCGGCCGGACCGCACCGGCGCCGACGCCGCCGGCGGCGGCTTTGACCCGGCCGTCGCCGCCTTTCTGCCCGAGCTGCCCCCGCCGGCGGGGCCGCTGACGCTGCTCGGCGCCGTCGCGCAGCGGCTGCTCGCCGCGCTGTCGCCCGCCGCCTCGCAGGCCTCGGTGTGCTCCGCCTCGCGCGCGGTGGCCGCCCTCGCCGAGGCCCGCGCGCGCGCCGCCGCCCAGGCGCGCTCCCCGGCGGAGCGCGAGGCCCTGCTCGGCGGCCCCACCGTGCGCGCCGTGCTCGGCGCGCTCGAGGACCGGATGCTCTCGATCGCGCGCGGCGACGCCGGCGGCGCGGGCGCCGGCGCCGGCGCGGCGCTCTCGGCCCCGGGCTCCGGCGCGGCCGCCCCGCCCGCCGCGCACCTGCGCTCCCTGGCCCTGTCCGCCCTGCTGTGGTTCCAGGTGCTGCCGGGCGCGGCCGCGCGCCTGCCGCCCGCGCGCGTGACCGAGTGGCTGTCGTCCGGCGGCGGGTCGGTCGCGCCGGCCGTCCGCGGCATCTTCGCCGACCCCTGGCCGGAGGACGTGGCGGCGGCGTTCGTGCACCAGCTGCACCGCCGGCTCGCGGCCGCCCCTGCGGCCGCGCCCTACCTGCTGGCGTGCGCGGCCGCGGCCGCCAGTGCGGCGCCCTCGCGGGCCAAGCACGAGCAGCTGCACGCGATGTGGGACTTTTGCCTGCGGCGGGAGCAGCAGCAGCAGCAGCAGCAACAGCAGCCCTGGGCGGGCGGCGGCGGCGCGTGGGCGGGCGGCGGCGGCGGTGCGGCCGCGGCGGCGGGCCAGCCCGGCCCCGGGGCCACGGCCGCCGTGCGCGCCGCCCTCGCGCGCCTGTCCGCACCGCTGCCGGCCGTCGCGCAGCCCCCCTCGGCCGCCGCGCCCGAGGTCAAGGCGTTCGCCGCGCGCGAGGAGGTCGGGCACTGGGCGCTCGCGCGCTCGGCGGCCTGGTGGCTCGGGGAGAACGCCAACGCCGCCTGCGGCGAGTTTGCGTGGGCGCCGCGGCGCGTCCCCGAGGGGATGGCGGACGCGCTGGCGGACTGGGGGAGCGGCAGGGGCGCCAGGGGCAAGGGGGAGCGGCGGGCGGGCGGCGGAGGGCGCGACAGCACCAGCATCGGCAGCACCAGCAGCGGCAGCAGCACCAGCAGCAGAAGCGGCAGCGAGCGCGACAGCGGCAGCAACAGCGACGACGACGGCGACGCCAGCGCCGACGACGTCGGCGGCCGCCGCCGCCGCAACAAGTCGGGCGCGTCCGCCACCCGCCGCCGCGGCCCCGTCCTCCCCGCCGGCCAGGAGCTCCTCGCCGCCGCCGCCGCCGCCGCCAACCCTTTACTTACGGTCGTGATCGCCCACCTGCAGCGCGCGCTGGTGGCGGGCACCTGGGAGGTGCGCGTCGCCGCCGCGCAGGCGCTCGCAAAAGTGGCGGTGCGCTCGGGCGAGCCGTTCCGCGTGCAGTGCTACGCGCTTCTGGCCGGGGCGGCTCCCGCGGCGCGCGTAGGACTGGCGGCGCCCGGGGCGGCCGCTGAGGGGGGCGAGGGGCGGCGGCAGCTGCAGCGGGCGGGCGAGGGCGGCGCCGCTGCCTCGAAGCGGCGGCAGTTGCACGAGAGGCAGCGGGGCGCCGGCGGCGCCGCAGCCGCGCGGCAGCCGCAGCAGCACCACCACCACCCCCACCACCGCGGCGCCGACCCGCTCGGCGTCGCCGCCGCCGTCGCCCCCGCCCTCGAGGTGCTCGACGCGCTCTACGCGGGCGAGGTGGCCGTCGAGGGCCTCGCCCGCCAGTACGGGCGGCGGCGGCGCGCGTGGCCGCGCTCGGCGCTGGCCGCCCTCGGGCGGCGCAACCGGGCGTTGCTGGATGCGGTGCTCGAGCGCGTGTGCTTCGTGCCGCAGGACTCTTACTGGCCGCTCGGGGCGCTCGCGCGCGACGTGCTCGGGGGCCGCTGGGACGGCGAGGAGAGCACGGACGACGGCGGGGAGGCGGAAGAGTGGGGGGGAGGGGAGGGTGCCGGGGCGGGCGCGGCCGGCGCGGGGGGCGCCAACGGCGGCGGCGGCTCTGCTGGCGGCGGCGGCGGCGGCGGCGGCGGCGAGGTCATCATCGCCACGGGCGAAGGCGTCGAGGAGCGCCTCGAGGCCGAGCGCCTGCGCCTGGAGCAGCTCGAACTCGAGAAGAACAAGGAGAAGCAGGCGCAGGAGGAGCGGGAGGCGGCCGAGCGGCGCGCCAGGGAGGAGCAGGAGCAGCTCGAGCTGCAGCAGCAGCAGCAGCAGCAGCAGCGCCGCGGCGCCTATGCCGACAGCGACGACAGCGACGCCCCGCCCGCCGCGGCGCAGCGCGCCGCCGCCGCCGACCGCCTCGCCGGGCAGCTCCAGGGCTACGACTACGACCCCAGCGCGGCCGCGGACGCGTACGACCGCGACGCCGCCGCCCTGCAGCAGCAGCAGCAGCAGCAGCAGCAGCAGCAGCAGGGCCGCCCGGGCTCGGCCGGCGTCGCTCCAAGGGGCGCGCTGCGCGGCGCCGCCCTCTACGACTTTACGCCCGAGGACGACGACGAGGTCGCCGTCGCCGAGGGCGAGACCTTGCGCGTCGAGTGGGAGCAGGGCGGCTGGATGCAAGTCGTGCGCGCGGACGGCGTCGGCGGGCTCGTCCCCTCGGCGTACGTTCGCCTCGACGGGCAGGGCGGCGGCGGCGGCGGCGGCGGCGGCGAGGGCGAGGAGGAGGACGACGACGACAACGACGGGGAGATCGGCGACGACGACGACAGCGACGTCGCGGCCGCGCGCGGGGCGCGGCGGCGCGCGGGACAGGACCTCGGCCGGCGGCGGAGCGGCGGGGCGGGCGGGGGCGGGTACGAGGCGGCGTCGCCGCGCGCAGGAGAGAGCTTCCGGCGGCGCAGCACCGTCGGCGCGGCGGCCGGGCGTGGCGGCGGCGGCGGCGGCGGCTTTGGCAGCTACGACGCCGACGAGCAGGAGGACCGCCTCGGCGAGCGCGAGGACCGCGAGGCCGGCGCCGTGGACATCGCCATGGCCGTCGGTCGCCTCGGCAACGAGTCGGCCGAGCTCGGGCGCGCGGAGGGCAGGCTCGTCGAGCTCGACGCGGGCGGCGGCGGCTTTGGCGGCGGCGGCGGCTTCGGCGGCAGCAGCCTCGGCGGCGGTGTTGGCAGCGCGGGCGGCGGCGCCGCAGCCAACCTGCCGCAGCTGATGGCGCTCCACGAGGCCATCGAGGGCGCCGTCTCGCGCATGGGCGCGCTCCCGGGCCCTCTTGGCAGCGACGGGCGCGCCATGCGCCGCCGCCTGCGCGCGCGCGGCCTCGGGATGCTGTCGCGCGTAGAGGCGCTGCGGCGCGCGGCCGGCGGCGGCGGCGGCGGCGGCGTGGCGGGCGCGGGCGGCGCCACGCCCCCGAGCGGCGTCACGCCGCGCGGCTCCTACCCGGGCGGCCCCTTGAGCTCCGAGGGGGGCGGGCCCTTTGCCGGGCCTTCGAGCCCCCGCGGCGGAGGCAACGGGGCCCAGGTAGCGGCAGGAGCGTCCGGGGACGCCGCGGGCACCGCCCCTGCCGCGGCCGCCGCCGTCGTCGCGTTTGCCTTTGATGCCGAGGCCGAGGGCGAGCTGAGCGTGCGCGCGGGCGAGCGCGTGGCGGTCGAGGCCGAGGTGGACGGGTGGTACTCGGTGGTGCGCGAGTCGGACGGGGCGAGGGGCCTGGTGCCGGCGTCCTACGTGGAGGAGCTTGGTTGATCCTTGGTTGTAAGGAGGAGGGCATTTCTCGAAGGGTTGCTGAAGAAGGCGGTTCGCCAGGAGTCGTTGCCTCTCTCGGCGATCGCGCGCGTCGCGCCGTCGCGCCTTCCCCCCGCATTAATCCCTCACAAGCCACTGCCTCATCCTTGCGAAAGTAAAGCCCATCGCACCGCGGACTTTCGCGCGCGCACACAACACGCGCCGGTAGCTTCGCAGCCCGCCGCGCCCCGATCGCACGGCGTGTCGCACGGAAGAGAGCCCAAGGAGGAGGGCTTTTGGCGCCAACTCCTTCTCCGCAAAAGCGCGAAGTTGAACTGCTCCCGCGCGCGAACCGCTCCGCTCTTTGCGCGTCCAGGGCCAGCCGCGCCCGCTCGATCACCTGCTCGAGGCGCAGGCTCTTTTGGCGATCGCTTGATCAACGCGAAACCCAAACCCAAAAAAAATGGAGGCGCCGCGTCCCGCAACGCCGCCGCCGCCGCCGGGCGACGCCGCCGCTGGCGCTGGCGCCGCCGTCGCCGCTGCCGTCGTCGGCGGCGGTCCGGTCGACGCCGTCCTTGAGGTGCAGAAGGGCGGCGGCGCCAAGCCCCCCGCCGCCGTCTCCGCCCCCGCGCCCGCCCCGCCGCGTCCCGCGCCCGGCACCTTTCTGCTCTTTGCGCCCGGCGCCACCCCCGCCGAGGCCGCCCGCTCAATCGACGCGGCCCTGGCGGCGGCATCGGACGACGACGGCGGCGGCAGCAACAGCAACAGCAACAACAATTGCAGCGCCGTGCGGCGCCTGCAGAAGGCCTTTTGCCGCGGCATGGACGGGGAGCTTTGCCTCGTGGCGGTCGCGCGGCCCTCTCGGCCGGCAACGGCAAACGGCGGCAGCTCTGTCGACGGCGGCGGCAGCGGCTCTGTCGGCAGCAACGGCGACGGCGGCGGCGGCCAAGGGGCGGGGCCGCCGACGCCGGCGGCCGAGGGCAGCGGCGACGGCGGCGGCGAGTGGGTGGTGCACGCGCGCGGCAGCATGGGGTGGGTGGCGGCGCCGCCCGGGCAGGCGCGGCTCGCGCACCTGGCGCCTTGGGCCGTCGAGGGGCGCGGCGCCACGCGCCGCGGCGCGCAGGAGGACGCGTGCCAGCGCGCGCTGGCCGCGCTCAAGGGGCGCGGCTGGCTGGCGGCGGCGGCGGCGGCGGCCGCGGCGCGGGCGGAGGCCGCGGCCGCTCGCGCGCCGGCGCAGCAGCAGCAGCAGCCGTCGTTGCCGCAGGCCAAGACGCCGTCGCCGGCGCCTGCGCCGCGCAGCGCCGCCGCCGCCGCGGGCGAGGGCCCGGCCACGCCGCCCCAGCCCGAGCGCGCGGCGCGCCCGCGTCGCGGCGGCGCCGCGGCGTCGTCCCCAGGGCCCGTCGCGCCGGAGGACGAGGTCGTGCGAGGGCGCGTTGGCAGGGCCTACAAGCACCGCGTGCGCGCGACGCGCCGCTGCGACGCCAACCCGGTCGTGTTTTTTGACCTGGCCGCCGCCGCCGCCAACGCCGGGGCCTCTGCTGCCGCCGCCGGGGCCGAGGCCGAGGGCGCGCCGGCGCCCCTGCCGCTCCTGCCGCTCGGGCGCGTGGCCGCCGAGCTCTGGGCCGACCTGGTCCCGCGCGCGGCCGAGCTCGTGCGCCGCGCCATGTCGGGCGAGGTCGCGGCCCGCGCGGGCGACGCGCGGCTCTTTGGCGCGCCGGCCGAGGGCCCGACGCCCGCGGCCGCCCTGGCCCTCAAGCCGGCGCGGCGCGCGCCCCCCGCCGAGGGTGCGTCGTCGGTGCGCGCGCGCGGCAAGGGGCGGCGGCAGCCGGCCGGCGAGGGGGAGCGCGCTCCGCCGCCCGAGGGCGACGGCGACGAGCGGGGAGATGTCGAGGCGGACGGCGAGGACGACGACGAGGACGAGGTGCAGGAGGAGGGGCGCGGGCCCCTCGGCCGCATCAACTACCCTGGCGCGGGGCCGCCGCCGCAGGAGGACGACGACCTCGCCGTCGGCGGGCTCGTCGTCCCCGCGTCTCAGGCCCCGCTCGCCGCGCCGGCCCCCTCGCTCGCGCGCGGCGCCAAGCCGGAAGAGCTGTCCGCCTCGGCCGTGGCGTGGCCCTGCTCGCACGCGCCCCGCGGCCTCGGCGACACGCTGCCCTCGGACGGGAGCGACGACGGCGGCGAGAAGGAGGGCGGCGGCGCGGCGGCCGCCGGCGACGTCGACGACGGCAGCAGCAGCAGCGACGACGACGGCAGCAGCAGCAGCGACGGGGACGGGGGCGGCGGCGGCGTACAGGACCCCCGCCGCGCCCTCAAACGCGCGGCGCGCCGCCTGCGCCGCGCCTTTGACCGCGACGTCGACCAGAGCGCCCGCCTGGCCGCGGTCGTCCGCGAGACCCGCGCGGAGGCCGAGGCCGACAAGGCGGCCGCGTCCAAGGCGGCAGAAGCCGCCGCCGCCGCCGCCGCCGCCGCCGCCGCCGCCGCCGCCGCCGCCTCCGCTTCCGGCGCCGCCGCCGCCGCCGCCGCCGCCAAGCCCTTTCCCTCCGCCGCCTTCTCCTCCTCTTGCCCGACGCCGCCCTCGTACGTCGGCGCCCACGTCGACTTTGCCGAGCCCAAGGGCTGGGTCCGCCTCATGCCCCCGTCCCAGCACCGCTCGCCCGCCGCCGCCGCCCCCGCGCCGCCGCGCCCCTCGCGCCGCGCCGCCCGCTGGTACCGCGAGGCAGAGGGCATGCGCCGGCTGTTCGCCGTGACCGGGGCGGCGCCGGGCGAGGGCGCGTCGTGCCCGCTGCTGCTGCACTCGCGCCCTTTCTTGGTGTCGGTCGCGGCCGAGGAGCTCGAGGCGCTCGCGGGCTATTACGCGGCGAGCGACCCTCTCCTGGCCGCCAAGGGCGCCGCCGCCAAAAAGGGCGCCGCCGCCGCTCCCGCCCCCCCCGCTCCGGCCTTCCCCGGCCTCCCGGCGCTCTGCGTGCTCACGGGCCCCTGCCACGAGCTCGACGACCGCCGCGTTGTCGTGGGCGAGGTCATCGCCGGCTTCGGCGCCGTGCGCGAGGTCGCGCACGGCCCGCGCGAGCCCGTGCCCGCGAGCGAGACCGGCGGCGAGCTGTCGACCCGCGGGGGGGCCGTGGCCGGCGGCCGCGGCGCGGCGATGCGGCCGGCTCGGCGCGTCCGGTTGACGGCGTGCGGGCAGCTGTTCCCGGCGGGCGCCTACCCGCCCCCGCCGCCGCGCTTGCAGGCCACGGCGCTGACCGCCCTGGGCGAGTGGCCGCGGCAGGGGTCGGGCGGCGGCGGCGGCGGCAGGGGCGGCGGCGCCGACGAGGCCGAGCTCTTCCCGGGCGTGCCGGCCGCGCGCGACCCCGACGGCCTCTGGCCGCTTTGGCCCGAGGACCAGCCGCTGCCGGCCGGGCGCGACCCGTCCGAGGAGGTCCTGTTCCGCGTCGAGGTCGCGGCGCAGCTGCGCGCGCGCGGCAATGAGCTGATGCGGCAGCACCGGGCGGCAGCGGCGGCGGCAGCGGCGGCGGCGGCCGGGCGGGCGGCGGCGGCCGAGGCCGGGGGGGCGGCGTCGGTGGCGGCGGCGGCGGCCGGGGGGGCGGTGGCGGCGTCTTTGCGCGGCGGCGGCGCCGACGGCCACAACGCGCAAGGGCGGCAGCGCGGCGATCCCTCTCTGCACCGCGACGACGACGCCGCCGCCGCCTCCGCCCTGGCCTTGGCCCTGCAGGCCGCCGACCGCTACGACCAGGCGCGCCGCTACCTCGCGTGGACCACGCTGCGCTCCACAGGGGACCTGAGGCACGGGCAGCAGCTGGCGCTCTGGCGCGAGGAGGAGGCGCTGGCGCTCAACCGCTCGGCCGCCCTGCTCGCCTGCGGGCGCTGGGCCGAGTGCGCGGCCGAGGCCGGCGCGTGCGCGCGGCGCGCGGGGCCGCCCGACGCGCGCGCGCACTACCGGCTCGGCCGCGCCAGGCAAGAGCTCGGAGACCTCGTCGGCGCGGAGGAGGCGCTCGCGGCGGCGGCGCGGCTGGCGCCGGGCGACGCAGACGCGCGCCGGGCGCTGGCGGCGTGCCGCGCGGCGCGGGCGCGGCGCGACCAGAGGACGGCGCGGTCGCTGAGGCGGGCGTTTGCGCGCGGGAGGCTGCTGCTGGAGGGCGGGGGGGACGAGGAGGGGGAGGCGGGGGAGGCCGAGGCGCCGCCGCCGCCGCCGCCTGCGACGACGACGGCGACGGCGACGGCGATGGCGGAGGCGGCCGACGCCGCGCTGCGCCTGGCGGCCGCGCGCATGGCCTCTGAGCAGCCGCGCGCCAACCCGCGCCTTCGCGCCGCGTCGGGCGCCGGCCTGGCGCCGCGTCAGGACTACTCGTGGGGCGCTGCTGGCGGTGAGGAGGGCGCTGTTGTCGATGATGGGGAGGAGGAGGAGGACGAGGAGGAGGAGGAGGAGGGCCAAGACGCGGCAGGCGGGGCGGGAGCGGGCGCGGGCGCGGAGGCGGGCGCCGCCGGCGCGCCCGTCGCCCGCAGCCTCGCCGCGGCCCTGAGCCAGGACGCCGCAGCTGCGGCACCCCGCCTTCCAGTCTTCTCTGCCGAGGAGCTGCTGGTCCGGGCCGCCGTCGCGTCGCGCGCCGTGCCGCCGATCGACGACGCGGCCGAGGAAGGGGAGCAGGGGCAAGAGGGGGCGTCGACCTCGGCGGCCGAGCCGGTCTCGCTGCCGGCGGCCGCCGCCGCCGCGCCGCCGACCCCGGCCCTTTCGCCGAGCGACGCCGCGCGCGTGCGCCAGCTCCTGCGCAACTGGTGCGAGTTTGACTGAGTTGTTCTCTCGTTTTGCTTTTTTTTCTCTTTCTCGCTCCTTTCTCGCCGCGTCCCGCCCCGAAAAACGAGCGCCCGCCGCCCCCGCCACGCAGAAAACAAAAAACGTCGAGTTTTGCCCCCCCATCCAAGCAGTCTCGGCTCCGCGTATCGCCCGCCATCAACACCAACGTTAGCAAACAACACATACTGGGCCGAGCGGTCTAATGAGGGCCTCTCACGAAAACGTTTTGTGGTTTCGACGCCCCGGGTAGGCGCCCCGGCTCTGCGGGGCGCCTCGGCAGCGAGGCCGGGAGGCGGAGAGATGGCACGAAAAATCGAGCTTGATAGAGTCCCGTTGGCGCTCACGACTTCCCCCATCACAGGTTGTCAAGATCAACCCCACCGCAACCGACCTCTTAGTGGTGCACAACGACCCCGCTAGGCACGACCGCGTGCAAACACCCTCACGACCCTCCCCACGGGTCCCGAAGCAAAGAAGCTAGAGACACTTGCGTCCCTTCCTCCTTGAAACGAAAAGCTCAAATGCAGTCGCTCGGAAAGCAGGCGCTCAAGGGCGCGGCAGCCGTCGGGGTGCGTCGGCTCGTGTCCTGGCGCAGGTGCCCGCAGGGCCGGCGGGCGTGATCGTGATCGAATTGGGCGCGCGCGGAGCCGTTTTCGCGATTTTTCTCACTCACTCTCTCCCCCCTCTCCCCCCAAACAACCAAAAACCATCATACAGCCGCGGCCCTCGGCGCCTCTGGCGGGCGCGCGCGTGGGCCGGTCTCGCACGGTGAGTCGTCGCGATGCGCACCGGGCACCGCCCTGTGGCGACCCGTGCAATTGGAGGCCGCGTTTGGGCGGGCGAGAGGGAGCGAAGGAGAGGGACCTCGAGCAAGCCCCCGCGAGACGTGAAAGCAAGCCCCCCGCGCCGGGCCGCCCTGGCCTCCTCGGCGCCCGCCCACCTCGCCAGGGCGTCCCACGCGACTGGCATCTTGCACAGCCGGCGCCGCGGCCATCGAGCGGCGCGAGCGCCGACGCGGCGGCGGCCCGCAACACGACGGGGCAGCCGCGCCGGCGCTGGCCGCCGCCGACCGGCGCCCGAGTCGCCGCCGACGCCGGCGCGCGCGCGCGCGCCCCGGTTCCGCCGGCGGGCGCGTTCGCGGCCACACGCCGCCGCCGCCGCCGAATAGATCGGCCCTTGATCCTCCGCCAATGGCGGGACCGGGGCGGCCCCGCTGACGCAACCCGCCGCGGCACTCGATGCGCGCGCCCGTCTCCCCGATCAGCGCGCCGTCGGATCGGGCGCGACTTTGTCCAGCGGGTCGGTGATCGGCGGGTCGGCGAGGAGGAGCAGAAAGAAAAAGCCTCCCCCCCCCTCTCTCTCTCACGACCAAAGCGCCCCGCCGCACTAACGCCCCGCCCCGCACAAAACAAAAAACAAAAAAAACCCAACAGGTCCGCGTCAGCGCCATCGCCGCGCCCCCGCGCGCCCCCTCCCCCCCGGCCCCCGGGCCCCTCCCCGTGTCCATCAACCTCCGCACCCACGACGAGGGCGGCGACGTCATGGGCGGCGGCATGGGCGGCGGCTTCACCAGCACCAGCCCCGAGATGCGCCGCGTGCTCCCCGGAGAGCCCAACGGCCGCGTCGTCGTGAAGGTGGTCTACACGGTGCTCGAGGCGCAGTACCAGTCGTCGCTGACCGCCGCCGTCAAGCACCTCAACGCCACCAACCCAAAGGTGTGCTTCGAGCTGGTCGGTTACCTCCTCGAGGAGCTGCGCGACGCGGGCAACTACGCCACGTTCCAGCGCGACCTGGCCGACGCCAACATCTTCATCGGCTCGCTCATCTTCATCGAGGAGCTCGCGGAAAAGGTGGTGGCGGCGGTGGCGCCCAACCGCGACCGGCTGGACGCGTGCCTGGTGCTGCCGTCGATGCCGGCGGTCATGAAGCTCAACAAGCTGGGGACGTTCAGCATGGCGCAGCTCGGGCAGAGCAAGTCGCTCATCGGCGACTTTATCAAAAGCGCGCGCAAGCAGAACGACAACTTTGAGGAGGGCTTGCTCAAGCTGGTGCGCACGCTGCCCAAGGTGCTCAAGTACCTGCCGTCGGACAAGGCGCAGGACGCGCGCAACTTCGTCCAGGGCCTGCAGTACTGGCTCGGCGGCAACAGCGACAACCTGCAGAACCTGCTGCTGTCGCTGTGCTCGGCCTACGTGCCGGCGCTCAAGGGCGCCGACTTCACGGTCTCGGAGCCGACGCTCTACCCCGAGGTGGGCATCTGGCACCCGGCGGCGCCCGCGGGCGCCATGTACGAGGACCTCAAGGAGTACCTCAACTGGTACGACACGCGCAAGGACCTGGCGTTCGCGCCGGACGCGCCGACCGTCGGCCTGGTGCTGCAGCGGTCGCACCTGGTGACGGGCGACGACGGGCACTACGCGGGCGTGGTGATGGAGCTCGAGGCGCGCGGCGCGCGAGTGGTGCCGGTCTTTGCGGGCGGGCTGGACTTTTCGTCGCCGGTCAAGAAGTTCTTCTACGACCCGCTCGGCAGCGGCCGGCCCGCCGTCGACGCCGTCGTCTCGCTGACGGGCTTTGCGCTCGTCGGCGGCCCTGCCCGGCAGGACGCGCCAAAGGCGGTCGAGGCGCTGAAGGCGCTCAACGTGCCCTACCTGTGCAGCCTGCCCCTGGTGTTCCAGACCACCGAGGAGTGGCTCGACTCGGATCTGGGCGTGCACCCCGTGCAGGTGGCGCTGCAGGTGGCGCTGCCCGAGCTCGACGGCGCCATCGAGCCCCTGGTCTTCGCCGGGCGCGACAGCGCCACGGGCAAGTCGCACAGCCTCCCCGACCGCATCGCCGCGCTGTGCACGCGCGCCATCAAGTGGGCCAGCCTGCGCAAGAAGAAGAACGCCGAGAAGAAGCTCGCCATCACCGTCTTCTCCTTCCCGCCGGACAAGGGCAACGTGGGCACGGCCGCCTACCTCAACGTGTTCGGCAGCATCTGGCGCGTGCTCAAGCAGCTGCAGCGCGAGGGGTACGACGTCGGGCAGCTGCCCTTCCAGGAGGACGGGCTGATCAAGAGCGTGCTCAACCAGGTGCGCGCATTGGCGTGGTGTCCCTTGTTTGGCGTTTTTTCTGGGGTTTGTTGGCGGCGTCGCTGCCTGTCCCTAGCCGCCGGGTTTTCCCTCGTTTCGCGTACATCGTTTTTGCGTCGCGAGGCGGGGCTGCGCGTTTGTTTTTTTCTCCGCCCGTCGCCCGCCGTCTCTTCTCCGCCTGTTCCTCAACGCCCTCCCCCAACTCACCCCTCCCATCACGACCTTCCCATCACACACTCACACAACCGCAAACAAACCAAACAAAAAACAACAACGAAACAACGAACCGAAAAAAAAAAAAAAAAAAAAAAAAACATCAAAACAACATAGGCCGAGGCCCGCTTCAACAGCGCCGAGCTCAACGTGGCCTACCGCATGCCGACGGACGAGTACACGCGGCTGTGCGAGTACAGCGGCGCGCTCGAGGAGAACTGGGGCAAGCCGCCCGGCAACCTCAACAGCAGCGGCAACGACCTCCTGATCTACGGCAAGCAGTACGGCAACGTCTTCATCGGCGTGCAGCCCACGTTTGGGTACGAGGGCGACCCCATGCGGCTGCTCTTTTCGCGCTCGGCGTCGCCGCACCACGGGTTCGCTGCTTACTACACCTTCGTCGAAAAGGTGTTCAAGGCGGACGCCGTGCTGCACTTCGGCACGCACGGCTCCCTCGAGTTCATGCCGGGCAAGCAGGTGGGCATGTCCGGCGGGTGCTTCCCGGACGCGCTCATCGGCAACCTGCCGAACCTGTACTACTACGCCGCCAACAACCCCTCAGAGGCGACGATCGCCAAGCGCCGCTCCTACGCCAACACGATCTCGTACCTGACGCCGCCGGCCGAGAACGCCGGCCTGTACAAGGGCCTCAAGGAGCTCAAGGAGCTGATCGCGTCGTACCAGTCGATGCGCGAGGGCGGGCGCGGCGAGCAGATCTGCGCGACCATCGTCGAGACGGCCCGCCGGTGCAACCTCGACCGCGACGTCGACCTGCCGGCGGACGACGCCGCGCTGCGCGCGCTGTCGCTCGACGCGCGCGACCTGGTCGTCGGCAACGTGTACCGCAAGCTCATGGAGATCGAGTCGCGCCTCCTGCCCTGCGGCCTGCACGTGGTCGGGGTCATGCCCACGGCCGAGGAGGCCATCGCCACGCTCGTCAACATCGCCGAGCTCGACCGGCCCGACCAGCTGCCCGTCCCGATTCTGGGCATGCCGGGGATCATGGCGCGCGCGATCGGCCGCGAGATCGACGACATCTACCGCTCGTCGGACAAGGGCGTGCTCGCCGACGTCGACCTGCTGCAGCGCATCACCGAGGCCAGCCGCCTGGCGGTGCGCGAGTTCGTGCGCGACCGCACGGGCCTGGACGGGCGCATCGGGACCAACCCGATGGCGGTGCTGGCGAAATTCTGCGGCCTGTACGTCGAGCCGTGGGTCCGCGCGCTGCAAAAGACCGAGTTCGGCAAGAGCGACCGCGCGCAGCTGGTGACGCTGTTCGGCTACCTGGAGTTCTGCCTGAGCCAGATCGTGCAGGACAACGAGCTGGGGGCGCTCAGCGAGGCGCTCAACGGCCAGTACGTGCTGCCCGGGCCCGGCGGCGACCCGGTGAGTTTCTTTTTTTGTTCTTCTTTTTTTGTTCTTCTTTTTTTGCTCTTCTTTTTTTGCTCTTCTTTTTTTTCGCGCTCCTCGAGAGCGCGAAGCGAGTGCGCGCCGTCTGTTTCTTCTTCTCCTCTTTTTTTCCCTCTCCTTCCCTCCCCCACCGACAAGCTCACCCCCTCTTTCCCCTCCAACACCACCAACCCCGACAACACCGACACCCAAACCCGAACCCCACAACACCATCAGATCCGCAACCCGGGCGTCCTGCCGACGGGCAAGAACATCCACGCCCTCGACCCGCAGTCGATCCCCACGGCGGCGGCGATCAAGAGCGCCGAGGCGGTGGTGGACCGGCTGCTGGCGCGCGAGCGCGACAACAACGGCGGCAAGTACCCCGAGACGATCGCGCTGGTGCTCTGGGGCACGGACAACATCAAGACCTACGGTGAGTGAGACCCCGCTTTGGGTTTTTTTTGGGGCCGTTGCGTCGGGGCAACGGTTTTTATTTTCCTCGCTCTCTCTCGCTCTCTCTCGCTCGCTCTTTCCTTTCGTCCGGCGTTGCCCCGCGTTACCATCCCCCCCAAAAAACCCTCCTCCTCCCCTCCCGCCCCCCTCCTTGAAACACCACCCCAACACCATCACAACACCCACAACACCAACACCAACAAACGCCAACAAAACAACACTAAAAAACAACACTATATAAACCACACCACAAACAAACCAAAGGCGAGTCGCTCGCGCAGGTGTGCATGATGGTCGGCATCCGCCCCGTGGCCGACAGCCTCGGGCGCGTCAACAAGCTCGAGGTGATCCCGCTGGAGGAGCTCGGGCGGCCGCGCGTGGACGTGGTTGTCAACTGCTCGGGGGTGTTCCGCGACCTGTTCGTCAACCAGATGCTGCTGCTGGACCGGGCGGTCAAGATGGCCGCGGAGCTCGGTGCGTTTTTGCTTTTTTTTGTCGTTTTGTTTTGTTTTTTGGTTGGCGCGGCGAGCGCGCGCTTTTCATCCCCGCCCTCGTCTCTTTTTCCGCGCGTTGGCGCAACACATCGCCGAGAGGAAGAGCCCCTCAGAAGCAAACGCGCTCATCCCCTCATCCCCCTCCCCATCCACACTCCCCCACACACACACACAACAAACCAAAACGAACAAAAAACAAAAAACAACAAAAAACAGACGAGCCCGAGGAGATGAACTTTGTGCGCAAGCACGCGCGCCAGCAGGCCGCCGAGATGGGCGTCACCCTGCGCGAGGCCGCCACCCGCATCTTCAGCAACAGCAGCGGCAGCTACTCGAGCAACGTCAACCTGGCGGTCGAGAACAGCAGCTGGACGGACGAGTCGCAGCTGCAGGAGATGTACCTCAAGCGCAAGTCGTTTGCCTTCAACAGCGACCGCCCGGGCGTCGGCGGCGAGGAGGGGCGCGACATCTTCGAGCGCGCCCTCAAGACCGTGGACGTGACGTTTCAGAACCTCGACTCGTCCGAGATCTCGCTGACGGACGTGTCGCACTACTTCGACAGCGACCCGACCAAGCTGGTGCAGGGCCTGCGCGGCGACGGCAAGGCGCCGGCCGCCTACATCGCCGACACGACGACGGCCAACGCCCAGGTGCGCACGCTGGGCGAGACGGTGCGCCTGGACGCGCGCACCAAGCTGCTCAACCCCAAGTGGTACGAGGGGATGATGGGGAGCGGGTACGAGGGCGTGCGCGAGATCCAGAAGCGCCTGACCAACACGATGGGGTGGTCGGCCACCGCGGGCGCGGTCGACAACTTTATCTACGACGAGGCCAACGCCACGTTCATCGGTGAGTGTCGTCCCTTTTTTTCGTCCGTCGTCCGTCGATTCGAATCATAACGATCGGTCGTCGCTATTTTCTTTCCGAGGGGAGAGGGGGGGGGAGGTTGCGGCCGGTCCGGTCCGCCCGTCGGTTATTGAGAGGAGCGGAGGGCGTCCGCGGCTGTGCTCGCTCTCGAAGGGGCCTCTGGCCCCGGCCGGAAACACAAACACACGCTCACGGCCATCTCGTCTCTCTGTGCCTTGCCCGCTCAAACAAAACACAAAACGACGACCCACCAAACACTCGAACAGAGGACCCCGAGATGGCCAAGCGCATGATGGACCTCAACCCGAACTCGTTCCGCAAGCTCGTCGCCACCTTCCTGGAGGCCAACGGACGCGTGAGTCTTTCCTTTTTTCCTTTTGCTTCCCGCCCGTCGCTCTTTTCTCCACGCGAGGAAAAAACGGCGCGCTCACGCCCCCCCCGCCCCCCCCCGCCCAAAACAAACAACGACGAACAACAAACAAAACAGGGCTACTGGGAGGCGGACGAGGAGAAGATCGAGCGCCTCAAGCAGATGTACAACGAGGTCGAGGACAAGATCGAGGGCGTCGAGTAGGAGGAGCGCGCCGAGCCTTCCATCATTCCTTGGTCAGGTTTCGTTTTCCGGCCCGCCTGCTTTTTTCGGCGGCAGCAGAGAGAGAGAGAGAGCGCGAGAGAAAGCGAGCGCGCCGCCGCGAACCCATGCGCGACCGTCGCCGCTCGCTCGCAGTGTTTTTAGTCCCCCCCTAGTTCCCCATAGTCCCCGCCGCGCGGCCGCCCTTCGACCGCGCGCGCGCGCGACCCTTATTCCCCTGAGAGTGAGAGCGATCCCTTGTCCCCCCTGAGAGTGTTTTTTTTCCCTTGCGAGAGTCTCTTTTTATCCCGAGCGACGTTCTGTTCCCCTGTTTCCCACGAGAGAAAAAAAAAGGAGGGCGCCGGCGCTTTCCCCCGCCCCCCTCCTTCGCCCCCTTTCCCGCACACAAACGCGCACACACAGAAAGTCCGGCCGGTTCTCCCCCTTTTTTCCTTGTTATCAATGTCCCTTTTCAGTTTTCCCCACTTCCAGTACAGCGCAAAAAAAGCCCGCGCAGATCGGCGTCGGCGAGAAAAAGCGGCGATGGCCGACGACGACGACGACGCGCGGCAGCAGCAGCAGCAGCAGCAAGAGGTCCCGCCCGCGCCGCCTTTCAGCGGAAGCACCTCGGCGCTCGACATCCTGGGCGACGCGGCCGAGCGGCTGATCGCAGCAGAGGGCGGCGCGGCGGCAGCAGCAGCAGCAGCAACGGCGAGTCCCAAGGAGCGCCCGAGCAGTAGTAGATCACGAGGCAGCTGGCGCACCTGTACTTTCCCGGCTCGACGCAGTCCATGTCGGCGCACTGGCGCGGCTGCTTGCGCTCGCGCTTGATCTTCCCCGCCGTGCCTTCGTCTCCGTAGAGGCGGCGGCGGCGGCGGCGACGACGGCAGCGGCGGCCGGCAAGAGTGGGGCGCCGCCGAGTTTTGTATTGAACCGCCGGACGTACGACTTGTGATTGCCGATTGACGATGATGAGATATGATGATTGTAGACATTGATGACGGCGGGTCGGTCTGAATTTTTCGAAATTTGAAATCGAAATGAAATCTCGATCTTGCGTTCGAGGGGGGGGGTGCGTCTTTTTATTACACAACGAGAGGCGCCGACGCCGACGCGCCCCCCTCTCGCCCGCAGGTCCTCCTCTTTTGTTCGGAGTATATGCGTCGTGCGTTTGGTTCTCTTACAACTGAAGAGCTTGCAACGTAAAAAGAGGGCTTGTGCGAACGACTGAGAAAACAGATTGAAATGCTCAACCCACCACCGCCGGCGGCACGCGACCCCCGGCGACCGCGCGACGCGCGCGCTCTCTGCTCACGCCTGCCGCTTGGCCGCTGCCGCCGCCCTGCCCCCGCCCACGCCCACGCTGGCGGGCGGGTTGTGCGCCCAGATCCACGCCGTCAGCGCGCCGGCGTACGTCGTCCATGCCAGGTAGGGCCCCAGCAAGGACCACGCGCTCGCCGGGCCCAGGACGCTCGAGAAGACGGCGATCGTGCCCAAAATGGCCAGCCACATCAGCGAGACGACCAGCGTGGCCGCGCCGAGCTCGTGGAACTTGAAAAAGGCGGGCGTCCAGCAGAAATTGAGCAGCAGCTGCAGCGCGTAGACGGAAAGCGCGCGGCCGGCGTCGGCGGGGCCGAGCGCCTTGTATACGCGGTAGGAGGCCCAGCCCATGGACGCGTAAAGGGCAGTCCAGACGGGGCCGAACAGCCAGCCGGGCGGGGTCCACCACGGCTTGTTGATGCGCTGGTACCATGACGTGATTTCCGGCGCGGTGACGAGGCTGCCGCCGAAGCCGCCGAGGAGCGGGACGGCTAACGCGATTGCCATGGCGGCGCCATTGGAGAGCTTCGCCGGGAGCGGCAGCGGCTGCATGTTGTTGAGCAGAAAGTCGGCCAGGGAGTTCATCAGCTTGGCCGCCATGATTCCGGTGGTGAGTGGGGTGAGAGACAGAGCGAATGGGTTGTGCGATTGCGCGAGGAGAGATAAGAGTGAGAGAGAGCACAGTGGACAAGCAGCTGCAATCAACGTCTGGTTTGTGACTGCGGGTGGTGTGCTCATGCGCGCGCGAGAGAGGAGAGAGCTTGCCGTGATGTGTGTGTGTGTTGCGTTGGTGTTGAACAGGAGAGTGGCGTGGGATGAGCGACGCGAAACGTCCGACTCGCGCGTTTTCTTTGAGGAACGGCGGCGTCACCGCGCTCGCGCTGCGCGGCGCGCATCCAAACAATTTCATTTCTTCAAGCGACGACGCTCACAACGCAGCCACAGACTTCTCACACACTTCACATCCAATACTCGCGATTCGCGCGCGCGGACCTACCCCCTCTCTCTTCCACCTATAGAAAGACTGTCTTCGCTCCCCTCGCCGATTCAAAAAAAACAAAGACAGAAGCACCAGTTTCTCCCACGCGCGCGGGCCGTCGTGCGCGTCGTACTCGTCACCTCAACCATGCCGTCGTCTGCGCCCGTGCGCGTTGCTTACGCCAACAACTTTGCCTCCTCCGATGGCGCGTCCGTCGTCAAGGTGCGGCTGCGAGCCCACTCAAGGAGTCCCCATATTCAAAAACTCTCTGCTCTCTCAGACGAAAGCTTTCCCTTCCGCCCTCCCACAAACACACCGTCCACAATCCCACGCCAACCATCCCACCAACCAACAAAAACAGGACGTCTACGGCCAGAGCGTCCTGATCACGCGCACCTCGGCCTCGGCCTTTGCCGCGCACCTCCTCCCCGCCGCCGCCGCCGCCGCCGTCGCAAGCGCCGCCGCCACCGCCAACGCCGGTGCCTCCCCCGCCGCCGCCGCCATCGCCGCGGGCGCCCGCCCTTTGACCATCCACCGCGACGTCGACGGCGCGCTGTGGGTGACCGTGCCCGTGCCCTCGCAGCTCCCCGCCTCGCAGCCGGAGCCCGCGAGCAAGCTTGACGGCGCCGCCGCCGCCGCCGACCCGGCCGGAGCCGCTGCGCGCGCTCTAGCGCAGGCGGGGCCCATGCCGACGCCGCTCGCGCCGCTCGGCGGCTGCGACCGCAAGTTCGTGCCCCCCTCGCCGCAGAAGCAGCCCGACTTTGGCGGCGTGGGCCTCGCGCACGACGCCGACGCGCGCCGCGCCCTGCTGGGCGTGCCCGGCGGCGGCGGCGGCGGCGGCGGCGGATCACAGTCGCAGCCCGGCTCCCAGCCGCTGTCGCCGGGCCACGCCGCCTCGCTGCACCGGCTGCCGCCGTCCGCGCGCGCGAGCCCCGTGGCCATGAGGGCGTCGCCCTTCAAGGACCGCGTGGACGCGGCGACGGCGGCCGTCGTGCGCAAGCAGCGGTCGCTCTTCCCGGCCGCCGCCGCTGCCACCGGCGAGGCCGCAGCGGCAGTCAAGGCCGCGCCGCCGCCGCAGGCGCCGTGGCGCGACCGCGGCATCGGCGGCATCCCGGGCAGCCAGGAGGTGCCGGACGTGTGACACGGAGGGAGGGATTATTATGTGGCGGGTGTGTGGCGTTGGATTTGCGAGGTGCCGCTTGGGTCGGGCGATCAAGCGGGCGAGCGAGCAGAAGCAGCGAGCGCGCGCGCAGCATCCCCCGCCGTTTGTTGGTTTTGTTTGCGCCTTGTTTTCGCCGCGCGCTTATGCTTTCGCGAGAGACGTCGATCATCCACTGCTCAAGTGCTCGCAATAACACTCGCACACGGGGCCTTGATGAAGGCACACACTCGAAAAGAAAAAACGGAGCGAGAGACGAAACAGACGAGGGACGGAGCTGTGAAACGACCCGCCGGCGCTGCCAATGACAAAAAGGAATCGGAGACGAGAGCGCGCGACGACGAGCGGGCGCGAGAGGCGCGCCCGCGCGCCCGCCCGCCCCCCCTTTCTCCTCTCCTTCCTCCGTCTCCTTCCCCTCCTCTCCCACGACCTTCTCAGCGGTCGATCTCCCCGAACACCACGTCCAGCGTCCCGATCACCGTCACGATGTCCGCCAGCATGTAGCGCTTGCAGAGCATGTCGAGCGTCTGCAGGTGCGCAAACCCAGGGGAGCGGATCTTGCACCGGTAGGGGCGCGAGCCGCCGCGCGACACCAGGTAGACGCCAAACTCGCCCTTGGGCGCCTCGACGCCCTTGTACGTCTCGCCCGCTGGCACGTGCGCCCCCTCGGTGTACAGCTTGAAGTGGTGGATCAGCGCCTCCATCGACTGCTTCATGGCGGCGCGGCTGGGAGGCGACACTTTTCCGTCGACGCTCTTGTAGGGGCCCTCGGGCATGTCGTTCAGGCACTGGTGCACGATCCGCAGGCTCTCGCGCATCTCGTGCATGCGCACCAGGTAGCGGTCGTAGCAGTCGCCGTGCCCCGCGACGGGGACGTTGAAGTCCATGGCGCCGTAGGCGTCGTAGGGCTGCGACTTGCGCAGGTCCCAGTCGACGCCCGAGGCGCGCAGCAGCGGGCCGCTGCAGCCCCACGCCCACGCCTGCTCGGCCGACAGTAGGCCGATGCCCACCGTGCGCTCCTTCCAGATGCGGTTGTCCGACAGGAGCTCCTCGAGCTCGTCGAGGCGCGAGGAGAACTGGCGCGCAAACTCGTACACGTCCTTGAGCAGGCCGACGGGCAGGTCCTGCGCGACGCCGCCCACCCGAAAGTAGGCGGCGTGCATGCGGGCGCCGCTCACGCGCTCGTAGAATTCCATGAGCTTCTCGCGCTCCTCGAACGCCCACAGAAAGGGCGTGAGGGCGCCGACGTCCATGGCGTGGCACGTGACCGCGAGCAGGTGGTTCATGATGCGCGTGAGCTCGGAGAAGAGCACGCGGATGTACTGCGCCCTTTTGGGCACGGTGACGTTCAGCAGCTGCTCCACGGCCAGCACGTAGGCGTGCTCCATGCACATCATCGAGACGTAGTCGAGGCGGTCGAAGTAGGGCAGGGCCTGGAGGTAGGTCTTGTACTCGATGAGCTTCTCCGTGCCGCGGTGCAGCAGGCCGATGTGCGGGTCGGCGCGCTCGACCAGCTCGCCCTTCATCTCAAGCACGAGGCGCAGGACGCCGTGCGCGGCCGGGTGCTGCGGGCCAAAGTTGATCGTGAAGGGCTGGACCTTGGTGGGCACGAGGGGCTTGGTCGTGGCCATGCCGCGGCCGGCGGAGGCAGGGGGGGAGGAAGGGGAGGAGGGCGGCGGGGCCTGGGCAGCTGCAAAGCCGCCTGCGCCTCCGCCGCCGCCGCCGACGAGCGGGATGCCGCCGACGCTGCCGCTGCTGCTGCCGTTGTTGCCGTTGGCGCCGCCGACGAGGGGCGGAGAGCCGGCGCCGCCCGTGCCAAAGTGCAGGCCGCGCAGCCACTGGTGCTGGCCGACGAGGCTGCTGCTGCCGCCGCTGGTGCGGCCCTGGTGCTTCTGCTGCCAGCCCGTCGCCGTCGCCGCGGCCGCCGACGTCGACGCCGACGCGCCTGTTTTTGTTTCGGTGTTGTGAGGGTGTTTGTGTCGAGAGGAGCGGGACGATTGTGGGTACAGCGTTGAGGTCGAGGGTGAGTGTGATAGGTCGCCACGAGATCGGGGGCCCCGCGTTGCAGGTGGGGAGGACGCCGCGCGTCAAAGAAAGGGAGAAAACACCGCTGGATGATCTGGGCGCCCGTCTCTGTGCGACGCGGGCCAGAGAGGCGCGCAAAGGGGCCGCACGACAAGGGCGACGCGCCGCTGAAGCAGCTGCCAGCCGCGTCCCAAATAGCTCCCACGCGCGCGAAAGAGGAGGCAAGAAGACCCCTGTTCTCTGTTCGCTGCTCTCTCACCACTCTGCGCTCGTTGCGCGAGGCCAAACAGCCCGCGCGCGAGCTGCTGAGCCCCGGTGCCGCGCATCGCGACAATCTCGCGCTGCTGCGGCTGGCGGGTGCGGCGGAAGGGGCGGTGCCGATGTCGTCCCTCCTTTGACGGAAGGCGAGGGGTTTTTTCTGTGGGGGAGACGCAAGCTGGAGGGACGTCAGGGACGAGCAACACAAATGCGAAAACAAGGAGGGAGGCTAGGCAGCGCGTTGGCGTGTGTGTGCGTGTCGGATTTGACGACCGACTGCTGCGCCTCAACATGAAGGAGGAACGCCGAGCGGGAGCGGCGGCGAGGCGGCGAAACGGCGCCGCCCTCCTCGGACGAAAACAAAATACGAAACAAAGCAAAGAGCAGAGCAGTGCTGCGCGTGCACACGTATCCTATGCCCCTCACTCAACGCCGGCGGCAGCCCCGGGATGGCCGCCGACGGCCAACCACCCCTGCCCCCCTAGCGCCGCCGCCGCCGCCGCCGCCGCCGCCGCCGCCGCCGCCGCCGCCGCCGCCGCCGCCGCGCGCTGCTCGCGCCGCTGGCGCCGCGCGCGCCGCCGCCGCCCCCTGCGCCACCCCTCCAGCTTGTCGGCCGCGGCCAGCGCGCCGCGGCAGAACAGCCGGTACCCGTCCCGCGTGCAAAGCGCGCCCGCGGCCAGGCGCCACGCCGTGCGCCCGACCAGGCGCGCCACCGCCTTCGCGGCCCCGCGGCGCCCGGCCCCCAGCAGCGGCAGGAACACCAGCTCCGAGACGGCGCTCGCCAGCACGGCGCCGAGCGCCAGGCCGCTGTAGGCGTCGGCGTCGGCGCCAGAGGCGAGCGCGGCCAGGGTGGTGTGCGCGGCGACCTGGAACTGCGCGCCCTGCTCGACGGCCTGGGTGAACTCGTGGACGATGTAGGGGCGCAGCTCGAGGACGTCGCAGGCGGCGCGGGCGGCGGCCGGGTCGGCGGCGGCGGCGGCGGCGGCGGCGGCCTGGGCGGCGGCCTGGGCGGCGGCCTGCTGCAGCGCCGGGGGCGTGGGCAAGCGGGGCGCGACGGCGACGGCCGGCGGCAGGGGGCGCAGGGGGACCATGGCGGCCGCGGCGGCGGTGGCGCCCGCGTTGCCGGCGGCGTTGCCGCCACCAGTGCCCAGGCCGTTGACGAAGGCAAAGTGCGGGTGCTGCAAAAAGTGCCCGCCGCCGACGTGGCCGCCGACGACGACGGCGCGGCCGCCGCCGACGCCGCCGCCGTTTCCGCCGCCGTTTCCGCCGCCGCCGCCCTGCGTACGCAGCGCCGCCGCCACCTGCGCCGACGGGCCCAGCCGCTTGGCCCGCAGGACCTGCACCCACACCCGCCACGCCGCCGCCACGCCCGTCAGCGCCACGTAGGCGCGCAGGCAGCCGTGCAGCGCGCCGGCCCACCAAAGGGGGTCGCGCAGCGAGTCGGCGAGCACGCCCCCGAGGTCGAGCGCGGGAAACACGACGAGGCCGCCATTGCCGCCGCCGCCCTGCTGGCCGCCGCCGTTGGCGAAAAAGGGGCCGAGGTCTTCGTCGCCGCCGTCGTCGTCGTCGTCGTCGCCGTCCGCGTCGCCGCCGCCCCCGCCCTGGGCGTCGCCGCCCGCGGCCGCGCGGCGGCGGCGCTGGCGGCGGCGGCGGCGGCGGTCGGCGGCGTCGGCGCGCTCGGCGGCCGCGCGGCGCGCGCGGCGCGCCCGGCGCGCCCACGGGCCGCCGCCGTTACCGTCGCCGTCGTCGTCGCCGTCCGTCGACGCGTCGTCGTCGTCGCTGTCCGTGGTGACGTCGCCCTCGCCGCCGTCGTGCGCGCCGCCGCCCCCGCCGGCCGCCAGCAGGGCGCCGGCCAGGCGCGAGCCGGGAAGCACCAGCAGCGCGCCGCAGATGTCGCAAGCGGCGGCCTTGCGGCGGCGGCCGTTCTCGCGGCAGACCTGGCGCCACTGCTGCAGGCAGCGGCGGTGGATGTGGGCGAGGGTCCCGCGGCAACGGCAGGGCTGGATCAGGGGGTTGCCGTCCTCCTCGCCGCCCCAGCACACGCGGCAAGAGGGCGCGTCGGCGTCGGCGCTCGCCGCAGACGAGGGCGCGACGGCGGCGCCGAGGAGCGGCCGCGTCGGCGCGCCGCCGGCGGGCCGGTCAGCTGTGGCGGTGGCGGCTTGCATGGTTCCTGAGCTTGCGCTTGTCGGCGCGCGAGCGCGGCGCGCCGGCGGCTCGACGGCGTCTGCCACGCTGGTGACTTGCGCAGGGGGCACGCGCGTGGCAAGTCTCGAGAGCTCTGACCAAAAGCGCTGAGTGTGGTTTTTTTCCGAAAGTGTCTGCCCCCCGAGGGGTCGCGGCGCATGCACACGTGTGGGCGTGACTTTTTGGGGACGGCGATGTGAGATTCTCCTCTTGTCGTTGTGTGTGCGCGAGTCATGCGTGGCAGAGAGAGGGAGATGTCTCCCCCCCTTCCTCCCTCCTCCTCTCCATCAGAGCGACGCACATCTCACAATTGGCCTCCCCCCTCCTCGACCCGACCCCCAATCGAATCACACGCCAGCCTTGCCCACTGCCATTACTTGCCATACGGCATCGAACCCGCATCGAGAGCCCTCGTTTTGAACCAGCAAGCGACGAAACTTCAAAAGGTTTGCCTTCTCGCCCCCCAAACTTGAGGACGCAAGCCAAAGCAGGCTTTTCACACAATCACCACCACGCGCTAGGGCGACGGCGATGCAGACGTCGGTGCTCCGCGGCGCCGCGGCCGCCGGCGGCGCGCCCCGCGTCGCCGCCTTCCAGTTCCGCTGCCGAGCGGCCGCCGCCGCCGCCGCCGCCGGCCCGCCGACGCCGCCGCGCCCGGCGGCCGCGGCCTCGGCCGCGGCCGCGCCCGACGCTCCGCCCGCCAAGCAGCCCAAGCAGCAGCAGAAGCAGCAGCAGCAGACAAAGCAGGCGCCCCAAGCGCGCTCCGAGGAGAGCGTCACCCCCAAATCCGAGGACTACTCGCGCTGGTACCTCGACGTGGTCGCCAAGGCGCAGATGGCCGACTACGGCCCCGTGCGAGGGACCATGGTGATCCGCCCCTACGGCTACGCGCTGTGGGAGAACATCCAGCGGTGGCTGGACGCCTCGTTCAAGGCGCGCGGCGTGGACAACGCCTACTTCCCGCAGCTCATTCCGCTGTCCTTTATCGCCAAGGAGGCGCAGCACGTCGAGGGGTTTGCGCCCGAGCTGGCGCTCGTGACGCGCGGCGGCGGAAAAGAGCTCGACGAGCCGCTGGCCGTGCGCCCGACGAGCGAGACCATCGTCAACCACATGCTCGCGCAGTGGATCCAGTCGCACCGCGACTTGCCCCTGCGCCTCAACCAGTGGTGCAACGTGCACCGGTGGGAGATGCGCACGCGCCCCTTCATCCGCACGCTCGAGTTCCTGTGGCAGGAGGGGCACACGGCGCACGGCACGGCGGACGAGGCGCGCGACGAGGCAATGGCGATGGTCCGGCTTTACGAGCGCTTCGCAGTCGAGGCCGCGGCCATCCCCGTGGTGGCCGGGCGCAAGTCGCGGTCCGAGCAGTTTGCGGGCGCGGACGCGACGTTTACGATCGAGGCGATGATGGGCGACGGCAAGGCGCTGCAGGCCGGGACGTCGCACGACCTGGGGACCAACTTTGCAAAGGCCTTTGGGACGCAGTTCACCGACGAGGCCGGGGCCTTGGTCCCAGTCCACCAGTCTTCGTGGGGCGTGTCGACCAGGCTGGTGGGCGGCATCATTATGGCGCATGGGGACGACAAGGGCCTGCGCCTGCCCCCTGTTCTGGCGCCCGTCCAGGTGGTCATCGTGCCCATCTACGGAAAAGGCGGCTCGCCCGCGCGCGACGAGGCCGGCGTCGGCGCCGCGAGCCGCGCTTTACTGGCGGCGCTGCTCGAGGCCGGGGTGCGCGCCAAAGTCGACGACAACGAAACCAAGACGCCCGGGTGGCGCTACAACTACTGGGAGCTGAAAGGCGTGCCGCTGCGAGTCGAGGTGGGGCCGCGCGACGTGGCTTCGGGGACGGTCGTGACGGCGGCGCGCGACGCGCCGGGCAAGGAGGGCAAGGTCGCCGGCGCGCCCGGCGCCGGCAACCTGCCGGCCTTTGTCGCGCACGCGCAGGCCGAGCTGTCGGCGCTGCAGGCGCGCATGCTCGCGGACGCCACGGCGTTCCGGGACGCCAACATCGTCGACGTGGCGTCCTACGCCGAGCTCCAGGAGGCGGTGGCGCAGGGCAAGTGGGCGCGCGGCGCGTGGGCGGGGTCGGACGCGGACGAGGCGCGCGTGAAGGAGGAGACCGGCGCGACGCTGCGGTGCTTCCCCTTTGCGCAGCCGCCGGCGGGCGAGGGCGGACGGCGCTGCTTCATGACGGGCGGGGAGGCGGCGGAGGTCGCGATCTTCGCCAAGAGCTACTGAGAGGCCGCGTCGGGCGGCGGTGTAAAACAAAAGAAGGGTGTTGTTGCTCTCTTGGATTGTTGCGAACGCCAAAAAAAATACTCGCGGGGCGGGGCGCCGCCGGGAACGAGAAAGCGTTTGCAGCGGGTCTTCGCGCTGGCGCGCGCGCTTTGTGCTCTTTGAAACTGTGCGTGGTGTTTTTTCAATGCGGTCGGTCGGGACGGGAAGCAGATTGCCAACACGTCCTCCTCCTCCTCCTGTCGCCCCGCGTTCAGCGGTGGCGCATCTCCAGCTCGCGCGGCTTGCCCGTGCGCATCTCGTAGCTCTTGACCAGGTTGCCCGCCGAGGAGACGGCGCCGAGCGCCGCCATGCCGGCCATGAGCGCGTCGCCGGAGCGCTTGGCGGCGGGCCCGGCCCAGGCGGTGAGGGCGAGCGAGGCGATGGAGCCGAGGTCGTAGCCGGTCTTGGGGTCGCCGGTGACGAGCAGGCGGCTGCGGGCCGTTGTGTCGTTTGCTTTTGGGGGGTCGGCGGCAGTGTGAGAGGGAAGAGAGAAAGACAGAGAGGCGGTTGGCAAGAGCCGCCAGGGAGCTCGAGCCGGCGGTCAGCAGCGCCGGGCCCTCCCGCCACCATCACCTCCTTACCCCGACATCGCGTACGCCGCCGCGAAGCCGGCCTTGATCATGGCGTTGCGCGGATTGTTGGAGGAGTAGGACCAGTAGGAGCCGGCCGCGCCTGTGGGTTAGTTTTTTGTTTAGTGAGAGAGCGGCGTGTCAGCTCGGCTGCGGGGAAACGACCAGTGAAGAAAAAAACGGCGATCGATGCAAAACGAAAGTACGCAGCAGAAACTCACATGCCGCGCTCATGATGTAGTGCGGCCACGGGTCCAAGTGCGACGACAGCGTGGCCAGGGGCGACGCGACCGCCTCCACCACGCCCGCGTCCTTGGGCGGGGCCATTTTGGTGTTGGCGGACGAGGGAGCCTCTCCTCCGGGGGTGTTGCGCGTCGACATCTCTTTTTTTTGCTGTTTTGTTGCTTTTTGCTTGGAAGTGTGCTTGTTTGCTGTGTGGGCTGAGCGAGCGGCCGTGGGCAAGGCGAGCTGGCGTGCTTGTGATTGTTTTGCTTGTGAGAGGTATGTGCGGCGGCGAGGCATGCGGGACTCGTAAGACCTCTCATGCGCCGCCGCGCATCGTTTTTTCTGTCCATCAGAGCGACGTCGTCACAAAAGGAGAGTTTAGGTTGTTTGCTTTGTGTTTTCGTTCGTGCTTTGAACGACCCGCGCCTCCCCTCCCCACTTGCTCACACCTGATCGCCAGAGTCTTCCCAGGCGTCCGACTTCCAACCCCGCGCCACGAGCGCAGGTGGCCGCGGCCCCTCTGCGTCGTCGTTTCTCTTGGCATCGCTGGCCGAACGATCGTCGGCGTCGGCAACGGCGGCGGCGGCGGCAAGTATCGCCCTCCTCCTCGCCGGCGGCAGCGGCGGCGGCAGCGCGCCCGCTCTCCCGAGCCCCCGCCGCTGCGCCGCCGCGCGCCGCTCGAGGGCGACCGCGCGCTCCAGGAGCACGGCCATCGGCGGGAGCGGCTCGGCGCCGTAGGCGCCCTCGGCCAGCGCCGCCTCGGCCTCGGCAAGAGGGAGGAGGAGCGCAGGCCGGCCCCAATCGATGCTGCCGTCGCCGGCAGCGGCAGCAGCGGCGGCGACGTCCGAGAGCGCCAGCATACGGCGCGCGGCGGCGAGGCGCTGCTTGCCTTTGTCGGCGACGACGACGGCGCGGAAGAGCGACCCGTCCTCGGCCCCCCCCGCCCCTGCTGCCGCCGCCGCCGGCGGAAAGAGCGCCCGCCGCGGCACGAGGCGCGAAAAGCGCCGCCCGGCCGACGTCGGGAGGCCTGGGCCGGGCGGCCGGCGCTCGAGGTGCGGGTCGCTGTGGCAGTCGAAGCAGTCGAGGGCGACGCTGCGGTACGCAATCACGAGCCCCTGGATCGGGGGAAACGAGGCGACGCGAGAGACCGCTGGTCCCTCTTTTGCCTCACCGCGTCCGCGGCCGCGGCCGCCTTGCCCGACGTCGTTGCCGTCGTCGTCCTCCTCCTCCTCCTCCTCCTCCTCCTCCTCCTCCTCCTCCTCGCGCCCGCCCCAGCGCGCGGCGGGCGCGGCGCCGCGCCCCGTGGCCGCCGCCTCCCACGCGCCGCCCGCCGCCAGCACGTCCCGCAGCGCGCGCCGCTGCAGCCACCGCGCGTGCAGCGCAAGGCCCTGCGCCAGCGCGGCCATCCGCGGCGCCCGGCGAGAGGAGAAGTCAACATCGCCGGCCGCCTCGCACGCGTCGGCGGCCGCGCCCACGGCCTTGAGGGCGCGCTGGGCCGCCTTGAGGGCCTCGGCCAAGGTCGTGCGCTCCTTGTCGGCCTCCTCGGCGGTCAGCCACCGGCGCGGGAGCCGAGCGGCGCTGGCGTCGGCGTCGTTGGCGGCGTCGTTTGCGCCGTCCTCCTCCTCGTCGCCGTCCGCCGCTCTCTCGTCGTCGTCCTCGTCCTCCTCCACCTCCTCCTGTCCTCTCTTCCTCCCGCCTCTTGCCCTGCTTGCCGCCGTCGCCGCCGCCGTCGCCGTCCTCATATCGAGCCCCACGAGCGCCCTCAGCAGCCCCACGCGCGCGTGCGCCGCCTGCACCGCGTGCGCCGCCGCAGCCATGCCCCTCTCGGCCGCCCCCCTGCGTGCGAGCAGGTCGGCCCACTGCCGCTGAGTCAGCGCGCTCCGGTGCGCGCGCCGCGCCGAGGGGCCGTTGCGCTGGTAGCACAGGCGCAGGGCCAGGGGCAGGGCCCAGGGCCGGGTCCGGTCGCGCAGCAAGGGAGCCAGGTGGGCCAGCTCGCGGCGCCAGACGCGGGACGGGGGGAGGAGCAGGTTTGTGGGGGGAGGAAGCGGCGGCGGCGGCGGCGGCGGCGGGCGGGCGGCGCCGCGCGCGCGCCCTGCGCCGACGACGACGCCGCCGCTGCTGTTGTTGTTGGTGCTACTCGGCCCCGTTCTCCTCCGGCTGTTAGGGAGTGGCGCTTCGAGGGCGGCGCCGTCCGCCGCGGGGGAGGCGGGAGGAAGCCCAGAGGCGTAGGAGCGAGGGGCAGGGGCAGGGGCGGCGGCCGCGCGCACCGGCGGCGGCGAAGGGAACGCCGACGGCGACGGCGCGGCGGCGGCACCGGCGCTCTGCCGCGCGTGGATGGCGCCGCCCGCTGGTCGCCGTCCACCGCAGAGCATCGCCATTGGGGGTGTCAGACCGCTAGTCGTCGCGCCATCATCGCGTGGGTATCGGTCGCGGATGGCAGCGCGGTGCGTTTGCGGGGGGCGCGACAGGTGCAAAGCTTATTTTGTGGCACACACGCGAGCTGTGTGATGCCGCTCAATCGGTCAAATGGCAGTCAAGCGCGCGCGTTTGGTGTGATGTGATGAGTGTGTGTCGGTGGCGGCATGTACTCGGCGCGGTGGATGAGGTCTTTGTTGCTGTCTCTCCTGCTTCCCCTCTGAATCCTCCCCCCCCTCCCCAACTCTCAAAACTGCCCTCTCTCCCGACGACCGCCCTTCCCCCTCTTTCCCATTCGCGTTCTCCCGTTTCTTCAACGTAGAAAGCCAGAGACCCACCATGGTTCGCGTCAGCGTCCTCGCGGACGCGCTCAAGACGCTCTCCAACGCGGAGAAGCGCGGCAAGCGCCAGGTGCTCCTGCGGCCGGCGAGCAAGGTGGTCGTCAAGTTCCTCGCGCTGATGATGAAGACGGGCTACATCGGCGAGTTCGAGTTCGTCGACGACCACCGCGCGGGCAAGATCGTGGTGGAGCTCAACGGCCGCCTGAACAAGTGCGGCGCCGTGTCCCCGCGCTACGACATCGGCCACGGCGAAATGGAGGCTTGGGTCGCCCGCCTGCTCCCCTCGCGCCTGTTTGGCGTGATCGTGCTCACGACCTCCTCTGGTGAGTACATGATCGACGATGCAGGCGCTCATTCCGTGCCGATCGGGGCCGTTGCAGTGGCGAGCGGAGAGAGAGAGGCGGGCAAGAGGGGATGCCGCCGCTCCACCCTCCTCCCTCCTGCAGAGGCTGCAGCGCCGTCTCTCTCCTCTGTCTCTCTTGCTCCCGCGCCCGAGGACGCCACACCACACAGCGGCACACCACTGCGCCGGGCGTGATCAAACCACACGTACAGCGGCGGCAGGAGGCGGAGGGATCGCGGGGCAGGATCGCGGGGCAGAGAGAGAGCTTTCTTTTTTTCCGCCGCCTCGCCGCCGACGCTCGGCCGCCGCCGCCGCCGCCGGCCGATCGCCTCGATCGCATGGCATCGCACCGTACCGCCCTTGCGTTGGGAGCCACGTGCTGGCTGGCGCGGCACACGTCTCGCCCGTCGTTGCGGCCGGGACCCTGCCGCATCTGCCGCCCCTCTGTCCCTGCTCCCACCACGACGGCGACTGACGCGCCTGCTGCCCCCCCAAAACATCACCACCAAAAACCAAAACCTATAAACCACAGGCATCATGGACCACGAGGAGGCCCGCCGCAAGGGCCTCGGTGGCAAGGTGCTCGGCTTCTTCTACTGAGGAGGCGGCCAGCCCGGCGGTGTCGGCCGGAAAACAAGGGGGGGCTGCCGGCGGAACGCTGCGCCCGCCCCGCGCCCCCCGTGTCTTACCCGCCGCGGCGTCGGACGCACAAACAACCCCAACATAAACGCTCAGCAGACATTTTAGGCAGACGCGAAATCCGTTAGATTTAGGTTACCCCGTACCCTTTTTGTAAAGAAAACAGCAAGAGGTTCAAAAACCAATGGATCGATCGATCGATGGATTTAACTGCCGGCGCGTCTCTCCTTTCTTCGGCACGACGCCAGCGAGCGTCGGCGGCGGCCGCCGGTGGCGGCGGCGAGCGCAACGCAAAAACCAGGCCGACTCCATTGACGCACGCGCAAGCAGAGTACACGTGATCATCTCGTCTCTAGCCTCGAGTGCCTTCACCCCACCCTCAGCGAAACAGAGACAAGAGGCGTCCGCGGCAAAACAGCTACCACAGCAGTTCAAAAAAAGACTCCACCCGCGGCACCCCCTGTCTCCTGCGGGCGCGCCCCGTTCAAGCAGCCGCAATGGCGGACGATGAGGCGGCGCTTCTCGCGGCCGCGGTCAAGCTGCCCATGGCCGAGCGCGTGCAGCACGCGCACTGGAAGGCGCGGGCGCAGGGCTACGAGCACATCCGGGACAGCTGCGCGCGCGCCTTCTCCGAGGACGACCCCTGCTTCGCCCAGTATGGTGGGTAGTAATCTCTGGCGCTCTGGCCGATCGACGCAAGGGGTCGCAGCGCGTGCGCGCTCGCGCGCGCATCCGGCATCAGCTGCACCGTCGCGGACGACGACGCGTCGAGCTGTCGCCGACGGGCGCCGACGCGCGCCGCCGCTCGTTTTCTCGGGAGCGTCTACGCGCGCCCGTTGTCGCCTCGGACCTCCCCCTAATCCACCAACCACGACCAACCCGGACACGCCTCCTCTATTCAACAAACTCAAATAAAAAAACCCACTCAAAAAACAAAAACACCAGCCCCTTTGCTCGCGAAGGCGGCCGCCGACGGCAACGCCGCCGCGCTCGACCGCGGGCTCGAGGCGCTCGTCGCCTTCCTCGCCAAGGCCCCCGGGCCCCTGGTCGAGTCGCACGTCGCCCCGCGCGCCTGCGCCGCCCTCGCGTCCAAGTGCCTCGCCGCCCGCCCGGCCACCGCGGCCAAGGCCGCCGAGGCCCTCCTCCTGTTCGCCGAGGCCGGCGCCGGCGCCGCCGCCGTCGCCGCCCTCGTCGAGCACGGCTTTGCGCACAAGGTGCCCCGCGCCTCGGCCGCGGGCCTGGACGCCGCCGCGCAGCTGGTGCGCGCCTTCGGGCCCAAGCACGTGCCCGTCAAAGGGATGCTGGGCGCCCTGGCACCCGCGCTGGACGCGCGCGACGCGGGCGTGCGGGCAAAGGCGAAAGCGCTGGTCGCGGAGATCGGGCGGTGGACGGGCGCCGACCTGGTCAAGGCCGCCCTCTTCGCCGGGATGCGCGACGCCAGCAGGGACGAGGTGGGGCGCATGCTGGCCGACGCCGGGGCCGGGGAGGGGAGGCCCGCGGTGGAGCGGCTGACGCGCGCGGAGCGCAGGGCGCGGGAGGAGAGGGAGGCGGCCGGCGGAGGGGGAGGCGGGGCCGGCGAGGGCGAGGGCGACGGCGACGGCGACGGCGCTGCTGCCCCCGCGGCTGCAACCCCTGCCGCCGCCGACGACGACGGCGACGACCCCCTCGTCGACATCTACGAGACCGCCGAGCCCCTCGACCTCACCCCGGACCTCCGCAAGGACTTTTGGGACGGCCTCGCCAGCGCCAAGTGGTCCGAGCGCCGCGACGCCTTTTCGGCCCTCCGCGCGCTGGCCGCCTCGCGCGGCCCCCGGCTCGACCCCGCGGGCGAGTGCCTCGCCGACCTGTCCCGTGAGCTGCGCAAGGCCATCGGCAAGGACAGCAACGCGGCGGTGGTGGCCGAGGCCGCGCGCTGCTGCGGCGCCCTCGCCTCGGGCCTCAGGGCCTCGTACGTGGGCTCGGCGCGCGCGCTGTGCCCGCTGCTGCTGGACAAGTTGAAGGACAAGAGCGCGGCCGTCAGCGGCGCGGCGGCCGAGGCGCTGCTCTCGTTCCACGCGCGCGGCTGCCTCGCGCTGCCGGACGTGGGCGAGGAGATCTGCGCGGCCCTGGGGCACGCCAACCCCAAGGTGCGCGAGGGCGCGCTGGCGTGGCTGTCGGCGTGCGTGGGGGCCGAGGCCAAGGGCGCGGTCAGCAAACTGGGGGCGGCGGGCGTGCTGGCGGCGGCGGCCAGGTGCGCGGAGGACGGCGCGCCGGCGACGCGCGAGGCGGCGCTGGGGTTCCTGGCGGCGGCGGCGCGCCGGGCGGGCACGCTGGCGGCGCTGGACAAGGCGACGGCCAAGATGGACGAGGGGAAGAAGCGGCGGCTGGAGGAGATGGTGGCGGCGCTGGTGGCAGCGGGCGGCGACAAGGCCGGGTCGGCGGGGGCGGCCGTCCCGGCTCGCGCCGCCGCTGCCGCTGCTCCCGCTGCCGCCGCCGCCGCGCCGTCGCGCCGCGCCACGGCTGCCTCTGTCGACGGCGGCGGCGCCTCTGCGTCCTCCTCCTCGTTCGTGCGCCCTGGCAGCCGCCCGGCCGCCGTGCGCGCGGCCATGCCGTCGCGCGCGGGCGGCGCGGGGCCGCCCGCCACTGCCGCCAAGCCCCCCCCCCGCGCTGCCGGCGGCGGCGCGGCCGCGTCCTCCTCGTCCGCCGCTGCCGACAACGCCGACGACGGCGCGCTGCTCCAGGGCGCCCTCTCGCGCGACCAGGCGCTCGAGGCCCTGGCCGAGATGCTCCCGGGCGGCGAGGCCGCCGTCGCCGCCCTCACCGACCCCCTGTGGAAGGCGCGCCTCCCGGCGATGGAGCAGCAGGTGGTGCCCAAGGCTGCGGCGGTGGCAGCATGGACGGGCGGCGGCGGCGGCGAAAGCGGCGGCGAAAGCGGCGCCCTGGCCGCCGACGGCGCGCGCCTCGTGCAGGCCCTCGCGCACGTGCCCGGCTGGGACGCCGAGAAGAACTTCCAGGTCCTCCAGCGCGCCTTCGAGGCCGCGCGCCTGGTCGCGACCAGCCCGCTGCCGGGCGCCTTCGGCCGCCGCGAGGCCGCCGCCGTCGCCGCCGCCGCCGCCGACAAGCTCCCGGACCCCAAGCTGCGCGCCGGCGCCGCCGACGCCCTGTTCGCCGCCGCCGAGGCCGTCGGCCCGCGGTTCGTGGCCGCGTGCCTGCACCGCCGCGGCGCCGCGCACAAGAACCCGAAGGCGTACGCCGAGGCCCTGACGTGGGCCGCGGCCGCGTTCGAGGGATTCGGCGCCGGCGCCATGGACGTGCCGGCGGCCGTCGGGTGGGCAAAGGGCGGGCTCGCGTCGGCGGCGCCGGCCGTCAAAGGCGCGGCCGTGGCGCTGCTCGGCACTCTGCACGCCTTCCTGGGCCCCGCGCTGGCCGACGCGGTGCGGCCGGACGTCAAGCCGGCGCTCATGGCGACGCTCGAGGGCGAATTCGAGCGGCGGCCCAAGGGCGACTTTGCGCAGCCGTTCAAGTACGTTTCGAGGGCGGCGGCTGGAGGAGGAGCGGGGGGCGGAGGCGGCGGCGCGAGGGCCGAGCCGGCAGCGGCGTCGGCGGCGGGCGCCGGCCGCCCGCCGCGCGCCCCGGCCGCCGCTGCCGCCCGCGTGGCGGCCCCCGCCGCGCGGCCGCCCCCCGCCCCCCGCGGCGGCGACGACCCGCGCGGCGACGACGAGGAGGACGACTCCCTCCTGCCCCGCGCCGACGCCTCGGCCCGCATCGCCAGCCCGTCCCTGCTGCAGTCGCTCGTCTCGTCCGATTGGAAAGAGCGGAAAAGCGCCGTCGAGGCGATCGACGCGGCGCTGTCGGCCAGCGGCAGCCGCATCGGCCCCGCGGGCCTGGCCGAGCTGGCCCCTGTGCTCCGGCAGCGCTTCGCCGACACCAACCGCAACCTCGCGGCGCAGGCGCTGCAGACGCTGGGCCGCCTGGCGCGCGCGTCCGGGAGGCCGGGGGCGCGCGAGCTGCGGCCGGCGCTGGCGCCGGCGCTGCGGTGCCTGGGCGACGCCAAGCCGCAGGTGCGGGCGGCGGTGGTGGAGGCGCTCGAGGCGTGGGCGCAGCCCGAGGCGGCGGCGGACGAGCTGGCCGAGGCGCTTGCGGCGCCAAAGGTGGCGTCGGAGGGGATGGTGGCGGGCCTGGGGTGGCTGGCGCACAAGCTGGCCGGAGGCGGCGGCGGGGCGGCGGCCTGGCTGGCGACGAGCAGCGGCGACGGCGGCGGCGGCGGCGGCGGCGGCAGGGGCGGCGGCAACAGCGGCGGCAGCGGCGGCAGCGGCTTTGGCGCCGCCGGCAGCGTGGCCGCTTGCATCGGCCTGGGCGCCGCCTACAAGACGAGCCAGGTGCGCGAGGCGGCGGCGGTGGTGGCCGCCGCGTTCGTCGCGGCCGCGGGCCCGCGCGCGGCGGCCGAGGCGGCGGCCAAGGGGCCGCAGGACAGGGCCGTGCGGGCGGCCGCCCAAGAGGCGGTCTCAAAGGCGGCGGCGGCGGCGGCTCCGGCGGGCCCTTTGGCGGCGGCGGCGACGGCGGCAGCCCCGGCGCCGGCGCCGGCAGCTGCGCCCGTCCACGCCGCCCCGCCGCCCCCGACGGCTCGCGCCCCGCGCCCGGCCACGGCCGCTGCCCCCGCTCCCATGGTCAACTCGCCCCCCGCGACCGCGCGAGCGCCCGCGTTTGGCGGGGGCGGCGCGTTTGGCGGCGCCGGCGCCGCCGCCGTCGCCGCCCCTCCCGCCGAGCCCGTCTTTGCCGCCGTCGACACGCGCAAGGGCGAGCGCGCGCGCAAGGCGCGCTTCCGCGGCGCGCGCTACGACCCGCGCCCGGACGAGGCGCAGTCGCTCGAGGCCGAGCTCGGCCCCTTGCTGACGCCCGAGATGCGCGCGCTCTTCTTCTCCAAGGAGTTCCGCAAGCACTGCTCGGCCGCGGACGCCGTGCGCGACCTGGTCGGCGCGTGCTCGTCGGCGCCGGCGTCGCCGGGGGCGGCGGCGGCGGCGGCGGCGGGGGCGTCGGCGGCGGCGGCGTCCGCGCCAAACGACGACGACGACCACGGCGGCGGCGGCGCCGGCGGCGGCCCCCCGACGGACCCGGCCGTGCTCGGCGCGCTCGACCTGCTCCTGCGCTGGGCCGTCCTGCGCCTCGCCGAGGGCAACACCTCCACCCTGCTGTCCGTGACGGCCATGCTGCGCGCCCTGCTGTCGGCGCTCGCGCGCTCGCCAGGGTCCGGCGGCGCCGGCGGCGGCGGCGGCGGCCGCCTGTCGGACCACGAGGCGCGCTGCCTGCTGCCCGGCCTGGTCGAAAAGTGCGGCCAGCCGCAGGAGCGCCTGCGGCACGAGCTGCGCGACCTGCTGCGTCGCTCGGCGCTCCTGCACCCGCCCGCGCGCGTCCTGGCGTTCGCGCGCGAGGGGCTGGACTCGAAGAACAACCGCACGCGCGTGGCGTGCGCGGAGGAGATCGGCCTGCTGATCGCTCGCGAGGGGCCCCGGCTGTACAGCGCGGGCGGCGCGGGCGGCGCGAGCGGCGGCGGCGCGGGCGGCGGCGGCGCAAACGTGAGCGGCGGCGGCGTCATGCCGACCACCCCCGGCGGCACCCTCGCCCAGCAGCAGCAGCAGGCGTCCGCCTCGGGCGTCGGCGTCGTCGCCGTGCTCGCGCGCCTCACCTCGGAGCGCGACAAGGACGCGCGCCAGGCCGCCCTGGGGGCCTTGGAGCAAGTCCACCGGATCGAGGGCGCGCAGGGCGTGTGGCGGCAGCTGGCGGCGGCCAGGCTGACAGACCAGCAGCGCAGCCTGGTCGAGGAGCGGCTGCGCAGCTCGGAGCGGGAGCTGGCCAAGAAGGGGCTGGTGCCCGGGTACCGGGCGGCCGAGTTTGGCCTGCCGGCGCCCGCCGAGGTGGTGCAGCGGCAACAGCAGTTGCAGCAGCAGCCCGGCGGGCGCGGCGGAGCGGCGCCGGCGCCGGCCTTGGCGGGCGGCTCTGGCGGCTTCTCGTCGGCGCGCCCCGTCACGCCGCCCCCGGCCGGCATGTCGGGCGCCGCCATGGCCACGTACCTGCCGGCCAGCCGCCCGATGACGGCGGCGGCGGGCGCCGGCGCGGACGGCCACCACCACCACCAGGCCCCTGCCGCAACTGCCGCCACCGCCGCCGCTGCCGCCGCGCTGCCCGCCGCCGCCGCCTCGGCCTCGTCCGGCCCGCCGCTCCAGCCCCTCGCGCGCCTCGGCGGCGACCCGGCCCTCCTGCGCGCCGAGTGGCGCCGCCTCCTGGCCCTCCTCACGGACGCCCCTGTGGAGGACGCCGTCGACGCCATGAAGCTCCTGTGCTACGAGATGATGGACGCCCAGCGCGTGGCCGCAGGCGGCGCCGCCTGCGCCGCCATGCCGCCCGAGCAGCGCGCGGCCGTCGCCGCCGTCGGCGCCCTGCTCGACGGCGAGGGCGACGCGCTTGCCGCCGCCGTCGCCGCCCGCACCGACGCCATCTTTGCCGCCGCCTCCGCCGCCATCCGCGCCGGGGCGCTTCCCAACGCCCGCGCGTGCAAGTACTGCCTAAACGCGCTTATGAACCAATTCGGCCACCCCTCGGGCGCCGCCGCCGTCACGCCCGCCACGCTGCGGTGCGTCGTGCGCGCGCTGCTGCTGCGGCTCGTGGACGACGCGCTCGGGCGCTTGCCGGAGGGCGAGGCGCTGCTGCGGGCGCTCAACGTGCTGATGCTCAAGGTGCTCGACCACTGCGACCGCACGGCGTGCTTCGAGGTGCTGCTGCGCCTGCTGCGCGAGCCGCCCGCAGAGGTGGTGGCGGCGGCGCCATGGCCGTCGTCGTCCTCATCGGCGGAGGCAGCCGGCGGAGGCGGCCCCGCCTCTACCAACGACGCGCGCGCCGCCCCCGGCAGCAACGGCGGCGCTGCCGCCGCCGCCTCCGGCCCCTCCGCGGGCGAGGCCCGCTGGTCCGACCTCGTCGTCAAGTGCCTGATCAAGCTCACCAAGGGCCTCCCCTTGGCGGTCGAGCGCGGGCAGGCTGACCCCCCGCGCCTGCTCCTCGCCGTGCACGAGTTTTTTGAGGCGCTCGGCGTCGACGAGATCCGCCGGCGCGGCGCCCGCGAGGACAAGCCGCTGCGGATGGCGAAGACGGTGCTGCACGAGCTGTGCAAGCTCGAGGGCGGGGCGATCTACCGGCACACGGCGGGGATCCCGGCGGTGTCGGCGTCGACGGGGGGCCGGCCGGTGATCTTCCCGTACATCGACCTCAACCTGCAGACGCTGCAGCAGCAGCAGCAGATGCAGCAGGAGATGCAGCAGCAGCACGCGAGGCCGGCGACGTTTGGCGCGGGCGGCGTCGGCGCGGGCGCCCCGTCGTCGTCCCTCCCGGCCGCCGCCTCCTCAGCCGCGCCCTCCTACGGCATCCAGCAGCAGCACCACCAGCACCAGAACGAGCAGGCGGGCGCGGACACGGGCGCACATGGCGGCCCATCGGCGTCGGCGCCCGCCCCAGCCGCTTCCGCCGCCGCCGCGCCCGCCGCCGCCGCCGCTCCTTCCTCCTCCGCCGCCGGCGACTTCCAGGGCGCGCTGGCCCAAATCTTCCGCCGCATCGCCGCCAAGGAGGACGTGGCCGGGGCCCTGCGGGCGCTGGACGCGCTGCTGGCCGCGCACGGGCAGGGTGCCGAGGACGTGGAGGCGCTGCTGGGCGGCACGAGCGCGGCGTTCCGGTCGTTCATCACGCGGGGCCTGGCAAAGGTGCGCGCGCAGCAGCAGCAGCAGCAGGAGCAGCAGGAGCAAGGCAGTGCGGGCGCGGGCGTGAGCGGCGGCGGCGGCGGCGGCCCGACGGCGACATCGGCGGCGGCGTTTGATGCCGCGGGCCCTGCGCCTTCCCTCCGGCACGCGCGCAGCAGCCTGGACGTGGCACCCACGCCGAGCGCGGCCGCGCCCGCCGCCGACCAGGCGACACAGGCGGCCTCACCGGCGATGGCGGCGGCGCCGTCCGTGGCGCCGTCCGCGGCGGGCAGCCTCGGCGGCGGCGGCGCCGGCTATGGCGCGCGCGGCGGCGGCGGCGGCGGCAGCGCGATGACGCCCGGGTCTCTGCAGCTCAAGGCCGCGGCGGCCGCGGCGGCCGCGGGCCCCCCGCCGGGCGGCGCGGGCAACATGGACCAGCTTCGCGACCGCCTGCGCCAGATCCAGGCGGGGGGCGGCGGCGGTGTCGGGGGCGGCGGGGGCGGCGCGGCGGCGGCGGTGCCGCTCGCGCCGGCGCCCGCTCCGGCAGCAGCGGCAGCGGCAGGGGCGGCACCGGAGGCGGTGAACGCGCTTCAAGAGCGGCTCCAGAGGCTCCTGTGATCGATCGTACCGATACCCCTTAGACCCTTTGTCAAATCCCAGCTTTGCTTTTACGATGGAAGAGCGGGGCGATTTCAAAAAGCCTCTCCGCCGGTCCCCCTTGAGACGTCTCTGACACGATGGCCGGGTGGCCGGGTGGCCGCGGCAGTGACGCATCAGGGGCATCGACAGAGCTGCACCGCAAGCCGAAGAAGCGGAGACAGCGGCGGCGGCGGGGCTTGCTGCTGCAGTCGTCATCAAGCGCCGTCGCCGTCGCCGTCGCCGTCGCCGTCGCCGTCGCCGTCCCCGCCGCCCTCTCTCTCGTCGTCGCAGCGGCAAGCAGTCCTTCGGTCGACCTCGCGCTCCGCGTCCTCGCGCCCGGCGCCTGGAACCACTCGCTCCCCCTAGCCGCCCTCCTCGACGGCGTCTCCCATCCGGGCGGCGGCGCCGCGCGCGCCCGCCTCGCGCGCGTCGCCCGCGACCTGGCGGAGGCGGAGCGCGACGTGCGCGTCGTCGCTTTGGGCGGCTCCATCACGTGCGGCCACCTGGTCGAGCGCGGCGTCGAAGACTGGTTCAGCCTGCTGACCCGGGAGTTTCTGCCGCGCGCCTTCCCCTCGGGCAGGCTGAAGGCGCGCAACGGGTGCGTGCCGGCGGTGCAGTCGGAGATGGCGTCGCTGTGCCTGGACCGCGTGCTCGCGGGGGGCAACAGCCCGGACGCAGGGAGGCGCGGCGACGGCGGCCTGCCGCCGCCCGTCGACCTCGTGCTGGTCGAATTTTCGGTCAACGACGGATACGCCGGCCAAGCGTCGCCCGACCACCCGCGCGCGCGCGCCTTCGAGCGGCTGCTGCGCAAGCTCCTCGCGCAGGGGGGCGGCCGCGGCCCGCCGGCCGTCGTGCTGCTGCACCTGCTGCCGACCGACGCGCACAGGCGGGCCGCGCCCTTTTTCGCGAGCGCCGAGACCGACTACGACGCCCTCGCGCGTTACTACGGCCTCGCGAGCGTCAGCCTGCGCGCGGCGCTCTGGCACCGGCTCTTTGCCGGGCAGGCCGGATTTGCGGTCGGCGACATTTTTCCGCCGGAGGAGGAGCGGCACCCGAACGCGCTGGGGCACCGGTACGTGGCCGACCTGGTCGTGTGGCTGCTGCAGCGCGCGGTGCTCGAGGAGGCGCTGACGCCTGGGGACTCGGCGGACGAGGGCGAGGACGACGGGAGCGACGGGGGCGACGGGGAGAGCGACCGCGGTAGCAGCAGCGGCAGCGGCAGCAGCAGCAGCGGCAGCAGCCGGCCGCGCAAGAGGCGGCGACATCACCGCCACCCCCGCCACCAGCACCTCGGGCCATCCGTCTTCCCGGGCAACGAGTACAGCCGCACCCAGGCGTGTCTCATGGCCGAGGACCTGCCTGCCGCCGTCGTCATCAAACGCGGGTTCGAGTGGGTCGACGACGCCAGGCACGGCGGCGGCGGCGGCGGCGGCGGCGGCGGCGGCGGCGGCGGCGGCGGCGGCGGCGGCGGCAGCGGCGGCGGCGGCAACGCCACCAAGGTGAAAACGACGCCAAAGTGGGGGTACGCCGCGACCGAGGTCGGCGCGACGCTGGTCCTGCGGCTGGACACGCGCATGCACGACGGCCGCGATGAGGATGGAGAGGAGCTGCAAGGAGGGGGCGGGCGTCGGCGGCGGCTGGCCGTCGCGGCTTTGCCCGTGCCGGCCGCCGACGTCGCGCGTGCAGAGGCGCTCGGCCTCATGCTTCTCCCGCCCTCTTCTGGGCAGGTGCGCGCCGCCCTCGACGCCGCCTCTGGCTCTCCCTCGGACGCGCCGCCGCGGCCGCGCAGGCGGCGGCGATCGCTGGAACGCGCGGACAACGGCAGCAGCAGCAGCAACAACGGCACAGACGCGCCCGGGGCCCCAACGCAAAACTTCGACGCCGAGGACGCGGCCATTCCCGCGGAGCAGACCCTCCCGCCCGTCGGCACCCGCAAGGACATGCTCGTATGGCTAGGCTACGTGTCCTCGTGGCGCGGCCACGGCAGCGCCGTCGTGTGGTGCGCGCGCCACTGCGCCTGCGACGCGCGCGTCGTCGACGCGTGGCGGTCCGACCGGACCACGCAGCAGGTGGCCGTGCGCCTGCCCGCGACGCAGTCGCCGCGCTGCTGGCTGGCGGTGCGGGTGCTCAACGGGACGAGCGCCGGCGGGGGAGCGGGCGGGGGCGGGCTCAGGTTCAAGGTGACGGGCGCCATGGTGGGGCGCCGCGCCGAGGAGGGGGTGTTTGGCGACGCGAGCGAGCTGACACTCATGGAGGCGTTCAACCCGGGGGGCGGGGGTGCGTCCGCCGAGGAGGAGGAGGAGGAGGGGGAGGGTGCCAAGGCGGGGGGAGAGCGGTGAGGCGGAGGGGAGAGGGGGCGGGCGAGCGCGCGGCGGGCGGCGGCGATCGGCGACGGGCGCGCTCGCGCCGATCGGCCGCCTGGGATTTCTTCAAAGAGAGCGCCCAATCCCTTGACCCCTGCTCCAAACACATGCAAGCTGGATAAGGTCGCCCATCGCCCAACAACCAAGCTCACCATTCTTGCGCGCAAGGACCAATCACGCCCGCACACGCAACTCTCGACTTTTTGGACTGTCTCTCCTTCCTCTCTCTCTCTCTCTCGGGCGCGCATCCCCCGCACGCGCGCAAGCACGCCCCTCACCCTCGCCTCGTCCTCTCCTGGATCGCACGGAAGCGCGCGCCCCTGCCCGCGTCCTTCGTCTGACACACAGAGAGCGCAAGAGCGAGAGAGAGAGAGACTTCGCAACTGAGCGAGAGCGCTCTCCGGGAAACGCAGCGACCGAGAGGCGCACGCGCCAAAGACGACACACTCTCAGCGCCACCAGCGCCACCACACCGCAACAGCGGCAGCGAGACCATGGCGAGCTGCGTCGTCCCGCGCAACTTCCGCCTGCTCGAGGAGCTCGAGAAGGGCGAGAAGGGCGTCGGCGACGGCACCGTGTCCTACGGCATGAACGACGCCGACGACCTTTTGATGCGCGACTGGACTGGCACAATCATCGGCCCGTCCGGCACCGCCCACGACGGCCGCATCTACACCCTCAGCCTCCACTGCGACCTGGACTATCCCGACAAGCCCCCGCGCGTCAAGTTCCAGTCGCGCATCAACCTCGCGTGCGTCGGGCCCGACGGCGCCGTCGACCCCGCCCGCTTCCCGGCGCTCGGCGGAGGGTGGCGGCGCGAGTACACGCTCGAGACGGTGCTGCAGGAGTTGCGGCGGGAGATGGCGTCGGCGGCCAGCCGGAAGCTGCCGCAGCCGGCGGAGGGGACGACGTTTTGAGGCCGGAGGGGGGGGGGGACTGGGGGGCGTGCTTTCGTTTCGGGGGACCGCGGGACGAAAAGAGAGAACGGGCGCGGCTTTTTGTGCCTCGGCGCCCGCCGGCCTTTTCGCCGGTACCCCGCCCTCGCTCGCACAAGCAAGAGCTCCTCTTTTTCTCCCGCCCGCCCTTAGCAGCAGTAGCCGCGTCGAGCGTCTGTTTTTATCACCGCAGGCCCTACACGCACCTCTTCGCCGTCTTGCCGTCGTACTTGAAGCCGCCGCCGCCGCCGACAATATCAGCGTAGGTTTGAAAAAGCTCGGTTTCGAAGAAGAGACAACCGACGCAGGGGGGGTCGGTCAACGCGCGGGAAAAGAGCAGCCGCCGCCGCCGCCGGCACTGCCTTCCCGCCGCCAAAAGAACATGGAAGATCCCGGCCCCTTTGAGCGCCTGGGCGGCGGTCCCGGGGACGACGGGCAGGCCGTCCGGCCGCCGTCGCCGCTCGCGGCGCGATTGGTGGCGGTGCGCGGGCGGCTGGCCGTGGCGGCGGCGTCGACGGCCGCGCGCTGGCGCGCCGGCGGGAGCGGGAGCGGGAGCGGGAGCGGGGGGAGCAACGGCGGCGTTGGCGGCGGCGGCGGCAGCAACGGGGCGGCCGCGCACCTGCTCGACGGAGAAGACGGGGAGGCGGCGACGGAGCCCGCCCCACGCCCCAAGGCCGCGCGCACCCTCGGCGAGCGCCTGCAGCTCCTGAAGGACGCCCTGGGGGACGCGCTCGTCGCGTCCGACGCCAACCGTTTTGCGCCCGCGACTCGCCCCTGCTCGCGCACCCCCAATTCCGCCGTCGCCGCCGCGCCCGCCGCCGCCGCCTGCGCCCGCCTGCCCCGCCCTCTGCTGCCGGAGGCCGTCGCGCGCCTGCTCTCTGCTGACGACAACGGTGTGCCCATCGCCTTCACCTGCCCGCTCACCCGAGAGCTGATGGCCGACCCAGTCGTCGCGCCCGACGGCTTTTCTTACGAGCGGCGCGCGATCGAGGATTACTTACGATTGACGGCGACGAGAGCAGCGGCGGGACGGGCGACGGCGGCGGCGGGTCGTCCTCGGGGCGGCGGCGCCGGCGGGCGAAAGGGGGGTTTGCCGACGAGCCCGATGACGGAGGAGCCGCTGGCGGCCCGGCCGAGGCAGCGGGTAGCGCTCGTGCCCAACCGCGTGCTGGCGGCGGCCATCCTGGAGTGGGGGGAGCGGGCGCTGCGTGTGCAGCAGGCGGAAGCAGCCGCTGCTCCGGCCGGCGGCGCCGCCCCGCCGCGGCCGCGCGACGAGGCCGAGTCGCGGGCGCCAGACGCGGGCGAAGACGGGGCAGCCGCGGCGCTGGGCTAATGGGACCGCGGCCGCAGCTCCTTGCGCTGACACCGCACACCCCTCGTCCTCTCTCTGAGCACTAGAGATGTGGCTAGCGCGAGCAGATTGCGGAACCTCCTTGTGACGGAAACCACCCCTTCTTTCAGGGGATCGATACCGCGCGCCAACCCCATCCCCCGAGCGTGGCGGTCGGACGACAGATGATGCGGTCGTCGCAGCGCGTGCGGAAGCGCGCCCAGGACGGGGAGCAAGCGTGAGTCTAGTCTCCCACGTTCACGACGCCAGCGACCACGCTCGCGACGAGGCGAGCGACGACGCGCGCCGCCCTAGCGTCGCTCGCTCTCAAACCGCTTTCTCCAACCAACCCGCCCAAAAAGCAACCCCCAAAACAGCTCGACCGCCGCCCTCGACGAGCTGCTCGAGTCCCTCGAGGCCGCCATACATCCAGGCGCCGCCAATGGCGCGACAACAGACGGAGAGGAAGAAGCAGCCGCAAAGAGCGACCCCTCCGAGCAGCGCCGCCGCCGCGGCCTCGTCGTGTTTTCGGGCGCCGGCCTGTCGGCGTCGACCGGCATGTCCACCTTCTCCACGCCCGGGGGTTTGTACGACCGCGCCAAGAAGCGCCTCAAGATGCCGGCCTCCGGGGACGGCTCGCGCCTCTTCCACGCCAAGTTCTTCGCCGGGCGAGAGGCGGACGTGCACGCCTTTCTGGCCGAGCTGGCAGCCGAGGCGGCGCGCGCGGCGCCGAGCCCGGGGCACGCCGCTCTTGCGAGGATGGCCGGGGCGGGGGCGGCGGCGGCGGCGGCGGACGGTGGGGGGGGCGGCGGCGGCGGCGGCGGCGTGGTGGTGCGGCACTACACGCTCAACGTGGACGGGCTGGCGGGCGCGGCGGGGATGCCGCTGTGGGACTGGGACGCTCGGGGCGGCGACGGCGAGCGGCCGGCGGGGGCGGGAGGCGGCGATGACGGCGGCGGCGCCGGCGGCGGCGGAAACGGGCCCGACGGCACGACGGTCGAGCTGCACGGCAACGTGCGGCGGATGGTGTGCCGGTCGTGCGGCGCGCGGGCCGACCTGACGCCCCGGGCGCTGCGCGACATGCGCGACGGGCGGCCGCTGCAGTGCCTGCGCGGAGGAGGCGGAGGACGAGGAGGAGCAGGAGGCGGTGGCGGCAGCAAGACGGGCGACGACGCGACCGCGGCCGACAAGAGCGGCAGCGGCGGCGGCGGCGGCGGCGGCGGCACAGGCGGCACCGGCCCGCCCTCGTCCCGCCCGCCCTGCCCCCCGGGCTCCGGGCGCACCGGCATCCTGCTCTACGACGACCCGGACGCCGCCCTCATCACGCCCGCCGCGCCTGCCTGGCGCCTGCTCGCCGGCGACCTCGCACGCGCGGCGGCGGTGCTCTGGCTCGGCATCAGCTTCGAGCAGTCGGCGAGCGTGGCCTACTTTTCTCGCGTGGTGAGGGGTTTGAGGGAGGCGCGCGACGCGAGGGAGGAGGGGCGGCGGCGGGCGGGGGAGGAGGGGGATGGGGCGAATGGGGCGCAAGCGGAACAGACGGCGGTGGAGGACAAGCCGAGCGGCCGCGCGCCCGCCACGCGCGCGCCGCCGCCGCTGCCGCCGCCTCCGCCCGCCCTCCTCCCCCTGCAGGTGATCGTCAACCCTTCCGAGGACGCGATGTTCAACCTGCTGAGCGGCGCGGGCGCCGGCGACCTGGGAAAAGACGTGCGGCTCGTCGAGCTGCGCATGGGCACGGACGCGGCGCTGCCGGCCATGGCGGCGCGGCTGCTGTCTCGCCCGTCGGTCCGCGCCCGTAGCAAAACCCAGTCCCTCTGAGGAAACGGGAGCGGCGCGACGCCTTGATGAGAATTGAACATTGAACACACACAGAGCCAAGATGACAAGTAGGCGTCGCCGCTCCTATTAGGCCCTATTCCTGCTGCTGCTGCTGCTGCTGCGTCAAAGGGGACTGCGCCGCCGCCCCGAGGGCCGCCGACGGCGTGCCGGTTGCGGCCGCCAACGGCCTCGCCACGGCGCGACATGCCCCCGCTCCTCCCCCTCCTCCTCCTCCTGCCGCCGCCATCGCCGCCAGCGCCAGCGCCTCGAGCTCGCGGTACGCGCCCGCGTGCGCGGCGAACAGCGCCCCGCGGAGCGCGTACGGCAGCGCGTCCCGCGCCTCGGCGTCGTCGAAGCACGCGGCCGAGTTTAAGACGTCGCGCGCGCAGGCGGCGGCGGCGTCGCTGCGCACGAGGAGGTGGCTGCCGCCCGGCAGCACCTCGGCGGCCGTGGCGAGCGTCAGGCGCGGGTTGAGCCCCGCCGCCATGGCGATGGCGGTCGCGCGCGGGCCCGGGACGACGCTGGTCCCGCGGGTCTCGGCGGCGAGGCGGCTACCCGTGGGGCCGAGGCCGCCGCCGCCCGGCAGCGGGCGCAGCAGCGCGAGGCGGGCGTCGGCCGGGGTGGCCAGCAGCGGGAGCGAGTGGCCGCGCCGGCGCACGTACGCCTCGACGTCCCCGCGGTGGGCCTTGGGGACGCGCGAGAGCCAGGCGGAGGTGCCGCCGGAAGAGCTCGCAAAGGCGGCAAGCGCCGACTGGGCGGCGCGCGCAAAAGGCCGGGCGGGTGCGGCTGCTGCGGCGGCGGGTGCGGCGGCGGGGACGGCGGCGGGCGGCGGCCGAACCGCTGGTGCCGCCGCCCTCGCCGCTGCTGCTGCGCCATCTGCGGCTCTTGCTTCTGCCACTGGTGGCGCCGCCTTTGCCGCCGCCACCGCCGCCACCGCAGCCCCCGCCGCCGACGCGCCGGCCACAGGCGACAGGGCCTCCGGAACCGGCGTCCTGGCCGCCGCCGCCGCTGCCCCCGCCGCCGCTGCCGTTGCCCCCGCCGCCGCTGCCGTTGCCGCGGCGGGCGTCGGCTGCGCCGACGACGTGAGCCCCGCCGGCGTCGAGCGCCCGCCGTCCCCGAAGACGGTCGCACCCGCGTGGCTGGTGATGTGCGCCGCAGCCGCGGGGGACGCCTCCGGCTCGGGGGTCGCTGCCGCCGCCGCTGTCCCGGTCAATTGCACCGCCAGCGCCGGCTGTCCTTTTGCCGCCGCCGCCGCCGCCGCCGCCGCCGCCGCCGCCGCCGCGCGCTCCTCGGCAGCTGCCGCGGACGCAAAGTGCCGCCCGCCCGCCCCGCCTCCTCCTCCTCCGCTGCCGATGGGGGTGTCGGCCGACGCCCGATCGTGCAGCATGGGCGACGGCAGCGGGGAGATCGGGTGGGACCGGTACCTCCCGCTGTCTGGCTGCTGTCCGGGGGGCAAGGGAGGGGCGCGAGCGGGGGCGGCGGCCGCGGCGGCGCCGCCGTCGCCTCCGGCCCCGCGGGCAAGCCCCTGCGGCGGCCCTGCTGCCGCTGCTGCTGCTGCTGCTGTCGCTCCTGCTGCTGATGCTGATGCTGTCGCCGCTCCCGCGGCCGTGGCCGTGGCTGCCACTGCCCCTGCCGACAGACCCCCCTTGCCGGCGGTCCCCTCGCGACCCCCCTCCTCCACGGCGACGGCGACGGCGATGGGTGGGGGCGGGGGCGGCGGCGCGGCGGCCGAGGAGGCGGCGGCGGCAGCGGTGGCGGCCGAGGGCGGCTGGGACTCAGCCACCTCGACGAAGGGCGCCCCGCCATTTACCGGGCGGCCTGCTGCCGTTGCTGCTGCCGTTGCTGCTGATGCTGCTGATGCTGCTGCTGTTGCCGCTGGTCTTGCTGCCGGCGCCCCTTTTGCCGGCGCCAACGCCGACGCTCCGCCAGCGCCCGAATCGGCGGCGCGCGCGGCGCCATCGGCCGCGTTGCCGAAGAGGCCCGCCTGCTGCTGTGGCTGCCGCGGCCGGGCCTCGTCGTCGGACAGCGACCGGGCGCTGAAGCAGCACCGCATCCGGCCCCTTGGCACTAGCAGGGGCGGGGGGAGGAACCGAGGCGTTTTCGGGAGGGGTTTGGGGGGAGGGAAGAAGGGAAGAGGGACGGGAGGAAAACGCCTCTGCTCTCCAGTCTTCTCCCAGGCACCCGATCGCGGCGCGCGCGGTGGAACTGTCGAGTGAGTGTGACTACGGAGGCCCTACAGTGGGTTCAGTCGGGTGCGTAAAAAATTTCGTTTGTGGAGGGTTTGGGCTGGGGGGGGGGGAGTGTGCGTCCGGCGCCGCTTTGGGTTTCGAGACGTTCCTTTTTTTGAATCCACCGGCGCGCGCCGACGTCGCGCCCCTTTTTTGGAACGATCGGCGCCGCCGTTTTTTCGGCGGAGCTTCCAGGGAGCTCACTCTCTCTCTTCTCTCCTCAACTACATCGCCACACAGACACACACACAACCGCACCAATCCAACCGATCACCCCCGCTTCCGCCGCGTCGCTCGCCGTAGCGTCACGTCGTCGCCGCCGCTCGCCGCCGCCGCCGCCCATCAGGCGCATTCGCGACAACGACTTCTTATTTTACAGCGTAGAGGGCGGCGTGTCGCACGCGCGCGCGCGCGGTTCGAACAGATGAAAAGCAAGCGGCACTGGCCAGCAGAGGGTTTCGGGCGCAATGGCGCGTGGGTGAAGGTTTACGGAGGGGCGGGTGGCGGCGGCGTCGCCGGAAGCAAAAAGGAAAGCGCAGCCCACACACGTCCGGGGGGGGG
>Ga0209491_10000246_pt1 | contig 106503 bp, 105 predicted proteins | sample BON02_FD_187213 | JGI IMG/M metagenome (GOLD analysis project Ga0209491, IMG submission 187213) | Freshwater microbial communities from Lake Bonney liftoff mats and glacier meltwater in Antarctica - BON-02 (SPAdes) (version 2) | ecosystem: Environmental > Aquatic > Freshwater > Ice > Glacier... | reverse complement strand
CGTGCGCCTTCCCGTGCAAGCTCTGTCAGAGGGTCCGTTACCGATTCCGATTGGCGAAAAGGCAGGATCGTTGTATCTTCTTTCATGGCGTATCGCTCCTCGTGAGGTTCTGGCTGGCTTGATCACCGGCCACGATACGCCGCCTTTCAAATCACGCCATCACCCAAATTCAAGCATAGCTCCCTCGGCACGGCCCAAGGTGATGGATGCACAGGATATCCGCGATCTGATCCAGTGGCATGTGACGGCGGCGCGGCGGGCCGAACAGGCGGGGTTCGACATTCTCTATGTCTATTCCGGCATGGGCTATCTGCCCTATCAGTTCCTGCTGTCGGACTATAACCGCCGCACCGATGCCTATGGCGGCTCGGTCCGCAACCGGGTGCGGCTGACCGAAGAGTTGATTGATGCCGTGCGCAATGCCACCGGCGGGCGCTGTGCGGTGGCCCTGCGGATGTCGATGCAGGAGTTGCGCAGCCGCCCGTCGGACGTGGCGGAGAGTGAGGCGCATGAGCTTGTCGGGCTGTTGCGCGACACGCCCGATCTCTTTGACGTAAAGATGGATTATTCGGCGTTTGACTGCTCGCCAAGCCGGTTCTCGGCCGAGGGCAGCCATGAGCCGGTGATCGATTTCATGAAATCGGTGACCGACAAGCCGGTGGTGGGGGTGGGGCGGTTTACCTCTCCCGATACGATGGTGTCGATGATCAAACGCGGCGTGCTGGACCTGATCGGCGGGGCGCGGCCCTCGATTGCCGACCCGTTTCTGCCGCAGAAAATCGATGAGGGGCGCGAGGCGGATATTCGCGAGTGTATCGGCTGCAACCTGTGCATTTCATCGTGGCATGACGGGGTCTGGGTGCGCTGCACGCAGAACCCGACAGCAGGCGAGGAGTATCGGCGGGGGTGGCATCCGGAGAAGGTTTCTAAGGATGCTGCCGGCTCTGTGCTGGTGATTGGCGGCGGGCCTGCGGGGTTGGAGGCGGCTTTGGTGCTGGCGCGCAGGGGGTTTTCGGTGACGGTGGCAGAGGCCGGGCACGCCTTTGGCGGGCGGCTGATCTGGGAAAGTGCTTTGCCCGGATTGCGGCAATGGTTCCGGGTGATCGACTACCGTCTGGGGCAGTTGCGGGGGATGGCGAATGTGACGCTGTATTCCGAAAGCCCGATGACGGCGGCAGAGGCGATGGAGTTCGGGGCGGATCATATTGTGGTCGCGACGGGGGCGGATTGGGACGCGGCGCTGTGCGGGGCGAATGAGATTCCTGTGGGGCGGGTGAACGGGCCGGGGGTGTTCACGCCGACTGATCTGGCGGCGGGGCGGATGCCTGCGGGGCCGGTCGCGGTGCATGATTTCGACAATTATTACCTCGGGTCAGCGGTGGCCGAGATGCTGGCCGACAAGGGGCTGGCGGTGACGTATGTGACCACGGCGGGCAACGCCGCCGCATGGGCGTTCATGACCAACGAGCAGCCTCAGGTGCATGCGTCTTTTGCGCGGCGGGGGGTTCAGGTGCGGACGTCTGAGCGGGTTGCCGGGTTTGACGGCGGCGTGTTGCGGGTGGCGCATATGCTCTCGGGAGCAGAGGCTGAGGTGCAGGTGGCGTCCTTGGTCATCGTCGGTGCGCGGGTCGCGCGGTCCGGGTTGGCGGAGGAGCTGCGGGCTTTGGGCGCGGCTTCGGTGCATCTGGCGGGCGATGCCCATGCGCCGGGGGCCTTGGTGCATGCGATTTGTCATGCGCATCGGGTGGCGCGGGAAGTGGCGGCGGTGCCGGTGCTGCGCCGCGATTTCGCGGTGCCGGGATGAGCCGCCGCTCTGACAATCGCGCCGCAAAGCCGGTGCCGCAGCGGGCCTATGGGCAGGTGAAACGCAGGCTGGCGCCGGTGGAGGTGATATCCGCCGATCAGGTGGAGGCTATTCATCTGGCGGCCTTGCGGGTGCTGGATGAGACGGGGATCCGGGTGCTGGATGGCGGCGCTCGGGATCTTTTTCGCGGTGCTGGTGCGCGGGTTGACGATCTGATGGTGCGCTTTGATCCGGGGATGGTGGCGGAACGGTTGCGCACCGTGCCCGCGACCTTTCGGCTGGCGGCGCGGAACCCTTTGCATGATCTGGCTTTGGGCGGGCAGGACATGGTTTTTGCCAGCGTTGGCGAGCCTGCCTATGTGATGGATCTGGCGGGCGGGCGGCGCGAGGGAAGCTTGGCCGAGATGGAAGATTATCTGCGGCTGGTGCAGGTGTTGAACGTGATCCATCAGGAAGGCGGCGGGCCGTTTGAGCCGATGGATCTGCCTGCCGCGACCCGGCATCTGGATATTTATTCATCGCAGATCAGGCTGTTGGACAAGAACTGGCAAACGCAGACCTTGGGCCATGCGCGCACCATGGACGGGCTGGAGATGGCGGCGATCGGCATGGGGCAGAGTTTTGAGGAGATGGCCGCGCGGCCTTGTCTCTTGGGGATCATCAACACGAATTCTCCGCTGCAACTGGATGTGCCGATGGCCGAGGGGCTGATGACCATGGCAGCACACGGGCAGGTCAATGTCATCACGCCCTTCACCCTCGCGGGCGCGATGGTACCGGTGTCTTTGGCGGGAGCTTTGGTGTTGCAACATGCCGAGGCGCTGGCGGGGATCGTGCTAACGCAAGTGGTGCGGCCGGGGGTGCCGGTGATGTATGGGGGGTTTACCAGTAACGTCGATATGATGTCGGGCTCTCCGGCGTTTGGCACGCCGGAATACGCGCGGGCGGCGATGGCGTCGGGGCAGTTGGCGCGGCACATCGGGGTGCCGTTTCGGTCATCCAACGTCACCTCGGCCAATGCGGTGGATGCACAGGCGGCTTATGAGAGCCAGATGGCGATCTGGGGGGCGGTGATGGGCGGTGTTCATCTGCTGAACCACGCGGCGGGGTGGATGCATGGCGGGCTGACGGCGAGTTTCGAGAAGCTGCTGCTGGACGCCGAGATGTTGCAGATGATGCAAGTGGTGCTGGAGCCGATCTCGACCGACCCGACTGAGCTGGCACTGGCCGCGATTGCCGAGGTCGGCCCCGGCGGGCATTTCTTTGGCACCCAGCACACACTGGACCGTTACCGCGAGGCGTTTCACCGGCCCATGTTGTCAGACCGGACCCCGCATGAGGCGTGGAAGGCGGCGGGCAGTATTGGCACGGTGGAACGCGCGGCGATGGTCTGGCCAAAGCTGCTGGCGGAATATCAAGAGCCGGTTTTGCCCGTGGATCGGGCCAAGGCTTTGGCCGCCTATGTCGCGCGGCGAAAAGCCGAAGGCGGCGCGCCGATGAACTGATCTATTTGCCCTCGCCTGCGGTCTCTGACCCGCCTCGGGTCAGGTAATAGGCGATCAGGATAGGCAGGAAGGTGGCGGCGAAAACCACGATGGCGACGACGTTGGTGACCGGGCGTTGGCGCGGGCGGACCAACTCGTTCAGCATCCAGATCGGCAGGGTCGATTGCTGACCTGCGGTAAAGGTGGTGACGATGACCTCATCAAACGACAGCGCAAATGTCAGCATTCCACCCGCCAGCAGGGCTGAACCGAGGTTCGGCAGAAGCACATTGCGGAAGGTCTGAAAGGCGTTGGCGCCACGGTCGGCAAAGGCATCGGATATGCCGCCCGACAATCGCCGCATCCGGGTGACGGCGTTGCTAAAGACGATGACCATGCAGAAGGTGGCGTGACCCATCACGATGGTCCAAGTGGAAAACGGGATGTCCATGATGCCGAAAGCTGATCGCAAGGACATGCCGGTGATGACGTCGGGAAGGGCGATGGGCAGGATCGGCAGAACAGCAAAGGCAGCCGCCAAGGGGGTGTTTCCGGCGGTGCCTTGCAATTGATAGACCGCCAAGCCGATGAAGCGGGCCGAGTCACGGGCGATCTGCGGGATGATGTAATCGCCCAATGTCAGGGAAAAGGTGAAGATTGAACCGGCGATGACACCGGGCATTGCAAGCGGCAGAATCACGGTGCGAAAGGTCTGGCCGCGCGTGGCGCCCAGATCGGCGCTGGCCTCCAGCATCGTGGTTGGCACCCGCTCTAACGCTGCCTGCATCGGCAGGATCATATAGGGCAGCCAGACATAGACAAAGGCGATGAAGGTGCCTGCGGGAGAGGTGGAGAGGCTGGAGCTTTCCAACCTAGGAATCGACAGGATGCCGTTGATGTTGAACGACGTGCCGGTATGCTCGGCCCCCCATGTCAGGATGCCCTCTTTGGCCAGGATCAGCTTCCAGGCATAGACCTTGACCAGATAGCTGGACCACAGCGGCAGCATGACACCAAGGTAAAAGGCGGCCTTCCAATGGCCTTTGGCATAGCGGGCGGCGAAATAGGCGATGGGAAAGGCCAGCACGGCGCAGGCCAGGGTGACGGCGGTGGCCATGACCACGGTGCGCAGGATGATGTCGAGGTTCTGGGCGCGGAACAGTTCGGCATAGGTTTTCAGGGTGAATTCTTCTTTCACCACGCCCGAGAATTCGTCGATAGAATAGAAGCTTTGCAGCAGCAGGGCCAGCAGCGATCCCAGATAGATCACCCCCAGCCAGATCAAGGGCGGGCTGACCAGCAAGAGCAACAAGAGCTTTGGCCGCCGCCAAAACACGCCGGTTAAACGATCGGCCATGCCGCGGGCGGGAAGGATCGCGCGATTGCTCATGCGGCGCGGCCTTGGCGGGCGGTGTGAGGGGGCGCTGCCCCCTCGGGCTTCGCCCTCACCCCCGGGATATTTAGACAGAGAGGAAGGGGCAAAGGCGGGTTTGGCTTCCTCTTTGCAAAAGTATCCCGGGGGGAGCGCGCATGCGCGGGGGGCAGCGCCCCCTGCTGCGGTGGGGTTGGGGGTGCAGGCGGGGCGTCATTCGCCCCCCATAAGGTGCAGCGCACCGGGGTCGAAGGCGATGGCTGTGGTGGTGCCTTCGGCTGGGACGGGCTGGCCAGAGGGGACAAGTGCGGCAAGATCTGTGCCACCCGAGTTAATCACCACACGCGTGCCGGAACCGAGGTAACGCAAGCCGGTAACAATGCCGGTGACCTGACCAGTGGCGGCAAGGCGGGTGGCTTCGGGGCGTAGGGATGCCCATTGATCTTGGCCGCCGAGGGCCCTTGTCAGGGCTGGCGGCAAGACATTGGAGGAGCCGACAAAAACGGCAACAAAACGGGTGGCCGGGCGGTAATAAATATCTTGTGGCGTGCCGATCTGGGCAATGCGGCCTTCGTTAAAAACGGCAAGGTGGTCGGCCATCGACAGCGCTTCGTGCTGGTCATGAGTGACAAACACAAAGGTCAGGCCAAGCCGCTGTTGCAAGGCCTTCAACTCATCCTGCATGGCCTCGCGCAGCTTCAGGTCCAAAGCACCGAGGGGTTCGTCCAGCAAAAGCACGCGGGGTTCGTTGACCAAGGCGCGTGCTAAAGCGACACGCTGACGCTGGCCGCCAGACAGTTGCGCAGGCTTGCGGTCGCCATAGGCGTCCAGCTTGACCAGCGCCAGCATTTCTTCGGCCTTGGCATAGCGCGCAGCCCGCCCCATACCCTTGACCATCAGCCCATAGGCCCATAGGCCCATAGGCCACGTTGTCGCGCACGTTCAGATGCGGAAACAGCGCGTAATCCTGAAACACCGTATTCACGTTGCGCAGATGCGGAGGCACCGCCGAGACATCCTCGCCAAAGATCCGGATCGCCCCACCCGTTGGCTGCTCAAACCCCGAGATCAGGCGCAGGCAGGTGGCTTTGCCAGACCCTGATGGGCCCAGCATGGCAAAAAAAGATCCCTCTTCGATCACCAGATCCACGCCGTCCACGGCCTTGACCGGGCCAAAGTGGCGGGAGACCGATTGGAATTCGACGGCGGCTGGCATGGGGGTCTTTCAGGATCAGGAAAAAGAAGCCTGCCCCCAATGGGACACGCGTAGGATGTGTGGTTCTGAGGCCCTATGGCCTCAGGTTCGCGCATCGTGTTTAGCGGCCGCCGATCACGCCGACATAGTCGCTGACACAACGGTAGTAGGGCTCGCAATCACCTGCAGGGCAGGAGGATACCGGCGTGGTCCAGAACTTTATCCGGTCAAAGTCGTCCAGACCGTTGGCGGTGCAAGTCTCTGCCGTGACCATGCCGCGACCATCTGTGCAGGCCGCTGGCACCGCCGGGTTGGCACCGAACCAGACCGCCAGATCCGATTGCATGTTGGACGACAGCGAATGCTCCATCCGCATATAGGCGCAATTCGGGTTGGCCGCATCGACATGCAGCATCGAGGTGTCGGCCCAGCCGGTCGCGCCTTCTTCGGGAATGGTCGAGGCGACAGGCTGGCCTTCGGATTTCAGGATATTGACCATGAATGGCCAGGAACCAGAGGCCACCATCCCCTCATTCTTAAAGTCATCCATCTGGATGAAGACGTCATGCCAATAGCGGATGGTCAGCCCGCGCTGCACGCGCAACAGATCCAATGCGGCGGCATATTGCGCCTCGTTCAGCTGACAGGGCGAGGTGATGCCAAGGTCGGGATTGTGGAACATCAGGTATTGCGCAGCATCGGCCACATGGATCGGGCCGTCATTGGCCTGAACGCGGCCCTTGTTCGACTTGCCATCCGGCAGGCCCATCTCTTCGAACACCACGTTCCACGAGATTGGCGGCTCTTTGAACACCTCGGCGTTTACATCAACACGTTCGGCCCCCACATATAGGGCACGCCGTAATGCACGCCATCGACCACATACCAAGGCGCGTCTTTCAGGCGGTCATCGATGGAGGACCCGGACGGGATCAGATCGGTGTTGATCGCCTGCACCCGGTCGCCAGCCACCAGCCGCAAGGACGCATCGCCCAAGGCGGTGACAAGGTCGAACCCGCCTTCGTTCATCAGCGCCACCATCTCATCGGAGATATTGGCGGTTTTCACGTTCACCTTGCAGCCGGTGTCGGTTTCAAACTTGGTCACCCAGTCAAACGCGGGGTCCGTCTCACCGCGTTCGAAATAGCCGGGCAAGGCGACGATGTTCAGCTGGCCTTCGCCGGCACCAACTTCGGTCATCTGGGCAAGGGCGGGGCAGAGGCCAGTCAGAGCGCAAAGCGCCTTGATGGCCATGAGTTTCATGGTTCTCATTTTGGCCTACTGTTGGCTGCAGCATCAAGGCAGCGGAACGCCGGTTTTCCAATCAAATACGCCAAGATTAGGCTGGACCTAGGGTTTCACAAGACCATATCGCGGATGCCCCTTATCGAAAAACAGATCGCTTACGCCCCTACCCCGTCAGCGCGCACCATGTGTCGCGGTAGCGGATCAGGGATGCGGCCAGATCACGGGCTTGGGCGACGCCCGCGCCATCGGCATCAAACAACACGATCATCAGGAACGGGCCATCGCGGTTTTGATGGTCCATCGCCTTGATGGGCTGGGCCAGATAGGCCTCATGGGTCGGGGCCGGTTTTGCAAAGGTCAAGGAGATCTTGATCGCCGTCTGGTTGGCCGAGGTCAATCTTACGTCAGACATTCCCTGTTCGGCCGCGATATTGCTGATCTGGGCAAGATCGGTTTCGGCGTGAATCAGGGGAAAGGAGCCTTCGGCGACCCAAAGGCGATGCTCATAGGTCAGAAAGCACCCCTCCAGCGACAGCTCTGTTTCACTATAGGATTCGCCCATCAATGGCGGGTCAAGCGGCCGCCCCGGCCCGGCGCTGCGCGACAGGGCTGTGATGGCGGCGGCGTCCTCGGCCATGGTTCCGGCCGCCGCGGGCAGGGCTGTCAGCCCCAAAACCGCCAGCGCCAAAAGCCGGATCACGCGCCCATTGCCTGCGGCAACGCCTTGCACAAAGCGGGGGTCGCGGCATCGACCAGCGATTGATAATGAGCCAGCTTTTCGGGCGTGAAATGCCCGGCTTCAGCCAGAATGTTAACGGTGCCCAGCACTGGCCCCGCGCCGTCAAACACCGGGATGTTGATGCAGGATCCAAGGCCCAGCGACACGATCAGTTCGTGGTCAAAGAAATACTTGGCAAACTCGGGCGGGGTATTGGCGACAAAGGTCTGCCTGCCCCCAATGCAATGGTCATACCAACCATCCTTGGTCAGCGGCTTTAGCCCCGAGACCGCATAGGCACCCGGCATGGAACTGTGCAACCGCCGCACGTTCCCCGCCGCCTCATCCTGCCCGCTGATGGTGAACAAAAGCGCGCCAAGGGCGGCGCATTGGCCATCAAGCTGTTGAAAAATAGCGGTCATGCACTGTCCTCCTGGCGGACCTTGCGCGCCAAAAGCGCGATCAGGTCAGAGCGGGTGATCAGCCCGATCAAGTGATCCTCTTCGACAATTGGCACGCTTTGCTGGCGGCCATCGGCAATCAGCGCCAAAAGCGCGTCCATGTCTGCCTCGGGGGGCAGGCTGGGCACATGACGGGCCAGATCGGCAGCGGTCAGCGCGGGGTCAGCGCCGATAAGATCGCGATCCTCGACCAGCCCGACCAATTGGCCGCCCGCGCCGCACACCGGCAAAGTCTTGAAGCCATGGTGGCGAAACAGGGCGGCAAGCTCTGCCTTGGCCATCTCGGGCGGCACGGTGATCAGATCACACGACATCACATCGCGGGCGTTCAACGCGCCAAGGTGGCGGGCGGTGGCCTGCTCTTCCGCCGCCTCCAGCGCGCGGCCAAGGTCTTCGGGGCCAAGGTTGGGCGACAGGCGCAACCGATCAAGAATGGCTGCCAGATCTTCGGGGCGCAGGCCAAGACGGCGGTCCGGCGCGGGGTCTGCGGTGCCTTGCGGGCTGGGCGCGGCGGCCTGACGGAACGGATAAACCCGGCCCGTCGCGCGGTTCCACAACACCCCAGCCAGCACCAAAAGCACGGCCCCTTCGGCCACCGGATGCAGCGCAAACAGTGGGCTGTGCAGGGCCGTCGGGTCCGCCCTCAGCACCACAAGCAAGGCCACCGCGCCGCCGGGCGGGTGCATCGCGCGCAACGCGGCCATCGCCAGCACCGCACCGCCCACAGCCAGCCCCGCCGCAGGCAATTGCGCGGGCACCAGATACACCACGGCAATCGCCACAAGGGCAGAAACCGCAGAGCCGACAACCACAGACCACGGCTGTGCCAAGGGGCTGTTCGGCACCGCAAAGATCAAGAACGCCGTCGCCCCAAAGGGTGCGATCAGCATCGGCACCGCCCCGCCAGACAGCCGGTGCAAGACCACGCCCGCCACCATCAGCCCAATCGCCGTGCCCAGACCGGCCCGCAACGCCTCAGCCGGTTTCGGAAAGGGCATAGCGGGGCCAAGGGCGCGGAAAATACGGATCATGCCGAAACCTTGGGCCAAACCCCGCGCGCCAGCAAGGGAAGATCGGCGGGCGCCGGGGGCGGCGTTGCGCCGTCCTCCCAAAGGTATAGGCGGATATGGTCGGGCACATCAGGGGCCGCAGGGCTGGCCAGAATGCGCCAATCAAGGTGAAAGCCTTCCTCCAGCAACCCTTCGGCGTAAAAGGTGACCTCTTCGGCCTCCAACGCCTCTGCGGGTTCCTCTGGCCAGCCATCATTTTCCCAATAAACCAGCGCCTCGATCAGCGGATTTTTGGCAGCCAGCCGGGCCAAGGGCGCCAATAAAGCCTGCTCTGGTGTGGGGTCCGGTTTTGCACTGGCCATGGGGCCTCCTTAGCGTTTCGTCATCGCGATGCGGATCAACAACCGCTCCACCACCGCCATCCCCGGCGCGCGACTGGCTGAACGCAGGGTCATATCCGCCTCCAGCAACTGGGCGATCACCGATTCCAGCGATCGCACGCTCCACGCTTGCACCTGCTTTTGCATCTGATCGCGGCGGGTGCCGAAAATCCGGGCCTTCATCATGCCGGAGTTCACTCCGCCCGGATCGGTCGCGGCCACATGCAGACTGCGAAAATGGCGCAGGGCCATCAAGCAGATCGTCACCGGCACCACCCCCTGCCCCGACAAGCGCGACATCAAGAGCCCCACCGCCGCCGCCCTGCCGTCAGCCGAGGCGTTCAGCACCTCATCCACATCCGCCTCTAGCGTCGCGGGGGCCATGGCGGCCACCTCTGCCGGGGTCAAAGGCGTGGCATCGCCATATTTATAAAGCGCAATCTTTTCCAGCGTCTGGCGAAAATCACCAGGGTCCAGCGCGCGGGCGAGCTGGGTCAGATCGGCCATGGCAGCGGGGGAAAGCTGCGTCAGCCCGGCCTTTTTCAGCTCTGCCTCAATCTCATCACGGCTGGGCGGCTCGTCATAGAGCCCGATGGAAACGGCGATGGGGGCCTTTTCAAACAGGCCTTTCAGCGTGCTTTTCCCGGTCAGATTGCCCGCCGTAACCAAGATCGTGGCATCGCCCGGCTTCCAATCGGTCAGGGCGGTGGCAATCACCGGCAACAGCCCATCGGTCGCCTCTTCAACAAAGCACACGCGCGGGCCGGGGAAAAAGCCCACCTCTTTGATCGCATCCAGCAAAAGGGAGGCATCCTTGCGCAGATCGCCCGCCGAAATCCGGGTAAGACGCATTTCGGCAGCTCCGTCCGGGCCAATCAGCGCCGCAATCGCCTCTTGCCGTTTCAACGCCACGCGCATCGCATCAGCGCCAAAGATCAGCAGGCCCGCGCGGGCCGGATCGGGCTTGGCGCAATACCGCGCGGCCTCGGCCCCTTTCAGGATCACGGGAGTTTTGCCGCTTCGGCAATCAGCCGGGCGACAATCTGATCTGCCAGAATGCGCATCAAGCGAAAGCCTGCATCTTCTTCGGCGGCAAGGCCCGCGACGGTAGAGCCCGTGGCGGCATAGGCGGTAAAGCTTTGCACCCGCCCGCCCGCCATTCGCGCGCCGGTGCCGGTGTCGGAAAGGGTGTAATCAATCGCAGCCTTAAGGTTATAGCGGGTGATCCGGTTATCGGCCGTGATCCCCACGCCCACCGATTCCGTCACAATGCTATAGGCCAGATCATAGCGATGAACCTGGGTGCGGCCCAACCGCTCTTCCATCCGCTCCACAAAGTCAAAATCGCTTTTGTCGGTGGGATCAGCCAGCCGCACAGCGCCCGTCAGCTTGGTCGCAGCCCCCCCCGGCGCATAGGCCGGGGTAAAGCCGCAAGCAGCAAGCGCCAGCGGGGTCAGCAAAAGGAAGCGGCGGTTATACGACGACATTGATGATGCGACCCGGAACAACGATGATTTTCTTGACCGGTTGCCCGGCTAGGTATTTGATCACATCATCATTCGCCAGCGCCAGCTTTTCAACCTCTGCCACCGGAAAATCCTTGGCCACGCTGATTTCCGCCCGCCGCTTGCCGTTGATCTGAATGGGCAGGGTCAGGGTATCTTCGACCAGCAAGGCCGGATCGGCCTTTGGCCACGGCGCGCGGGCGCACAAGCCCTGCCCGCCTTGATGGGCCCAGATGTCTTCGGACAAATGCGGCGTCATCGGCTGCATCAACTGCGCCAGCGTGCGGATCGCCTGTTTCATGGCCGGAGCGGACCCGGTGGCCTTGGACAGCGTATTGGTAAAGCCGTAAAGGCTGGCAATCGCTTTGTTGAAGGCAAAGCCCTCTATCCCGCGCGTCACCTCATCTATGGCGCGAGCGGTGGCGCAGGCCAATTCGTCATCCCCCTCGCCCTTGTGATCATCCGGCATCTGGCCGATGCGGTCGCACAATGTCCAGACCCGCGTCAAATGCTTGAACGACGCTTCGGCGCCCGAGGCTGTCCATTCCACATCCCGTTCAGGCGGAGAATCAGACATCACAAACCACCGCGCGGTATCGGCGCCAAAAGAGGCGATGATATTCATCGGATCGACGACGTTCTTTTTCGATTTCGACATCTTGGCCGAAGGAATCACCGTCACCGCCGTGCCATCGGCCAGTTTGCCATCGGTCACATCCTCGGGCAGATGATAGACTGGGCGGCCGTTGGCATCAGACGTCTTGTAAATCTCATGCGTCACCATGCCTTGGGTGAAGAGCGCGTTGAACGGCTCTATCGCCTTGGCGGGCAGATGGCCGGTCTTGTGCATCGCGCGGGCGAAAAAGCGGCTGTAAAGCAGGTGGAGAATCGCATGTTCGACGCCGCCGATATATTGATCGACGTTCATCCAATACGCGGCCTCTGCCGGATCGGTGGGCGTTTTGGCGTGGGGGCTGGTGAAGCGGGCGTAGTACCAACTGCTGTCCACGAAAGTATCCATCGTGTCCGTCTCGCGCTTGGCCGCAGCGCCGCAGTTCGGGCAAGCCACGTCGCGCCATGTTGGATGGCGATCCAGCGGGTTGCCGGGTTTGTCAAAGGTCACATCATAGGGCAACTCAACCGGCAGATTTGCCTTCTTTTCCGGCACCACACCGCAGGCCGCGCAATGCACCACAGGGATAGGGCAACCCCAATAGCGTTGGCGCGAAAGGCCCCAATCACGCAGACGGAATTTGGTAACGCCGGTGCCATAACCTTGCGTTTCCGCATGGGCGATGGCCGCAGCAACGGCGTCTTCGCCGGTCTGCACAGCCTCACCCGAGAACCCCCGCACATAGCGGACGCGCTCGGATTTCATCGGCACATAGGCCTCGGTCAGCGCGGCGTCTTCAGCACCTTCGGCCACAAAGACCGGCGGAATCGGCAAATCATACTTCGTGGCAAAGTCGAAATCCCGCTGGTCATACGCCGGGCAGCCGAAAATTGCGCCTGTGCCGTAATCCATCAGGATAAAGTTGGCGATCCAGACCGGCAGTTCCCATTCAGGGTTCAGCGGGTGCTTGACGCGAATCCCCGTGTTATAGCCGATCTTCTCAGCCGTCTCGATCTCCTCAGCCGTCGTGCCCCCTTTGCGGCACAAAGCCAGAAAGGCGGCCACTTTCGGATCCCCCTCCAACGCCTTGGCCATAGGGTGATCCGCCGCAATCGCTGCAAAACTTGCGCCCATCAGCGTATCGGGCCGCGTCGTATACACCTCTAGCGCCTCAAACCCCGCCGGTGCCCCCGCAGTCTCAAACGCAAACTGCAACCCGCGCGATTTGCCGATCCAGTTGGCCTGCATCAGCCGCACCTTATCGGGCCAATCCTTCAGACCGTCCAAAGCCTCCAGCAACTCTTCGGAATAATCCGATATCTTGAAGAACCACTGCACCAACTCGCGCCGCTCTACCACGGCATCAGACCGCCAGCCCTTGCCGTCAATCACCTGCTCATTGGCCAAAACGGTCATATCGACCGGATCCCAGTTCACCATCGCAGCCTTGCGGTAGACCAAACCGGCCTCCAGCATGTCCAGAAACATCGACTGCTGCTGGCCGTAATATTCCGGGTCACAGGTCGCGAACTCCCGGCTCCAGTCAATCGACAGGCCCAAAGGCTTCATCTGCCCGCGCATGTCAGCGATATTGCCATAGGTCCAGTCCTTGGGGTGGCCGCCCTGCGCCATCGCGGCATTCTCGGCCGGCATGCCAAAAGCATCCCACCCCATCGGATGCAAAACCGAATAGCCCTGCGCCGCCTTGGTCCGCGCCACCACATCGCCCATGGTATAATTCCGCACATGCCCCATGTGGATGCGGCCCGACGGATAGGGAAACATCTCTAGCACATAATACTTGGGGCGGGCCGGATCGGCCTTGGCGGCAAAGACCTCTGCCTCATCCCAGGCCTTTTGCCAGCGGGGTTCGATCACCGAAGGGTCATAACGCGACATGGGAAAAGCCTCTTATTCCTGCCCAACGGCAACTACACCGCGCAAAGGGCGAAGGTAAAGCCACCGCAAAGGACTTGCCCTTTTGGAAATACTCCGGGGGGGTAGACCTTCGGTTTCGCCATCGGTTCAAGGAACCGGTGGTCTGGGGGTGTGCCCCCCCGCTGCCGACCCTACAGCTTGGAATCGCGAATCCGCAGCTGGCGCGCCCGGGTCATGATCGCATCTTCAACGGCGCGCTGGGTTTCCACCGAAACCGTGCCGCCGCCGCGCGATTGCAACGCCACCTTCAGGCTGCGCGCATCCAAAGCCGGATCCTGCACATAGATCGTGGCGCGGTAAGCGCGGCCACCACCGGGGGGCGTGCCATAGCCGGTCACGATCACCCCGGTAAACGGATCAACCGATTCGACGGGCAGGAAGTTCAGCACTTCAAGGCTGGCCTGCCACAGATACTTGTTCACCTCGACCGTGGTGTTCGGATCATCGGCATTCTTGAACAGATCAAACACCGATCCCTTGCGCCGCTTGCCGTCATTATCCAGCGCGGCCAGCGCCGCGCGCTTGTCTTCCGCCGCCTGACGGCTTTCAAATTCGGCTTCGGTGATGACCCCATCGCGCGCACCGCGCGCAAACGGGTTAGACCCGCCGCCGCCACAGGCCGCCAGCAGGGCAGGCAAACCCAACGCCAGCAGGGTTGCAAAGGTCTTGCCCGGAACATTCGACAGGAACATGCGGTTCTCCAGAAGGCTATATCCGCTGTCTAGCCGAGCGGTCCTGCCCGAACAAGGGCTTTCCCCCAAACTCATGGCATACGGGCCGTTTGCAAGGCTCCAGCGCCCCGCCCGCACGCAGACACCTTACATCGCGCGTAGCGCACACGCGCGCGCGATGGGTCTGGGCCGCCGGGCGCGGAAAATCATACTGTGACATACCTGCACCATCATTTGCCGGATTGCCGGGGCCCATCCTGTCGCCGTTGCAATCGCGGGCCCAAACGCCGAAATACCATCCATACCCAACTCGGATTCCCCTGAGATGGGCACCGCAACCAAACGAGGGAAAACCATGAAGAAGATTCTCCTTGCTACCACCATGCTGGCCGGCACCGCTGGCTTCGCTGCTGCAGAAGTTGCAATGACCGGTTACGCCGAAATGGGTATCTGGTCGAACACTGCTGGCGACGTTGCATTCCACCATGACATCGAAGTGACCTTCGCCATGTCCGGCACCACCGATGGTGGTCTGGAATTCGGCACCAAGATCGACCTGGACGAAACCAACGTGTCCTCCAACGGTGACTTTCCGAACACCGCCGTGTTCATCTCCGGCGGCTGGGGCACCCTGACCATGGGTGACACCGATGGCGCTCTGGATTGGGCTGTTCAGGAAGCAGGGTCGCTGACCGCGATCACCGACGACCACACCTCGCACGTTGGCTACTTCTCGGCTAACGGCTTTGACGGCAACGGCGACGGCCAAATCGTTCGCTACGACAACACCTTCGGCGCTTTCGGCGTTGCAGTGTCGGTCGAGCAGGGCAACAACGGCGTCGGCGTCGCTGACGACATCCTTGCTTTGGGTGTGAAGTACACTGTGGATCTGGGCGGCACCGCTCTGAACGTCGGTCTGGGTTACCAGAAAGAGGGCAGCGATGACGTGACCGGTGCGTCGGTTGGCGCAGAGCTGGCTGCTGGCTTCTCGGGTATGATCGGCTACACCGCCGAGAGCGTTGGTGGTGTTAACACGGACCGCACAGGTCTGGGTGTGACGTACACCTCCGGTGCACTGTCGACGCACATGAACTACGGTATGGTGGACGTTGCAGGTGTTTCGTCTAACTCCTGGGGTATGGCTGTGAACTACGATCTCGGTGGCGGCGCTGTTGTGATGGCAGGCTACGGTTCGGACATGGATGGCTTGGGCAACGACCAGTGGTCGGTTGGTCTGGGTCTGTCGTTCTAATCGAACGCACGATCTAAGCTAAAGAAGGGGCGTGCCATTGGCGCGCCCCTTTTCCATTGTGGTTCCTTTCCTTTGGTCGCAACAGCGCTTAAGTTTCGCGCCAGCCCGTCAAGGAACCAAAGCATCATGCCCAAAGCCCCCACCCATGCCGCCGCCCAATCCGCCAAGGGCGTCAAGGATGTCTATGCCAGCGCCATGGCCGCAATGCAGGCAGGCCAGCCCGCCAAGGCGCTGGAACTGTTCGGCGCGATCCACGACGCCAACCCCCGCATTGCCGAGGTGGAGTTTCAGATTGCCCGGCTGCTGACGGGGTTTGACCATTTTGACCGCGCCCTGTTCCATGCCGCCGCTGCGGCCAGCCTTGCCCCCGCCCAACCCGCCGTCTGGGCCACCTACGGCGATGCGACAGCGCTTGAAGGCTCTGCCCCCGCCCGTGCCGCCTTTGGCCGTGCGCTACGGGCCAGCCCCTTGCCCGCCCCGCAAAAGGCCGCCCTTTCCGCCCGCTTTGGTGCGCTTGCCGGGCAAACCCAGCCGCCGACCGGGGGTGCTGCGCCCGCCGCCCTGTCGCAACTGGTTGCCATGATGACCGCAGGCGACCCTGCCCAAGCCGAAGCACGGGCTGGAAAGCTGCTGGCCACCCATCCCGGCTGCGCATTGGCCGCCAATGTGCGCGGATCGGCGCTGGCCGCCTTGGGCCAGACCGATGCCGCCCTGCAAGCCTTTCGCACAGCTCTGGCAATCTTTTCCGGCTACGCCGAGGCGCTTGCCAATATGGCCCCGGTTCTGGCCGATTCTGGCCGTGCAGAAGAGGCCCGGCAGGCCTTTCGCACCGCCATCACCCTTGCCCCCGATCTGATCACCGCGCTGGCGGGTCTGGGCCATCTGATGCTGTCCGAAGGCAAGCCGAACCCGGCCCTGCACTGGCTGACCCGCGCCGCCACACTGGCGCCGGACCGCGCAGATCTGGCCCGCGCAATCGCCAATGCCCACACCATCCGGCGCGACTATCCCGCCGCCCATGCCGCCGGCCTGCGCGCCGTTGAACTGACCAAACGCAAGGCGGCCATGCCCCTGATGCTGCTGGCACAGGCCGCCGCGCATCTGGGCCGCGACGATGAGGCCGAAGCAGTCTTTGCCGAAGCACTTGCGCTGGAACCTGCGAATGAGGCGATCCGCGGTGCTTTCGGCGTGTTCCTGCAAGGGCTTGGCCGTTTTGCCGAGGCCGAAGAGCAGTTCCTGTCCGCCATCGCCAAGACCCCAAAGAACGGAGAGTTGTATCGGCTGTTTTACGCCTCGCATAAGGCGCAGCCGGGAGAGCCGATGCTGGCCGCCATGCAGCGCCATTTTGCGGATCCCTCCACCCCAGAGCCTGATCGCCGTTCTTTCGGTTTTGCCATTTCCAAAGCGCTGGAGGATACCAAGGATCACGCCCGCGTCTTTGATTACCTTGATCCAGCCAACGCTATGATGCGCAAGAGTAATCCCTATGACATAGCCGAGCGGGAGCGCCAGATCACCGAGATGATCACCGCCTTTCAGGGCATGGACTGGCAGGCCGCGCAGATCCCCGGCGCCACGGAGGCCGCGCCCATCTTCGTCACCGGCATGCCGCGCTCTGGCACGACATTGGTCGAGCAGATCATCGCCAGCCATTCGCGCGTCACCGGGGCGGGGGAATTGTCGGATGCCACCGTCACCGCCCTTCGTCTGGTGACCCGGGGCCCCAATGGGGGCTTGCGAAAAGCCAGCGCCATCCCGGCCAAAGACATTGCTCAGGTCGGCCACGATTATGTCGCCATGCTGCATCAGCGGTTTCCCGGCGCGGACCGGATCACCGACAAGGCCATCCAGTCCTACCTGACGCTGGGGCTGACCCGTCTGGCCATCCCGAACGCCAAGTTTATCGTGGTCCGGCGCGATCCGCGCGATACCTTGTTGTCGATCTACAAAAACGTCTTTCCCGAAGGCACGCATCTTTATGGCTATGATCAGGTCGATCTGGCGCGGCATTACGCGACTTTCGTGAAAATGATCGACTTCTGGCGCAGCGTTGTGCCCGGTCGGTTCTATGAGGTGGAGTATGAAGCGTTGGTGGCCGACCCCGAGGCGCAAAGCCGCGCCCTGATCGCGGCTTGCGGGCTGGAGTGGGAAGACGCCTGCCTGAATTTCCACACCAACACCCGCAAGGTCGAAACCCTTAGCGTGTTTCAGGTGCGCCAGCCGATCAACAAAGGCTCGGTGCGCGCGTGGGAACACTATGCCGACCGTCTGGCCCCGATGATCGGCCAACTGCGGCGCGATGGCATGATAAAGGACTAACCCGATGGGACTGACAGAGATCACCGCCCGCGTCCGCGCGGCTGAATTGGCCGCAGGCCGCGCGCCCGGTTCCGCCCAGTTGATCGCCGTGTCAAAGGTGCAGCCCGCCAAGCGAGTCGAAGGGGTGCTGGCCCAAGGCCACCTCCTTTTCGGCGAGAACTACGTTCAGGAAACCATGGGAAAATGGCCCGATTGGCGCGCCCGCTTTCCCGGCGTGCTGGTCCACATGATCGGCCCTTTGCAGACCAACAAGGCCAAGGTTGCGATGGATCTATTCGATGCGATCCACACCGTTGACCGCCCATCTTTGGCCGAAAAGCTGGCCCGTCTGGCAGAGGCACAGGGGTCTTGCCCCGACCTGTTCATTCAGGTGAACACCGGGTCAGAGCCGCAAAAGGCAGGCGTTTTGCCCGGTGATGCCGATGCCTTCATCGCCTCTTGCCGCTCGATGTCTTTGCCCGTCATCGGGTTGATGTGCATCCCGCCCGAAGGCGAAGATTCCGCCCCCCATTTCAGCGCCTTACGCGATATGGCCACCCGAAACGATCTTACAAACCTTTCGATGGGGATGAGCAGCGATTTCGAATCCGCCATCGCCCATGGCGCGACCCATATCCGCGTCGGCAGCGCGATTTTTGGCGAACGCGATTATTCGGCCAAGGCTTAGGTCAACCAAACCGCGCCATAGGGCGGCAGGTTCAGGCCCCCCTTAACCCCCCGATCTGCCAACAGGTCGTGCATCGCGGTGGCCCCTTCGGCGCGCAGCCAATCTTCGGAAATATGCTGCGGCGTTTCGGTAAAATTGAACACACACAGGATCGCCCCCGTTGGCGCGGCACGCCGAAACGCAAGCACCCCCACCGGATCAGGCTGCAAGATCTGGCATGGATAGTCCGTATGCAGCCCCGGCGTCGCCTTCCGCCGCGCCAGAATCGCCTTGGTCCCAGAAAAGACCTGCGCCGCCGCCCCTGTGGGCGCCATAGCCCGCGCCCAATCCATCTTGGGCCGGTGAATCCAGCGGCTGTCATCGGCATAGGCCGGATCATCGAGATAGCCGGCGTCATTCTGCAACGCCAACTCATCGCCCATATAGATCAAAGGGATACCGCCAAAGGACGCGATCAGCGCATGACCCATCAGCATCCGCTGCACGGCCAAGTCAGGCTCGGTTTCCATCCCCGCAAGCGACGCGAATGTGCCCGAAATCCGCTTGTCCCCCGTCGTTTCATTCACCTGAAAGGGCGCGCCACGGGCAAAGCTGCCGGGAAAGCTGCCCTCATAAAACTCGGACAAGAACGCCCGATGTGCCCCTCCCGACAGACCCACCGCTGCCGCATCTTCATCCGTCACCGCCCAGCCGATATCATCATGGCAGCGGATATAGGTGGCATATGTGGCGTTCGTCAGCCGATCCGGGAAATGGCTGCGCAACACATGCGCCATCAGCCGCGCATCGCGGGTGGCAAGGGCCGACCAGAACTGCACCATCAGGCTGTTGTGATAGGCCAGATTACCCTCGCGCCCGTCATGCGACCCGCGCCCCAGATAGGGCAGCATCTCTGCCGGGCCGACAATCGCCTCTTCCAGATGCAGCACGGCAGCCGACGCAATCCGGCTGCACGCCCGCAAGGCCTGCAACAGCATATGAACCTCGGGTTCTGACTGGCAGCGCGTGCCCATCCGTTTCCACATAAAGACCACTGCATCCAGCCGCAGCACATCGACCCCCTTGTTGGCCAGAAAGATCATCACCTCGACAATCTGAAGGAAAACCTGGGGGTTCGCCCAGTTCAGATCCCATTGATGCTCGTTAAACGTGGTCCAGACCCATTTGCCGATCTCGGGGTAATGAGTGAAGCTGCCGGGCGCATTGTCGGGGAACACCTCGACCAATGTCCGCTCATACTGCGCGGGCAGATCGGGGCTGTCGAACATCAGGTAATGATCCTGATACGCCGGATCGCCCTTGGCCGCCGCCACCGCCCAAGCATGTTCCTTGGCCGTATGGTTCAGCACCAGATCGACGCACAGGGACATGCCGCGCGCGCGAAGGGCGCCCGCCACCGTCTCAAAATCCTGCATAGTCCCGTAATCCGGATTGATCGCCCGGTAATCCATCACCGAATAGCCACCGTCCGAATCTCCGGGCCGGGGCATCAGGCAGGGCATCAGATGAACATAGGTAATCCCCAGATCAGACAGATAATCCAGCCGGTCCAGAACGCCCTGCAAATTGCCCGCGAACCGGTCGATATAGAACACATACCCCGCCATGTCGGGGCGCTGAAACCAATCCGGCTGCAAATCCCGCACCAGATCCAGCCGTTTCAACGCGTCAGACCGCGCGGCCCAACCCTGTCGCAAAGCCGCCAGCAGGTCGGCGCGAAAGGCCGCATAATCAGGCCGCGCGCCGTAAAGCGCCTCCAACATCGGCCAAAGGTCAGGGGCCGACCGCGCCAAGCGCAGGGCAAATATCTCGTCATCAGATGAATGCTGTTTGGCCATAGCGCCCCCTTATACAGGGAATTTACGCATTCCAAAGCGGTTTGGAAAGGGTCTAGCGCGCCAGCCCTTCAGGCACGATCAGCTTTACCCCATGGGTCAGACGCCGCACGATCCACAGCAAATCGTCCGGCGCAAACCCCACACAGCCCGCCGTCGGCGCGCCGGGCCTGCGCCACTGGTGCAGGAAAATGGCCGAGCCGCGACCAGGCACGGAATAGGGCCAGTTCCAATCGGTCAGCAGGATCAGATCATACATCGGATCCGCCCGCCGCAACCGTTCATGCGAAAAGGGGTGCGGCGCGCGGACCATCAGGTTGTAATCGGGGTCTTTCACATCATCAGACCACAGATCAGGCGGCCCGATCGGCTTTGCCCAACTTACAGGCTTCGCCATCCGGTCTGGCCGATACAAGCACCCGATGATGCCATGCACCCCCACCGGAGTCCCCCCATCCCCCTCGCGCTTGGCGCTCACCACGCCACCCCGCCCGATGGTGCAGGGGAACAGCCGCCCGCGATAGCGCAGGCCCATATGGGTCAGGACCATGTCCTTGGCGTTCACAGGATATGCCCGGATTTGGCGGCCTTGGTATCCAGATACCCGGAATTCTCTGCTGTCCGCCCAACGGCCAAAGGCACCCGCTCCGCCACCGTCACCCCTGCAGTCTCAAGCATCAAAACCTTGCACGGGTTGTTGGTCAACAGCCGCACCGCGCCAATTCCCATCTTGCCCAAGATCGCAGCACCTATCCGAAAATCCCGCTCGTCGTCTTCAAACCCGAGCCGGTGGTTTGCCTCAACCGTATCAAAGCCCTGATCCTGCAAGGAATAAGCGCGCATCTTGTTGGCAAGGCCAATTCCGCGCCCCTCTTGGTTCAGATACAAAAGCACGCCCCCCCCTTCGGCCCCCATCTGCGTCAGGGCGGCGCGCAGTTGCGGCCCGCAATCGCATTTCAGACTGCCCAAGACATCGCCGGTAAAACAAGCCGAATGCAGGCGCACCAGCACGGGGCTTGCGCGGTTGGGCGTGCCAACCTCAATCGCGTAATGCTCATCCCCGCCATCTTCGGGGCGAAAGATATGCACGCGGCCCACTCCCGCCGCGGCCATCGGCAGGCGGGCGGCAACAACCTCATCCAAGGGCGACAGGCGGGCCAGTTCCGGCGTCACCTCATCCAGCCGCAGGAACGTCAGCCCATGATCTGCGGCCAGGACCAAAGGCTGATCCACCCGCACCAATAGGGCGGCAGGCAACAGCCGCGCCGATTTGGTCAGGCCCAAAGCGGCCCGGTGCAACGCGGCCCCGCCTTCACGCACCGCCCGCAACGGGCCTTTCATCGGCACCCGCAGATCATCCGCCGGGTCGGCCAAGGCGCCCAACCACTCCAACCCCGCGCCCGCGGGCACCGCCACGCGCACCAGATCGCCGTCATAGGCCGGGGTCTTTAGCGTCTCTGCCCGCCGCGCCGTCAGCGCCAATTCCAGCGCGCCAAACCCGCGCAGCGCCGCCAACCGCGCCGCATCCAGCGCCTCAACCGCCACCACCAATGCGGCCCCGCCTTCGCCGGCCAGCACAACAGGCACGCCCATGCGCAAATCGCCCCGCGCGCGGGTCAGCCGTTCGGTGATGGAGGGGCCAAGGCTCATGCCCATGTTCTAAGGCGCAACGCGGCGAACCGGAAGCCTTCTTGCGTCAGGCGGCGGCCCAACCCTTTTGGATATGGGCAAAGCCCTCGCGGTAAACCGCCTCTGGCGTTTCGGCAAAGTCGCGCCAGACTTTGGTGGCGGCGGCAAGGTCGGGCAGACCCCGGCCAAAGGCCTCGATCGTCAGCCAGTCGTCGTAACCGCTGGCCTTGATGGCCGCAAACGTCTGCGCCCAGGGAATATTGCCGCGCCCCGGCACGCCCCGGTCATTTTCCGAGATATGCACATGCACGATGTTGCGCACATGGTTGGTATAGGCAGCGATGGGGTCGGTTTCTTCGATATTGCAATGAAAGGTGTCATACATCGCGCGGATATTGGGGTGGCCGATGGCGTCGATATGGGCACACAGCGCGTCCATGGTGTTGACCAGATAGCATTCGAACCGGTTCAGCGCCTCTAGCCCCACGGTAACGCCACACTTCGCCGCATGGTCGCCGATGGCGCGTTGCGAACTGATCGACCGGGCGCGTTCTTCGTCCGTTGGCCCTTGCCCCGAGAAATGGCCCAAGGTGCTGTGCAACGGCCCGCTCAGCGTCCGCGCACCCAAGGCCGCAGCACATTCCAGCGTGTTGCGCATGTGGGCCACGCCTGCCGCCCGCGCCGCCGCATCGCCGATCAGGTTCATCGCCGGGTCACCCATTGCAGACACGGCGGTCCGCTGCAGGCCAATATCATCCAACAGCGCGCCCATGCGTTTGTAATGCTCTGGCGCGCCCTCGAATATCGGGATTTCCACGCCGTCAAAGCCGGTTGCTTTGATGTCGCGCAACAGCGCCTCGTGATCCTTGGTCACATGTGTGGTCCAAAGAAACATGCACATTCCGATTCTCATCGGCCGCCCTCCTTACAGCGAAAGCCGGGTCCAGGCGGCGTTATTCTGGGACGATTCGACACAGGCCGCGACGAAGGCCACGCCTTCAACGCCATCAGCAATCGTCGGGTAAATCGCCGCAGGGTCCGGCTTGCCTGTGCGGGCTGACCGGATGGCGCGGGCGGCCTCGGCGTAGATATTGGCAAAACCTTCCAGATAGCCTTCGGGGTGGCCGGGCGGGATGCGCGACATCCGGGCCGCAGCAGCGCCTGCGCCCGCACCGCCCCGGGTGATGCGCTGGCGCGGTTGGCCAAAGGGGGTGAACCACAGGTAATTCGGATCTTCCTGCGCCCATTCAAGCCCGCCCTTGGTGCCGTAAACCCGCAAAACCAGACCGTTCTCATGGCCGGGTGCGACCTGACTGGCCCAGAGCATCCCGCGCGCGCCACCGTTGAAACGCAGCATCACATGGGCGTTGTCATCGACCCGCCGCCCCGGCACAAAAGATTGCAGATCGGCGGCAAGCGTATCCACCGTCAGGCCCGTGACAAAGCGCGCCAGATTGAACGCATGGGTGCCAATATCGCCCGTGGCCCCACCTGCCCCGGTCTTGGCCGGATCGGTGCGCCAAGCAGCCTGCTTTTGCCCAGTTTCCTCAACCGCTTCGGTCAGCCAATCCTGCGCATATTCCGCCTGCACCAGCCGTAAGTCGCCCAACAACCCCTCAGCCACCATCTGCCGCGCTTGGCGCACCATCGGATAGCCGGTGTAGTTATGGGTCAGGATGAACAACCGACCCGAGGCTTTGGCAATCCCGGCCAGCTTTTTCGCATCGGCAAGGGTCGAGGTCAGCGGTTTGTCGCAAATCACATGGATACCCGCGTTCAAGAACGCTTCGGCCACCGGAAAATGCATGTGGTTGGGGGTGACGATGGCCACCGCCTCTACTCCATCAGCGCGCGCGGCCTCAACCTTTGCCATCTCGGCAAAACTGGCATAGCTGCGCTCGGGGTCCAGCCCCAGATCGGCAGCCGAAGCCGCAGCCCGGATCGGATCGGCGCTTAACGCCCCCGCAACCAAGGTGAATTCGCCGTCCAGCCGCGCGGCAATGCGGTGAACGCCGCCGATAAACGCCCCCTGCCCGCCGCCAACCATGCCATAGCGGATCGGGCCTTGCGCCAGATCACTCGTCCCGGTGATTGCCATTCTAGATCCCCATCATCCGTTTCAGCAGCGCCTTATCCGTGCCGCCGCCAGCGAAATCATCAAACGCCCGCTCGGTCACCCGAATGATGTGATTGTTGATGAATGGCGCGCCCTCAGCCGCCCCATCCTCGGGGTGCTTCAGACAGCATTCCCACTCCATCACCGCCCAACGGTCATAGTTATATTGCGCCAGCTTTGAGAAAATTCCCATGAAATCAACCTGACCGTCGCCAAGGCTGCGGAACCGCCCGGCCCGGTTCATCCACGGCTGATAGCCGGAATAAACCCCCTGCCGCCCGGTCGGGTTGAACTCTGCATCCTTCACATGAAAGGCTGAAATCCGCTCGTGATAGATGTCGATGAAGGCCAGATAATCCAACTGCTGCAACAGGAAATGGGAGGGGTCATAGTTGATGGTGCAACGGGGATGGCCGCCCACAGCCTCCAGAAACATCTCGAATGTGGTGCCATCGAACACGTCTTCGCCGGGGTGAATTTCATAGCCAAGATCAACGCCCGCCTCGTCATAGGCGTTCAGGATCGGGGTCCAGCGGCGACCCAATTCCTCAAACGCCGTCTCGATCAGACCCTGCGGGCGCTGCGGCCACGGGTATAGATAGGGAAAGGCCAAAGAGCCGGTAAAGGACACAGAGGCCTTCAGCCCCAGATTCCCCGACGCCTTGGCCGCCCACAGCATCTGCTGCACCGCCCATTCCTGCCGCGCCTTGGGGTTGCCATGCACCTTTGCCGGGGCAAAGCCGTCGAACTGGGCATCATAGGCCGGGTTCACCGCCACCAATTGGCCCTGCAAATGGGTCGACAGCTCTGTAATCGCCACGCCCGAATCCGCACAGATCCCTGCCACCTCATCGCAATAGGTTTTCGACGTGGCCGCTTTTTCCAGATCGAACAACCGCCCATCCCATGACGGGATCTGCACCCCGTCAAACCCCAGATCACCCGCCCATTTTGTAATGGCGGGCAGCGAATTGAACGGGGCTTGATCCCCTACGAACTGGGCCAGAAAAATGCCCGAACCTTGCATTGTGGCAGCCATGCTGTCGTCCCCCGTTATGAAAATCTTATCGGCCGCGCTGAACGGCCTCTTTCAAAGGGTAGCAGGTCACAGGAATAGGGCGCACGTCAAGTTGGTAATACCAAATCATTTACCGCTCGGATGGCTTGCCCTACCTAAATCCGCGCAAAAATAGGCGCTTTACGGAATAATCTACCATGTTTACTGCCGTCTTGCGTGGCCGAAGTCTTTGCGCTAACTGTTGATCAAGGCCATCTGGTCGAACCAGATTTACCCATAACATCGACGGCAAAGCCGCGCACAAAACCCTAGGGAGGAAGACGATGCATCTTTCAACGCATAACTGGATGCGGGCCGAGCCGCTTGAGGTCACCCTGCGCCGCATCAAGAAATACGGCTATGAGTCGATCGAGATTTCGGGCGAGCCGGATCAATATCCGGTCAAGGAAACCCGCGCCGCATTGAAAGAACACGGAATTCGTTGCTGGGGCGCTGTGACCCTGACCCTTGGCGAACGCAATCTGGCCGCCAAAGACGAAGGCCAGCGCGCGCGCTCGGTCGACTATGTGAAATCGGTGCTGACCATGGTGTCAGAGCTGGAAGGCCAGATCATCACGCTGGTCCCCGCCACGGTGGGCAAAGTGGTGCCCGACGGGACCGAGGAAGAAGAATGGAAATGGGTGGTTGATGCCACCAAGGAATGCTTTGCCCATGCGCAAAAGGTGGGCGTGAAGATCGCGATTGAACCCCTGAACCGGTTCGAGACGTATTTCTTCAACCGCGCCGCGCAGGCCTTGGCGCTGGCCGAAGCCGTGCATCCCGATTGCGGTGTCTGCCTTGATGCCTATCACCTGAACATGGAGGAGGCGAACATCCATGACGCCATCCGTCTGGCGGGCAAAAAGCTGTTTGATTTCCACGTCGCCGACAACAACCGCTTTGCCGCGGGCCTTGGCCATCTGGAATGGCCCAAGATCATCGCGACCTTGCGCGAAGTGGGCTATGACGGTGCGCTGACCAATGAATTCGTGGCCCCTGTGGACCGCACGCCCGCCGCGATCTACCCCGATATGGTAGAGCGCAACCCGGTCGACATCTCACCCGAGCAGTTGAAGTTCATTCAGGACCACGGGTCTTCTTTGCTGACCGAGAAGTTCTATGACGCCCAGATGCGCATCACCGCCGAAACCCTGCTGCCCCTTATCAAGTAAGCCCCCGGCCCCGGTTTTGGGACCGGATCTTGGCAGGAGAAAACCATGCATATCAAATCCGTTCAGGCGTGGTGGGTCTCGATTCCAATCGAGACCGCCCGTCAACACCGCAGCGATTTCGGCACCCTGACGACGTTTGACGCCGCAATCCTGCGGATTGAGACGGATGACGGGCTGGTCGGCTGGGGCGAAGGCAAGAATGCCGCCGGATCAGCGGGCACCTATGCGGCGCTGGTCCATATGCTGAACCATGAGGTGGCGCCACTTCTGATCGGGCGACACGCGGGCGACATCACCGCAATCTGGGAGATGCTCTATAACGGCGTGCGCGCCGGGGCGGCGTCTGCGCGGGGCCACGCCTTGCCTGGTCTGGCACGGCGGGGGCTTACGGTGGCGGCGATTTCCGCCGTCGATATCGCGCTGTGGGATATCTTGGGCAAGCATCTGGGCCAACCGGTCTGGCAATTGCTGGGCGGGCGCAAGGCGGATCGTTTGCCCGCCTATGCCTCTGGCGGTTGGGCGGATGCAGCTGGCATTGGCGCCCAATTGCAAAGCTATATCGACCTTGGCGGGTTCAAGGCGGTCAAGATGCGGGTGGGGTCGATGGACCCGTCTGTGCATGCCTCGGCCACGCGGGTGCGGGCGGCGCGGGCGGCCCTTGGGCCAGAGGTGGAAATCATGGTTGACGCCCACGGCACCTATACCGTGGCCGAAGCCAAACGCTTTGCCCATATGACAGCCGATTGCGATCTGGCATGGTTCGAAGAGCCGGTCATCGGCGATGACAAGCCCGGCATGGCCGAAGTGCGCGCGGCCTCAACCGTGCCCATCGCGGCGGGTGAGTCCGAAGCCACCCGCTTTGCCTTTCGTGACCTCGCCATGCTGCGCGCGGCTGACATTTTCCAACCCGACCCGGCGTTCTGCGGCGGCATCACGGAAACCATGCGCATCGCCGCCCTCGCCTCGGCGTTCAATCTGCGCTTTGCGCCGCATCTTTGGGCCGGCGCGCCGTGCTTCTTTGCTGGCCTGCATTGCTGCGCCGCCTCTCCGGCCAGCTTCACCATCGAATATTCCTGCGGCGCCAATCCGATGATCCACGATCTGATTCAGGCGCCAATCGCCGCAGCCGATGGGATGATCGCCATTCCGGATGGACCGGGGCTGGGTTTTGACATACGTGAAGACGTTATTGCGGCCCATGTAAGGACGAGTTGAGCGGATGTCGGAAAAGAACCTGCTGCCCCAGCTTGCGGCATATCTTTATTCCTTCTCGAACACCGAGAACGGGCGCACCCCGTCCGAACGCGAATTGGCTGAGCATTTTGAGGTCAGCCGCGGCCAGATCCGCGAGACTTTGGCAATTCTGGAAGCTATGCGGATCGTCGAACGCCGCGCCAAATCCGGCATCTTCCTAACCACCCGCACCGCCAGCGTCGAAGCTTTGGCGCTGTTTGCCAAAGCCGGGCTGCCCTTGGATCCGATCCAGATCTATGAGGCGGTAGAGCTGCGCAAGATCCATGAGATCAAGGCGGCAGAGCTGGCCTCGGCTCGCGCTACGGAAGAAAACTACACCCGCCTGCGCGAAATTCTGGCCGCGTCCGAGGCGAAAATCGCCGCAGGCCAAGCCCTGTCCGAAGAAGACCGCGATTTCCATCTGGAGATCGTGCGCGCCACGCAGAACACCGTGTTTTATCGGATATGCTCGGTCTATTACGCGATGGGCGAAAGCCGTCTGCCGATCTATTTCAGCGACCCGGACCGCAACGCGCGGTCGCACGCCGATCACGTCCAGATCTTTGACGCCCTTTTGAAGCGCGACGCCAATCTGGCCCAAGCCTTGATGAGCGCGCATCTGCAAGGCGCGGAAAGCTATTGGAAAGGGCTGATCGACGGCAAGGCTGTCGCGCCATGATCTTTTCCACCCACCCCCTGCATCCGGAGGTCACCGCGCGGCTGCAAGCCGCTGGCGACTACATCGTGGCCAGCGCCCCCACCGCGGCGGCCATCATGGCCGAGGGGATGGGTGCCGAAATCCTGATCGTGCGCGCCAATATCCCGCCCGCCTATTTTGCCGCCCCCCACCTGCGCGCTGCCGTGCGCCATGGCGCGGGGCTGGATATGATCCCGATGGATGCTGCCACCAACGCTGGCGTGCTGGTGGCCAATGTGCCGGGGGTGAATGCCAGCACCGTGGCCGAACATGCGATCTTTGCCGCCATCGCCCTGCGCCGCCAGTTCCGCGCGATGGACGCCGCCTTGCGTGGCCAAGGCTGGGCCGCGGGCCGCGCTTACGGCGAACAGGGCCGCGACTTGGTCGGCGCCACGCTGGGCATCCTCGGTTTTGGCAATATTGGCCGCGCGCTGGCCGGGCTTGCGCAGGCCTTTGGCATGAAGACCATCGCCCACACCCGCCGCTTGGATGATCTGCCTGCCGGGGTCACGGGCGTATCCGCCGATGATCTGGCGCGGCAAGCCGATGTCTTGGTGCTGTGCTGCCCGCTGACCGATCAGACGCGCGGTATCCTGTCCGCCGCCCGCATCGCCAGCCTGCGCCCCGGTGCGGTGGTAATCAACGTCGCACGCGGCCCGGTGATCGACACGGATGCGCTGATTTCCGCGCTGCAAACCGGCCGCATCTCTGCCGCGCTGGATGTGTTTGATGTGCAACCCTTGCCCGCCGACAGCCCGCTTTTCGCGCTGTCGAACGTGCTGCTGACCCCCCATATTGCGGGCACCACCGAAGACTCCATGTGGCGCATGGGCATGGGGGCCGCAGAAGAGACCTTGCGGATTCTGGCCGGTGACCTGCCGCTGAATTTCTGCAACCCAGAGGTCGAAGCCCTCTACCGCAAACGCTTCCCAGCCTAACCACCCAGATTACCCGCCATGCCGCAAACTGCGGCCCGAGGCGGGGTCAAACATCAAAACCTTGCCCGGGTTCCAGCCAAAGCGCACCGCTTCGCCCTTGGCCACCTTCACCGTCACAGGCACCGTTGCGCGCAGTGCTTGGCCCGCACTTTGCAGCGTGACAATCTTTTCAACGCCGTGGTTTTCCACATCCACGACCTGCGCATCCACCTCGGCCCCGGCTTCCACCACCAGATCCTCTGGCCTTATGCCAAAGATCAACGGCCGCTCTGCCGCAGGCCCCTCCAACGCCAGATCAATCCCACCCATCACCGCCCGGCCGTTCTGCGCGGTTCCCGCCAACAGGTTCATCGCGGGCGAGCCTACCGCCCGCGCCACAAAGGTATTGATCGGATTGGTATAAATCTCATGCGGGGTGCCCACCTGCGCCAGAACGCCGTTGTTCAAAACACCGATCCGGTCGCCCATGCTCATCGCTTCAACCTGATCATGGGTGACGAAAAGGAACGTCTCGCCCAAGTTCATCTGCAGGTCTTTCAACTCTGCCCGCAGCGATTCCCGCAGTTTGGCGTCCAGCGCTGATAGCGGCTCATCCATCAAGAACACCTTTGGCGTGCGCACGATGGCGCGGCCAATAGACACGCGCTGCATCTCGCCGCCCGACAGCTTGTCAGTCTTGCGGTCCAGCAAATGCTCGATCCGCAGGGTCTTTGCCACCCGTGCGATGCGCGCGGCAATCTCTTCGGCGCTGGTCTTGCGGATCGGTGATTTCAATGGGAATTCAAGGTTTTGCCGCACCGTATAGCGCGGATAAAGCGAGTATTGCTGCAACACCAGCGCCACATCCCGTTCGGCCGCACCCCAGCGGGTCACATCCTGCCCATCGATCAAAACGCGCCCCTGATCGGGGTTTTCCAAGCCCGCAATCAGCCGCAACGTCGTGGTCTTACCCGCGCCAGTTTCACCCAGCAGAACAAAAAACTGCCCATCGGCAATGTCCAACGACAGGTCTGTCAGCGCCTGAGTCTCGCCAAAAGTCTTCGAGACGCCGGAAAGTTCAATATGTGCCATCAGAGCTTGATCCCGTGTGAAAGGCCGCTTTCGCTGTCGAACAAATGCGCTCGCGCCGGGTCCAGCCTGGCCCAGATCGGGGTGCCGGGTTTGCCCACCAACCCCGCTCGGGTGCGCGCCCGCATCGTCGCGCCGCCAATGTGGAAATCAACAATGTCATGCGAGCCCAAAGGCTCCACAAGATGCGCCTTGGCCGCCACCGCGCCCGGCTCTGCTTGCAACGACAGCGCAATCGCCTCTGGTCGGATGCCTAAGGTCAGTGGCTTGGATGCCTTGGCCTGCATCTGGCCCAGCAAAGCGCTTGGCACGGCAAAGCCCTCGGCCGCACCCGCCACGGTCAGCACCGCCCCCGCACCAGCCTCTGACAGCGCCACATCGGCGACGTTCATCACCGGGCTGCCGACAAACTGCGCCACGAACAGGTTGACCGGATTGGCATACACCTCTTCCGGGGTGCCGACCTGTTGCAACACGCCTGCGTGCATCACCACGATCCGGTCGGCCAGCGCCATCGCCTCAATCTGGTCATGCGTCACATAGATCGTGGTCGAGCCCTGCTGCACATGCAGCCGCTTCAATTCCACCCGCATCTCCTCGCGCAGTTTGGCGTCTAGGCTGCCGATCGGCTCATCCATCAGCATGGCCTTGGGGTTGCGCACCAGTGCCCGCCCGATGGCCACCCGCTGCAAATCACCGCCCGACAGGGCCGAGGGGCGGCGGTTCAGCAGCGAGCCTATCTGCAACACATCGGCCACCCGGCGCACGGTTCTATCAACCTCGGCCTTGGGCGTGCGAACCGCGCGCAGGGGAAAGGCCATGTTTTCATACACCGTCAGATGCGGATAAAGCGCGAAATTCTGGAACACGAACGCCACATCCCGCGCCTCTGGCCGGGTCATGTGAACCGGCTTGCCACCGATCAAAATCTCGCCCGAGTCTATCGTTTCCAGCCCCGCAATGGCGCGCAGGGTGGTGGTCTTGCCGCAGCCCGATTGGCCCAGAAACACCACGAATTCGGTATCCTCAACCGTCAGGTTCACGTCATTGATAACGTGGAAATCCCCGAAATGCTTGTTGATGCCACGCAATTCGATCTGGGTCATTTGCCACCCTTTGGCGCCGGGATCTTGGTGGTGATCATGAAAGAAATCAGCCCGACAATCGTGATCGTCATGCCGTAGCGGTGCAAAGGCTCAAACCACGGCTGGCACAGGGCGATGATGCCAAAGATCATCACCGTCTGCGCGAGCGGTATCAGCCAGCGTTGGTTCAGGCTGCGAAAGCTCATTTCCTGATCGCTCCAAAGCTCATGCCGCGCAGAAGGTGGTTGCGCAGAAGGAAAGTGAAGATGGCAACGGGCAGAAGGAACAGGAAGGTGCCTGATGCGATGACCGTCCAATCCGGCAGGCCCGACCCGACCTGAGACGGGATGAACGGCGGCGCTGTCTGCGCCTTACGGTTGGTCATGATCAACGCAAAGGCGTATTCGTTCCACGCGGTGATAAAGCAAAACACGGCGGTGGCGGCGATGCCGGTCGCGGCCTCAGGCAGCACAATCTTGAAGAACGCTTGCATCCGGGTGTAGCCATCGACCAGTGCTGCATCTTCGTATTCCTTTGGAATCTCGTCGATAAATCCCTTCATCAACCAGACCGAGAACGACAGGTTGAACGCGGTATAAAGGATGATCAGCCCCAGATGGCTGTCGTTCAACCCCACCACGCGGTACATCAGGAACATTGGAATGGCGACGACGACAGGTGGCAGCATCCGGGTGGACAGGATGAAGAACAGCCAGTCATCCTCGCCCTTCACCTTGAACCGCGAAAACCCGTAAGCCGTGATCGTGCCCATCGAAACCGCCAGCACGGTTGAGGTAATCGCTACGATCAATGAATTCAGGAAGCGTGACGGATAGCCCGAAACCTGCACCTCTCCCTTGCCCGATCGCACGACCTTTTCGCCGCCGTCGAACACCATCTGCTCCCACCACGGCGCGGCATCGTAAACCTCCTGAGTGGGTTGCTCGCGCAGCTGACTGCGCTTGGTGAACAGCTTTACAAAGGGGCTGATCTCGGGCTCAAAGAACACGGTTGGCGGCACGGTGGTCGCCAGATTGCGCGGCTTGAAAGCGGTGGCGGTGATCCAGAAAATCGGCGCCAGCATCAACAACAGCATCGCCAACACAACTACAATCGACAGGCGATGGCGGATCACTTCGCCAGTGGTGCGAACAGCAGCCATCCTAGCGTTCCTTCACTTTGTTCAGGTATTTGATGTAGATATTGGTGATCGCCAGAACCATGATCAGCACGATATAGGCCAAGGCACAGCTCATCCCCGTCTGCCATTCCTGAAACGCCATCTTGTAAAGCCGGATCGAGATCACCTCGGTCGTGGGCTGGCTGGCAAGGATATAGGCCAGGTCAAAGGTCTTGAACGCCTCCATCGTGCGAAAGATGATGGCGATCATCAGGATGGGGGCAACCAAGGGCAGGGTGATGCGGAAAAACGTATAAAGGCCTGAGGCGCGGTCAATCGCCGCCGCCTCATAAAGATGCTTTGGCACGGCCGACAATCCGGCCAGTGACAGCAGCATCACAAAAGGCGACCACATCCAGATATCGGCCAGCGCAATAGCATAAAGGGCGATGTCGGGGTCCGCCAGCCATTCGAACGTGCCAAGGCCAAAGGCATAGTTGATGATACCGAAATTCGGATCATACAGTAGCTTCCAGAACAGCCCCACCACCGCCATCGACAGCATCATCGGCAGCATCAGCAGCGTGGTCAGCAGCCCCTTGAAGGGAATTTCACGGTTGAGCAGCATCGCCAGACCAAAGCCGACAATCACCTGACCGGTGACCGAAATGATCACATATTTCGCGGTAATGGTGAAGTTTTTCCAGATGAACGGGTCGGCCAGCAGGGTGCGGTAATTGTCCAGACCCACGAAATTTGCCGGCTCATTCGTCGAAGCGCGGAAATCGGTAAAGCTGTAGCCCAGCGAGTAGAGCAGCGGGAAGATGTTGAAAACGATCAGGAAAATGATTGTCGGAATGATGAAAAGGTTGCGGATCGCAAGGTCGCTAAGGCCGCGGGCGCGCGGTGCTGCGCCAGTCGCGGGGGCCTGTGCCAGCGTTTGGGTTGCCACATCGGCCTCCGGTGTCAAAGGGGGTCAGGGTGGAGAGGGGCGCCGCCCCTCTCCACGTTCAGTCAAGGGTCAACTACTGACCACGCCCATACTTTGCAAAGGTCGCCTTCCAGTCAGCGGCCAGCGCATCCAGCACTTCTTTTGAGGTGCCTTCACCGCCCACGATATGCGGGTAAAGGCGGTTGTTCATCTGGCCCAACAGCTCTGCAAACTCGGGCACCGCCCAAAAGTCTTTGACCTTGAACATGGTCTGATAGAACGCCTCATTGTAAGGCGTCGCATTGCGGAACTCTTCGGACTCGAGCACCGCAGCCGAAGCGGTATAGCCACCCAGTTCGGCCCAACGCTTTTGCGTCTCATCCTTGATGAACCATTGCAGGAACTTCATCGCCTCTTCCTGATTTTCGCTATAGGACACGATCGAAATGCCCTGCCCGCCCAGTGCCGCGAACTGATCGCCGCCCGGACCTGCCGGGTTGGCAAAGAAGCCGGTGTTGGCGGCGTGCGGGTTGGTGGATTCGTTCAGAAGTGCCGGGAAAAACGCAAAGTAGTTCATCGACATGGCCGCAAGGCCCTCGGTGATAGCCTGATTGTTTTCCACAAAGAAGGTCTTGGACCAGCCGGGCGGGGTAAAGCCATACAGCTCTCGGTAAGCATCCAGCGCCGCAATCGCCTTGTCGCTGTTGATGAAGCCGTCAACCTGATAGGTCACCGGATCTCCCAGTTCGCCGCCAAAGGAGAACAGCGCGTTCTCAAAGCCCATCGCCATCGCGTCATAGGAATTGTCGGTGTAGATCGCGATGCCGTAGCGGCCCTCATCCGGGCGGTGGAAGAACTCGGCAATATCGCGCAGCTGCTTCCAATCGGCAGGTGGCGCAAGGTCGTAGCCATACTTGGCCTTGAACGCCTCCATCTCCGCCGGATCTTCGAACCAGTCCTTGCGATACGACCAGCCCACCGCGTCACCCTCGGCCGGAATGGCCCAGTATTTGCCGGAATTGCCGGGGTATTCGGCGTAATATTTGACTGTGGCCGGGGCCATAATCTCGCCCACCTTGTTCTCGTTGAAGAACTCGGTCAGGTCGACGTAATGGCCACCTTCGGATGCAGCACCCAGCCATTGGCTGTCACCCACGATCAAGTCATAGGCCGAGCCTTTGGCGTTGAATTCGGTAAAGGCTTTGGTCTGGAAATCTGCCCAAGGCGTGGTTTCCACGGTCACGACAACCCCGGTTTCCGCCTCATACTCATTCACCAGCTCTTGCAGATAGTTCGCCGGATCCCACTCCGCCCAGAAAATCGTCAGTTCCTGAGCAAAGGCAGTTGAGGCCGTGAACGACAGTCCGATACCGGCGAAAACACCGGCGATTTTACCGCGCATAATTGATCCTCCCATGGATGCACATCGTTATGGGGCCATGCCAGCCTCTTCGGGCTGCTTTGGTCAGGCACTCCCAACTGGTATTACCAAATACGAAAGCCCGTCAAGGCCATTGTTTCGCGATGGCTGAGGTCGGAGGCCCAGCGAAACTCCGCAAGATGCGCCAATTTTCCCATTAATTTGCCAGTAGTGGCACTGAAATCGCTATTATTCGGCAAAGAAGGCGCGATTCCCACGTCAACTCAGGTTGCGAAACTGGTCGAACCAGATAGGGTGGGAAAATTAGGCACTCGGTGCGATCTCCCCCGAGTGCCCGCACGAAGGACTCCGTGATGACCCGCGTCTATGCCGTTGGCACCGCTGATACCAAAGCCGAAGAGCTGGCCTTTGTGGCCGCCCTGTTGCGGGCCCGGTTGGGCGATGTCTGCACGGTAGATCTGGGCATCCGCGCGCCACAGATGACCTGTGATATCGGCAACGATCAGGTTGCCGGGCATCACCCCGACTGTGCTGCGGCTGTCCTTGGCGGCGATGACAGGGGCCGCGCTGTTGTCGCCATGGGCACAGCCTTTGCCCGCTTTATCGCCACCCGCACCGACATCGCGGGCGTGATAGGCATCGGTGGCGGCGGCGGCACCGCGATGATCTGCGAGGGCCTGCGCGCCCTGCCTTACGGGCTGCCAAAGTTGATGGTCAGCACGATGGCCTCTGGCGATACCGGGCCCTATGTCGGCGTTTCCGACATCATCATGATGCCCGCTGTCACCGATGTGGCCGGGCTGAACAGCCTCAGCCGGGTGATCCTGTCCAACGCTGCCGAAGCCATTGCTGGCATGGCGGCCCACCCTGCCACACGCACCGCAGGCAAACCCGCCATTGGCCTGACCATGTTCGGCGTCACCACCCCTTGCCTGACAGCCATCACCGCAGCCCTGCGCGCCAGCCATGACTGCATGGTCTTTCACGCCACCGGCACCGGTGGCCGCACGATGGAGAAACTGGCTGATTCCGGTCTGCTCACCGGCTTCATCGACATCACCACGACCGAAGTGGCCGATCACCTCTGCGGCGGCACCCTGCCCTGCACCGAAGATCGCTTTGGTGCCGTTGCCCGCACGAAACTGCCTTGGGTCGGCTCCCTCGGCGCGCTGGATATGGTGAATTTTGGCGCGCCCGACACCGTTCCGGCGCAGCACAGAAACCGACTTTTCTACCACCACAACCCGCAGGTCACCCTGATGCGCACCACGCCCGCAGAAAACACCCGGATCGGCCAATGGATAGCCCAGCGCCTGAACCTGTGCGATGGCCCCGTCCACCTGCTGATCCCCGAAGGCGGAGTCTCAGCCCTTGATATCCCCGGCGGCCCCTTCCACGACCCCGCCGCCAATACCGCGCTTTTCGACGCCATCGACTCTACCCTGCATCGAACCGAAAACCGCCGTCTGACCCGCTTGCTGCATAACATCAACGACCCAGGCTTTGCCGCCGCCGCCGTCGCCACCTACCAATCCCTGATCTGAGGACTCCCATGCCCGCCATCCCCCGCGCCACCATCCTGAAACGTCTGCACGGTCTGATTGCCGACGGTCTGCCGATCATCGGTGGGGGTGCTGGCACGGGCCTGTCGGCCAAATCCGAAGAGGCGGGCGGGATTGATCTGATCATCATCTACAATTCCGGCCGCTACCGCATGGCCGGGCGCGGTTCCGCCTCGGGCCTTTTGGCCTATGGCAATGCCAATGAGATCGTCCGCGAAATGGCGGTTGAGGTTTTGCCCGTGGTCAAAAGCACCCCCGTTCTGGCAGGTGTCAACGGCACTGACCCCTTCATCTTGATGGAGCCTTTCCTGCGCGAATTGAAATCCATGGGCTTTTCCGGCGTGCAGAATTTCCCCACCATCGGCCTGTTTGACGGCGCGATGCGGCAAAGCTTTGAAGAAACCGGCATGGGATACGGGCTGGAGGTTGACATGATCGCCGCCGCCCACGCGCTGGATCTGCTGACCACGCCCTATGTCTTTACCCCAGATGAGGCCACCGCGATGACCCGCGCCGGGGCCGATATCATCGTGGCGCATATGGGGGTGACCACCGGCGGGGCCATCGGTGCAACATCCGCCAAAACGCTGGATGATTGCGTGAAGGAAATCGATGCCATCGCCGCCGCCGCCCGTGCGGTGCGCCCCGATGTGATCGTGCTGTGCCACGGCGGGCCGATCGCGATGCCCGAAGATGCCCGCCATATTCTGGAACGCGCCGCCACCTGCCACGGCTTTTACGGCGCCTCCAGCATGGAACGGTTGCCAGTTGAAACCGCCATCGCCGCCCAGACCCGTGCCTTCAAATCATTGCCCATCCGCAAAGGTTAGACCATGACCCAATCCCCCTATTTCATCCGCCCTGAACAGGTCTCTGCTTTCGGTTTTGATTGGGGCCAACTGGCCTTGACCGTCGGGCCAGAGGTCAACGGCGCAAAAGCCTTCTCGGGCGGCATCGTCACCGTCGCCCCCGGCGGTGGCCACAGCCGCCACAACCACCCCGGTGCGGAGGAGATTATCTTGGTGATGGCGGGCAATGGCACCCAGATGGTCGAAGATGACAACGGCACGCCGGTTGAACAACAGGTCGGCCCCGGCTGCACCATCTATGTGCCAGACAGCCGCTATCACTCCACCCTGAACACCGGCACCGAAACCATGACCCTTTTCGTGGTCTACTCCCCCGCTGGCCCCGAACTGGGTCTGCGCGATCTGCCAGATTTCCGGCTGTTGCCGCCCATGGGCCAGGCCCTATAGCCCGCCCCGGTTCCAGCCGCGTGCGGTCTGGCCATACATCTCATAGCCGGTGGCGGTTACCGCCAGTGTGTCCTCCAGTTTGATATACCCGCGCGTCGGGTGCATCATCGTGGTCTCAACAGAGATCACCATGCCTTCTTCCAGCGGTCTTGTGGCATCGACGCCCTCATAAGCCACCGGATGATTGGTCATCAAAAACGGCACCTCATGGCTGATCAACCCCATGCCATGGGCAAAGAAATCGGTGTAGCCAGCGACCGGGCTGGCATGCAGAACCGCCTCAGCCTGCTCGATCATCTGCCCTCCCGACAGACCGGGGCGCACATGGGCAAAGGCCGCTTGCTGCACCGATTCCACCTCGGCCAGCAGATCCACGAGTTCCGAGTCCGGTTCGCCCAGCACACCCATCCGGCACAGATCCCCGATATAGCCGTGAAAATTGCCGCCTGAATCAATCGACAGCACCTCTCCCCTTTGCCAAACCTGATCCGAAGACGCCCGGTTATGGCTGGCCCCCAGCGTCAGCAGGCAATAGTCGAAATGCAGCCCCCGGCTGGTTTCCTGCCGCCGCAACTCCTCGATGATGCGCGCCTTGCTCCAACCCTCCTGCGCCGCCCCAATCGTCGCCAGCATGGACTGAGTGATCAACTCCGACGCCTGTCGCAGCAACGCCAACTCACCCGGCGTCTTGATCGCCCGCATCTCCTCCAGCATCCCGGTGGCATCCACCAGCGTAGGACAAGCCGCCGCCAAAACCTGATAGGCATCCGAGGGCAAAAACGCAGGCTCAATCCCCACCCGCAAGCCATTCGCGCCAATCCGCGCCAGATGCTCCACCGCCATCATGGCCGCATCCACAGAGCCCCAAGAGGCGGGCATCACCGTCGGCGTCCAGAAGGGATGGTTGGCATGCTCCCCCCCCTCCATCTTGTTGCCGATGTAAGCCGCTTGATCCGCCTGCCCACGCCGATAGATCACCACCGGCAAATACCGGCTGTGGCCAATCGCATCCATCGCGGCAAAGAAAATGAACCGATACCCGCCCAGCAGATACTGCACATTGTGCTTTGATGTGACGACCAGCACATCCAGCCCCGCCGCCTCCATCAACCGATCAATCCGCGCCAGATCGGGCGGGATCAAACCTTGCGGGCCATCTGGTCGGACAAGATGGGCGGGCTTTTTGGACATATGAGCAGACCTTACGCATTTTATGAGTGCTTTTATCAAACATGAACTGCGGGCAAAGGTAAATTGGTATTACCAGAGCACCCCACCCCAAAGCTATTGAAACAAACCCACCACCATTTCCGCCCAAATATGACAGCTCTGAAACATTCCCCACCCCAGCGACACGTCCGCGTGAAACCCCTGTCGCAAACATTGCCAGACCCACCATCGGGGCGCATCTCATATCCACAACCAACCGAAAGGCCTGATCATGGCACAACTTCGCAAGATCCTACTGGTAGACGACGACGATGACCTGCGGGAGGCTTTGTCCGAGCAACTGGTGATGACCGAAGACTTTGACGTGTTTGAGGCCAGCACAGGCGCCAAAGGCATGGAAAAAGCCAAGGCCGCGCTTTACGATCTGGTCATCCTTGACGTCGGCCTGCCTGACACCGATGGCCGCGAGCTGTGCCGCCGCATGCGCAAACAGGGCGTCAAATGCCCGATCCTGATGCTGACCGGCCATGACACCGATGCCGACACCATCCTTGGCCTTGATGCTGGCGCGAATGACTACATCACCAAACCATTCAAATTCCCGGTCCTTCTGGCCCGCATCCGCTCGCAATTGCGGACGCATGAGCAGTCAGAAGATGCGATTTTCCAACTTGGCCCTTACACCTTCAAACCCGCCCAAAAGATGCTGGTGGATGAGAAGGACAAGAAGGTCCGCCTGACGGAAAAGGAAACCAATATCCTGAAATTCCTGTACCGCGCGCAATCCAGCGTCGTCGCCCGCGATGTGCTGCTGCATGAGGTTTGGGGTTATAACGCCGGGGTCACCACCCACACGTTGGAAACCCACATCTACCGCCTGCGCCAGAAGATTGAGCCCGATCCCTCGAACGCCCGCCTGCTGGTGACAGAAAATGGCGGCTATCGGTTGGTGGCCTGACGCCCCACCCCTGACCGTCTTCGGTCGCATTGTTGACGGATTCAGAGGTTATTAATCATTCTCAGGAATACTGATCAGACCAAGACATCTTCTTCGTTCCCCTTGCCGTGTCGGGGTTATGACACGGCACCTCCCTGTTGGACTGGCCGGGCCTCGTGCCCGGCCTTTTTTTATCGGATTGGCACCCGCAGCGCGACATAGGTGATCATCGCAAACCCGCCCACCACGCACAGCGCATAGGGCAAGAGCAGCGCATCGACGCGGCCCAAGGGGCCCATCGCCACCGCAACAATGGCGCCACCCGCCAGCGCACCGAAGGCTGAGGGGCCGTTGCCAAAGAACCGATAGGCCGCATTCACCCGGCCCAGTAGCGGTGGTGGAATGTGGCGCTGGCGATAGCTGACCGAGGTGAGGTTCCACAGCATGTTGGTAAACGCCTCCAGCACCAGCGCCAACGCCACGACCCAGACCGGTGGCGCGAGTGCCAGAACGCCGCAGGTGACGGTGAACCCCGCCATCCCGACCAAAAGCCCCGCCTTCGGCCCGATCCGCCGTAACAGTCGCGGCCCGATCAGACTGCCCGCCAGCCCGCCCGCCGCCGCAGCCGACAAGAGCAGGCCATAGCCCGCGGCTGTCAGCCCCAGCACATCCTGCGCATAGAGAACCAGAAGCGCGAAATAGATGGCACCCAGAAAATTGAACATCCCCAACGCCATGGCCATCGGCCGCAACACCGGATGCGCCCAGAGAAATCCCAACCCCTCTTTCATCGCCGGACCGGTCCGCATTGGCACCCCCATCGCCACCCGGCGCGGCAGCGCCATCGCGGCTGTCAGCGCCACCGCCCCCGCCAGCATCGCCGCGTTCAGCCCGAAGGGCAGCGCCACCGCCACCCCGATCAAGAGGCCAGCCAGAGGCGGCCCGACAAACTGCCCCGCCACCTGCTCGGTTGACCATAAAAGACCGTTCGCCTCTTCCAGATCATCCGGCCCCACAACGCGCGGCAACAGAGTCTGCGCGGTGTTGTCGCGCAAAACCTCGGCACTTCCCAACGCAAATGTCAGCGCCGCCAGCGCCAGAACCGCCCCGGTGCCCGGTGTGGCCAGCATGGCCAGTGCGGCAGCCGCCAACATCAGGCCCGCGCGCAGGGTATCGCAGGCCAGAAGGGTGCGGCGATGATCCAGTCGATCGGTTAGAACCCCCATCGGCAGCGCCAGCACGACCCACGGCAACTGCCGCGCCATCGCCACCATGCCAATCAGCAACGGATCGCGCGTCAGCAGCGTCGCCAGCCAAGGCAGCGCCACCATCATCACCCCGTCACCCAGATTTGTGGCTGAACTGCCCGCGAACAGCAGACGGAAATTTCGGTTTGAAAACAGGCTGCGGGCGCTCATGGCGGCACGATGCTGGGCGCGCCCTGCCGGGTGAAGCGGCATCCACGCGCTAGGCGTTGCCGCCTTTGCGCTGACCAATCGCCTTCAGCAAAATGGCCGTCACGACGATCACAATCAAAATCACCGAAATTGCCGCAATCGCCGGATCAATATTGTCGCGCAGGCCCATCCACATCAACCGTGGCAGCGTGACCGCATCGACCGAGGTGATGAACAACGTCACCCCAATTTCCTCCCATGACAGCACAAAGGTCAGCAGCAGCGCTGACAGCACCCCAAAGCGGATATTCGGCAAGATAATATGGCGTATGCGCTGCATCAGCCCCGCCCCCATGCCCCGCGCCGCCAGATCAATCCGCCGGTCCACCTGCGCCAAGGCCACGGTGATCAGCACCACCGCATAGGGCGCAATCATCACCGAATGGGCCAAGGCCACCCCGGCCCAAGTGTCAAAGGCGACAAAGCTGTTGTATTGGCTAAGCGTGATCAAAAAGAAATACAGCGTCAGCGCCGAAACCACAGGCGGCGCCACCATCGGCAGCAGCGCAATCCCCATCAATAGCCCGGTATAGCGCGGCCGCGCGATCCAGATTCCCAGACTGAACAGCAGGGCCAGCGTGGTGGCAAAAACCGAACTCAGCACCCCGATCAGGATCGACAGCCCCAGACCTTTGGCCCATGCCGGATTTTCCAGCAACGCCCGGTAATGGCGCAAAGACCACTCGCCCTCGGGCAAAGACAAAAAGCGTTTTGGCGTGAACGAGACCGGAATAACTGCGATCAATGGCATCAGCAGGAACACGGCGATGATCGCCGCGATGCAGACCGCAAGGCGTCCGGGGCGGGTCATCATTTCGGCCCCGACGGGCGGGCTTGCCGCATCAACAGTGCCAACAGGCCGCCCACAAACACCATCATCACCACGCTGATGGCAGCACCCAAGCCCCAGTTCGGGCTTTGGAAAATCCGCAGATAAATCAGCTCTGCCGCCATCACGATCCGCCCGCCACCCAGGATGGCCGGGGTCACAAAGAAGCCCAGCGCAAAGACAAAGACCACCAGCCCCGCCCCGATAATCCCCGATGCCGTCATTGGCACAAAGACCTGAAAGAACGTGCGCGTTCGGCTGGCGCCCATGCCCCGCGCGGCCAGCAAAACCCGCTCATCCACCGTGCGCATGGCCGAAGCTAGCGGGAAGGCCGCAAAGGGAATCAGGAAATGCGCCATCCCCACGATCACGCCAAACTCGTTGCGCACCATCATCAACGGCTCTGACAAAATGCCCACCGCCTGCATCCATGTGTTCAAGATCCCCTTGGTCGACAGCAACGCCAGCCAGCCAAACGCCCGCGTCAGAACCGAGATCCAGAACGGGATCAGAATGCACAACTCAATCGCCAACCGCTGCGCCGGGGTGCCGCGCACCCAGATCAGCGTCACCATATAAGCCGCCGCCACCGACAGCACCGTCACCACCAGACAAATCCGCAAAGTCCGCAGGAACACCGACAGCACCAAAGGATCGGTCAGCGCCGTTTCATACTGCCCCAACCCCGGCTCTGGCAGGGTCACGCTCCACTGCATGATGCCAAGGAATGGCACCAGATAGGCCAGCACCATGAACCCGATCAAAGGCACCAGCAGCAAGGATGATCGTGGAATAGCGCGCATTTCGGCCTTTCAGAAAAACCCGCCCCCCGGCCCGCAGGCCAAGGGGCGGCCCGTCAGTTACGCAGAGATAATCGCAAGATAGGCGTCCAACGCAGGGCCATAATTGGCCTCATACCACTCCATGTTCAGCGGAATCTGCACGGCAAAGTTTGCAGGATCCACCGGGTTGTAACGCGCATCCTCGGGTGGCAGCAAAGCGTCCGTGGCCGGGTTCGCCGGGCCATGCCCGATCAGGTTGAACAGCACCAACTGGCGCTGTGGATCCTGCGCCGAGGCGATGAACTTCATCGCCGCATCACGCCCGCCCGGGTTGCCTTTGATCACCGCCATCGACCCGGGCGCAACCAGTCCTTCGTTCCAGATGAACTTGATGTCGCCGCCCGAATCCTGCTCCAACAGCTTGGCGCGGGTTGACCACACCAAGGCCATCACCGCATCGCCGCTCATCAGCAGGCTCTGGCTTTCCGCGCCACCGCCCCAATAGCCAACGACGTGTTCCTTGAACGCTTCCAGCTTCTTATGGGCGCGCTCCATGTCCAAAGGATACAGATCCGCCGCTGCCACGCCGTCGGCCAGCAACAGCGCCTCCCACATGCCCGAACCCCACTTGTACATGCCTCGCTTGCCCGGGAACTTCTCGACGTCAAAGAAATCAGCCATGCTTGTCGGAGGGTTCTCGCCAAACTTGGTCGCATCATAGGCGATCACTGTGCTGTAGAAATAGCTGGATGCCGCATATTCCCAGCCAAAGCCCTCGCGGGTCTTTGCCTTATCCACCACCGTGTAATCAATCGGCTCCATCATCCCTTTCTTGCCCAAGGTCTGGGCCGAGAAGGGGTCTGCATCCAGAATATCCCAGGTCGGCTTGCCGCTTTCGAACTGCGCCTGAATAGCGCCCTCGCTTGGGCCCGATCCGTCCTGCTTTACCGTGATTCCCGATTCCGCCAGGAACGGCACGCCATAGCCCGTGTCATAAGCGGTGATCGCATCGCCGCCCCAATTCACAAAAACCAATTCGCCAGACTGGGCCAGAACCGGGGTTCCGCGCAGGCCAACGGCGGCCGATCCCATCAGCATCACGGCCAGTTGGGTAAACCGACGACGAGAGATGTCGCCCTTGCGGGCCTTACCGGCCAGAATCTCGATCTGGTCAGTCTCAAAAGGGGTGTTCATGGCAGTCTCCTCTGTTGTTGTTTTTGGTTGTCTTATTTCAGTCAGCGATTTGGGCCGTCACAGGAAAACCCCGCGATCCGACGGCCAATGCACCCAAACGTGCGATCCCGTCGCCAGATCGGGCGGCAGATCCTTGGTCGGCATCACCAGCATCACGGCTACGCCTCTCGGGGTCATCAGCGACAGCCGGGTTTCCGCGCCCAGATAGGTCAGATCCCGCAAATTGGCGCGGATCGCATTGCCACTGCCGGGTTTGGTCATTGACAACGCCATATACTCAGGCCGCAGCGCAAGCGCGGGGCTATGCGCGCCCTGACTGGCCGCGATTTGCAAGGCCTGCCCCTCAAACTGCGCCTGCACCCCGGCGCCCGAAGGCGTCAAATCCGTCAGCGGCAAAATGTTGATATCGCCCAGAAATTCCGCCACAAAGCGGTTCGCAGGGGCCTCATACACCTCTTTCGGCGGGGCCACTTGCTGCAACTGCCCTTGGTTGAAAATCGCCACCCGGCTGGACAGCGCCAAAGCCTCGGACTGGTCATGCGTCACGAACACAAAGGTCGTGCCCAACTCGCGGTGCAACCGGCGCACCTCATCTTGCATCTGCCCACGCAGGTTTTTGTCCAGCGCCGAGAATGGCTCGTCCAACAGCAAGACCGGCGGATCATAGGCCAGCGCCCGGGCCAAGGCCACGCGTTGTTGCTGGCCGCCCGACAGGCCAGCCGGGCGTTTATGCCTATGCCCGCCCAGACCCACCATCTCGACCATCTCATCCACACGCCGCTTGATGTCATTGGCCGACCGGCCCTGCACCTTCAGTGGAAAAGCGATGTTTTGTTCCACCGTCATATGCGGAAACAAGGCATAGCCCTGAAACACCATCCCAAAGGCCCGCGCTTCGGCAGGCAGCCCGGTCATATCCACGCCATCCAGCGTCAAACGGCCCGAAGTCGCCGCTTCAAACCCCGCCATGATCATCAGAAAGGTGGTCTTGCCAGAGCCGGAGGGGCCAAGCAGCGTCAGGAACTCGCCCCGGCCAACCGTCAGGCTTACATCCGTCAGCGCCGCAAAGCTGCCGAAAGTCTTGCCAATTCCCTCGGCACCGATCTCGGCTGCTTTGACCTTGCTCACCCATCACCTCTGCGTTGCCTCAAGACCCTACGGGCCGCTGGACGTATTAGACAAACGATAGTTTTTTTTCACAACGACAAAAAGGATTTTCCGTTGCTTGGCCCCGGCGCATTACGCCTTCAACATTGAAAAGCTCTGCTCGCTCTCAGCCCGCAACCAGTTGCGAAAGGCGACGACAACGGGATTTTCCGCCATCGCCAAAGGAATGGCCATATAATAGGCGCGTGGCGATGGCATAACCTGTTCAAACGGTCGCACCAAGCGCCCGCTTGTCATGGCATCTTCCGACAACACAATATCCCCCATTGCAATGCCCTGCCCGGCCATAGCGGCTGCATAGATCAGATGCATATCCGAAAAAATAACCCCTGTGGCCGCCAAGGCCGGGTCCAGCCCCATTTCGGCAAACCACGCCGCCCAGTCCTTGTGATCGGCCAAATGCAACAATCCCAGCCGCAGCACATCCGCCGGGTCCGGCATCCCGCCCAGCCGGTTCAACGCCGAAGGGCTGCAGACCGGGGTAAAAATAACATCCAGAATGTGCTCAACCTGCATCCCCGGAAAATCGCCGTCGCCAAAGGTAATAAAAAGATCCACATTGGGGTTCTTCACCTCTCCCAACCGGCGTGGCGTGACCAGCGACAAGATCACATCGGGATAGGCCGTGGTAAACCGCGACAGCCGGTTGCACAGCCAGCTGGCGGCAAACCCCGGCGCGGTGCTGACGGTCAGGCTGCCCGCAATCCCGCGCTTGGTGTTGCGCGCGGCCGACCCGGCGATGGCGCGCAGGGCATGGCGAATATCCTCGGCATAGGCGCGGCCTTGCGGCGTCAGTTCGACCCGCGTGCCAATGCGGGTCAGCATCGCAAAATCCAGATCCCGCTCAAGCATCCGCAATTGGTGGCTGATGGCGGAACGGGTCAGGTTCAACTCTTCGGCCGCCTGCCAGACGGTGCCATGTCTGGCAAAGCTTTCCAACGCCCGCAGCGCCTGAGTTGATGGAACCCGCATGATCGCCCCTCTGGTTCGGCAAAGCATAAGGCGGGCAGATTTGGGCCGACAAGCGAAATGGTGAAATATATTTGCAGAGGGTCGCAAAAGGTTTCACTTCCGGGGCAATGTGCCGGGTGTATAGGCTTTGCCAAAAGGATCCTTTCATGACGCTTTCCCCCGCCCAGACCTTCGCCGCCGCCGACATCACCGCCCGCGCGGCTGATCTGTCCGCGTGGACAGCCACCATCTTTGACCACGGCGAGACCGCTTGGCGCGAATATCAATCCGCCGCGTGGTATGTCGCCCGCCTGCGCGCTGAGGGCTTTACGGTTGAAGAAGGCTCTGCCGGAATGCCCACCGCCTTTTGCGCCGATTGGTCAAATGGCGATGGCCCGATCATCGGGCTTTACGCCGAATACGACGCGGTGCCGGGGAATTGTCAGGCGGCATCCACCCAGCGCGAACCGCGCGCCAACCTTGGCTATCAAGCTGGCGGCCATACCGACCCGCATTCCGGCCTTGGCATGGCGGGCCTTGGGGCGCTGCTGGCGATCAAGGCCGCGATGATCCAACACAACATCCCCGGCGGGTTGCGCTTTACCGGTGAGCCTGCCGAAAAAGTCCGCGGCTCAAAACCCATCCACGCCGCCGCAGGCTATTACGACGGGCTCGCCGCGATCCTGTCGTTCCACCCGTTCTACATGCTGCCGATGTGCAATACCGTGCGCTGGGATACCCACTGCGGGGCGGCCTATGCGATGGTCTACCGCTTTATCTGCGACGCCCCCGAAGGCTGGGGCACCCATGACGGCGCGCCGATCCCGCAAAGCCATTCCGCCGTGCGCGCGCCGGGGGCGAATGACGCCTTGATGTTGATGTATCAAACCTCAAAATCCCTGCGCGAATCGATGCTGCCGCATCAAGGTGGCTGGTCAATATCCGAGGCTTTTCTGACCGCAGGCCAGGCCACCGCCGATAACCTGCCCGCCGGTCTGGCCGAAATTCAATACATGATGCGCGTGCCCACCATCGCCATGGCCGATCAGATCACAACTGTGCTGGACCGCAACGCCGCCGCCGCCGCCGCCCTGACTGGCTGCCGGTATGAACGCCACTGGGTCTGCAAATCTCGCCACGGTCTGGCCAACCACGCCATCGCGACCACGGTGTGGGAGGCGATGCAGGCCGTCGGCCCCCCAACATGGGACGACTCCGCAAAAGCCGTCGCCCGCGAAATCCAAACCACCCTCGGCATCGAACCGATGGCCGAACCCTTTATCGACGAACTCTCCCGCCTGATCCCACCAGAGGAAGCCGAAGCGATCCTGCGCCGCGATCTGCCGCCCTCGCAGCTCAACTCCACCTCTGATGACTATACCGACATGACATGGCACGCCCCCACCGCGCGCTTTTACGTCGCCCGCCCAGCGCTGAAAGCCCCCGAAGGCACAGCCTATCCGGCATGGGTGATGAACGCCCTTGGCGGCATCCCCGCCACCATCGACCCGATGGTGCAGACGGCGGCCAAAATCCTCGCCCTGTCGGCCCTGCGCCTGCTGGAAGACGCAGACGCCCGCGACGCCGCGATGGCGGAATTTAAATCCCGCACCGGCGGCGGCATTGGCGGCACCAACTGGGTGGCCCCGCTATGCGACTACCCCGCCCCCATCCATTTCCGCTGGCCTGAATACATCACAACCCCACGCGGCCGCGATTGGTGGATCCCTTCCACCATGCCCGGCGCCTGAAAGGACGCACCATGCAGACCTACCGCCACGGCTCTGAACCCTTTTCCCTGCAACGCCGAAACCCCAAAGGCGGTACCAAACCGCTGGAGGGTTGGGGCTTTCGCAACGAAACCGATCCTCTGACCGACGTGCTGCTGGGAAGCCCCGCGCATCTGCGCCACCTCTCCACCTCATCGCTGTCGCGCAAACACCTGCGCGCAGAGCCGTGCAACGTGCAGGTCGGCCAAGCCCAACACGCTGAACTCGTCTCGGCCTATGAACATTTCGGGGTGAAAGTGCATATGCACACTCCCAGCCCCGAATTGCCAATGCAGGTCTATGCCCGCGACAGCTCGGTGATGACACCCTATGGCGCGGTGATCACGGCGATGGCGAACTGGTGGCGGCGGGGCGAGAATTACGCCGCCATCCGCACCTATGAACAACTGGGCATCCCGATCTATGACATGGTCACCGCTGGCACCTTTGAAGGCGGAGATTTCAACGTGATCGAAGAGGGTTGCGTCCTCATCGGCTGCGGCGGCGCGCGCACCCAGGAAGAGGGCGCCCGCCAAGTCGAAAGCTGGTTCAAGGCCGAAGGCTGGGAAACCCGGCTGGCCTTCATTGACGAATATTATGTGCATATCGACCTGATGGTGGTGCCCATCGCGCCAAAACTGACCGCCGTCTGTCTGGATTGCACAGAGCCGGGAATCGTCGACTGGCTGAAAGCCAAAGGGCATGAGATCATCGACGTGCCGTTCCAAGATACCATGGCCTTGGGCTGCAACTTCATGTCCCTTGGCCGGGATCGCGTCATCGCCCCCACCGTTTCCAAATCTCTGATCGGTCAGCTGCGCGCCCGGGGCTTTGAGGTGGCCGCCATTGATATGTCGGAAATCTCAAAGACCGGCGGCGGCATTCACTGTATGGCCCAAGCCCTGAAACGCGAGGCGGCCTAGCCGTCGATACCGGGGGGCAAGCCCTTTTGTTTCCATTTTGGAAACAACCTCAATCTATGGTTGTGGCGAAAAAGCATGAATTCGATGCATTTGATTTGCGTCAATTCGCAGGGCTTGGATTCCATGGTCTATAGTGCGCACCTCCCTGTTGGACTTCGGCCCGGTCTCTTGTAGCCCGGGCTTATTTTTTGGCCTCGGTTGCGGTGCGCCACAACGCGGCTTAATCTGCACCCCGCGCAGCAGGAGACCGCAATGCCCTTTACCCTTGCCACATGGAACATCAACTCTGTCCGCCTGCGCGAAGGGCTGGTGGCGCGCCTGTTGGCCAACGAGTCCCCCGATGTGCTGTGCTTGCAGGAATGCAAAAGCCCGGTTGAAAAGATCCCGTTGGAGCAGTTTCAAGCCCTTGGCTTCCATCACATCGTGGCGCGCGGCCAAAAGGGATACAACGGCGTGGCGATCCTGTCGAAACTGCCTTTGGAAGATGCCGGATCTGTCGATTTTGCCCAGATGGGCCATGCCCGCCACGTCGCGGCACGCCTGCCCAATGGCGTTGTCATTCACAACTGCTATGTCCCCGCAGGCGGCGACATTCCTGATCGTGCGCAGAATGAGAAATTTGGCCAAAAGCTGGATTTCCTGGCCGATATGCGCGACGCCTTCCGCGCTGATACGCCCACCCGCTCGATCCTCGTGGGCGATCTGAACATCGCCCCGCGCGAAGATGATGTGTGGAGCCATAAGGCCCTGCTAAAGATCGTCAGCCATACCCCGGTTGAGGTAGCGCATCTGGCTGAGACGCAAGAGGCTGGCAAATGGGTCGATGTCACCCGACAGGATATCCCCACCGGCCCGCTTTACAGCTGGTGGAGTTATCGCGCCGCTGATTGGGATACGGCTGACAAAGGCCGCCGTCTGGACCACATCTGGGCCACCGCAGATATCGCCAGCGCCGCCCACGGCAGCCGCATCCTGCGCCCCGTGCGGGGGTGGGAGCAGCCTTCGGACCACGTCCCGGTCTTTGCCAGCTTCGATCTTTAGTTGCCCGCGATCAGGGCGGCCAGCATGGCCTGCGCCTCGGGGCTGTCCCAATGGGCGTCCCCGATCAGGCGGCCCACTTCCTGCCCCTCGGGGTTCAGGATCACGGTGACAGGCAGGCCCGCAATGCCCATCTGCCGCGACAACCCCGCCTTTGGGTCGCGCAGGGTTGTCAGGTTGACAACCCCGGCCTCTGCCCAGAACCGCTCAATCGCTTCGGGTGCATTGCGCCCCGTCGCCACCGGCACCACGGCGATGTCCGGCATCGCGGCTTGCAAACGGTCCAGCGATGGCATCTCGGCCCGGCAGGGCGCGCACCATGTGGCCCAAAAGTTCACCACCACCCATTTACCACGATAATCGGCCAGGCTGGCTTCAGCGTCTTGCATCGTTACAAGCCCCACTTCGGGCACGGGTTGCGGATCACTCATTGTCAGCTTGGCCATATCGCCCGTCAGCGACGCAGTCACATCCGCCGCCGCCGGGTTTGCACCGAGGGCAAGGCCCGTATAAAGAACCGCCAAGAGTTTCCGCACAGTATTCCCTTTCCGAAGGCCAAAGCCATGACCGCACCTGACACATCCAAAGCCGCCAACCAAATGTGGGGCGGGCGTTTCGCCGAAGGGCCGGACGCGATCATGCAGGCGATCAACGCCTCGATCGGGTTCGACAAACGACTTTACGCCCAGGACATTGCCGGGTCGCGCGCCCATGCCGCCATGCTTGGCGCCACGGGCATCTTGCAGTGTAGCGACGCCGAAGCCATCGGGGAAGGCCTGCTCACGGTGTTGTCAGAGATTGAAACGGGCGTGTTCCAGTTCCGGGTCGAGTTGGAGGATATTCACCTTAATATCGAAAGCCGTCTGACCGAGATTATTGGCGAACCGGGCAAGCGGCTGCACACCGGCCGGTCGCGCAATGATCAGGTCGCGGTCGATTTCCGGCTGTGGGTGCGCGGGCAATGCGACGCGGTGGTTGATGCGTTGACGGGCCTGATGCGTGCCTTTGTGGCGCAGGCAGATGCCGGGGCGGATTGGGTGATGCCGGGCTTCACCCATCTGCAAACCGCGCAGCCGGTGACTTGGGGCCATCACATGATGGCCTATGTGGAAATGTTCGCGCGGGACCGCTCGCGCTTTCAGGACGCGCGGGCGCGGATGAACGAATGCCCGCTTGGCGCCGCCGCGCTGGCAGGCACCGGCTTTGCGATTGACCGGCACATGACGGCGCAGGCTTTGGGGTTTGACCGGCCAACGGCGAATTCGCTGGATTCGGTCTCGGACCGGGATTTCGCTTTGGAATTCCTTGCTGCCAGCAGCATCTGCGCCATGCACTTATCGCGCTTTGCCGAAGAATTGGTGATCTGGTCCTCGGCCCAGTTCCGCTTTGTAAAAATGTCAGATCGCTGGACGACAGGCAGCAGCATCATGCCGCAAAAGAAAAACCCCGATGCGGCGGAACTTCTGCGCGCCAAGCTGGGGCGGATTTTGGGGGCCACTGTGGCCTTGTTTACCGTGATGAAGGGGCTGGCGCTGACCTATTCCAAGGACATGCAGGAAGACAAAGAGCAGGTCTTTGATGCGGCAGATTCCCTGATGCTGGGTCTTGCCGCGATGACCGGGATGGTGGCCGACATGACCGCCAACCGCGACGTGCTGAAAACCGCCGCCGCATCCGGCTTTTCCACCGCCACAGATCTGGCCGATTGGCTGGTGCGCGCGCTGAACCTGCCCTTCCGCGAGGCGCATCATGTGACGGGCACCTTGGTTGCCTTGGCTGAAAGCAAGGGCTGCGATCTGCCGGATCTGTCCTTGGCCGAGATGAACGGCGTGCATCCCGGCATCACCGAAGATGTCTTTGCCGTGCTGGGGGTCGAAAACTCGATCCGTTCGCGCGTGTCTTATGGCGGAACCGCGCCCGATCAGGTGCGCGCGCAGGTGGCGCGGTGGCAGGCGGCCTTGGCATAACGCCGCTTGCGGGCCGGGATTGGGCTGGCAAACCACGCGCGGCGGGCGCAACCATTGCGAAACAAAACCGGAGCCGATCATGCGCCTTGCCGCCCTTTTTACCCTTCTGACCCTTGCCGCTTGCGGGGCTGATGGCCCGCCTGTTGCGCCCACATCGGCAGAGCCGGGGCCGGCCATCACTGGCCAGGTCAAGGTTGGCATTTCCGGTTAACCGTGCTGGACGGCTACGGCCAAGGCGCTATCCTTGACGGGCAACCGAAAGGGAGACCGCTATGATCCGCCTGTTATTCTTCGCCCTCGCCCTTTGGGGTGCCATCCATCCGATGTATTGGTTCGTGCGGTACATGCAGGAAACCGGCACCGGATTGGGCGGGATGATTGACGCGTGGTATGTCAACGCCTCGACCACCGGGCTGACATGGGATCTGACGATTGCCGCGGTGGCGCTGACTGTTTGGGTGCTGACAGAGGTGTGGCAAAGCAAGGTCTGGTGGCATCTGGTAGCCATTCCCGCCACCTTCTGCATTGGCGTCAGTTGCGGGTTGCCTTTGTATATCGCGCTGCGGATGCGGGGCTGATTGCGGGGGGCGGTGGCTGTGTTATAGCCCTGCCAAAGCTGGATTGAGGGTGCGATGGACCATTTTCTGTATCAAAGCGGTATTTTGCACGTCGAAGACGTGGCGATCCCCGAGATTGCGGCCGCCGTGGGCACGCCCTTTTATGTCTATTCCACAGCGACCCTGACCCGGCATTACCAACTGTTCACCGAGGCGCTTAGCCCGATGCCGCATCTGGTGTGCTTTGCCATCAAATCGCTGTCCAATGTGGCCGTTCTGAAAACCTTGGGCGATCTGGGTGCGGGGATGGATGTGGTCAGCATCGGGGAATACCTGCGGGCCAAGGCGGCGGGCGTGCCGGGCGATCGGATTGTGTTTTCTGGCGTGGGCAAGACACGGGCCGAAATACGGGCGGCGCTGGAAGGTGGCGTTCGGCAGTTCAATGTGGAATCGGAACCCGAGATGCGGGCGATTTCTGAAATTGCCACCGCGATGGGCACCACTGCCCCCATCGCCATCCGCGTTAACCCCGATGTCGATGCAAAGACCCATGAAAAGATTGCCACTGGCAAGTCTGACAACAAATTCGGCATCCCCATCGCCAAAGCTCGCGCCGCCTATGCCGAGGCGGCAGCCCTGCCCGGGCTTCAGGTCGTGGGCGTGGATGTGCATATCGGCAGCCAACTGACCGATCTGGCGCCGTTTGAGGCGGCATTCATGAAAGTGCGCGAATTGACGCTGCAATTGCGCGCCGATGGCCATCAGATCACCCGGCTGGATCTGGGCGGGGGGTTGGGAATTCCTTACACCCGCTCCAACGATCAGCCGCCCTTGCCCACAGATTACGGCGCGATGATTCAGCGGGTTCTGGGTGATCTGGGGTGCGAGATTGAAATTGAGCCAGGCCGCCTGATTTCCGGCAATGCCGGGATGCTCGTGGCCTCGGTGGTCTGGGTGAAAGAAGGCGAAGGCCGCGATTTTCTGATCTTGGATGCGGCGATGAACGATCTGGTGCGGCCCAGCATGTATGGGGCCTGGCACGATATTGTGCCGGTGGTTGAGGGCGCGCCGGGGGCACCGACCCAACCCTTTGACGTGGTTGGCCCAGTGTGTGAAACCGGCGATACCTTTGCCAAGGCCCGCGATCTTGCCCTGCTGGCTGAGGGCGATCTGGTCGCTTTTCGCTCTGCGGGGGCCTATGGCTCTGTGATGGCATCCGAATACAATTCGCGCCCGCTGATCCCCGAGGTTTTGGTGAACGGGGATCAATTCGCCGTCATTCGGGAAAGGCCTACCTTTGACGAAATGCTTTCTCGCGATAGACTTCCCTCATGGTTGTGACATCCTGTCCGGCCAACCGGAGTGTTGAATGACCTATCCCGCCGCCGCCAAGGTTCTTGAAAAGCTGGTCTGGCCCCTGCGCCTGACCCTTGCAGGCCTGTGGGCAGAGCGGATTTCGCGGGCCTTCTGGCCGCTGTGGACGATTGCGCTGCTGACCTTTGCAGCGCTGGCCTTTGGTTTGCAGGATCTGGGGCCGATTCTCTGGGTGCAGATTGCGGCCTTTGTGGTCGGCACCGCCGCGCTGATTGCCGCGTTCTGGGGCTGGCGGGCGTTTCGCAAACCCCTGCGGGCCGAAGCGATGGCGCGGCTGGATGCCACGCTGCCGGGGCGGCCCTTGGCAGCGCTGGAAGATACCCAAGTTATCGGGGCGAATGATCCGGCCTCACTGGCCGTGTGGCGCGCGCATTTGCAGCGGATGGCGGCGCGGGCGGCTACGGCAAAGCCGGTGGCGCCCGATCTGCGGCTGTCATCGCGTGATCCCTATTCGTTGCGCTATGTGGCGCTGACCGCTGCCGTGATGGCGGCCTTGTTCGGTTCCCTCTGGCGGGTGTCTTCGGTGGCGGGCCTTGCGCCCGGCCCGGCAGAAGCCGCAATTGCCGGTCCGTCTTGGGAAGGTTGGGCGCAACCGCCCGCCTATACCGGTAAGCCATCCATCTATCTTACCGATGTAACGGCGGGCACGCTGGAAGTACCGGTCGGCACCCGCATCCAGATTCGGCTTTACGGCTCCGAAGGCGCACTGACGGTGGAACAGACCATCGCGCAGGTGGTGCCGCAGCCCATGGCTGTGGCACCCGCAGAGGCAGCCCCCAAGCCTGCCGGAGTGGCCGGGATGTCTGATCTGACCGTCAGTCAATCCGGCACGCTAGAGATTGTGGGCGCAGGCGGGCGGCTGTGGCAGATCATCGCCACGCCCGACGCGATGCCCATGATCGAAGTGACTGGAGAAATGACCCGCGAAGCCGATGGCACCTTCAAACAGGGCTTCAAGGCCACTGATGATTACGGCGTGATAGCAGGCCGCGTGACCATCGCGCTGGATCTGGCAAAGGTTGATCGTCGCCATGGCCTGACCGTAGAGCCAGAGACGATTGCGCCGGTAACGCTGGACTTGCCGATGCCGATCAAAGGCAGCCGGACCGATTTTTCTGAACTGCTGGCCGATGACCTGTCGCAAAGCGCGCTGGCGAACCTGCCCGTGACGATGGTATTTGCTGTCACCGATGCCGCCGGGCAATGGTCTGAGGCCGCCCCCTATGAGGTGATCCTACACGGTCGCCGCTTCTTTGACCCGGTCGCCGCCGCGGTGATTGAGATGCGCCGCGATCTGCTGTGGAACCGGGTGAATGCGCCACGCACCGTGCAGATTCTGAAAGCCGTGTCGCACCGCCCCGAGGATTTTATCCGCTCCAAACGCGCGGCGCTGCATCTGCGGGTCGCCTTGCGCGAACTGGACGCGATGCAAGGCAACCTGACGGTTGAGCAACGCGATGCGATGGCCGAACGGCTGTGGGACATCGCCTTGATGTTCGAAGAGGGCGATCTGTCCAGCGCGATGGACCGGCTGCAACGCGCCCAGGATCGGCTGGAAGAGGCAATCAAGAACGGCGCCTCGCCCGAGGAAATCGACCAACTGATGAAAGAACTTCAGCAGGCGATGAAAGACTACACCCAAGAGCTGGCCGAAGAGGCGCAGCGCAACCCCGACGGCATGCCCAAGGGCGAAGAAGGGCAAGAGATTACCGGCGATCAAATGCAGCAAATGCTGGATGAGATTGAGCGGCTGATGAAAGAAGGCAAAACCGCCGAGGCGATGGCGCTGATGGAACAGCTGCGCCAGTTGATGGAAAACATGCAGATCACCCAAGGCGAAGGCAAGGGTGAGGGTGAGGGCACCGGCCCGATGGGCGATCTGGGCGACACCTTGGGCGATCAGCAAGATCTGTCGGATGACGCCTACCGCGACCTGCAAAAAGACCGCAACGGCGAAGGGCCGGGGCAGGATCCCGATGAATTGGCCCAGCGCCAGCGCGATCTGCGCGAGCGTCTGCAAGAGTTGCAAGACCAGAAGCTGCCCGGCGATGGCACTGAAACCGGCGAAGCTGGCCGTGACGCGCTGGACCGCGCCGAAGAGGCGATGAAAGAAGCCGAACGCGCGCTGGAAGAGGGCGATCTGGACGGCGCATTGGGCCATCAGGCAGATGCAATGGAAGAGATGCGCGACGGCATGCGCGCCCTTGGCGATGCGCTGGCTGAGGAGAATCGTGAAAAGGATGGGGCGGGCCGCACCGAACAGGCCGGGCGTCTGGATCCGAACGGCACCGATCCGCTGGGCCGCAAGGATGGCGATTCCGCCCGGATCGGATCTGACCAGAACATGGTGCAGAATAATCCTGACCTCCGCGCGCAAGAGCTGTTGGACGAAATTCGTCGCCGCTCGGGCGAAGCCCAGCGCCCGACGGAAGAATTGGATTATCTGAAACGCCTGCTGGATCTGTTCTAGCGCTAATCTCTCTCAATCTGAGTCAGGTTGAGAAAGACCAAAGACGATACGCTCTAGAGCGGCGACCGATCAGCCGCCGTTCAGCGAATGGGTGGCCGATTTCATCAGATTGTTCAGCCACAGGCGCGCGCTGTCCACATTGGCCACATAATTGGTAAGGGTGCTTTCCAGCGCCGGGAACTGGGCGCTAAGTTTCGGCGCGGCCATGTAAATTGCCGCAGCAATGACAGCCAGCAGCAGCATCAGGAAAAACCCGCTGCGAAAGCCACGTTTGCGCTTGGTCAGATCCGGCAAGGCATCCACTTCGGCATCCAGATCGGCCCCGTTCTCGCTGGGGCTGAGGGTGGAATTGATTTCCTCGACATCGGGCAACAGATCACGACGGGCGGCAGGCCGGGGCGGCTCTGGCGGCTCTGCGTCGGGGTCTTCGCCCTTGAGCATGGCCAGACGGCGCTGGGTTGGGGTCAGGCCAGCGCCTGCCGACTCTACCCCCAGATCGGGCTGGGTCTGCATTTGGCCATCGGCATCAGCCTGCCGGAAGCCCGCTTTCTGGGCATCAAGACGCCGCGCCTCGGCCTCTCGCGCGGCCTCTTCGCGCAGAACGCTAAGAACGCTGTCATCCAATTCCTGTTTCGGGGGCAGATCAGCAAAATTGGGGGCTGCATCAAAGGCATTCCCCGCGACCGATGCGCCCAAAGCGGCGGCAATCGCCTCATCCGTGCCATCGGGGACCACAGCTTCGGCGGCTTCATCCGCGGTCAGATCGGGAGCTGGCAGATCGGGAGCTGGCAGATCGGGTGCGGACGGTTCTGCGGCCAGATCATCCCCGAACAGCGCGGCCTCTTCTTCGGCGGCGATTTCATCTTCGGGGCGGCGCTGAAACCAGGCATGTCCACAGCTGGAGCATTGAACATCCCGGCCCTCTGGCGGAACCGCATCATCCGACACTTCATACTTGGCGTCACAATTCGGGCAAACCAGCCGCATCAACAGTCTCCCACTTCCGCCGGGCACTTACGTTCTCATTGTAGCAACGATAACGCCCTTATCCAAGGCATCGTGTCCGGCTCTTGTGCAATGGTTAACCCTCATGCGATTGAAAGCACAACAGTTCCGGTCCATTCTTATGGTCGAAACGACATAAAAAGGGTCCGGCCAGTGATCGCCTTTGAAAATGTGGCCTATAATTACGGCGGAGGAGAGCTTCTTTCCGAAGTCAGCCTGCGATTGGCGCCGGGGTCTTTCCACTTTCTGACCGGGCCATCGGGCGCGGGAAAGACCACTTTCCTGAAACTGGCCTATGCTGAACTGCTGCCAACGGCGGGGCATGTGACGATTTTCGACCGCGAAGTGCATGGGCTGAACCGCGATGACATTGCGCGCACCCGGCGGCGGATCGGGGTGGTGCATCAAGATGTGCAATTTCTGGATCACCTTCCCCTCGCGGCAAATGTGCAACTGCCGCTGACGGTTTCGGGCAAAACCGGCGATAGCCGTGATCTGGGCGATTTGCTTGGCTGGGTGGGGCTGGGCCATCTGGCCGATGCGCTGCCGCCCTCGCTTTCAGGCGGCGAACGCCAGCGCGCGGCTCTGGCGCGGGCCATCATCATGGGGCCTGATGTGATCTTGGCGGATGAGCCCACCGGCAACGTCGATTGGGAAATGTCGCTGCGGCTTTTGACGTTGCTGGTTGAGTTGAACCGGATGGGCAAAACAATCGTCGTTGCCACCCATGATCTGAACCTGATCCGGCAAGCCAAAGCGCAAGTGCCCGCGCGGGTGCTGCGGATATCCAAGCGGCGGATTCAACTGGCGGGGGCGGACCTATGAGGATGCCCACCGCGATTTCCGCCCTGCTAAAAGCCGATCTGCATGCCGACCGCGTGGTGCCGCCCTCCGGCCATACCGCGTGGCTGACCACGTTCACGGCGGGCGCGATGACCTTCCTGTGCGTCTTTGCCCTGGCCTTGTCGCTGGCCTCGGGCCGGTTGGCAACGCGCTGGTCGGATGCTTTGGCGCGCACGGCGACCATTCGCCTGTCAGCTCCGCCAGATCAATTACAATTGCAAACCGATGCCATTTTGGCGCTGCTGGCCACGACACCGGGCGTTGAATCCTCGCGCGCGCTGACCGATGAAGAAGCCCGCAAATTGCTGGAGCCGTGGTTTGGCCCCGATCTGCCGGTTGAGGCGCTGCCAATCCCCCGCCTGATCGAGGTGGTCGAGGGTGATCCCGGCTATGACGGCGAAGGCCTGCGCCAACGCCTGACAGCCGAAGCCCCCGGCGCGGTGCTGGATGACCACACCCGCTGGCGCCGGCCCTTGGCCGAGGCGGCGGGGCGGTTGCGCCTGCTGGGCTGGCTGGCAATCGGGCTGATCGGGGCGACGATGGCGGCGATGATCACGCTGGCGGCCAATGCCTCGCTCTCGGCCAATGCGCAGGTGGTCAAGGTTCTGCGGCTGATCGGCGCAAAAGACAGCTATATCGCGCGGGCTTTTGTGCGAAGGTTCACCCTGCGGGCGCTTTCGGGATCTGCCGTTGGCGCGCTGGCCGGGTTGATCGGTGTGGCGCTGTTGCCAAACGCCGACGCGGCGGGCGGGTTCATGACGGGGCTTGGCTTTACCGGGGCCGGGTGGTTATGGCCCTTTGTGCTGCCCCCCTTGGCCGGGGCAGTGGCGTTTGTGGCCACGCGTCGGGCGGCACTGACCAAATTAAGGGAATTTCCATGATCGCCATTCGCTATGTCCTGTCGTTCATCTTTATCGTCCAGATGTATCTGGTGCTGGCCATCATCGGCATCGTGTTCTTTCCTTGGGCGATGCTGTCACGCGGCGGCGCCTTTGCGGCGGCCCACACCTTTTGCTGGTGGGTGCGAGGCTCTGCCCGCATCCTGTGTGGCTTGCGATCAGAAGTGCGCGGCACGCCCCCCACGGGCGAAGTGCTGATCGCCGCCAAACACCAAAGCTTTTTCGATATCCTGATGATCTTTTCCGCCGTTCCCCGCGGCAAGTTCATCATGAAACGCGAATTGATGTGGACCCCGGTCATTGGCCAATATGGCCTTCGCATGGGCTGCGTGCCGGTCAACCGTGGCAAACGCGGCTCTGCCATCGCCAAGATGAAGGCCGACGTGGCGCGGGGGGCCGCGGAACCGGGCCAGATCATCATCTATCCGCAAGGCACCCGCGTCGCCCCCGGCGTGAAGCGCAGTTACAAAGTAGGCTCTGGCCTGCTTTATGAGCAACTGGGCCAGCCTTGCGTTCCGGTTGCCACCAATGTGGGCGTGTTCTGGCCCAAACGTTCCATGCTGCGCATGCCCGGGTTGGCGGTGGTAGAATTCCTGCCAGAGATCCCGGCGGGCTTGCCAGTGCCAGAATTCATGGCCAAAATCGAAGAAGTGGTTGAAAGCAACTCCATCCGCCTGATGGAAGAAGCCGGATTCAAGGGCTAATGGCGACGCAACCCGCCACCATCGCGCATATGCTGGACACTTTGGCCGCGCTGCCGCTTAGCAGCCGCAAGATGTTTGGCGAATACGCGCTGTATCTGGAGGGCAAAACGGTGGCCTTTGTCTGCGACGATACCTTGTTCATCAAGCCGACTGTGGGCGCGCTGGCTCTACTCCCCGACACCGAACAAGGCCCCACCTATCCCAGCAGCAAGGATTACATCATCGGCTCCGAAGTGCTGGATGACCCCGACCTCTGCGCCCGCGTGTTGCGGGTGGTGGCGTCGGAAACAGCGCCGCCAAAGCCAAAGAAACCCAAAAAGCCCAAGTGAGGCTCCGCCCATGCTGATCCGCGCAATGCTCTTTGCCCTTACCTTGCTGCCGCTGCCCGCCGCCGCGCAAGACTTCGAAGAGAATGAGGCGCTGCTCATGCGACTGACCTTTGACGATTGCGCTGGCTTTGTAAAAGACGGGATCGATCCGTTCGACGGGCTGGAAACCGAGGAACTGTCGGCAGAGGAAAAATCTGTGGTTGAGCATATCGGCAAGGATGTTTCAGCGACAGTTATCCAGAACCGGACCTATTTTGCCTCTTGGGGCACGTTTGCTGGAATCAAAATATGCATTATTTTCAGGGGATTCGAGCGGCAGGACCAGCAGACGTCTGGAATACCGCTCCAAAGGCTTTTGGATCAGGCAGATCTCAGGGCCGAAGATTTGGGGCTGTTGATTTCCCCGCAAGATACAGATTCAGGCTTTGTAGAACGTGACTGGATCGAGGCCGGGGTCGATCGGCGCAAAGCTTTGATGGTTTCGATGACGCTGAATGTCCATCAAGACGTCGCAACGATCGAAGGAGTCACAATATCGATGTCGCTGCCGCCCCTGCTCAACTGATCGGGCAATCCGTCACATCCAGATCCACCGCCAACTGTTCGTCCGGCCCATAGGACATGCCCGAGACGTTGATATAAATCGCCCCGCCATCGGTGAAGATATCGCTGTCCTTGATCGGCAGCGTCGTAAACTCCCGGTCCACCGACCAGCCCGCGAACAGCGCGCATTCGGTATCGAACCGCAGCACATAGCCGTTAAATGGGGCTACATAGAAATTCCCCATGCCCATGGGAAAGGTCACCTCCACCCGCTGCGGCTGGATCTCGACCTGAACCGGAACCATCGACAGGCCATTGACCACAACGTCAGACTCCATCCCGAACTCTACGCCCCGGCCGACTGTCACGGTCTTGGTTGGTCCTTCGAAGATCGGGGCCGCAGGATCATCCCACGTCGCCGTGGCAAAGGTCACCTGCCGCCCGTCCAGCGTGCCGGCACCCGCCGCAGAGGCCAGCGCAAGCGCCAAAGCAAAGGCGCGGATCACGCCGCCAAGCCCTTGGCCCCCATCGACAGGAATTTGTCCCGGCGGTCCTTGATGATCGCCTTGGGCGATTTGCCCTCCAGATCCTTCAGCATCGCCACAATCGCCACGCCCACGGCGGCAATCGCCTCTTTCGGCGCGCGCTGTGCGCCGCCAACCGGCTCTTTCACGATCCGGTCGATCAGGCCCAGCTTTTGCAAATCCTGCGCGGTCAGGCGCAGCGCCTCTGCCGCCTCCCGCATCTTCTCGGCGTCTTTCCACAGGATCGACGCGCAACCTTCGGGCGAAATCACCGAATAAACGCTGTATTCCAGCATCGCGATCCGGTTGGCCGTAGCAAAAGCCACCGCACCGCCAGACCCACCCTCACCAATCACAACGGAAATCATCGGCACGCCCAAAGACAGGCACTTTTCGGTAGACCGCGCAATCGCCTCAGCCTGCCCGCGCTCTTCGGCCCCCTTGCCCGGATAAGCGCCGGGGGTGTCAACCAAGGTGATCACCGGCAGACCAAACCGATCCGCCAGATCCATCAACCGAATGGCCTTGCGATAGCCTTCGGGCCGCGCCATGCCAAAATTCCGTTCAATCCGCGATTTGGTATCGTTGCCCTTTTCATGGCCAATCACCATCACCGGCCGGTCATTAAACCGCGCCAGCCCGCCCATCACCGCATGGTCATCGGCAAAAGCGCGGTCGCCTGCCAAAGGCGTGAATTCAGTAAACAACTCTTCGATGTAATCCTTGCAATGCGGCCGGTCCGGATGGCGCGCAACCAGACATTTCTGCCAGGCCGTCAGCTTGCCATACATATCGCGCAGCGTGGTTGCTGCCTTGCGATCCAGCGCCTCGGCCTCTTTCGAGATATCCATGCCTTCGGTCATCCGCGCCATGGCGCGCAGCTCCTCAGCCTTGCCCGCAATCTCGGCAAGTGGCTTTTCAAACTCAAGGTAGATCATCAACAAACCCTCTTTCGGACACCTCCTATATGGCCGCAGGCAGGCCAAAGTGCAACTCGGCAAGATTTGTGACATGGTCCTCTGGCAGGAAGGAGCCAACGAAAGGATCACTCTGTTGGCCAATGATTATGAAAAGCGTCTGCACCGGGTGGTAGAGCATATCCACGACAATCCCGGTGGTGATCTGTCGCTGGATAGGTTGGCAGACGTGGCGGCGCTGTCGCGGTTTCACTTTCACCGCGTCTATCACGCGATGACCGGCGAAACCGTGGCCAACACGGTGCGCCGGATGCGGTTGCACCGGGCATCTATCGCGCTGATCCAAGGCCGCGCGCCGCTGGCGGTGGTGGCCAGACAGGTCGGATATCCGAACGTTGCCAGCTTCTCGCGGGCCTTTACAGATGCGTATCAGGCCACGCCAACAGCCTTTCGCAAACGCGGCGAATTGCGCCCCGTGCCCCTTCACCTGATCCAGAAAGGACCGCTCATGTATCCCGTAACCCTTCGCACCGATCCCGCCCGCCGGCTGGCCACCGTTCCCCACAAAGGCCCCTACCCAGAGATTGGCCGCGCCTTTGAAAAACTATCGGCCACCATCGCCGCGCGCGGATTGTTCCCGCAAGTGGCCCATATGGTTGGCGTCTATCATGACAGTCCGGCCGATGTGCCCCCCGCCGATCTGCGCAGCCACGCCGGGTTTGAAGTGCAACGCGATACGCCAATTGATGCCCCACTGGAGGACCTTAGCCTGCAGGGCGGGCGCCATGCCGTCCTGACCTTCAAGGGCCCATATGCCGGTCTCCCGGCGGCCTATGATCAGTTGTTCGGCGTCTGGCTGCCGCAATCGGGCGAAGAACCCGGCACCGGCCCGGTGTTCGAGGTCTATCTGAATTCACCGATGGACACAGCGCCAGATGACCTGCTGACCGAAATCTGCATGCCACTTTTGCACTCAGCCCCCTGATTTGCCCTTTTTCAAATACTCCCGCCGGAGGCCCTTAGGTCTAACCGGCGGCGATGATCTCGAATTGGCGCACGATCACCTCGGCTTGCCGCATGCTGGCAATATCCACCAGCCGGCCCTTGTAGACCGCAGCACCCTGACCAGCGGCTTTGGCCTCTTCCATCGCGGCCAAAATCTCGCGGGCTTCCAGAACAGCCGCCTCTGATGGCGTAAACACCTCATTCGCCAACGCCACCTGCTTGGGGTGAATGGCCCATTTCCCCACCATCCCCAAGGTCGCAGACCGCCGCGCCTGCGCGCGAAACCCTTCTTCGTCCGAGAAATCGCCAAACGGCCCGTCCACCGGCAACACCCCATGCGTGCGGCAGGCGGCCACGATGGCAGCCTGCGCCCAATGCCACGGGTCAGACCAATGCTTGGTCCCCTCATGGTGCATATAGTAATTCTCCTGCGTCCCGCCGATCCCGGTGGTCTGCATCCCCATACTGGCCGCAAAATCCGCCGCCCCGAGACTCATCGCCTGCAAACGCGGGCTGCTGGCGGCAATTTCCTCAACATGGGCAATGCCTGCGGCGGTCTCGATAATCACCTCCAACGAGATCGGCTTTTGCCGCCCCTTGGCCCGCTCCACTGCCGTCACCAGCGCGTCCACGGCGTAGACATCGGCGGCACAACCCACCTTTGGGATCATGATCTGGTCAATCCGGTCACCCGCCTGCTCCAGCACCTGCACAACGTCTTGATACCAATAGGGCGTGTCCAGCCCATTGATCCGCACCGAAAGGGTCTTTTTGCCCCAATCAATGTCATTGATCGCCTGAATGATATTCGCCCGCGCCTGCGGCTTGTCATCCGGCGCCACCGAATCCTCCAGATCCAGATTGATCACATCCGCCGCCGAGACCGCCATCTTCTCGAAAAGCGCCGTACGGGAGCCCGGCCCGAACAATTGGCAACGGTTCGGGCGGGCGGGTGCGGCTGGCTGGATGCGAAAGCTCATCAAAACCTCTGGCTAAGGATGTTTCATTGCGTTGTTGTGCAGCGATAGATTATTGCGCGCAGCGGCGCAACATCACCAGCCAGATCTTGCGACGACCCCGGCCTGCACTTGACCAATCCATCAACTCCATGCCTCTCTCAGCCGGATGATGCAAGGAGAGCAACGCGTGTCGATAACCAGACCACACCCCGTCAATCAGGCCATTCGTATCAACATCCTGCGTGCGACCTTCCTGCTGCTTCTGCCTTTGCTGATCTTCACCAGACCCGTGTGGTCTGAGAGAGTTAACGAGGTGATCGAGTTTGTCGGCCTTGCCTGTGTCATCGCCGCCGTTCTGGGCCGGTTCTGGGCCATTCTCTTTATCGGCGGACAGAGGAACCATCAGGTCATGCAGATGGGCCCCTATTCGATCTGCCGACATCCGTTGTATCTGTTTTCGACAATCGGGGTTTTGGGGCTTGGCCTGATGCTGGGGTCGATCGTTCTGATGCTGCTCTTGGGCGGGTTGACGTTCGTGATCCTGTCGGCCACCGCCCGCAAGGAAGAGGCATTCCTGCGCGGTCGTTTCGGCCCCGATTATGACACCTATGCCGCACGCGTACCGATGATCTTGCCGCGCCTGTCAGGCTTTCAGACAGACGAGCGCATAACCGTCTCTATCCCGCATCTGCATGGCAACCTGAAGGATGGGCTGGTCTTTCTGGCCTTCATCCCGTTCAGCGCGATCCTGCAAAGCTTTAAAAAACGGTATGCCATTCCCGGTATTCCTGTCTGGTAGACTGGGGGCCGCGCCGATCATGCTGACGATTACCGCCGACACGTTTCCGCTGCGCAACCCCTTTACCATCTCGCGCGGCTCAAAAACCGAAGCGCGGGTGATCACTGCCCGCGTCACCCGTGGCGGGCACATCGGCCAAGGCGAAGGCGTGCCCTATCCGCGCTATGGCGAAACGGTCGAAGACGCCATTGCCGCCCTGCTGGCGCTGCCCGAAGGCATCACCCGCGCAGCCCTGAACAGCGATATGCCCCCCGGCGCTGCCCGCAATGCGCTGGATTGCGCGCTGTGGGATCTGGCGGCGAAAACGGCGGGCAAACCGGTCTGGCAATTGGCCGGGCTTACTGCCCCAAAACCTGTAGAGATTGCTTTTACAATTTCCCTCGACACCCCCGAAAACATGCGCGCTGCCGCCGCTCGAAACGCCATGCGCGCGGTGTTGAAGGTGAAACTCGGCACGCCCGACGATATGCCAAGGCTGGAAGCCGTCCGCCAAGGCGCGCGCCATGTTTGCCTGATCGTCGACGCCAACGAAGGCTGGACGCCAGAAATCTACACAGACCTCGCCCCCCATCTGATCCGCCTGGGGGTCGAGATGGTCGAACAACCCCTGCCCCAAGGTGCGGATGATATGCTGGCCGAGATCGCCCGCCCGCTGCCCGTCTGCGCCGACGAATCCGCCCATGATTCCGCCAGCCTTGCGGCGCTGGTTGGCAAATACGATGTGGTAAACCTGAAACTGGACAAGACCGGCGGGTTGACCGAAGCCCTGCGCGCCCGCGACACCGCCCGACGGCTGAACTTCAAAGTGATGATCGGCTGCATGGTAGCCTCTAGCCTTGCGATGGCCCCGGCCATTCTGGTCGCCCAAGGCGCCGATTGGTCAGACCTTGATGGCCCGACTGACATGGCGACAGACCGGGCGCATCCCGTCCACTATGACGACCGCAGCATCCACCCCGCCCCTGCGGAACTATGGGGATAAGGACACGAAATGGGTCTGGGCCTGACTGTCGGCATTCTTAGCGACCTTCGCAAACATGACCCAGAGGGCGCGAAATGGTTGAGCGCGAATTCGAAGCAATCGCCCAAGCCATGCAGGCCGCGGGCCTTCCGCCGCATGTTGAGCCCACCGATTGCGAAGATTGGTGCGCCAATGGCTATGGCTACAGCGGCTTGCACGCCTTGGGCGAGGTCGCTGGCCTGATCTGGCAAGGCAGGCCAATTCCCCGCGCCACTTTGCTGACGGGCGAAGACACCCCAGCCGAAATGGCATTGTTCAACGCCCACTGGGCCCGGCTTATGGGCAAGCCTGCACGCGGCTGGCTGGCGCGCTTGTTTCCCGCCAAGGCCAAGCCAGAAAACCTGCCCTTTGCCCATCTTTCGTTGCACCCCGATGGCACCGGCTACTATGTGCCAACCCCGTTCGCCACCCCGATCTGCCCGTCGCCACTTCCACCGGAAACCGAAGATATCTGGCCCCTTGGCTCGGTGCAAAAGCTGCAAGAGGAACTGGCGATCCTGGCCGAAGCACTAGAGGTTCCGCCGCTCCTGCACTCCGAAAGCGATGAGGTGCTGGAATTTCTGGATGAGCCGAACGACGGGCGCATCACCGACGGCCCCTTGTGGCAAGCGCAACCGATAGCCACTTGGTCGCTGCTGATCCTGCGCGAGGCTTGCACCCATTCGCTAAAGACCGGGGCCGCAATTCACTTCGGTTGAACGTCAGGCCTTGACCCCACAGCCGGAACGGAAAACAAACCATTGTCCAGCCCGGAGGCCCCGAATGACCCGCACCGTCTATGTGAACGGCGACTACCTGCCCGAGACCGAAGCCAAGGTTTCGATCTTTGATCGCGGCTTTCTGATGGCCGATGGGGTCTATGAGGTGACCTCGGTGATCGGCGGCAAGCTGGTGGATTTTGATGGCCACGCCAAGCGGTTGCAGCGCAGTCTGGACGAGTTGGAGATTGCAAACCCGCTGGACGGCGCCGCTTGGCTGGATGTTCATCGCCAGTTGGTCAGCCTGAACAGCATCGACGAAGGGCTGGTCTATCTGCAAGTCACCCGCGGCAATCCGGGCGACCGCGATTTCCACTTCCCCCCCGCCGATCTGCCGCCAACGGTGGTGCTGTTCACCCAAAACAAGCCCGGCATGGTTGCCGCGAATGCCGTGCAGCCCGGCATCAAGGTGATCTCGATCCCCGACATCCGCTGGGGGCGGCGCGATATCAAGACGGTGCAACTGCTTTACCCCTCGATGGGCAAGATGATGGCCAAAAAGGCTGGGGTGGATGATGCGTGGTTCGTTGAGGACGGGTTTGTCACCGAAGGCACCTCGAACAACGCCTATATCGTCAAGGGCGGGCGGATCATCACCCGCGCCTTGTCATCGGATATTCTGCACGGCATCACCCGCGCCGCCGTTCTGCGCTTTGCCGCCGAGGCGCAGATGGAAGTCGAAGAGCGTAACTTTACCATCGAAGAGGCGATGCAGGCGGATGAGGCGTTTATCACCTCCGCCGGGGCCTTTGTGACGCCGGTGGTGCAGATTGACGGGGCGGTTATTGGCAGTGGCACGCCGGGTCACGCCACCAGCCGCTTGCGCGAGATCTATCTGGACGAGATGCGCAAGGCGGCTGTTTAACCGATGCGCGCGGCCTTCGGTCTGGCAGGTTTCCGGCGCGGGTTTCGCGTGGGCGTGGCGCTGGGGATGGCGATCTTTATTTATGGGCTGGCGTTCGGGCTGGTTGCCGCACAGGCGGGGCTTAGCTGGGGCTGGGCCTTGGCGATGAGCATTTCGGTCTTTTCCGGCTCAGCGCAGTTGGCGGCCCTGTCGGTCATTCAGGCCGGAGAGGCGACGCTACTGACGCTGTTTGCCACGGTTCTGGTGATGAACGCGCGGTATCTGCTGTTTGGCGCGACGATCCAGCCGTGGCTGTCGCAGGCCGGGCCGCTGCGCGGTTATAGCAGTTTGCTGATGATTGGCGATGCCAACTGGATCGCCACCATGCGGGCGGCGGATCGTGGAGAGCAGGACCGTGCCTTTCTGGCGGGCACGGGCGTGCCGTTGATTGGGGCTTGGCTGGGCGGCACTTTGGTTGGGGTGCTGTTTGGCCGGGTGTTGCCAGATCCGCATGCCTTGGGCGCAGATCTGATGCTGCCAGCCTTTGCCGCCGCGATGATGGCGGTGATGGTCAGGGCACCGGTGCATCTGGTGCCGGTGGCAGTGGGGGCTGCGGCAGCGCTGGGGGTGACGCCGCTGGCGGGGCCGGGCTGGGGCATTGTGGCGGCTGGGGTGGCGGGAGCGGCAGTTGCCGCCACGACCGTTCGGCCGAAGGTCAACGCATGAGCCCGTCGCTGCCTGCCATGCTGGCTGTGATGGCGGGGGCGGCGCTGTTTTGCCGGATGGCGGGATATATGGCGATGCGGTTCTTGCCGCCATCGGCCCGGCTGGATGCGGCGTTGAAGGCGACGCCTTTGGCGGTGATGGCGGGGATCACGGCGCAGGCATTGGCGGCGGGGGGACTGGTTGAGGCGCTGGCTTTGGGCGCGGCCATGGCGATATCGCTGACCACCCGAAACGATGTAGGCGCTGCAGTGGCGGGGGTGGCGGTGGCTGCCGCCTTGAGGGCCTTGGGACTATAGGCGCCCCAGATCGGGACGCCTATGATGATCGAATTAAATCAAACGCTTGGTCGGGCGGCGCTAGGGGCTTTCTAGCCTTTTAGGCCGCCTGCGCGATTAAGCTGCCAAGGTAAAGTCAGTCAACACAACCGATGCAGACGGCACACCCAGCAGGCGAACATAGGTCTCTGCCCCACGTCCGACCAGCGTGTCGAACCCGCCAGAGCCATTGGCAACCTGCGTCAGGGTAAACGGCCCAGCTGCGGTGCTGTCGATGACAAAGTCATCCTGACCCGGAACATAGTCCGTGACCGTCACTACGTCGCCAGCGCCCAGATCGACAACAACCGTATCAGCGCCTTCGCCCGTGCTAATCCGCGAAGAGCCTTCGACGATCAGACGGTCATCGCCCTCACCGCCCGAGAGCGTGTCGCCATCGCTGCCCGTCAGCGTATCAGCCCCAACGCCGCCGGACAGGTTATCCAAACCGATGCCACCCGTCAGAATGTCATTGCCAAACTCACCGCGCACCACGTTGACGCCCGTTCCGGCCTCTGTCTGGCTGCCGGTGTAGATGTCATTGCCATCACCCATGTCGACGGTCGAAGCCCCGGTGCGGATGGTTTCCAAATACCGATCGTCGCCTTCGCCAGCATCAATCGTATCATTGCCAGCACTGCTGATGATGGTGTCATTGCCTTCGTCGCCAAAGATCGAGTCATTGCCAGCGCCGCCGTCAAGACGGTCGTCATTCTCACCGCCGCGGACATTGTCATCGCCGTTGCCGCCAAAGACGATGTCATCGCCCGCGCCGCCCAACAGGGTGTCATTGCCCGCCAGACCTTCCAACTGGTCGCGACCTTCGCCGCCAACCAGCATGTCATTGCCGACGCCGCCATAAAGGAAGTCGTCGCCCAGACCGCCATCAAGAGCATCGTCGCCATTGTCACCCGACAGGGTGTCATTGCCAGCGTCGCCAGTCAGCGAGTCGTCATCGCCAAGGCCGCGCAGGTTATCGGAGCCGTCACCGCCATTCATCAGATCGTCGCCGGCATTGCCTTGCATGACGTCATCACCGGCATCGCCGTTCATCGTGTCTTCGCCGCTGTCGCCAAACAGCAGATCATTGCCGCCAGCGCCGTCGATCTGATCATCGCCAGAGCCGCCTTGCAACGTGTCGGCGCCATCAGTGCCATCAAGATCGCGCGTATCATCTTCTTCGCGGCCACCGCCGCCACCGCCGCCACCCGTATCAAGCAAAAATCCAACCAACAGCAGAGGTAGAGTAAACAGCAGTTCCATTTAACCCAACTCCCAATAATGTCGCGCGCTCCCCCCCCGAGGATTGCGCGACTTTACCTTTTGACCTGTGCAGCGACCTTGCGGGCACCCGTTTGCAACTGATCGATCCTTCTTTGCCAAAGCATGCGCGCGAAGGCCGCAAGAAGCAGCCCGACGAGCATGAAAGACGTTGGCAAGTGCATGTCCATTTCGGCCTCGGAAAAAGGGATCAATTTAGCGCAAGTTAACGAAGCAATTGCGAGACTTGGACGCGCTGTCAATGAGATTGCGGTTTCTCTGCGGCTTTGTCGCTTTAGCCGGGATAAGCCGCCCACAAGCCGCGTATTGTTGCGGTTTTGGGCGCAATTGCGCTGCCGGGTTTATCCTGCAGAATCAGGTGCTTGGCTTGACGTTCGCGGCAAAGGCTGTGGCAAAGGCCGCTTGCTGATCATCGGTGGCTTCGGTCTGATGCTGGGCGACCCATTTAGCATAGGGCATTCCATAGACGATTGCGCGCGATTCGTCTTTGGTCAGGGCGACGCCGTGTTCGGAGGCGGCCTCTTGATACCAGCGCGACAGGCAGTTGCGGCAAAAGCCGCCAAGGGTCATCAGATCGATGTTTTGCACATCGGGGCGTTTGACCAAAAGGTGGTGCATCAGCGCGCGGAAGGCGGCGGCTTCCAGTTCGGTGCGGGTTTGGTCATCCATCGGACATCTCCTGTAGGGCGTTTTGCAAAATTGGGGCCAAGCGGTTGGCCCAATGGGCTTGGGCAGCTTCGGTCTGGATCAGATCGTTGCGCAACTCGATCAGGGTGTTGTGGCGGCCAAGGCGCAGGGCGTGGCGGTCGATCGCGTCATGCGGAAGATGGCCCAGATAGGGTTCATTATCGCCAATGCACAGGTCTGGTTCGGCCTGAAGCCGGGGGATCAGGGCGCGCGACAGGCGGGTATCCAGAGGGGAGTAAAGGACGCCGACATGCCAGGGCCGGGGCTGGCGGCCGTTCAGGCAGGGGGTAAAGCTGTGAATGGCCAATATCACGGTATCGGGCTGGCGCGCGGCAAGGGCGGCATAGGCGGCGTGATAGGGGCGATAGAGTTTGTTCAGGCGTTCAGCGGCCTGATCCGGCGTCAGGTGGCGGTTGGCGGGGATGATGGTGCCATCATAAAGCCGCATGATCAGGGTGGGGTCGTTTTCGCCGCGGTTCGGGTCGATCACCAAGCGGCTGAAGGTGGACAGGATTGCGGGACTGTTCAGCCGCTGGGCCAGCGCGCGGGTCAGGCCTGCGGCACCCGGGTCCCAGGCAATATGCCTGCTCATATCCTGCGCAGGCAGACCCAGATCGCCCCCCGCGACCCAATCGGGCACTTGGTTTGACGCGTGGTCACAGGTGATCAGCCAGCGGCCCGGGCGGTCTTTGCCTTCGATGTGAAATGCCACGCCGGGCTGCCCCCGTTTCAGGAATGATGCCTTGGACTAGACCAACGGCCTCTCGGGGTAAAGCCCGCCCTGCATGGGCCGATAGCGCTATCATTTCTATGGCATTCGCCAAAACCACCGTTGCGGGGTGGCCTTCAATGCGCCATAACGCGGGCAACCCTTGGTTGACCCGAAATTTATAGCAGGAGGATGGCACATGCGCCGTCACCGCAACGTCAAAATCGTCGCCACACTTGGCCCGTCGTCCAGTGATTACGCCATGATCCGCGCCTTGTTTGAGGCGGGGGCAGATGTGTTTCGCCTGAACATGAGCCATGGAACCCATGATGATATCCGCGCCAAGCATGTGCATATCCGGCAGGTGGAAAAGGATCTGGGGCGTCCGATCTGTATTCTGGCCGATTTGCAGGGGCCAAAGCTGCGGGTGGGGGTGTTTGCCGCCGACGCGGGGCATGATTTGCAGGATGGCGCGGGGTTCCGGCTGGATCTGGACCCGACGCCGGGCACCGAAAGTCGCGTTCAACTGCCGCATCCTGAGATTTTTGCCGCACTGGAACCGGGGGCCAGTCTGTTGGTGAACGATGGCAAGATCCGGCTGAAGGTGAAGACCTGCGGCAAGGACTATGCCGACTGCGTGGTTGAGGTGGGGGGCACGATTTCCAACCGCAAGGGCGTGAACGTGCCGGATGTGGTGCTGCCTTTGGCGGCCCTGTCAGTCAAGGACCGCGCCGATCTGGAGTTTGCTTGCGAGCTGGGTGTGGACTGGCTGGCGCTGTCGTTCGTGCAACGGCCCGAGGATGTCGAAGAGGCGCGGGTTTTGGCCAAGGGCAGGGCGGCGATCCTGTCAAAGATTGAAAAGCCTGCGGCGGTAAAGGCTTATGACGCCATTCTGGCCGTCTCAGACGGCATCATGGTGGCGCGGGGCGATCTGGGGGTGGAACTGCCGGTCTGGTCGGTGCCGCCTATTCAGAAACGTCTGGTGCGCGGCGCGCGGGCGGCGGCAAAGCCGGTGATCGTGGCCACCCAAATGCTGGAGAGCATGATCGAGAACCCGATGCCAACGCGGGCCGAAGTCTCGGACGTGGCAACGGCGATCTATGAGGGCGCCGATGCGATCATGCTGTCGGCCGAATCGGCCGCCGGAAAGTTCCCGATCGAAGCCGTCACCACGATGGATAACGTCGCCAAATCGGTCGAGAAAGACCCGACCTATCGGTCTGTCATCGAAGCCAGCCGTAAGGTGAAACGCGAAACCGTCGCCGATGGTATCGTTGCCGCCGCGCGCGAGATTGCCGAGGCCACCAATATCAAGGCCATCGCTTGTTTCAGCCAATCGGGCACCACCATCAGCTTGGTGGCGCGCGAGCGGCCCGAAGTGCCGATTATCGCGCTGACGCCGCTGGTGACCACGGCGCGACGGATGGCGCTGACCTGGGGCGCGCATTGCGTGATCGTGCCAGAGCAAGAGCGGTTCAAGGGCGCGGTTCTGTCGGCCGTGCGCGCCGCCCGCGCCGATGGCTTTGCCAAGGTCGATGATCAGATCGTTGTCACCGCAGGCGTGCCCTTCAACGTGGTCGGCACCACCAACATCCTGCGTGTCGCCCCGTGTGACGAGCGATTGATTTCCAAGGTCGACCCCGGCTAAGCTGCCCTCAGTGTAAACAGTTGCGAGGGCCACATGGACGCCGATCTGTTTTTGACTGTTGGCCTTGTTCTTGGGGTGCTGACGATTCCGTCTTTGCTGTCCGCCTGGACCGAAAGCCGCGCTCCGCGCCTTGGGGCGATCTTTCTGATGGCGGCGGCAGGGTTGATCGTGCTGGCGATCAGCCAAAAGCCCGGCGGCTATAAGTTCAGCGATGTGCCGCATGTGATGCTGGGCATTGTAGCGCGGTATGTGAACTGAACTCCGGCCAAAGGCGCGCTGAGGAATCGGCTTGCAGGTTTTGCGAACCGCCCCTATACGAGCCTCTTCTATCAACCGCGCGGCCGGCGACAGTGGCATGCCGTTCCGCGCGATGAACATCACGGAGATGAAAATGCCCAAGATGAAGACGAAATCCGCTGCGAAAAAGCGGTTCACCTTCACGGCCAATGGCCATGTGAAGGCCGGTGTGGCGGGTAAGCGCCACGGCATGATCAAGCGGACGACCAAGTTCATCCGCGACGCCTCGGGGACCATGATCCTGTGCGCGTCTGACGAGAAAATCGTCAAAAAATACATGCCATATAACCGGTAAGGAGAGCCAAAATGTCCCGCGTAAAATCTGGCGTCGTTACCCACGCCCGTCACCGCAAGGTGATAAAGAAGGCCAAAGGCTATTACGCCGCCCGGTCTACCAATTTCCGCACAGCCACGCAGGCTGTTGATAAAGCGCAGCAGTATGCGACCCGTGACCGTAAGGCCAAAAAAGGTCAGTTCCGCGCGTTGTGGATTCAGCGGATCAACGCCGCTGTGCGCATGTTTGACCCAGCGTTCACCTATTCGCGTCTGATTGCCGGTCTGGCGAAAGCCGGGATCGAAGTTGACCGCAAGGTTCTGGCCGATCTGGCCGTGCATGAGCCAGAGGCGTTCAACGTGATTGCCGACAAGGCCCGTGCCGCGCTGGTTTAATCGCCACGAATTTTCTGCGAAAATTCAAGACCTCGCCTGTCAAAGGGCGGGGTTTTCTCGTTTAGCCCTTTGGGAGGCGGCACTATCCCGGCAGTTGTTTGGGTTAGAGCAAACCAGCAACGGACGGCAGTTTTGTTGCCATTTTTTAGCTAATCCCACGAAATCGCCCCAATTTGGACCGAATCACTGCTGACACCAGAGCAATCGTTAACTTTTGAACTGGTATCCAAATGTACAATTCTGTTCCCATGCCGCAGGGCCTGACCGCCTTCCTTCTGCCGGAAGGTCCGGACATGTGGCACGAATTCGCCTTGGGGCTGGAGTTTGCACACCCGTGCGCCACGATTGATCTGTTGATCGCTGCGGATGCAATAACGGCGCATCCCGACTGTGACAGGGCCACCGCCGCGCTGATCTTGGCAAAGGCCACCGCTGCCGGGTTTCATCGCGGCGAGGTGCCGAAAGGGTTTGACGCAGATGCCGCCCGGGCCTTTGTCGTGCGTCTGACGGATGCGCTGGTGACAGGCCGCTATAGCGTTGCGCGTTTTGGTCTGCCGCCTGAGGCGTTGCGGCTGGTTATTCGCCAGTTGGGGCTGCATGGTCCGCTGTCACTGCCGCCGCTGTCTTTGGGCAAGGGGGCCGCGCGGGCGCGCTATGGGTTTGCGGGCTGGCATCCGGTTCATCCCATGCCGCAGGCGCGCCGCGCCTAAGCCCGGGCCTTGCAATCACGCGTCTTGCCCGCTAACCCCAAGCCGAATTGGCCGGAGGCGGGACATGGACCTGAACGAAATTCGTGGAAAGTATATTGCTGCCGTTGCCGGGGCCGTGGGTGAGGCAGCACTGGAAGATGTGCGCCTGGCCGCTTTGGGCAAAAAGGGTGAAATCAGCGGTTTGATGGCGGGTTTGGGCAAAATGGATCCTGAGGCGCGTAAAGCCGCTGGGGCCAGCCTGAACGCGCTGAAGGATGAGATTGACGCGGCGCTGCGGGCGAAAAAAGCGGCACTTGGCGATGCGGCGTTGGATGAGCGGTTGCGGTCTGAATGGCTGGACGTGACCCTGCCGGGGCGGCCGCGTCGGATGGGGACTATTCATCCGGTAAGCCAAGTGATGGATGAGTTGACGGCGATTTTTGCCGATATGGGGTTTGCGGTGGCCGAGGGGCCGCAGGTGGAGAGCGATTGGTATAATTTCGATGCACTGAACATTCCGCCAGAGCATCCGGCGCGGCAAGAGCATGACACGTTCTTTATGCACCGCGATGCGGGCGATGACCGCCCGCCGCATGTGCTGCGCACCCATACCAGCCCGGTGCAGATCCGCGCGCTGATGGACCAAGGCGCACCAATCCGGGTGATTGCGCCGGGGCGGGTGTATCGGATGGATATGGACCAGACCCATACGCCGATGTTCCATCAGGTCGAGGGGCTGGCGATTGACCGCGATATTTCAATGGCCAACCTGAAATGGACGCTGGAGGAGTTTTGCCGGGCGTTCTTTGAGGTGGATAAGGTGGAACTGCGGTTCCGCGCTTCGCATTTTCCGTTCACCGAGCCGTCGGCCGAAGTCGATATCCGCTATTCCAACGTGGGCGGCCAATTGCGGATCGGCGAGGGCGATAAGTGGATGGAGATTTTGGGCTCTGGCATGGTTCACCCCAAGGTGCTGAAGGCGGCGGGGGTTGATCCGGACGAATGGCAGGGCTTCGCCTTTGGCATGGGCATCGACCGGATTGCGATGCTGAAATACGGCATCCCGGATCTGCGCGCGTTCTTTGAAAGCGACCTGCGCTGGCTGCGGCATTACGGGTTTTCCGCGCTGGACGTGCCGGATTTGCCGGGTGGGTTGAGTCGGTAATGGGGGCCCTTAATTACTTTCGCAGGATACATCTCGGGTAAGTGAGTGAGAACGAGTGACCACCGATGAGCTGCACTACCCCATCAACCTCCTACAAGACGGGTCCGTTATAACCCGAGATGGGGAATATCTTGGCACATGGACGACCGATGAATCTGATTCCATCTTTGAGTTCACTCCAGATGGAGCGAACGAGATTCTTTTTGATGACTTATTCAAAAGTGCCCTTTGCCGCACTATTCGCGAGTGGCACGATTCAAAAGGCTAGGACTGAGTTCGTTATAGCTTTGGCTTCCGGTCGTGGTGCTATGCTTCGCTAAAACACTCTACGAGGTTTCGGGAATACCAACCGTTTCAATGCCTAAACTAGAGCCGCCGCCCGCCCGGCCCAGCGCCCCGTCGCCCAGCACGCCGTCAGCAAATACCCCCCCGTGGGCGCTTCCCAATCCAGCATTTCACCGCAGGCAAACATGCCCGGCACAGCGCGGAGTTCCAAACCGTCGGTCAGGGCGGCGCGGGGGATGCCGCCTGCGGTTGAGATCGCCTCGTCCAGCGGGCGGGGGCCTTTGTGGGAAACGGGCAGGTGTTTGACCACTGTCAGGGCCTGTGCCCTGCCCCATTCCATCACCAAGGCCACGGCCACGGGCGAGAGGCCCAGTTTGCGCAGGCGGTTGGCCGTGCTTTCGCCGGGCTTCATGCGCGACAGGCGGGCGGCGACTTCGGCCTCTGCCACGTCGGGCATCAGGTCTAGCAACAAGTCTGCGCCTTCGCGCAAGGCGCGGGAGATGGCGTAAATGCCGCCGCCCTCCAGCCCCTTGGCCGAGACGATGAATTCGCCGCGCGACAGCGTGTCGCCAGCATGCAAAGCGGCCCCTTTGACGGCTGCGCCGAAATGACGGGTCATGTGGGGGGACCAATTTACAGTCAGCCCCACATTGGCGGGCTGCCACGGGGTAATCTGCACGCCCTTGGCCGCCAGCCACGGCACCCATGCGCCGTCAGAGCCCAGCCGCGCCCAACTGGCCCCGCCCAGCGCCAGAACGGCCACCGCAGGGCGCAACAACTGCTCGCCTTCGGGTGTGGCAAAGGCCAGCGCGTCCCCCTGCCAGCCCTGCCAGCGCCAGCGGGTGCGCAGTTGCACGCCCAGACCATCCAGCCGCGCCAGCCATGCCCGCACCAAGGGCGAGGCTTTCATCTTTTCAGGAAACACCCGGCCAGAGGAGCCGACGAAGACCTCTTGGCCCAGCCCCCGACACCATTCGACCACCTGATCCGGGCCAAAGTCACCCAGCACGGGCGCCAGCCAATCGCTGCCATAGGCGGCCAGAAACGCGGCGGGGTCTTCGTCTTTGGTGACGTTCAGGCCGGACTTGCCTGCCATCAACAGCTTGCGCGCCGGGCTGGGTTTGGCTTCGGCCACCACCACGCGGCGGCCTGCCTTTGCCAAGGCTTCGGCGGCCATCAACCCGGCGGGGCCTGCGCCGATCACCAAAGCGTCGAGGGGGTCGGTCATGCCTCACCCTCAACGGCGGGTTGGTTGCGGATATGGACCACGCGCTGGGGAAACGGCATTTCAATCCCTTCGGCCTTTAGCGCGTTCCAGATAGCGAAGAGGACATGGCTGGCATATTTATTGCGTCCATCGTCGATGCCGTTCACCCAGTATTCCACCAAGAAATCCACGCTCGACTCGCCAAATCCGGCCAGTTCGCAATCGGGGCCATCAGGCTGGCTTAATACAAACGGCAGTTTGGCAACGGCTTCTTCGATGATGGCGGGCACGCGGTTGATATCGGTGTCATAGCTGACCGAAAAACCCGCGTCATAGCGGTTGGCGCTGCCTTGATCAGAATAATTCACCACGCGGGTGGTGATCAAATGATCGTTCGGCACCACGATCCATTTGCCGTCAAAGGTTTCTAGGATGCAGGCGCGGGCGGTCATCTTGACGATGGTGCCGCGTTCGCCGCCGTCCAGCTCGACAAAGTCACCGACGGTGGTTTGGCCTTCGAGCAGCAAGATGATGCCAGAGACGAAGTTGGCGGCGATTTGCTGCAAGCCTAGGCCGATGCCGACGCCTAGCGCACCGCCGAGGACGGCAACGGCGGTCAGGTCGATGCCCATGATGGACAACAGGAGCAGGAAGGCGGCACCGAAGATCGAAATCTCAACCGCTTTGCGGGCCAGTTCGCGGGTGGCGGGGCGCAGTTCGTTTTGCGCCTTGATGTAGTCGGAGGATTGGCGGTTTGACCAGCCGCCCAGCCAGAACAGAAGCGCGCCCGCGATGATGCCGCGGATCAGCGATAGGGCCGAGAAGTTGATGGAGCCTAAGGAGACCTGCGCGCCGTCCAAGAAGGCCGTCGCGTCATCCAGCACGCCCAGCGCGTAGAGGGCGGCGATGGGCATCAGGACATAGCGGCCCATCATGCGCAGTAAACCATCAGTCAGGATATCGCGCACGAGGGCGCGGGCGGCCAACAGCAGGAAGACGCGTTTGCCAAAGGCGATCAATTCGCCACTGCCAAAGGCGGCGCGGGTCAGGCCTTCGCCCACCGCTGTCAGGCCATAGGCCATGAGGGGCAGCAGAAGGGGTAAAAGGCTGAGAGCAAAGCGGCGCAGGCTGGTGATGGGGCCTTTGGCGTCGGGCTTTGGGGTCAGGACCCGTTCGATCACTGGGGTCAGGCGGCGGGTGAGGAGCAGGGCGGCGATGAACGACACCGCCAGCAAAGCCACCTGCGACCATGCGGCGGGCGAGGTCAGCCAGCCTAAGGCGATCTCCCACGCCCAGTTCAGCCATGCGGTCAGGCTGGCCATCATGTCAGCTTGCCCGTTCATCGCGGTCTCCTTGCTCAGATTGCGGCTGGTGGCAGCCTAGCTTGCCGTGGCGCGAAGGAACAGCCTTGGGCACCAGTTGTTTGATGGCGGAGACATGGCCAGGGTCGGCGTGAAGCACATCGGCGCAGAGGCTGCGGGCGGTTTCCAGCAGGGTTTCGGGGGCGGTAATGCGGTCGATCAGGCCCCAAGTCAGCGCCTCGGTCGCGTCAATCCGCGCGCCAGTCATCAGGATCATCTTCGCGCGGGCGGGGCCGATCAGGGCGGCAAGTCGGGCGGGGTCTGAGGGTTGCGGCAGATAGCCCAGCCGCATGACGGGGTAGAATACCTTTGCCCCCGGCAAAGCCAGCCGCAGATCGCAGGCCAAGGCCATGCCACAAGCACCGCCCGCCAGCGTGCCGTTCAGCGCGGCGATGGTCAGGCCGGGGAAATCGGCGATGGCGGTGGAAAGGGTTTCCCACAACGGGCTGATGGCAAGCCCGGCTTTGGCGGCATCCAGATCGGCCCCGGCAGAGAAGACTTTGCCCATGCCGGTCAGGATCAGCGCCTTGGCCCCGGCGGTGCGGGCGGCGGTGACGGCGGTGATCAGGTCTTGCAACATCGCCTCGGTCAGGGCGTTGGCCTTTTCCGGGCGGGCAAGGGTGATCAGCCGCAAGTCGCCATCCGTCTGCACTGTGATCATGGTGTAAGCCCTCTTGGTCAATTCAGCCCGTTTAGCGCCCTTTGCCGCCCGCGAAAAGCGGGCTTGCCCGTTGCATCGCCCGCGCCGCACCGCCACCATGGCGGTCAGTTCTTACAACCCAAAGGTTAGTCCATGGCCCATCGGTTCTTATCCATCGCCACCGCCCTTGCGCTGGTGCTATCTGCCAAGTCCGCCGCCGCCCTGACGGCAGAAGAGGCCTGGGCCGCCGTGCAAGCGATGTCAGCCAGTGGCGGCCAAACCATCACGACCGAAAGCGTCACCCAAGATGGCGACACGCTGACCGTGACCGGGTTCGCCGTGGGATCGAACGCCGCACAAGGCACCGCCGTGTCGGCCAAGATGGCGTCGATGGTCTTTCAGGATCAGGGGGATGGCACAGTCAAGATCACCTATGCGCCCAGCTATGACATCAATTTTACCTTGCCAGGGTCCGCCCCCGACGAAAGCGTTTCTTATTCCGTCGCCGTCACAACTGACCAGATTGAGACCATCGCCAGCGGATCGGTAGATGCCCCTGTTTTCGACTTTACCGCGTCCACAATCACCGTCAGCGCCAAGGATTTCGTCCGGAGCGACGGCAAGCCGATGGATCTGTCCATTGAGGCAACGCTATCCGACGCATCGGGAAAATACCTGACGCAGATGACGGGCACGGGCGCAGACATAGACGGCAAAATGGCGGTCGGGTTGCTGGACATGACGATTGTTCAAGCAGACTCGGGCAACAGCGTGAACGGCACAGTTAAGATCAGCGATCTGGTTTTTCAGGGTAAGAACACCTCTGTGGATCAGGCCGTGATGCAGGCGGGCAGCCTGCCCGCGCTGCTGGCGGCCGGATTTGCTGTGGAAAGCCAGATGACAAGCGGCCCGGTGACGCTTGGCTTTGACGTCAGTGACCAAGGCACAGCGGGTCGGATTGACGCGTCCTTCAGCACAACCAGTGGCACCACGGTGCTGAACGAAGCGCGTATGGACTATGCCCTTGGCCTGACCGGCGGCGCGCTAAGTGGCACCGGTTTCGATATGCCCTTGCCTGAAATCGCCTCGGCCTTTGGCGAGGTGGCGTTTGGCTGGTCGATGCCGATGAAACCTTCAGAAGAGCCGCAGGAATTCGCATTTCTGTTGAAACTGGTGGATCTGACGCTAACCGAAGGCGCTTGGGCGATCTTTGATGCGGGCCAGCAATTGCCCCGCGATCCGGTCACCTTCATCACCGATCTGAAAGGCACCGGCGCGTGGGATGTGAATATCTTTGACACCGAAGCGATGGGGATCAGTGCGCCAGAAGTGCCGGGAAAATTGTTCTCGCTGGACCTGACCCAAGTGCTGATCCGCGCCGTGGGTGCACAAGTTGGCGCGGTGGGCGGGCTGACCTTTGACAACGAAATGGGCTTCCCCAATCCGACCGGAACGATCACCGTGACGCTGGATGGCATCAACGCGGTTCTGGATGCGCTGGTGAGCATTGGCATCGTATCGGCAGATGATATGATGAGCGCGCGGATGGGGCTGGCGATGTTTTTCCGCCCCGGCGCAAATCCTGATCAGCTGATCACGGATGTTGAATTCAGCAATGGCGGCATGCTTGTGAACGGCCAGCAGGTTTTCTGACCCAAAGCCCGCGGTGCGTGCCGCGGGCCAGATGTTCAAATGAGAGTTTCCAACCGATGACAAACCTTCGCCCCCTTGCTGCCGCCGTTTTGATCGGCACCGCCCTGGCCACGCCTTTGCAGGCCGAAGTGACGGCGGATCAGGTCTGGGTCTTGATGCAAGACGCGCTGACAGAGCCGGGCTTTGCGCTGACCGGCACCGAAAATCGGCAAGGCGACCGTCTGGTGTTAAGCGGGCTGCGGCTGACTTTTGAGACGGGTGAGGTGGTGGAACTGCCCGAGATCACCTTGCTGGAGATGCCGGATAGGTCGGTGGTGGTGTCCTTGCCGCCGCGCTTTCCACTGGTGGTGGACTTGCCGCCGAACGCCATGGAGCCCAAGAATTTCTCGGTGACCGTAGCGGCCCCGGATCTGGCGATCACGGTGCGGGGTTTGGGCGAACAGACCGACGTTTCGCTGACGGCGGGGTCAGTTTCCGCCTCACTGGACCCGATTGATTTTCCGGCAATCGGCGATTTTCCCAAGGCCGATGTGTTCTTTGCCCTTGCCCTTGCCGATCTGGCCGCGAATTGGAAAGTGACAATGAACGGCACTGAACTCGCCGTGCAAAGCACGTTTTCCTTGGGCACGGTCCATGGTGATATTCGGATGGATGTTCCAGAGGATCAGGTCAAGGCCGACATCTCTTTCGATATTTCGGCCATTGATGCGCGGCTGAACGGCTTTGCCCCGGCGGATACCGAAGCCACCATTGCCCGCATTGACCAAAGCACAGAGCCGAAAGTGGCGGAGATTCTGGCGCTTCTGGATCGCGGGTTGATGCTGGATGCGGGTCTTACCATCGGCGCGGTCTCTGTGCGCGCCGATGTGCCCAGCAATCCGGACGGCGCGTTCACGCTGGATCTGACCTCGCAAGATGGGGTGGGCACGCTGACGCTGGACCGCACGGGGGCGGCAGGCATGGGGACGATCGGGAAATCGCGGGCTTTTGTGCAGTTAATGGGGCCCGACGCGCCGTTTACCGAAGTTGAAATCGGGATGGAGGAGTTCAGCGAAGGCGGCTTGTTTGGCTTTCCGCAGCCGGGGGTTGTGGACTCTCCGGCATGGGGGTTTGTCTATCGGCTAAAGGGGATCACGGTTTCGGATAACATCTGGGATCTGGTGGATTCGGGCAAGTTGTTGGCGCGGGGGCCCGTGTCGATGGTGATTGATCTGGGTGGAACGTACGCGCTGGACCCGGCGTTTTTGCAGCCGGGTTGGGTCTTTGCCGACGCCCTTGGCCCGACGCCGTTCACCGCCGTTACGGTTGAGTTGAACGAGCTGATGGCTGAAGGTCTGGGAGCATCGACGGTTGGCACGGGCAGCCTGGCGTTTGATCTGGTGGATCCGGTGATGATCGAGGATTTCATCCTGCCCGAGGGCAAGGTGGGGTTTGTGACCACCGGGGCGAATGGGCTGATTGATGCGCTGTCAGCCATGGGTCGCCTGACAGATGATGAGCGCACGGCGGCGCGCTTTGCGTTGCTGTTCATCGGGCGGATTGAGGATGGGGCGGACCGGCTGGTGTCAAATCTGGAATTTCGCGATGGCGGCTTTTTCCTGAACGGGCAGAAGATCCGCTAAGGCACTTCTTGGTGGCCCTGCCTTGCGCAGGGCCAACTGGGGCGCTACCTGTCGCCTTCGCCCCTGACACATGCCGGAGCCAGCCATGCCCCAGACCCTTTCCCAGCTGACCGAAGCCCTGCTGGCCGCCGCAACCCGCGCCGGTGCAGATGCCGCCGATGCACTGGCCGTGGCCGGATCGTCACTGTCGATCGACATCCGCCAAGGGCGGCTGGAGCAAGCCGAGCGGGCCGAAGGCACCGATATCGGGCTGCGTGTGCTGGTCGGGCGGCGGCAAGCCTGCGTGTCAGCCTCTGACACGTCATACGCCACTATTGCGGCCTTGGCCGAGCGCGCAGTTGCGATGGCGCGCGAGGCCCCCGAAGACCCCTATGCCGGGTTGGCGGATCCTGGCCAGCTAACGTCAGATACCGACGCCACCGCGTTGGATCTGTGCGACCCGGGCGCAGAGCCGCTGGCCGCCACGCTGGAAGCCGCCGCGCGCGAGGCTGAAACTGCGGCACTGGCGGTTAAAGGAATAACGCAGGTCGAAGCATCCTCCAGCTGGTCGCGGCGCGAGATGTATATCGCCGCCACCAATGGTTTTCACGGCGGCTATGCCCGGTCTTCGCATTCGCTGTCAGCCACCGCCTTTTGCGGCGCAGGCACCGGGATGGAGCGGGACTGGGCCGGCGAAGGCCGCACCCATGGCGCGGATATGCCCGGGGCTGCGGGCATTGGTACACTGGCGGCCGAACGCGCGTTGTCGCGGCTGGGCGCGGTAAAACCACCTACCGGGCATTTTCCGGTGCTGTTTGACGAACGGGTCGCAGCCTCCTTGATCGGGCATCTCTTGTCGGCGATCAACGGCACAGCAATTGCGCGCGGCGCCTCTTGGGCCAAAGGACTGATGGACAAAGCGGTGCTGCCGCCCGGCCTATCCTTGGTTGAAGACCCGCACCGGGTGCGGATCGCCGCCTCGCGGCCCTTTGACGCCGAAGGGCTGGCCACCACGCGCCGCGCGCTGGTTGCTAATGGCGTCTTGCAAAGCTGGGTGCTGGATCTGGCCACCGCGCGCAAGCTGGGGCTTGAATCAACCGGGAACGCGGGCCGTGGCACCTCTGCCCCGCCCTCGCCCGGCACCACGGGGATAGAGTTGACCCAAGGCATCAAATCCCGCGATGCGCTGGCGGCGGATATGGGCCGGGGGCTTTTGGTCACCTCGATGATCGGGGCCACGATAAACCCCAATACCGGGGACTATTCGCGCGGGGCGGCGGGGTTCTGGGTAGAAGGCGGGCAGATCACCCATGCGGTGAATGAATGCACCATTGCGGGCAATCTGGCGGCGATGCTGGCCACGATCATCCCGGCCAATGACGCCCGGTCGCATCTGTCATTTCGTGTGCCGTCCTTGCTGGTCGAAGGGTTGACCCTTGCAGGAGGCTGAGGATCTGGCCTTGCTGACAGCGGCGGCGGAACAGGCGGGCCGCATTGCGATGACCTACTGGCGGCGCGATCCGAAATCTTGGGACAAGGGCGACGATCAAGGCCCAGTCTCTGAGGCCGACCTTGCGGTGAACGACAGCCTTGAGGCGCAGCTAAAGGCCGCCCGGCCCGGCTATGGCTGGCTATCAGAAGAAACCGCCGACACCCCAGATCGGCTATCACGCGACACCGTGTTCATTGTTGATCCGATCGACGGCACCCGCGCCTTTCTGGCCGGGGAAGAGTCTTTTGCCATCTCTCTGGCCGTCGCCCATGCGGGGATTGTGACCGCTGGCGTCGTCTTCCTGCCCGCCAAAAACCGGATCTATGCCGCAACCGCACATGGCCCCGCCACCCGCGACGGCCAGCCCATCACTTGCAGCCAAACCGCCAATCTGGCAGAGGCCGATGTGCTGACCACAAGGGCTACCATGGCGCCCGAGATGTGGCCGGGGGGCGTGCCCGCATTCAAGCGCAGCTTTCGCACCTCACTGGCCTTTCGCCTGTGCCTAGCGGCAGAGGGGCGGTTTGATGCCATGATCACGCTGCGTGAAACCTGGGAATGGGACATTGCCGCCGGATCGCTGATCGCGGCCCGTGCCGGATGCCGGGTCAGCGGCCGCAGCGGAGCGGATCTGCGATTTAACGCGGCCGCACCGCGTGCGCCCGGCACGCTTGCCGCCAATTCAGATTTGCACAGTGCTATTCTTGCGGCCCTCGGCGCTTGAGGCTGATGTAGTCGCCTCCAGCGGGAGTATTTTCAAAAGGGCAAATCCTTGGGCACTGGCTGCTTGGATTTGCCCTTTGTCAAATACTCCCGCCGGAGGCTTCAACGGGTCAGTTTAGCTTTTCGGCCGTTTTGGAGGCACGAAGCGCTTGGAGGTGTCGCGCGCGTCAGTTTTGGGTGCGGCAGGTTTGCCAGCGGCTTTGCGGGCAAAGGGCTTGGCGCCGGTTTTGGGCGCGCCGGTCTTTGCGGCATAGGGCTTTTTATCGCCGTCCGCTGCGGACTTGGATCCCCAAGTGCGGCCACCTTCTGGCTTTGGGCCACGGGGGGCAGGGCCACCTTCGCGCTTTGGCCCACCTTCGCGCTTGGCATAGGGCCGGGCATCATCGCTCTTAGCGGCCCAAGGCTTGCGGCCTTCGGGGGCATCGCCGCGGGGGGCGGGCTTGCCCTCGGACGCGTGGCTTTTATACGCGGTGGCGCGGGCCGGACGGGTATCGCTGCCGCCTTGCGATTTATAGCCTGCCGATTTGTAGGCGGGCTTGGCGTCATCGCGTGGGGCGGCCGTTTTGGTGGCCCGGTCATCCGGGGTCCAGCGCGGTTTCTTTGCGCTATCGCTCAACATGCTAGAGGCTTCGCGCTTTTCATAGGTGGGCGCTTCGGCAGCGGCACGCGGGGTATAGGCTTTGCGTGGGCCATCCGTTTTGGCGGCATAAGGCGTGCGCTCGGTCGTCTCACGCGGGGCATAGGGCTTGCGCTCTGCATCATCCTTTTTCGCATAGGGCTTGCGGGCGGGCGCGGCGGCGACCGATGCGTCGTCTTCAACAACGCGCGACGGTTTTGGCTGATAGGGGGCCTTGTCTTCCCGGCGCGGGGCCGAGGTGCGGCCTTCGGGCTTGCCACCGATGCGCGGCGCAGGGCGGGCCATTTCAGGCTCTCCTGCCATCCGCTCCATCGCCAGACCCTGATCAATCTCCAGGCTTTGGCCAAAGCGGGCTTCATGCGCTGCGGCGATCTGCACATAGGTTATATCTTGCTGCACGCGGATCGCACCGATGCTGTCTTTGGAGATTCCCCCAGCATCGCAGATCTTGGGCAGCAACCACCGCGCTTCAGCGCGGCCGGTGTGACCAACGCTCAGGCTATACCAGACCGAGGGGCCGAATTCGTTGCGGTCACGGGGTGGCAAAGCGGTGGGCGGCGGCAGGCTGTCAGACAGCACTTCTGGCGCGGAGCGGCCTTGACGCCACAACCGGATAAAGGCGGCGGCGATATTGTCGGGGGCCCAACGCTCCAGCAGAACGGTGGCCATCTCGGCCTCTTCACCCGGCGCTTGGGCCAGGGCCGGATGCTCGACCACACGCTGGTCTTCGCGGGCTTGCACGTCTTCGGCAGAGGGCGCTTTGTCCCAGACCGCTTCGACCTTTGCACCTTGCAACAGCCGCTGCGCTTTGCGGATCTCGGCCGGTGGCACCACCAGCACCGAGGTGCCTTTGTTGCCAGCCCGGCCGGTCCGGCCCGAGCGGTGCAACAGCACTTCGGAATTAGATGGCAGATCGGCGTGGATCACCAGTTGCAGGCCCGGCAAGTCGATGCCGCGCGCCGCCACGTCAGTGGCGATGCAAACGCGCGCCCGGCCATCGCGCAGCGCTTGCAGCGCGTGCATGCGTTCTTGCTGGCTAAGTTCGCCCGACAGGGCCACGGCCTGGAAGCCCCGGTTGATCATCCGCGCGAACAGGTGGTTCACGTTGGCCCGCGTCTTGCAAAACACGATGGCGGCGGGGGATTCATGAAATCGCAGCACGTTGAAAATGGCATGCTCTTTGTCGCGCGCCTGAACGCTAAGGGCTTGATAGGTGATGTCGGCATGCTGACGCGCTTCACCTGCCACAACAACCCGCAGGGCGTTGCGCTGGAAGGTGCGGGCCAGCTTTTCAATTTCCTTCGGCACGGTGGCCGAGAACATCAGGGTGCGGCGATCGTCGGGGGCGGAGCCGAGGATGAATTCCAGATCTTCGGAAAATCCCAGATCCAGCATCTCATCGGCTTCGTCCAGCACGATGGCGGCGGCTTCGGACAGGTCCAGCGACCCGCGCTCGATATGGTCGCGCAAACGGCCGGGCGTACCGACAACGATATGCGCGCCACGGTCCAGCGCGCGCTTTTCGGTGCGGTAATCCATGCCGCCGACACAGGTCGCCAGTTGAGCGCCGGTATGTCCATAAAGCCATTCAAACTCGCGGTGCACCTGCTGCGCCAGTTCGCGCGTTGGGGCCACGATCAGCGCCAAAGGCTTGTCTGCGGGCATCAGCCGGTTGACGCTGCCCAAGACTTCGGGCGCAATCGCCAGACCAAAGGCCACCGTCTTGCCAGAGCCGGTCTGGGCCGACACCAACAGGTCACGCGCCTGCATCTCATCTTTCAGCACAGATTCCTGCACTGGGGTCAGCGAAGCATAACCCTTTTCAACCAAAGCCGCTTTCAGCGGCCCGGCGATTGCCAGATCGTCCATTTTAATTCCTGTCCGGGGTGCCAATTGCACCGCCTATGAAGCCACATTTAAGGCCTCATCGCCCATCTGCCACACCCCTCCCATTGGGCGTGGCACCGGGAATCCACAGGCCATCAGCGGGGCCCTACACGGATTCGCGGTGCCTGTATAGGGTCTGTGGGGTCTATGCCGCCCGCGCGCCGTGCCCTATGATCGCGCCATCATGCCAGCCCTGTGCCGCGATTGCCTGACCCGTTTTGCCACTGGCGCGCGCTGCCCCGCCTGCCGGTCGCCCCGCGTTGTGGCGCATGACGAGCTGGAGACCCTGACCATCGCGCACATGGATTGCGATGCGTTTTACGCATCCGTGGAAAAGCGCGATGACCCCAGTTTGCGGGACCATCCGCTGATCGTGGGCGGCGGCACGCGCGGGGTGGTTTCCACCTGCTGCTATCTGGCGCGGATCAAGGGCGTGCGCTCGGCGATGCCGATGTTTCAGGCGCTGAAGCTGTGCCCCGAGGCGAAAGTGGTGCCGCCGCGCATGGCGGCCTACGGAGAGGTCAGCCGCGCCATCCGCGCGATGATGGAGGAGATGACGCCCTCGATCGAGCCGCTGTCGCTGGATGAGGCGTTTCTGGACCTGACCGGGACAGAGCGCCTGCATGGCGCACCGCCTGCAGTGATGCTGGCGCGGTTGACGCAACGGATGGAGGTGGAATTGGGGGTGACCGGATCGGTCGGCCTTAGCCATAACAAATTCCTCGCCAAGATTGCCTCTGATCTGGATAAACCGCGTGGATTTTCGGTGGTGGGCCGGGCGGAGACGGCTGATTTCCTGCGCCCTAAGCCAGTGCGCATTATCTGGGGGGTTGGCACGGCCATGCAAGCCGCGCTGGAAAAGGCGGGCATCCGCACCATCGCTGATCTGCTGCGCTGGGACCGCGCCGATTTATCGGCGCGCTTTGGCCAGATGGGCGACCGGCTGTGGCATTTGGCGCGCGGCGAAGACCGCCGCCGTGTTACCCGCAATGAACCGATGAAGTCGATTTCCAAGGAGACCACGTTCTTTGAAGATACCAGTGACCCGGACATTCTGGATGGCCATTTGTGGCGGCTGGCCGAACAGGTCGCTGATCGCGCCAAGGCCAAGGATCTGGCGGGCCGCACTGTCACGATGAAACTGAAGCGCAACGATTTCCAACTGGTCAGCCGCCGCCACGCGCTGTCTGACCCGACCCAACTGGCTGACCGCATCTACCGCGCCGCGCGGGCGCTGTTTGATCATGCGGGCGTGGTGGGGCCTTATCGGCTGATCGGTGTGGGAATCTCGGATCTGACAGCGGCGGAGGAGGCGGACACGTCGGCCGACCTGCTGGACCCGGATGCCGCCAAACGCGCCGCGGCAGAGCGCGCGGCGGATGGCATCCGTGCCCGATTCGGCGCGGCGGCGATTATCAAGGGCCGGGCGCTGCGCTAAACCTTACTCAGCGGCCAGAGGCATGTCTTGCCGCATCGCTTCGCAAATCTCGGCCACAACGCCTGCGATCTTGCTGCGAAACGCGGCAAAGCCGGGCAGCGGCTCAATCCGCGCCTCATCCATATACAAAGCCCGGTCAATCTCGACCTGAATCACATGAGTCTGGCGCGACGGGCGGCCATAGGTTTGGGCGATGTAGGCCCCGGCAAAGGGTGCGTTGCGCGCCACCCGCAGACCAGCGGCGGCAAAGGCGGCTTCAACACGCTCCATCACCTCGCGATCCGCCGCAGCGCCGTAGCGGTCGCCCAAGACCACATCAGGGCGGATCTGACCGTGGCGGGTATGCGCCTCAATCGCCTCATGCGGCATGGAGTGGCAATCGATCAGCAAGGCTTGGCCAAATTGGCGATGCGTCTGATCCAAAAGGTCGCGCAAGGTGTGGTGATAGGGGTGCCAGAACTGGGCGATCCGCGATTCGGCCTCGGCCAGCGGCAGTTTGCCGGAATAGATCGCGCGGCCCCCCGCCACGACGCGCGGAATGACCCCCAGCCCTGAGGAGATTCGCGGGTTGTGGGCGGATCGCGCCACACCCTCAATCACCGCCGGGTCCAATTCATCCGCCGCGCGGTTCAGATCGACAAAGGCGCGCGGGACACGGGCGGCCAGCAAAGGCGCCCCCATTTGCGGGGCCATATCAAACAGCTGATCGACAAAAGCATCCTCGGAGGAGCGGATTGCCTGTGAATCCAGCCCCGTTTGCGCCAAAAACGCCGCCTCATACTCCGCGCCGGAATGGGGCGAGGCAAAGACTACCGCAGCAGTCTGGCGCAAGGGGCGCAAAAGGGCGTAGACGTCGGACAACGGGGCCTCGGGGTCGGGGATGCAAGCGGCTTGGCCTTTGGTATAGCGGCAAAAATCGCAAAAGCCAAAACCCCTTGCGGGGGATATGCCAGTTAGGTATAGACCCCAGCACACCGACGCGGTTTGCCCCGCGTCCTTTTCGTTTTCGCGAAAAGGCATTGGGCGAATCGTATTGGCAGCGTGGGCGGTTAGCTCAGCGGTAGAGCACTACGTTGACATCGTAGTGGCCACTGGTTCGATCCCAGTACCGCCCACCATTCATCGTTCCCCGCTTTGGGAACACGGATTTTAACTGGCGCGGTTGCGCCGCGTATAGGGAGAGAAGCCATGAAGGTTTCCAACTCGCTCCGCTCGCTGAAGACGCGTCACCGCGATTGCCAGGTCGTGCGCCGTAAAGGCCGCGTCTATGTGATCAACAAGACGCAAAAGCGCTATAAGGCCCGTCAGGGCTGATCTGCGCTTCCGGCATGCCGGAATACTAAAGGGCCGCCCATGGGAAACCGGGGGCGGCCTTTTCATTTGGCGCCGTGCCATAGGAAAACGAAGATGCACCCCAACCCCGCCTTTCGCCAAAGCCCGCAAGAGACGAACCTTGCCTTTGCCCGCACCCGTGGCTTTGGCGTTCTGACGGTGAATGGCGTGGATGGCCCTTTGGCCGCGCATGTGCCGTTTTTGCTGTCGGACTGTGGCGGTTTTGCCGATCTGCATCTGGCGCAATCCAACCTGATCGCCCGCGCCACGCTGCCCGGCCCTGGGCTTTTGGCGGTTGGGGGGCCGGACACCTATGTCTCGCCCGATTGGTATGGCCCGCACGATCAGGTGCCGGATCAGGTGCCGACATGGAACTATGTCGCGGTGCATCTGCGCGGCGTGCTGGAGCAGATGGACGAGGCCACATTGGCCGGTCATGTCGATGCCCTGTCGGCCAAGCATGAAGGCCGGATTGCGGGCAAACTGCCGTGGACAAGCGCCAAGATGACCGAAGGCGCCATGACCCGGATGCTGCGGCATGATCTTGCCGTTTCGCCTGCGGATTGCCCAAGTCGAGGGCACCTGGAAGCTGAACCAGAACAAACCGCCAGAAGTGCGGGCGCGGGCGGCTGCGATCTTGGCACAGGGCGACGAAAGCGCGCGGTCCATCGCCGCCCTGATGCAGGGCACGCCCAAAGCCTGACCAAATTCATTTACAGCCGCAGCGCCCCATCCTACGATTGCCGCCTTATTCCGGAGAGCGCCATGCCCCTATCCTTTGCCCCCCTTCTGCGCCTTGCCCTGCGGGGTACAAGCAAATGAAGCTGTTTCATTCGCAAACCTCGCCCTTCGTGCGCAAAGTCATGGTCTTGATCCATGAGGCCGCAATTCAAGGCATCACGCTGGAGTCGGTTGGCGGCCATGCGATTGATCCCGGCACCATGCCGCTGGATCAAAACCCCTTGGGCAAGATCCCGGCCCTGATCACCGATGACGGTCAGGCGCTTTTCGACAGCCGGGTGATCTGCCAGTATCTGGATGCCCATGCCAAAGCGGGCACTTACCCGCCCGCCCCTGCCCTTTGGCAGACCCTGACGCTGGAATCGCTGGCGGATGGGATGCTGGAGGCCGCCGTGCTGATGGTCTACGAATCGCGTATCCGGCCCGAGGATCGGCAGTTTGCCCCTTGGGTTGAGGGACAATGGGCCAAGGTGGACCGCGCCCTGACAGCGCTTGAGACGCGATATATCGACAATTTGCAGGGTCCGCTGAGTATTGGCCAGATCGCTGTTGGCTGCGCGCTGGGATACATCGATTTCCGCCACGCAAATCGCAATTGGCGGGCAAATCGCCCAGCTTTGGCGGCATGGGCGGGCGATTTCGCAAACCGGCCCTCGATGCTTGCAACAGCGCCGCCCGTTTGATGGGCGCGCCAGATTGGCAACAGGCTGCGGCTTTCTCATGCATCGCACCCAATAAATCCGTCCCTGCGCGGCTTTGTCCGCTGGACTGCCCGGCAAGCCTTGTCTAAAAGTCCGAAATGTAGGGGTTCACGGTTTCAGAGCCCCCGTTGTTCATTTGCCGCCAAGAGCGGCCGCGCAAGGGAGAGGAATTCGTGTCCCACGCTGAATCCGACACAGGCAACCGTAGAGATTTCCTGTATTACGCAACCGCTGGTGCAGGCGTTGTCGCTACTGGCGCTGCCGTCTGGCCGATGGTCAATCAAATGAACGCCGCCGCAGACACCCGCGCGATGTCGTCGATCTATGTCGACATCTCGGGCGTCGAGGTTGGCACCCAGCTGGTCGTTAAATGGCGCGGCAAGCCGGTGTTCATCCGCCGCCGCAACCAAGACGAGATTGACGCCGCCCGCGCCGTGACGATGGAGCAGTTGACGATCGATGCTACGGCAGAGAACGCCAACAAGCCCGGCGCTGACGCCAGCGACGCCAACCGCGCGATGGACGAAGCCGGCGAATGGCTGGTGATGATCGGCGTTTGCACCCATCTGGGCTGCGTGCCGATCGGGGATGGCGCTGGTGAGTTCGGCGGTTGGTTCTGCCCTTGCCACGGCTCGCATTACGATACTGCAGGCCGTATCCGCAAAGGGCCTGCCCCGCGCAATCTTGACATTCCGTTGGTGCAGTTCACCGACGAAACCACAATCCTTCTGGGCTGAGGTAGAAAAACATGGCTGGTATTCCCCACGACCATTATGAGCCCACGACGGGCGGCGCAAAATGGCTGCACAAGCGGCTGCCGATTGTCGGGCTTTTGTATGACACGCTGATGCTTCCTACCCCCCGCAACCTGAATTGGATGTGGATCTGGGGCATCGTGTTGACCTTCTGTCTGGTGTTGCAAATCGCCACCGGCATCGTGTTGGCCATGCATTACACCCCGCATGTCGACATGGCCTTTGCCAGCGTTGAGCGGATCATGCGCGATGTGCCCGGCGGCTATATGTTCCGCTATCTGCACCAGAACGGTGCCTCGCTGTTTTTCTTTGCGGTGTATCTGCACATCTTCCGCGGCCTGTACTACGGCAGCTACAAAGCCCCGCGCGAAGTAACATGGATCATCGGCATGTTGATCTATCTGGCGATGATGGCGACGGCGTTCATGGGCTATGTTCTGCCTTGGGGCCAAATGTCGTTCTGGGGCGCTACGGTGATTACCGGCCTGTTCGGGGCCATCCCCGGCATTGGGCCGACCATTCAGGAATGGCTGCTGGGCGGACCTGCCGTTGATAACGCCACGCTGAATCGGTTCTTCTCGCTGCATTACCTTTTGCCCTTCGTGATCGCCGCCCTTGTGGCCGTTCACATCTGGGCCTTCCACACCTCCGGCAACAACAACCCAACAGGGGTTGAGGTGCGCCGTGGATCAAAGGAAGAGGCCGAGAAAGATACCGTTCCATTCTGGCCCTACTTTGTGATCAAGGATTTGTTCGCTTTGGCGGTGATCCTGGCCATCTTCTTTACGGTCGTCGGCTTTATGCCCAACTATCTGGGCCACCCCGACAACTACATAGAGGCAAACGCGCTTTCGACGCCTGCGCATATCGTGCCGGAATGGTACTTCCTGCCGTTCTACGCGATCTTGCGGGCCTTCACCGCTGACGTCTGGGTGGTGCAGATTGCCAATGTGGTGTCCTTTGGCATCATCGACGCCAAGTTCTTCGGCGTGCTGGCGATGTTTGGCTCGATTGCGGTGATGGCGATTGTGCCTTGGCTGGATACGTCTTCGGTGCGTTCGGGCCGCTATCGCCCGATGTTCAAATGGTGGTTCGCGCTGCTGTGCATCGATTTCGTGGTTCTGATGTGGGTGGGCGCGCAGCAAACCGTGTTCCCGTATGACTGGATCTCGCTGATCGCTTCGGCCTATTGGTTCGCCTATTTCCTGATCATCCTGCCGCTGTTGGGTGTTCTTGAAAAGCCGCTGCCACAGCCTGCGACGATCGAAGAAGACTTCAACGCACACTACGGCGCCAAAGCGCATCCGGCCGAGTGAGAAGGGAACAGAGCATGTTCAAGAATATCGCACTCACCGCCGCTATGGCGATGGCACTCTCGGGTTCGGCGGTCTTCGCCGAAATCGTCCATACCGAGCTGACGGACAAAGCCTTCAACCACGAAGGGCCGTTTGGCAAATATGACCAGAACCAGCTTCAACGCGGGTTTCAGGTCTATACCGAGGTGTGTTCGGCCTGCCACGGCCTGAAATTCGTACCGATCCGCACGTTGTCGGATCATGGTGGGCCGGAAATGCCGGGAGACCAGATCCGCGCCTATGCGGCAGGACTGGATGCTTACCCGCTTGCCGATGGCGAAGAGCGGACCCGCGAATGGACCGACAAGTTCCCCGCCCGCGCCGGTGACGGCATGGGCCCGGATCTGTCCTTGATGGCCAAGGCCCGCGCTGGCTTCCACGGCCCTTACGGGTCGGGGATGAGCCAGTTGTTCAACGGCATGGGCGGGCCCGAGTATATCTACTCGATCCTCACCCATTTCGAGGAAAACCCAGAATGCGCGCCAGACGGGATTGATGGGTTCTACTACAACACCGCCTTCGGCAACGGGGGCTTCCCCGACAGCTGCAAGATCTATGAGACCAGCGCCGATGGTGAAAAGGTTGCAATCGGCCGCATGGTCGAAGGCAGCTGGATCGCGATGCCTTCGGGTCTTCTGGCGGATGACACGGTCGAATACGCAGATGGCACCCCTGCCACGCTGGCGCAGTCAGCCGAAGACGTCTCGGCCTTCCTGATGTGGGCTGCCGAGCCGCAGTTGGTGGCGCGCAAGCAGGCAGGCTTTGTTGCCGTGGCCTTCTTGGTACTGCTGTCGGTGTTGCTTTATCTGACCAACAAAAAGCTGTGGGCCGGGATCAAGGGAAAGAAGTTCAACGCCTGATCCTGCGCGTCAAGACAACGTCAAACCCCGCCCCTGATCCGGGCGGGGTTTTTCATTTCTACGCCCCCAGATAGGTCCGCAAGGCCGCTGGCGGATCAGCAAACAGCGCCGCCGTCGGCGCGGGCGGATTCGCCACCCCGTCAGCCACCAACCCCGTCAGCCCGGCAAAGTGCCGCGCATCGTCGGGGTCATGCGTCACCATCAGCACGGTGGCACCCGTGGCGCTTGCCACCTCCTCTACCAGCTCCAGCATCTCGGCCTTCAGCGCCGGGCCAAGGGCGGCAAATGGCTCATCCAGCAACAGCAAAGGCCGCGCGCGCAGCAGGGCCCGCGCCAAGGCCGCCCGCCCCGCTTGCCCGCCCGACAATTGGCCCGGCTTGCGGGTGGCCAAGCCATGCAGCCCCACACGGTTCAATGCCTCGGCCACCTGCTTATGTTGGGTCGCAGACAACCGCAGATCGGGCCGCAAGCCCAAGCCCAGATTCTGCTCCACCGTCAGATGCGGAAACAGGTTTTGATCCTGAAACAGGATCGTCAATGGCCGCGCCCCCGGTGGCAGCCCGCCGGTATCCGAACCGTTCCAGAAAACCCGCCCTGACACCGGCGCAAAGAACCCAGCAATTGCTGACAGCAAGCTGGACTTGCCCGCGCCCGAAGGCCCGATCAGCGCCACACGCGCGCCCGCTTCAACTTGCCAATCGGCGGTCAGCCGAAATTCTCCCTGCGCCAGCACGACGTTCTCAAGCCTCAGCATGCCGCCCCCACCGATCAAATCCCCAGAACAGCGCCAGACTGGCCGCAACCAGCAGCAATGATGCCGCCGCCGCCGCCTCTGTCCTATACGCCCCCATCAACCGCTGCACCACCAAGGGCAGCGTCGCCTGCCCATCGCTGGCGAACAGCGCAATCACCCCCAGATCGCCCATCGACAAAGCCGCCGCCAACCCCGCCGCAAAGCCCAAAGGCCTGCGCAGCCGGGGCAGGATCAACTGCCGCAGCCGCGCAAACCCGCGCATCCCCAGACTATCAGCCAGCGCGCCATATCCCGCCTGCAACGCCCGCGCATCGGGCAAGAGCAAGCGGTAAGCAAAGGGCAAAGCCAGCAAGGCATTCACCACCACCGTCACCGCCAAAGCCACCCGCACGGGCGGCAACACCGGCTGCACCAGCAGGAAAAGCCCCGTTCCCAGCACCAGCCCAGACGTCGCCAGCGGCAAAGCCGCCGCCAGATCCAGCCAGCGCCCCTGCCCCCGCGCCACCGCCAAGGCCAGCACCAAAGCCGCCGCCATCGTCACCGCCGTTGACACCAAAGCCACAGCCACAGACCGCCCCAAGGCAGGCCAGACCGCCCCCGGCAGGTCCATCAGACCCGGCAGCCCGCGCAAAACCACCGCGCCCAAGGGCAGCAGCAAGAACAGTGCCGCAAGCACCAGCACCGCCCCATCCGCCCCCCGCCGCCACCCTCCCGGCGCGGCCAAGGGGACCACCCGGTCCATTCCCACGCCAAAGCCCGCCGTCGTTGCCGCCGCCCAGGCGGCCAACGCGGCGGCCCCTCCCACCGTTGCCTGCAAAAGCGCCAGCCCTGCCGCGTGCCCCAGATCAAACTCAAACCGCACCGCCTGATAAATCGCCAGCTCCAGCGTCGTCGCCGCAGGCCCGCCACCCAGCACCAACGCAACGGCAAAAGACGTCAGGCACAGCGCGAATATCGTCGCCAGCGCGCCCGGCAAGACTTCTCGCAACATAGGCAGTTCCAGATGCCGCATCACATCGCGGGGCGCGAAAGACAGGCTCTCGGCCAGCCGAAACCGCTCTGCCGGGATCGCCTGCCAGCCTTGCAGGATCATCCGCACCGCCAAGGGCAGGTTCAAAAACACATGCGCCAGAACCACACCCTGCGGGCCGTAGATCGACAGGCGTTCCAGCCCCAGAGCCATCAGAAAATCGTTCAGCGCGCCAGAGCGGCCAAACAGCGCCACCAGCCCCATCACCGCAACAATTACCGGCAGCAGAAACGGCGCACCCATCAGCGTGATCAGCGCGCCACGCCCCGGAAAGGACCGCCGCGCCAAGGCCCGCGCCACCGGCACGGCCAGCACGACGGACACCAGTGCAGAGACCACCGCCTGCGACACGCTAAAGCGCAGCGCCAGCCAATCAGCTGGCGCCAAAGACAGCCCACCCGCCCGCATGGCCACCGCTGCCAAGGGCAGGGTGACCAGCAGAAGGGCCGCTGCCCCTACTGCGCGAGCGCCGCTTGCCATTCCGCCAAGGCCCCTTCGCGTGCCGCTTGCGCCTCGCCTGCGCTCATCAGCAAGGACACCTCAGGTCGCGCTGTCTCAAACCCTTCGGGCAACGCCACTTCGCCCGCCGGATACATCCAGTTGGTCTGCGGGATTACTCCTTGAAACGCAGGGGTCTGGGAAAACGCCAAGAAATCCCGCGCCAGATCGGGCTGATCAGATCCGGCCAGAATGCCCGAAACCTCGACTTGCAGATAATGCCCTTCGGCAAAGGGCGCCCAGTCCTTGCTGTCATCGCTTTCGGCCAAGCGGTGATAGGCGGGAGAGGTGGTATAGCTAAGAACCATATCCGCCTCGCCTTCCAGAAACAGACCATAAGCCTCTGACCAGCCCGGCGTCACGGTGACGATATTGTCGGCCAGCCCGGCCCAGATATCCGCAGCACCTTCGCCATGAGCGGCCTTGACCCACAAGAGCAGCCCCAGACCGGGAGTCGAGGAGCGCGGATCCTGAATGACGATCTTGACCTTGCTGGCGGCCAGATCGGCAAAGCTGGTGGGCGGGGTGGGCAGACGGGTCTTGTCATAGACAAAGGCGAACCAGCCCCAGTCATAGGGAAGGAACATGGGGTCGTCATAAGGCACCGGCAACGCCACCGCGCCGGGCTGGCCATGCGGCACGAACAGACCCGATGCCGCAGCCGCAGCCGTCAGGCTGGTGTCCAGCCCGAGGACCACATCAACATCCGTCGCGGCCCCTTCCAGCTGCAACCGCGCCAGCAGTGCCGCCCCGTCGCCCCCGGTGACGAATTGCAGATCGCAACCGCAGTTGGCCTCAAACGCCACCGCAATCGCCGGGCCGGGGCCCCATTCGCTGGTGAAACTGTCATAGGTCAGCACGTTCAGAACTGGCGTTTCTGCCATGGCCGAAAAGGCCACGCAGGTAACACCAGCCGCAAGTGTAAAAGCTTTCATCGCTTCCTCCATTTGCGGCGGATGGCCGTGCACAGGAGGAAACCCGATGCACCTTCCCTCCGCCGGTATGATCCGGTTCAGGTTCAACGGGTCCGCATCGCTGCATCTCAGCCTGTTGCCAGGCACCCCGAGGTATTTCTGAAGATAGGGCCAATGCGGGCGGGCGCAAGGGGCGAAAAGGCTTGATGACACGCCCCCCGCAAGGCTATCCCCGTCAGGCACAGCCCGGAGCCTGTAAAATGAGCCTGAACACCTACGGCCACCTTTTCCGCGTCACCACTTGGGGCGAAAGCCATGGGCCTGCGATCGGCTGCACGGTAGACGGTTGCCCGCCGGGCATTCCGCTGACTGAGGGCGATATCCAGCCTTGGCTGGACCGGCGCAAGCCGGGGCAGTCGAAATACACGACGCAGCGGAAGGAACCTGATGAGGTGCGGATCCTGTCGGGGGTGTATCAGGGGGTCACGACCGGTACGCCGATCCAGTTGATGATCGAAAATACCGATCAGCGGTCAAAGGATTACGGCGATATCGTGCAGACCTTTCGCCCCGGTCATGCCGATCTGACCTATCACCAGAAATACGGCGTGCGCGATCCGCGTGGCGGCGGACGGTCTTCGGCGCGCGAAACCGCCAGCCGGGTGGCGGCGGGGGCCGTGGCGCGGGCGGCTTTGGCGGTGCTGGTGCCTTCGGTGCAGATTGCCGGGTATATGGTCCAGATGGGGGTCAAAGCGATTGATCGCGCCCGCGTTGATCTGGCGGAGGTGGAGCGCAATCCGTTTTGGTGCCCGGATGCTGTCGCGGCGGCGGAATGGGCGGAATATCTGGATCGGCTGCGGCTGGCGCATAATTCCGTGGGCGCAGTGATTGAGGTTGTGGCGATGGGCGTGCCTGCGGGGTTGGGCGCGCCTTTGTATGGCAAGCTGGACGCCGATCTTGCGGCGGCGATGATGTCGATCAACGCGGTGAAGGGGGTTGAGATTGGCGCAGGCTTTGGGTCGGCCAGTCTGACCGGGGTTGAGAATGCCGATGAGATGGCGATGGGGGCCGACGGTTTGGAGTTTGGGTCGAACCATGCGGGGGGAATCTTGGGGGGGATCTCGTCGGGGCAGCCGGTGGTGTGCCGGTTTGCGGTCAAGCCGACCTCTTCGATCCTGACGCCCCGGGCTTCGGTGAATCTGAAGGGCGAAGCGGTAGAGGTGGTGACCAAGGGGCGGCATGATCCTTGTGTGGGGATCCGGGCGGTGCCGGTGGGAGAGGCGATGATGGCCTCGGTTCTGCTGGATCACTGGCTGTTGGACCGAGGCCAGACCGGGCGCGCGCGGGGGCAGATCGGGTAAGGCGGGCCGGGCGGCCTTTGGCCTTGGTTTTGTTGAGGGCGTGGATGTGCAGATAACCGGTATTTGCGATGCCCGAGGATCTGGCGCGGCAAAGATCATGCTCTGCGACCGGTGTCGGCGAGCAAGTCCCAGAACGCCTCCACGGGCGGATTGAGCCGCCCGCCCTCTTGTCGAACCTTGCGCAATTCCCGGCGGGCAATCGGGTGGGAGGGCACGAAGAACTCGATCCCGTCCGGTTGTCCTGCAATGGCGTCAAAGGGCAAGATGCTGGCCCCCAGACCGCAGCGGACAAAGGACAGAATTGCCGTAGTATTGCGGGCCGCCAGATTGCTGGCAGCCAACAGCAGGCGGATGCCCGGATCATCCACCAGCAGACACAAAGGATTGGCGATCAGCGGCTCTTGCGCCATCACACCCCAGTTTGACGTGCCGCCCTGTGCCAGATGGGCGCGATGAATGGCCCCACCTTCGCGGCAGACAATGCCCAGATCGTCGCTGAGAATCAGCACCCCCTCTGCCATATCACCGGGTCGGGCAGAAAGGATGCCGATATCAGCCTCATCGCGTTGCACGCGACGACGGACAGCGGCGCTGTCAAGGTCGCTGATCTCGACCCGAACATCGGGCCAAGCGGCGCGAAAGGCTGTCATCACCGCCGGCAAGACAGAGACGGTGGCCGATGGCACGGCGGCGATCCGCACGATTCCCCCGGTTGAGAGGGCGTGGCGCGAAATCGCCTCAACGCTTTGGTCAAATACATCGGTGGCGCGGCAGCTTTCGTCCAGCACCAGCTGGCCCAAAGCGGTCAGTCGGTTCTTTCGGTCCGTCTCAAACAAGGGCGCGCCGATCTGGATTTCCAGCTGGGCCAGCATCATCGACACCGCAGACGGCGTGCGCCCCAAAGCATCGGCGGCAAGCGCCAAGGTGCCCTTTTCCGCAACAATGCGGAACACCCGCAGCGTTTCCAGTTTCATCGACATTCAAATTTTCTGAATATGTGTTAAGAAATTCAAGAATGACTGAATACACGCACCAAGTCTATGATGCCTTGAATCGGACGGAGGCCATTATGACCCAGCGCACAGGCATCTACATCGACGGCCATTGGACCAATGGCGGGTCTGAGGTGGAAAACCGCAACCCATCCGACACGACGGATCTGATCGGGGTCTATGCGCAGGCCGATGCGGCGCAGCTGGACGCGGCGATTGCGGCGGCGCAGCGGGCCCAGGCGATCTGGTGGGCGGTGGGCATACAAAAGCGCCATGATGTTTTGATGGCGATTGGCACCGAGATGATGGCGCGGACTGAAGAGATTGGCCGCATCATCGCCCGAGAAGAGGGCAAACCCGCTGCCGAAGGCAAGGGCGAGGTGTATCGCGCCGGTCAGTTTTTCACCTATTTCGCGGCGGAGTGCTTGCGCAACCAAGGCGATCTGGCGGAATCGGTGCGGCCGGGGATTGAAATTGACGTGCGGCGCGAACCTGTCGGTGTGGTGGCGATTGTCAGCCCGTGGAATTTTCCGGTGGCCACGCCGGCTTGGAAAATCGCGCCTGCGCTGGCCTTTGGCAACGCGGTGGTTTGGAAGCCTGCCAACCTGACGCCCGCAAGTGCCGTGGCCTTGACCGAGATTATTGCCAGGCAGGATATTCCTGCGGGTCTGTTCAATATGGTGCTTGGCTCTGGCTGCGATGTGGGTCAGCGGCTGGTGGAAAGCCGGGGCATTGATGCGATCAGCTTTACCGGATCGGTCCCGGTGGGGCGCGGGATTGCGGCGGCGGCGATCCGACACATGACCAAGATCCAGATGGAGATGGGATCGAAGAACCCGTTGATCGTGATGGAGGATTGCGATCTTGATCTGGCAGTGACCCATGCCGCCAATTCAGCCTTTGGCGGCACCGGGCAGAAATGCACGGCGGCCAGCCGGTTGATTGTGCATGCGGCGGTGCATGACCAGTTTGTTGAAGAATTGGTGGCGGCGGCGCAGGCGTTCAAGGTGGGGCATGCGTTGGAAGAGGGCACTCAGATCGGCCCCGTCGTCAGCGCGGGCCAGTTGCAGGGCAACCTTGACTATATCGACATTGGCCGCGCTGAGGGGGCAGAGCTGCTCTGCGGCGGCACCCGGCTGGACCGCGCTACAGATGGCTATTTCATGGCCCCCACGGTGTTTGCGGGCACCACCAACGACATGCGCCTGAATCGCGAAGAGATGTTTGCCCCTGTCACCTGCGTGCAGCGCGTTGACAGCTATGCCGAAGCCCTGGCCCGCGCCAATGACAGCGAATTCGGCCTGACGGCGGGGATCATGACGCGCAGCCTTGCGCGCGCCAGCCATTTTCGCAGCCATATGCAGGCGGGCTGCGTGATGGTGAACCTGCCGACGGCGGGCACCGATTACCATGTGCCCTTTGGCGGACGCGGCGCCAGCAGTTACGGGCCGCGCGAACAAGGCCGCTATGCCGCTGAGTTTTATACGGTCGTCAAGACCGCCTATGTCGCGGCGGGCGCACCAAAATGACTCCGCTGATCGACGGTTTGCAATATGCCAACTGGTCGGAAAAGATTTTCCGCCAGATGCGGGACGGCGGCGTTGATGCGGTGCATGTGACGATCACCTACCACGAGACGTTTCGCGAAACCGTGTTGGTGATCGAGGCGTGGAACCGCTGGTTTGAACGCCACCCCGATCTGATCTTTCACGGCCGCACGGCGGCGGATGTGCAGCTTGCCCGCGACACCGGGCGCACGGCGGTCTTTTTCGGCAGCCAGAACCCGTCTTGCATCGAGGATGATATCGGGCTGGTTCAGGTGCTGCACAGCCTTGGCCTGCGCTTCATGCAACTGACCTACAACAACCAGTCCCTGCTGGCGTCGGGGTGCTATGAGGCCGAAGATAGTGGCCTGACCCGCATGGGCCGCGCCGTGGTAGCCGAGATGAACCGCGTCGGCATGGTCGTTGATATGAGCCATTCGGGAGAGCGGTCAACTCTGGACGCCATCGGCCATTCCACCCGCCCGATCACCATCAGCCACGCCAATCCGGCAAGCTGGCACGCGGCTTTGCGCAACAAATCTGACGCTTTGCTGCGCGCCGTGGGCGAAAGCGACGGGTTTCTGGGGCTGTCGGCCTATCCGCACCACCTGAAGGGCGGAAGTGCCTGCACCTTGCAAGACTGGTGCGATATGGCGGCAATGGCTTGCGATCTGGTCGGGCCTACTCAGGTCGGGATTGGCACTGATCTGTGTCAGGACCAGCCCGACAGCATCGTGGAATGGATGCGCGTCGGCCGCTGGACCAAAGCGATGGACTATGGCGAGGGCAGCGCCAGCCAGCCCGGCTTTCCGCCGATGTGCGGCTGGTTCCACGACAACCGCGATTTCGGCAAGATCCGCGCGGGGCTGCGGGCCAGCGGCATGGATGCCAGCACCGTCGATGGCGTCATGGGCGTCAACTGGCACAGGTTTTTCGACATGAGCTTTGGCCCGCAAGCGGCGGCCAAAGACCAACGGACCCCCTTGGTCCCACCGAAAAGCTGATTGAAGAGGAGCCTGTGACATGACCCATCCCGCCCCCCTATCTGCCGCCGCAACCGCCGTGTTTCAAAGGGATCCGGCCCATGTCATGCGTCTTGCGCGGATGGGGGCGGGGCACCCTACCCGCCTATCCTTCCTGCGCGTGCTGCTGCGTCGGATTGAGACCGAGGGCTGGCTCTGTGACCGCCCGGTCTGGCAGGTGGATGACAAGGGCGTCGGCCATGCCGTTTACCGCGTTCAGGGGCCGGGGTGCTGCTATAGCCTTGTGGCCTTTGCGCATGATCTGCCTGATGAGATGCGGTCTGATAGGGTGATCGCCACGGCTTGGGATGCCACTTTTGCCCTGTTTGATGGCGATCCGACCGCCGCCGATATTGAGCGGTTGCGCCAGAATGTCCCCTATCAAGAGGCGGGCCGCATTACCTCCAACGAGCTGACGCTGGCGCGCGCCAACCGCTCTGTCCGGCTGTTTGCGCATGTGGTTGAGGCCTTGTCGCAAGGCCGCCAACCCGACGCGGCTGAGATGGACAGCGTTGGCTATCTGATGCGCACCACGGCGGTTTACGGATCGGGCAAGTTTGGCGCGGCGGACCGCGCCTGCATTGCCGCGCGGCCGGAACTGACGGGGCCGTTTCAGGTAGAAATGCTGACCGTCTGGCTGATCCGCGCCTTTACCGCGGATATTGTTGAACATATGGCGCGGGTCAAGGGCGGCGACCGGGCGGTTCGGTTGAACGCTGACATGCGCCGTGACCTTGGTGTGGGCAATTCCACCGGGCTGGGCATGGCCCCTTTTGTGGTCCGCCACCCGATCTTGTTGAACAACTGGACCGCCGCGCGCGAAGAGGCGCTCGCCCGAGTGCGCAGCCAAGCGGCTGCCACCCCGCAATCCATCGCAGCGCTGCATCACGCGCTGCATGCGGCCATCCTGAATGCGGCGGCCTGGCATTCCGAGCATCCCGTTCAAACCCCGCGTCTGGCTGATTTGCGTCGCGACCTTGCCCAGATCGCCGCCACGCTGCCGGGCTGGGATTGGGCCACGCCCACCCCTTGGGATGCGTTGTGGCGCTGGGGCGAGGCGCATCTGTCAACTGAGGGCCAAGAGGTGCTTTTGTCTTTGGTTCTGGAACCCCACGGCGCGCTGATCGACGATCTGGCCGACACCATGGGCGCGGATGAGGACGTATCCTTTCGCCTGAACGGGGCCATGCCTGTCGCCGACCTGCGCGCCATTTTGCAAGAGCATTACGCTTGGGCGCTGGAGATCGACTTTGATCTGCCCGAGGCGACTGCCCGCTTCTGGTATGTCTCGGAGGAAAAGCTGGAACCCCGTCTGGGCGAGCGCGCGCAAGAGGACGGCAGTTTACTGGAGCAACCCTTGGGCATCGCCCGCCTTGCGTCCCTGTTGGGCAAGACGTTGGAGGGGATGGACGGCGATCTGCCGGTGGCCACTGTGTTGCTGGAGCACCCCGAACATCGCCTGATGGTGCGGCGCGCGCAGATGGCGGCGCATCACCCCTATGCAGAAATCCGCGACAATCTGATTGGCGCCGATATGCTGCCCATCGACATGATGCGCTGCAAGCTGGCATTTTTTGGCGCCAATCGGTTTGATCCGCGATCAGATCGCTGGATCAGGATCAGCCTGTTCCAAGGGGCCGTGTTTCCCGATGAAATCGCGCCGGGACCGCGCGCATGACCCATTCAGCAGGCGATCAGACTCGTGGCGATTCCAGCGCCTTTTTCACCGGCGATCACTCGGCGCAAATGTCACAGAACGAAGTCTTTGCCCTGTGCATGAAAGCCGCGCGGGGCGCGGGGATGAGTTGGGGCATGGCAGACGAGGCAGGCTTTGCCGCAAGTTGGCTGACGGCACGCGGCCTTGACGGCCCGCGCCATCTGTTGGCGCAACTGACGGCCATGCAAGGCCGGGCCTGGGGCGATCTGTGCCCCACAATCGCCCCCGGCAAATGGAGCGCCGCGACCGGAAAAACGATCTGCCCCGTTGTTCTGGGCGCGACGCTTAGCGACCACGCAATCTTGCCCGGCGGGCTGGCAAGCGGGGCCATCCTGACAGGCCCGGTCGATTTTCCAATTTTGCTGTGCCCCTTCCTAAGCGGGATCGCTGCGGCCACGGGCCAGATTGCCGTTTTGGAATGGACGGACGGCCACGTGGAAATTGACGCAAATGGCGCGACCCCGGTTGCGGCGGTTTCGGCGCTTGAAGGCCAAACGGGCGTGAAATTGCGAGTGTCTCTGCGGCCCGGCACTGGCCCGGCCCATAGCCCCCTGCCCGCCCCTGCCATCGGGGCGCAGACGGTTGCCGCCCTGAACGCCTTTGCCCTGCGCACCACTGTTCCCGCCTCTGACGCCTCACGCGCGGGCGCGGGGGCCGCCTCTAATGACAATGAATGATAGACAGGAAACGCCATGACTATTCGCCGCCTCGACCCCGGCCCTCGGATGAGCGAAGCCGTTTGCATCGGAAATATCGCCTTTCTGGCGGGGCAGGTGCCCGATGATCTGACCGCCGACATCACCGAGCAAACCGCCCAGGTTCTTGCCAATATTGACAGTGTTGTGGCCTCACTTGGTGGCAAGAAATCCGATATTGCATCGGTGCAGGTCTGGCTGGCCGATATGGCTGATTTTGCGGGTATGAATGCGGTTTGGGATGCCTGGGTGGACCAAGGCGCCCCGCCTGCCCGCGCAACGGGCGGCGTGGCGTTGGCGCGCGCGGGGATGCGGGTGGAAATGATTGTCGTCATGGCGCTGGGATCGGCAGGCTGAAGGTCTGACCAAGGGCCCCTCACCCCAAAGGGGGGGCTGCTCTGCCCCAAAGCGTCCTGCTGATTTCCCAAGCCGCAATGGGGCGTTGCGGGAAGATTTGCACCGGAGGTGTCAGCGCAGGCATGTGAATGCATGTAGGCGCGAGGATCGCAAGCAAGCCATCGGTCCCATTGATGTCTCCCTCTCGCGCATGAAGGCTTGCGCTGCCCCCTCTCACACATGCGCGCATATGTTGCCGGGCAACGGGGCGATGCGTTGCCCGGTAGTCGAATGCATGTATGCGCCGCAAGGAGATTTTTTTCCTGACCAGTTGGCACAGGGCAACAAGCTCTGGATCCTCACGATCGTCGATACCCAGTCACCCCTTTGCTCTACAACCGATGCTCGATTCTTCTATCCGTTGGCCGATAGGGGGATACCTGCAGCCACCGTTCGGCGTGGCGAGGATGTGTTCCAGACGCTGGAACGGGACGTGTCACGGTTTCGTTCCTGTCAAGTTCTCCCGTTAGGCGGCCTTGCGTTCGAAGGCCCCGGACAATGGGTCTGCGGGGCTTTTCCAGCCCAAGGCTGAGTGTCTGCGACGAAGATTCTAGAAGCCGTTGATATAGTCCGTTGCCCGGAATGGTTTGCCTTCAGACCATGAAAGGGGAAGAGGGCACCTTTGATCTCCTTGCGGGTCTGCCCGTTTCTGCGCCAGACCATTTCTGCCTTGCGCTGCCCGGCAAGCTATTGCGCAGAAATCGCTGAGAGGGAGGGATTTGCGTGCAAATCACGCAGGCCAACGACCCGGCGGGAATGCGGGTCGAGAATGACCGCCGGATAGGCCCAGCCGCCCCGCGTCCAGACATAGGGGATGTCGCCGGCCTGTTGCCACATCACACGGCAAATATGCGCCATAGAAAGGGTGCCGCGATCACCATCGAGAAACGCAAACTTCCCAGCCTTCGGCCCGCAAAGACCCGCGTGGCCTTGTTCGTGGAAACCGCCCCCCTGGGGCCTTTTCTGATCTCTCCAAGGGAGCCACTCCCTCATTCGGCGGGAAAACCAAGGCACGCTTGCACTCTGCGCGGTGTATCGCTGCTATATCGTCGGACGCATGGTCCCATCCTTGATGGCAAGTTTCGCTCTCAAAAAAACCAGAACAGAACCGTGGCAGGTCCAGTTGCTGGATTGAGGTATGGGAGACCAAACTGGACCTGTCGCGGTTTCGTTCCGGTCAGGTTCTCATGTTAGGCGGCCTTGCGTTCGAAGGCCACGGGGCTTTTCCAACCTAAGGCTGAATGCCGACGGCGTGGATTGTAGAAGCCGTTGATG
>Ga0209491_10000244_pt1 | contig 106762 bp, 95 predicted proteins | sample BON02_FD_187213 | JGI IMG/M metagenome (GOLD analysis project Ga0209491, IMG submission 187213) | Freshwater microbial communities from Lake Bonney liftoff mats and glacier meltwater in Antarctica - BON-02 (SPAdes) (version 2) | ecosystem: Environmental > Aquatic > Freshwater > Ice > Glacier... | reverse complement strand
TTCAACACGCATAGGGAAGAACGGTCGCCTGGAGAGATGGCGCAAACCCTCGAAGAAGCCCGATTGGCTCGACGCGAAGACCTATGGGGAGCTGCCCGATTCGATGGCGGTGAGAATTCTGATAGTGTATTCTAAGGGACAGTCCCCTATTCTAAGGGACAGTCCCCTAAACAAAACTCGTTATTCTAAGGGACAGTCCCATAAACAAAACTCGTTATCGACAGGCGGGTATGCCGGGAGTAGGGTTTGGGCATGAGACGCGCTCGATTTTTATCCCCTTGGAAGGACTCGCATGAGAAACCGGTCATTTACCATCTTGTAAGTCGAGTGGTTGAGCGCCGTCTGGCTCTGGCGCTGGAGGAAAAAGAGCGGTTTCGGACTTTGATGCGGATGATGGAGAATTTCTCGGGTTGCCGGGTTCTTTCCTACTGCCTGATGTGCAATCACATCCATATTTTGTTGGAGGTTCCGCCGCAGCCGGAGGGCGGGATTTCTGATATGGATTTTCTCAAAAGGCTCTCTGCGCTCTACAGCGAGGCGTTTGTGGCGGATGTGGCCAGGCAGCTCGATGCGGCGCGGACTGAGGGTGTTGTGGCGGGTGGGAATCCGGAACGGGTTACCGAAATCAAGGAGCGTTTCACTTATCGGATGCACGATCTGGGAGAGTTTATGAAAGGGTTGATGCAGCGTTTCACCCAGTGGTTCAATTCGCGGCATAAACGGACCGGAACTTTGTGGGAGCAACGTTTTAAGAGCGTGATCGTGGAGAGCGGGACCGCAGCGCGGACGATGGCGGCGTATATCGATTTGAATCCGGTGCGGGCGGGGATGGTGGAGGACCCGGCGGATTATCGCTGGAGTAGCTATGGGGAGGCGGTTGGTGGAGGCCGGAAAGGCAATGGTAAGAAGGCCCGGGAAGGGTTGGTTCGTGCGATTGCCTCGGATACGGAGGTGGGCTTTGATGCGAGTAGTTGGAAAGATGCCTCGCGTCGGTATCGCAGGCTGATGGGGCTTGCCTTGGAGCGGAAACCGCTCAACGCAAAGATTGGAGTTTCTGGGAAAATGAAGATTTCAAAGAACGATGCGGAGGCTTTGGAAAGTGGAGATAATCAAACGATCCTACCGGAGTTGGGGATGGCAAAGATGCTGCGCTGCCGGGTGCGGTATTTTACGGACGGGGCGGTGATTGGGAGCAGAGGATTTGTAGACGAGGCGTTTAGGGAGGCGAGGGATCGATTTTCCGCGAAACGGAAGGACGGTGCGCGGGCGATGCGAGGAAGCGCAAAGGCGGCTTCTGGAACGCTATGGAGTATGCGGGCATTGCGGGTGGATATTGAGTAACTCGGGTTGAGGGTTGGCTGGCAAGAGTTCGAGCCTGAACGGTAGAAGGAGTTTCATATTATCACATACATCGGTTAAATTCACTCTCATTGAGGTGGGCGCTGTGGATGGGGGACGTGTTTTACAGGACTCTATTGCGGGAGGGCTCGCGTTCTGGAGAACGCGGCTCCACGCGGACATTGTTGAACTTTTGATCGGGTCTGTGAGCTTTTTGATAAAGAATAAAGTGGTGCGAACTCCAGTTCGAGCGGGAGGCTGGGAAACGCTTTCTTTTGTGAGGTTTTGATTACCGACTTGCGTACGCGTTCTATCTTGGTTTTACTTACCTTATGAAATTCTTGCGAGTTCTCACGGTCATTGCTCTTGGTGTTGTTTTTGGAAACGCGACCGAGAACGGGTTTGACGCGGTCGATGGGCCGAACGTGCGGGTGATGCGGCACGACGATGGTTCGCGAACCGTTTTCACCCGTAGTCCGGATAACCGCAACCTGACCAAGCGTACTTTTACCGCCAACGGTGCTCTTTATCTGGTTACCATTTATCGGATGGACGAGCATGGTAACCCGACCGGCTGCAAAATTTATGATGGTCAGAAGAACGAGATGTTTAAGACCAGCTACGGCTACCGCAAGAACGACGGTCAGCTCGTCGAGGAGCGGATGTTTGATTCCCGCGTCAAGCGTATTGATCCAAATACGGGTAGAGAAATGCCGGTGCGTCGTTTCCTCTATACCTATGATGCTTTGGGCAACCGCAGTGCACCGATCGCGATTACGCTGATTCCCGGGCAGACTGCGGAGGAAGTTTATGGCGGGCCTAGCGCTCTCGAATCGGACCCTTTCCTTCAAGGCGACGGGAGATAGCTTTCCATACAAATGATATCGGCAAAACAGCTGTTATCCCTTTTGATTGGGGCGGCACTCGGGGCGGGAGGCTGGATGTTCGGTCTGAGAAACGGATCCTCTCTCGGAGGTGCGACCGTTGAGGGACTGGAAAATCAGTTACGGATTGCCGAGGAGGAGATTGCGATGCTGACTAATGAGAATGATTCTCTCCGCTCTCTGGCGCAGGGAGGAGGCGAGGTTTCGGTTCCTCAGGAAATGATCAGTGCGATCGAGAAGGATTACGGCTTGGAGTTTATTTCAAGCCCTGTTGTCCACCGTATCGCTTCGGAAGAACTTGGATATCGGATCGAGGCAGCATTGGAAAGCCGGCTCGGGCCCCAGGGTATGGATGACCGGCAGGAAGCCTATCAACGGATTGGTTGGCTGGATGCGGGGGACAAATTGTTGCAGCAACTCGTCGCCGTCCGCTCGGTCGGAGCGTTGGCGTGGTTTGATGAGCAGACGGGCGAAGCTTGGGTGACGGATCGCTTCGATTTAAAGAATGTTCCCGATCAGGCTGCGATGTTACGGGTGCTTGTCAGGATTTTGCTAAACCAGCATTTCCCGGCGCCTGTGGTTTATCCGGGCGATGATGCGGCGCGGGCTAGGGAGGCGCTACATGCGGGTGCGGCTTCCGGGGCGGAGGGGAGGTTCTATGCGGATAGCGCGCGGAGCATCGGCTTCATGCCAATGAATGATAACGGCCCGGCCGAGCGGTTGATGCTTTCCCTGTCTCCTTTCATACAGGGGATCACCTTGTTTCCTGCGGTCTCGGGTAGATCGGTGGCTGATACGTTCTACGTGAAAGGAATTAAGGAGTTCGCGGATGCTTTCCGCGATCCACCGCAGACGACGTTCGGTATTGTTCTTCCTGCGGAGGCGGCACGTGGTGGAGAAATGGACTTTCCGGAGATCGAAGACGAGGTGTTCCTTGCAGAAGGTGCAGGCTATCTAGGATTACGATTGTGGCTGGAAGTCACGGGAGATGTGGGTCTTGCCGAGGAGATCGCCCGCGCATGGAAACGCGATGGTTTTCGACTTTTTGCCGACGGCGAGATGTCCTCCGGGGTTGTCTGGGATATCGAGCTCGAGGACAAGAGCTCTGCAGATAAACTCGAATCAATCGCCCGCGAACGGGTGAAGGCGATTATTGAAATGAGCGAGGGTCGTTTTTTTGGGATTGTTCGAGTTTCGCCGACCGCTGTCCGTTTTATCAACACCGCGACTGCGGAAACTCTTTCCGAATTGACAGAACCATGAATGTGCACACCGACGACCTCATCTTCCGGACCACTGGCAAGGGAACCTATGAAATTTCCGACGAGATCGCTCGCATTGTCTCCGACTCCGGAGTGACTTCCGGGCAGGTTACGGTTTTTCTGCGCCACACCAGCGCGAGCCTGATCCTCATGGAAAACGCGGATCCGAGTGCCCGGCGGGATCTTGAAAGATGGTTTGACCGCTTGGTTCCGGAGGACGATCCAGATTTCGTGCATACTCTGGAAGGACCCGACGATATGCCGAGTCATATCCGCATGGCGTTGACCCGTTCATCTGAAGTGATTCCGGTGCACCGCGGGCGCATGATGCTTGGGACTTGGCAGGGGATTTTCGTTTTCGAGCATCGCCGTCAAGCGCATCAACGCAGCATCGCGGTTACGGTGATGGGTGTTTAATTTTTAAAATTCAAAATTCAAATTTCAAGCAAGAGAGAATAGAAGAAGCTATGTCGCACGAACTGATCATGATGGCGCTGGAGGAGGATATCGGTGAGGGCGATGTCACGTCGGAGTATTTTATTCCGAAGAACAAGCTCGCGAAGGCTTTTGTGGTGGTAAGGAAAGCGGGAGTGGTTTCGGGAGTTGAGCTGGCGGAGCAGGTGTTTCGTGAGGTCGATCCGAATCTTGAGATCCAGGTTCTTGTGGAGAACGGTAGCCGGGTGAGTGAGGGAGCGATGCTGATGCGGGTTGAGGGGAAAGCTCGTTCCATTCTGACCGCAGAGCGGACCGCGCTTAATTTTCTGCAACGCCTTTCCGGGGTCGCGACGTTGACTTCACGCTATGCGGATCTTGTGAAACACACCCGCGCCAAGATTCTCGATACGCGCAAGACGACACCCGGTTACCGAGCGTTGGAAAAGAAGGCGGTAGAGGATGGTGGCGGAACGAACCATCGAATGGGTCTCTACGACCGTGTGATGGTTAAAGACAATCACCTCGCTGCCGAGGGCGGACTTGAAGCCTTGCAGGAGGCGATCCGTTTGGTAAAAATGGAGAAGCCCCACGTCGAGGTTGAGCTTGAAGCGGACAATCTGGAGCAGGTGAAGAATTTCCTAAAACTCGAAGGTGTGGACTACATCCTTCTCGACAACATGTCGCTCGAAGAGTTGCGTGAAGCTGTGGGGATGCGGGGCGAGATGAATCGCCTGCGCTTCGAAGCGAGCGGCGGGGTGAATCTCGATACGGTGAAAGAAATTGGGGAGACAGGGGTCGATTTCATTTCGGTGGGAGCGCTGACGCATTCCGCACTGGCGCTGGATATTGGCTTGGATTTTTCCGCTGGAGAATGAGCGATTTCGATCATGTCGCTGCGCAGATGCCGGACCCGTTCCGCTTGCTGTGGCGGGAGAAGGTTTCCTCGACGAATGACGAGTTGCGGGCGCTTGCGGAGAAGGGGATGGCTGAGGGTTTGGTGCTTGTTGCAGAGGAGCAGGTAGCGGGGCGCGGCAGGAGGGGTGCGGAATGGTTTTCTCCGAAAGGTGAGTCGCTGGCCTTTTCCGTTCTTCTGCGTCCGACCGAGCAGAAAGGGTTTTGGTCCCGGCTTTCTCTAATCGCTGGGCTGGCGGTGGCGGAGGCCTTGGAGAGATACGTGACGCTGGCCGAGATAAAGTGGCCGAACGATGTGCTGATTGGGGGCAAGAAAATTGCCGGGATACTTGTCGAAGCGGGGCGGGATTTTGTGATCGTCGGGATCGGGATCAATGTGAACACGGAGGCTTTTCCGGAAGGTTTTGCGGCGACTTCGCTGCGCGTCGAACGGGGTGGGGAAGTGGTGAGGGAGGAGATTCTGCTGGAGGTTGTGAAACGACTTGCCGGTCATGCGGGTGAGATTGGTTCGGGATTCGATGATCTCATGGATGGAGTGAGGGAGCGGTGTTTTCTAACGGGTCATCGGGTGACCCTGAAGTGTGCGGACAGGAGGCGGGAGGGGGTTGTTAAAGGCATTGGGTCCGCCGGGGAGTTGCTGTTGGAGGCGGATGGGCAAACGGAGGCGATTTTCCAGGCGGATGAGGTGAGGTTGGTTGGGAAAGGATTTTGAAGGGTATCTTTAAAGGAAGATTTGAACCACGAATTGCACGGAGTGCGTGGATAAGAGTTTATGGAATTTGCTGATTCCATCCATTTTCCGTTTTGGATGATTGGGGCGGTGTTGCTGAGTGTTGGGCGCCTTCGTGGGGAGGAGATTGCGCCAGATCTTGTCACGCCGCCGGTGTTTGGCGGTGAGCCTGCGCCGGGCATGCGTGTGGTTGTGGTGGGTGAGGGTTTTCCGGAAGGCGAAGGCACCGGCTATGATGAGCGGCCAGCGAATATCGGGGAGGTAGTGATGGGTGAAGAAATTCGCGTAGGCAAGGACGGCGATGGTGGCGGCGACCCAGAGCGGGGGGAAGCCGGTGAAGCGGAAATGGAAGCCGCGCCACGCACGGGCCATTTATGAGCCGACTGCGGCATACATGAAGTCAGTGAAGAGCGGGACGGCGCCGATGCGGAGAAGACGAGGAAATCGTAGCGGGCGAGCGGGATGTCCGGATACCAGATGCGGGTGGCGAGGATGCAGGCCCATGCCTGCTTGAACCCGAACCATAGGAACTCGTGGAGCCTGGGGTGGCTGCGGGAGAGGGGGAGGAGGGCTCTTTCGATGCGGGTCATGGAAGAAGGGCCTTTCCAAGGACTGGCAAGGAAGACTTGGGTTCTGCAAAGGGCTTGGAAAGACCCTTCTCCTTAGCCTCACTTCTGCTTGGCGTTTGCCTTGAGTCGGAGGGCGTTGAGGGCGATAAAGCCGGTGGCGTCGTCTTGGTTGTAGGCTTCCTCCTGGCCGCCTTCCATGGTGGCGATGTGTTCGTCGTACATGGAGTAGGGACTGCGACGGCCAGCCTGCATGACGTTGCCTTTGTAGAGTTTGAGGCGGACTTCACCGGAGACGGTTTTCTGGGACTCTGTAACGAGGGCTTGGATGGCCTCGCGCTCGGGGGCGAACCAGAAGCCGTTGTAAACGAGTTGGGCGTATTTCGGGATGAGGGTGTCGCGGGTGTGCTGGAGCTCGCGGTCGATGACGAGGGTTTCCAGATCGCGGTGTGCGGCGAGCAGGATGGTGCCGCCGGGGGTCTCGTAGATGCCGCGGGATTTCATCCCGACGAAGCGGTTCTCGACGATGTCGATCCGGCCGATGCCGTGGGCACCGCCGAGGGCGTTGAGCACGCGCATGATGCCGTATGGGGTGAGGATGGTATAGCCGTCCTTTTCGCCTTGGACCTCGAAGTCGCCGAGCTTTGCGATGACTTCGGTAAGTCCTTCGGTCTGGAGGCCGATGATGTTGCCCTTTTCGAAGAGGACTTGGAGCATCTGTGGTTTGTCTGGGGCTTCTTCTGGGGAGACGGAGAGCACATACATGTCGCGATCGGCCTCGCCGGTGGCATCGTACCAGGTGTCTTCGAGAGCGCCGGCCTCGAAGGAGATGTGGAGGAGGTTGCGGTCCATGGAGTAGGGCTTTTTCATGGAGGCTTTGATCGGGATGTTGTGAGCCTCGGCGTATTCGATCATTTCCTTGCGGCCAGGGAACTGTTTGCGGAATTCTACATCGCGCCATGGGGCTATACATTTGATACCGGGGGCGAGGGCTGCGGCGGAGAGTTCGAAGCGCACTTGGTCGTTGCCTTTGCCTGTTGCTCCGTGGGCGATGGCGTCGGCTCCTTCCTTGAGGGCGACGTCGATCATGCCTTTGGTGATACATGGGCGGGCGATGGAGGTGCCGAGAAGGTAGCGGCCTTCATAGACAGCGTTCGCCTGGAACATGGGGAAGATGTAGTCGCGGGCGAACTCTTCCTTCTGATCGTCGATGTAGCACTTGGATGCACCGGTGGAGAGGGCTTTTGCCTCAAGGCCGTCGAGTTCGTCGCCCTGGCCGCAATCGGAGCAGTATGCGATGATCTCAGCGTTGTATTTTTCTTTGAGCCAGAGGAGGAGGACGGAGGTATCAAGGCCTCCGGAGTATGCGACGACGATTTTCATAAGATTCAATTTTCAATCTTCAACTCTCAATGAAGAGTTCTTCAGACGGGCGAGAGGGTATTTAAGTGAGGCAGAGAGGGAAGAGGAAATTGCGGGGAGGCATGAAGAAGCCGGACCTTCTTGTTGGGAGGGTCCGGCTGGGTTAAAATTTAATGAAAGGAGGATCAGCTTTCGCTGGATTCTTCAGTTCCCTTTGCTGCTTTTTTGACTGGTGCTTTTTTAGCTGCCTTTTTAGCAGGTGCCTTTTTAGCAGGTGCCTTTTTCGCTACCGAGTCCTTGTTAGTCTTGTCTTCAGATTTTGGCGCAGCTTTTTTGACCTTCACTTTGGGAATGAGTTCACCGAGCTTGGCTTGTTCTTTCTTGCGCTTCAGATAATCCGCACGGCGGCGGCGTTTGACGATTTTATTTGATTGATGGGCCATGATTGCTGGACAGTGGCTAAGGCACCGAAACGGGTGTATCAAGCTGAATCTGAAATTCTTGCAAATCCGTGTTCTCGACTGAAGCCATACTGATGCGGACGATTCGCCTGACCGACACGAGTTTGATCGTGCATTGGTTTAGTGAAATCGAGGGTTTGATAAAGACTGTGGCAAAGGGCGCGTTGCGACCGAAGAGTCCGTTCGCAGGGAAACTGGATTTATTTTTCTCAGGTGAGATCGAGGTCGTGATGTCCCGCAAGAGCGACCTGCACACGCTGCGAGAAGTTTCGATTTCGGACTGGAGGCAGGGATTGCGGCGGAGTTATCCGACGACATTGATGGCCGGGTATTTCTGCCAACTTGTCGAGGCGGGACTGGAGCCGCACCATGCGGACGAGGGAGTTTACGATCTATTACGGCGAGGCTTGGATTTTTTAGATAGGGAGGATGGGAGTTTGCGGGCCCTGTATCATTTCGAAAAGCAGTTTGCGCAGGCGCTGGGAATTTCCGATGGTGGTGGGGACGCGGAGGGAATGCTGCGGGAGCATCTGGGGGCGTTACCTGCGAGCCGTCGGATGATTGTTGAAAGTCTGCGTATTGAAAAGGACTGAAGATTTGCGCTCGTCAATTGCAAGAATAGAAGTTTATAGTCCTGTAGCTCCCAGATAGATAAATGGACTCACCGACCGCCAACTACATCCAGATCATGCACGCGCGAGTTGAAACGCTGCGAACTGAAGGAAATCTCCAAGAGGCTCTGCATGCTGCTAGCGCGGCTGTCGAGAAGTGCCAACGCGCGCTGAGTCCGGATCTCGATACGATCGATGCGTTCACCATGAGTCTTGAGACCCGGTCGGGAATCTATATGGAGCTGGGACAATATGAGGATGCTGCGGAGGACGCGGGTCATGCGATTGACCAGTTGGACAATCGGCCTGATCGCCTTGGCCAAATGGGGCGGCTTCATGCGCTCTTGGGAGCAGCCTACGACTGCCAGGGAAATCAGGATCAGATGGTTGAAGCGTGGCAGGCCGCGGTTACTTTTTTTGAAAACCATGAACCGCCCTTGTTGATGGATGTTGCTGCGATGTCGAACAATCTGGGATTCACGGCGAAAGCGAATGGAGATCTGGATATGGCTGAGGACTGTTTTTTGAAATCATTGGAGATCATGCATGCGGAGGTTGGAAACAAGCATGAGGAAACGGCTTCGGTCTCGAATAATCTTGGGGCCGTTTATTTAGCGGCAGGTTACTACGAGCAGGCACGCGAGATGCATATGATGGCACTGGATACGCGGCGCGAGCTTTTCGGGGAAAGTCATCCTGATACGGCGCAGTCGCACAATAATCTAGCACTGGCATTGCTCCAGACAGGGGACCGCACGTGGGCGCGGAAGCATTTCGAGAAAGCGCTCACAGGATTCGAATCGCTAGGTGCGGTGTATGCCGATGATTTAGAGTCGGTCGCTTCGAACTACTGTGATTTTCTCTGTGAGGAGGGTGAGCCGGGTCTTTCAGAAGTCATTTCATGCCGGGTCAAGGAACTCCTGGCGGCTGGGCGATAGGGAGGGATCCGTAGATTATTCCTCCTTTTCCACCGGAATGGTGAGAGCCATTTCTTTGGCCTTTTCGACTTGGTTCAATGTTTCCTGATCTTTGGGGAATTTTTCCAGTGCTTCTTTGTATGCCTCAAGGGCTTTTGCTGGTTTTTTGGCGGCGAGGAAATAATTACCGAGACGCGTTGCCATGGGGGTGAGAATCGGAGGTGGGCTGAGCATGGTTGTCGCGCGTTGGCGGTCGGTCGCGGCGCGGAACCAATTGAAAGCCGAGCCGTGTCCTTCCTTCGGACCAGCCAGTGCAAGGCGGCCACGCAGCTGGGCGGCGAGAATTTCCATCGCGGTGAACGAGCGCCGCCAATCCGAATATTCGCCGATCGCAGCTGCGATCTGCTGTTTCCTAGCCATCGCCTGGCCGTGATAGCTGACGGCACCAACGGTATCGGTAGCATTTTTGATATCATGGATATCCATGAGGCGCTGCGCTTCTAGCGCAATTCGGAGGCCATCGATCCACCAGTAGGATAGTGAGTGATCCCGGAAGGATTCGATGGACTCTGGAGAGGGGAGAGAGGCGAGCGCTTTTTCTGAGTCTCCCGCAGCGCTTCTGCGGAGGAAGACGCGGGCGGGTAGAGTCTTGGCATTCCACAGTAGTTCGCGGGTGCCGGCGGCGTCTGCGCGGTCGGGGTCGAGGGTGGTGTTTGCGATTTTTTCAGCTGAGGCGAGGGCGTTGTCGAATTCTCCTTTTGAAGCCATGGCGACGACCCGGTAACATTCCGCGCGGACCCATCCCGGGCAGTCGGCAGGAGTTGCTTTATTCTCATTCATCCAATTGGAGTAAAGGCTCGCAGCGCGACCGAATGCGGATGCGGCGCGCGCGTGCTCTCCGCAACGCCATTCGTAATGTCCAAGAAGATGGAAATACGGCGCGTAATCGGGGACGATTTGGCAGAGCTTGCGTGCGAGTTTAAGGCTTGCTTGAAGATCGGGTGCCTCGGCACGTATGAGCAGCAGTGCGTGGAGTGGTAGGGCTTCGTTGGGAGAGCTACGGACGAGGCTGATCAGGCGCTTTTCTGCTTCGAGCTGGTCGGGCGTGATATCACCCATTTCATTATATCCCCCGCGTCCGAAGAGGGCTGCGAAGATTCGAGATTGGGGATCTTCAGGGAATTTTTCGGCGATCTTACGAAATGCCCTCTCGGCGCCATTCGGGCCTTCTTCGATATATTTGAGGAGACTGTATGCGAAGCCCCGCTCGAGTTCTGTACCTTCGCCGTCGGAGATGAGTTGCAGTAGGCGTTCGGTGGTGGCGAGCCGGTAGCTATCGGTTTCCGGAGAAGGCGCGAGCATGGACATGATCATTCCCCAATGTGCCATCAGGCAGTTTGGATCTGCCTTCATTGCGACGGCAAAATGGCGCATGGCTTCGAATTCCCAGCTTCCGTGGAGATAGTTCAGGCCTTGGAGCGTGTGGACCTGAGCCTCTTCGTTCGCAGCGCTGACGGCGGTCACGAGGCCTTTGTGGAATATGAACAACGCCGGTTCCCTGAGATTGGAAACCGATTTGGGGATACATTGTTCGACCGAGGGAAGTTCCGCCTTGGCCCGTGGCTCGACAGCGTCCACTTGGGCGGGTGCGTAGGTGAAGGTGGCGAGGAGAAGGAGAAGTGGGACAAGCTTCGACATGTGATGAGGTTGAGGCAGGGTTTGGATTTCCCCAAGAAAAATGACGCTGGTATGGTTGGTGATTTCCTCCTAAAGTTGTTCTTATGAAGTTAGGAGTAATCGGGTGTGGAAAAATGGCGACAGCCCTTGTGAAGGGCGCGATTTCGCGAGGAGTGGTAAATGTGGATGACGTGATTGGGGTCGCGCGTTCGGAGGCGTCCAGAGAGAAGTTTTCCGAAGAAACCGGAGGCAGAAATTCGGCGGAAATCGGTGAAGTGATCCGCGAGTCGGACGTATTGTTGCTGGCGACCAAGCCGTATGATTTGCCTAGAATTTTTGAATCAGGTGGATTCAGGAAATTTCCAGACAAGCTTCTGGTTTCGGTGGCCGCAGGGGTGACGTTGGAGACGATGGAAGGACTCACCGGACGCAAGTGCCGGGTCGTGAGGACGATGCCGAATACGCCTTCATTGGTAGGGAAGGGAGCGACCGCGTATTGTCTTGGGAGCCGATGTGAAGAACGGGACCGGGAAGTGGTGAAGGCGCTGCTTGATGCGGTTGGGATCTCTGTGGAGGTTCCCGAAAAGCTGATGAATGCGGTGACAGGGGTTTCGGGCAGTGGGCCAGCGTATATATTTATGGTAATCGAGGCGATGGCGGATGGAGGTGTGCTGGCAGGTTTGCCGAGGGCTGATGCGATTCGTCTTGCCGCGCAGACCGTAAGCGGGGCCGCCGAAATGGTTTTGCAGACGGGTTTACATCCTGCTGCACTGAAGGATATGGTTGCTTCTCCCGGCGGGACGACGATTGCAGGGATCACGGCACTTGAAGATGGGAATATCCGCTCCGCGTTCATTTCTGCGGTTAGAGCGGCTGCCACCCGCGCCGAAGAACTCGGCAAGGCTTGAGTTAGGGTGCGGGAAACGGCCAAGTCTAGGGCTGCATGACAAAAAAGTTATGAGGCATCTTTCCATCGGCGGGCCTTGGCTTGGCGGGCGGCGATGATTGGGCGGCGGGCTTGCCAAGCGGCTTGGAAGTGCGGGCTTTTGATGATACAACGCCCTCACTAGGACTCCGAGATGTTCGACAGCGTGATAGAAGTCGAGTATCTGGATGGCGGTGGGGAAATAAAGGCGGGCGTTTTCCCAGATCCAGGCGGCACCATCACCGAGAAAGATGATGATTTGCGCCAGTGCGAGGCAACGCCGAATCGCCTCGGCTCGCAGGAGTTCGCCACTTTCGCGGCGGTCCCCCATCGTGCCGACATAACTAATGGATTCCGGATCGAGCATTGGGTTGCCGTCTTCATCGGTGGTGGTTTGGGTGAAGACGCAACCGAGTTTGGCTTCCCGGGTCTTGGCAGTGCCGTCGGTTTCAAGATAGAGGATAGGGATGGTCTTGAATGAAGCGGGAGGCTGGAGGGTGCCAAGAGCTTCCCTGAGGTTGGGGGCGAGATGGCGGTCGTTGAAGAGTTCCTCGACGATGCGGCGGGCGTCGCGGGCGAAGGCATCGCGCAGTAATTCCCCAAAATAGTCTGTTAGGTTTTCGGAGGTCTTTTATTGGATGAGGCGGAGACGGGCTTGGGCGAGGAATTGCTCCGTTTCGCGGTATTTTTCCGCGAGGCATTGGGTTTGGGGGATTTTTTTTCGGTAGTTGGAGCGGAGTCCGATTTGGCGGCATGTTGGGAGGCTCGCAATTGGCGGGTTCGGGCGATGATCAGGTCGGCGAGTTGTTGGCTGGCTTGCTGGAAGATGTGGTGGTTGGCGATGTCCTCACGCAAGGCGGCGGCTTCATCAGCGGGAACGCTGCGGGTGTGATTGCGCCCGTCTTCCCAAACTTGGAATTTAAAGTAGGGACCAAGTGTGACGGTGCCATGGCCGTCGGAAGAAGGTCGCTGCAGATATTGTTCGGTAAGGGTACCTCGCTGCATGAGGGTGATGCTGCCAAGTTGTTCAATGAGGGCTTCACAGGTTGGAATAGCAGGTGGTATTTTCATCGAAATCGAAATTAACTATGTGCATAGTTAATGACAAGACCCAAAAAATATCCCAACCCTGACCAAATCAAAAAAGACTTCAAGAATCGGGGTCTTCGGTTCCTCGTCGGATTGCGAATCGCCTTTCTGCATGATGGCCCGTTCACCAGTCAAGCAGTCGACAAGGAATTTTTCATCATGGAAAAAGGTAAACCGAAATCTTACTTGATTGGCTTTCCCAAGGCTCCCGTGTATTTGCTCGATGTTCACAAACCGGAGGCGGTGGAACGGAATGTCGATCTCTGCGAAAAATGGGGAGTAGACGGCTTCAAAGAGGATCTTTATGGCTACGGTGCCCATCGCGTTCCCAGACGATTCGGTTGTCCACGGCCGCGAGAACAGCACCGAACGAGCCTTCCAATGGATGATCGGCGATGCGCTCATGGCCTGCCCCTTGTATGGAGAGGATTACGAGACCGCCAGCAGCCGCAATGTCTATTGCCCGCAGGCGATTGGATCGATTACGATTCCGGAAAGCGCTTTACCGGACCAACCATGCTCGAAGACTTCGAACTCCCGGTCACCAAGACCCCGCTTTTCATCGGAGGGACCGGAGTCGTGATCGAGGAATCAAAACGGCTTACGATTTGCATATGGCGACTCAAACTGCATTGGTTCAGTAAAAGCGCCGGAATAAACCGGCACTTTCACTGAACCCTTTTTTTCTATGCCTGACCCCTTTTTCTTTTTCACGATGTGGCACCGAGGTTCTGGGGTTGGCTTAAGAAACGGAAGATAAAAAAGCGCACCTACATTTGTAGGTGCGCTTGAGATAATTAAAGAAGATTTGATGTTTCAGAGTAATTATCGACGGCGGCGGACAGCAAGTGCGAGCGCACCGAGGCCGAGTAGGGCAGTGGAAGATGGCTCGGGGACCGTTGTGTAGCTGATTGTGTTAGTTCCGCCCTCGGAGGATGTCCAAGCCAACGTATCATTGAAAGCGGATGCGCCAATGCCAGCTAGAGTTTGGTTACCGAAAGTTTGGAAAACATTAACGCCACCAGAACCAAAATTATATAATGAAGTGTTGGTAGGGTCCGAACTTATAGTATTGCCGATCCAAAAATTCCCATTATTAAACCCTGCGGAAGCACCAAAACCAGCAATAGTCCCGTCAAGCGAGGTAGTAGCAGCGACCCCACCTTTAAATTCTTTATTACTTCCCGCAGTGGCATACAATTGGCGAATGAATGCTGACTTCCCAGATAGGGTAAGGATCCGGTTAACTACTCCCAGATCAATCGAACCTGTCCAAGTCGCAACGACATCGGTCCCTACTTGCTCAAATTTGACAATGACAGCTGCTTTGCTGTGGGATGTCATTGTTAAAGCTGCGCAGCTTAGAACTGGCAGAAACCATCGATTTTTTATTGCGTTTATTTTCATTTTTAATATTATTTGTTATTGGTTTAGGAATGTCTTCATCAAAATTTTACTGGAAGTAGAAATCATCACATCGGTGGCTCCGTAGGATAGGCGTTTGAGTGTTATTATTAAGGTATAAAGGGCAGCCGATGCCGCCACGCCAATGCCGTTCTGGTAGCGTAGCCAATGCGTGAGGTACAGCTCAATACGTGCCAACAAATGGAGACGCCCCTGCTCATAAAGATGAGCTGCTTGTGAAAGATGTTTGTCTAGCCGTTCGTGCAGGCGGCTCTGAGCCACGGCGCTGGGCTGGATGGTAGGTGTAGCGAGAGGTGAGGAGTGAGGTGCTAAACTGCACTCCTAAGAAGTCAAAGCCTCTGCTCACTACGCCGATGAATATTTTGTCTGGATGGACGCGTAAACCCAGAGTATCCGAGGTTTGGTGCATGAGCTTGAGAGCACGTCTCATTTTCCATCTCGATGGGCATAGGATGATCCAGTCATCCATGTAGCGCAGGTATTTGACTCCTGGGATCTTAGAGATCGCATTATTCAGCGGGCTGAGGTAGTTGGCAGCGAGCGCGGGAGATGTAGCGCAGCCTAGTGGGATGCCCTGCTTACTTTCTGAGTAGATCAACCACTGAATGACGGAAAGGTCTGCATCAGCAAAACTCTCGTAGCTATGATCCGACACACTCACGAGCCCACAACTCCAAACGGAGCGACTTTGGGGTTGTGCGGCTGTGCGGCTAAATTTCATTTGACTACAGCTAGGAGTTTGCTTTTTGCGGGAGGCTCCTGAACAGCCGTTGGGGGAGTCTCCGCTGAGATAGGCCTCCCCGAGCCAGAACGGAGGTCGGGGAAAAAGGGGCGGAAGATGTGTTTCAGTGAGGCAATGGGCGGCGTTTCGGTAAGAAAAGTCCCCGTTTGGCACATGGTCTTGGCGGGAGTCAGAGGTTTCATGGCAAAATGCAAAGGGAGACAGGTAGCTTTCCAAACCGCTTTGGCAAGAATTATTTTGGGGTGAAATTATTATTGGTGGATGATTCTCAAGCGGCGCAAGTCATCTAAGAAGTTAGGGCAGGTACGACCTGATTGGCCCTGATCGAAACGGAAAGGCCGTATTCTCGGAAAGATAGTGGAATCGCGGGGTGGGGGCGCTGTTTATCCGGGATCACACTTCCACAGGGATCATCAGGCGGTGAGATTTTTGAAGTGGGCTGACCGAGCCGGATCAGCCCTACCGGGTGAAAACACCGAAAAATCACGGCCGTTATTTTGATATCCGTTCGACTTCGGATCAGCTCACAGCAGGGATGGTAACGCTTTTGAAATCGGCGGGCGGGGCGGTCGATCTAGTTTTTCTCGCAGGAGGTGATGGATTTGGGATGTTGGCTTCGGCGAGTTCGCGGCTTACTGGAACCGATAAAAGGTGAGAGCCTTTTCTCCTGCATCGTAAGGGGATTACTATCGAATGCTTGCTTCAAGTCCCGGCTGGCGGTGGCGGGGAGATAGTTTTAAAGAGTTCTAGGTAGTGCTTTCGCGAGAATCGCTGACTGGCGAATTGTTCTTTTGCGCGTGATATTGGCTCGGTTGCGGTTGGGGGTTTGGGGCAAAAGCTGAGATGAAGTCCCCAAGTGACTCCAAGATGATCCCAAGGGGGAAATCTACGAATACAGTGGAGTCTCCGGCTCGGTCAGAGGATTGAGTTCTCCATTTTCGAGGCAAAGAAAGAGGGCGTCCATCAGGTGGGCGACTCGATCCGCTTTTTGTGCGATGTGAGAGACTTTTGCGCCATTGAGTATTCCTCAGATGTTACGTTTCCCTTCGAGAAGGGCGGTGACCTGATCGAGATTTAGAGTATTGCCTTCAATGGCGAGGCTTCCCTGAATCGAGCGGACGCGGTTGGATTTCCGAAGGTGTGGTTGGGGTTTTAGTTGTTGCTAGGAATTTGCTTTTGGCGGGAGGGAATTGATGTCGGGCTGATCAAGAGGCAGTTGGATCTTAGCCCGCGTAGCGGATCTTGCAGAGGCAACAGGCTGCGGATTTTGCCAGCCAGTTGCGGGAGGCTGGGAGGAGAATGAGGAATGAAAAGTGATTTCCCCAATCTTGGATCGAGTGAAAACCGCTTGCTACGCGCCCTCCCTCCCTTCACGCCATTTGCGGCGCGCTTTGCAGAGCCTGTGAGTGATAAGTCGATTCCCGGCAAGCAGTGCTTGCACGTCAGCGCCCGCTCAACTAGCACCTTTATCACATGAGTAACGAACCGGACCAACACGCCTCCCTTGGCGCGATGTATTCCGACTACTTTCTGGACTACGCCAGCTACGTCATCCTTGAAAGGGCTGTCCCGCATCTTCACGACGGTCTGAAACCCGTCCAGCGCCGCATTCTTCACTCGCTACGTGAGTTGGACGATGGTCGTTACAACAAGGTCGCGAACGTCGTCGGAAACACGATGAAATACCATCCTCACGGCGATCAGTCGATCGGCGACGCGATGGTCCAGCTCGGCCAGAAGGAACTGATGATCGACACTCAGGGAAATTGGGGAAACACCCTGACGGGGGATGGCGCGGCCGCACCGAGGTATATCGAAGCCCGTCTGACCAAGTTCGCGCTTGAAGTCGCCTTCAACCCGAAGACCACCAAGTGGCTGCCATCTTACGACGGTCGTAACCAGGAGCCACTGACCTTGCCGATGAAGTTTCCTCTCTTGCTCGCGCAAGGCGTGGAGGGCATCGCCGTCGGTCTCGCATGCAAGATTCTGCCGCATAATTTCAACGAACTTATTGAGGCTGCAATCGCATACCTTCGTAACCAGCCCTTCGAGCTGGTTCCGGATTTCCCGACCGGCGGGATCATGGACGCCAGCGAATACAAGGACGGCCTGCGCGGCGGCAAGATCCGCGTCCGTGCCCGCATTGAAATCGAGAAGAAAGGCATCCTCCGCATCACAGAAATTCCCTTCGGCACGACCACCGGCGGGCTGATGGATTCCGTCGTCAGCGCGTCTGAAAAGAACAAGATCAAAATCCAGAAGATTGAGGACAATACCGCCGCCCATGCGGATATTCTCGTTTATCTTCCTTCCGGAGCGGATTCGGAAATCACACGCGACGCGCTCTACGCCTTCACAGATTGCGAGCTCAGCATTTCGCCGAACTCTGGGACCATCGTCGATGGTAAACCGGTCTTCCTCGGCGTTACCGAAATCCTCCGCCGCAGCACCGAACTCACGAAGGAGCTTCTTAAATTAGAGCTCGAAATCCGGTTGAGCGAACTTGCCGAAAAATGGCATTTCTCATCCTTGGAGAAAATTTTTATCGAGAACCGTATTTACCGCGATATCGAAGAAGCCGAGACTTGGGAGGCTGTCCTGAAAGCCATCGACGACGGCCTGAAACCTTTCAAAAAACTCCTCAAACGCGAAGTCACCGAGGATGATCTGGTCCGCCTCACCGAGATCCGCATCAAGCGCATTTCCAAGTTCAACTCGTTTAAAGCCGATGAGGAGATCAAAGGCATAGAGACGGACATCGAAGAGACCGAGAAGAACCTCCGGAACCTCACCCGTTTTACGGTGCGCTGGTATGAGCAACTCGGTAAAAAATATGGCAAGGACCGCCAGCGGCTGACCGAGATTTCCTCCTTCGAGCGGGTCGACCGCACCCAGGTGGTTGCCGCCACCGAGACGCTTTATCTAGATACGAAAAATGGCTTCGCCGGAACCTCGCTGAAAAAGGAAGAGGCGCTTGAGAAATGCTCGATGCTCGATGATGTCGTGGTCTTCAGTGCGGATGGGAAAATGAAAATTATCAAGGTGGCCGATAAATTCTTCGTCGGCCCGAGGCCATTACGCGTCGCTATTTTCCGCAAGGACGAGGATCTCATCTACTCGATGATCTACCGCGACGGTAGGAACGGCAACATCATGGCCAAACGTTTTACCGTTGGAGGAGTCACTCGCGACAAGGAATACGAACTCACCAAAGGCACCAAGGGTAGCAAGGTGCTCTATTTCAAGTGCCATACCAGCAACGAAGAAAGCTCTGCCCAGATGCTCATGATCCACATGAAATCCGGCCTCGGCCTGCGAAATCTCGTCCGCCCGTTGCACTTCGCAGAGTATGGCATCAAAGGCCGCAGCAGTCAGGGCAACATCGTCACCAAACATCCGGTCGAGAAAATCCTCATCGGCCCCAAAGACTTCACGCCTTAAAAGTTGTTTTTTTAACCGCGAATGGACGCAAATTTCCGCGAATGAAGAGAATTAACCACAGAGGCATAGAGGACACAGGGGACATAGAGCCGATGCAAATCAAAATATTCTTCTGTTCCATAAAATTGGATTCGCGCAAGTTCGTGGTCATTCGCGGAAAAATTTTATGATCACCATCGGCACACGGGCAACGCTCACTATTCTCCACGAAAAGCCCGCCGGCTTGTATCTGAATGCGGAGGATCTCGGCGAGATCCTGCTGCCGCGCGGCGAGATGCCGGAGGAATGGTTCATCGGCGGAGAGTTGGACGTTTTCATTTACCGCGATTCCGAGGACAGACTCGTCGCGACTTTGAAACGACCTCGTGCGATTCCTGGCGAGTTCGCCAAGCTCACCTGCGTCGCTGTCACTGGAGTCGGTGCTTTCCTCGAATGGGGCCTGCCGAAAGATCTGCTGGTTCCTTTCCGGGAGCAGAAGCAGCGCATGGAGGAGGGGAGGAACTACCTGGTGAAAATTCTTGTTGATGAGGAAACCCAGCGCCTGATCGCCACCGCCCGCATCGCCCGTCACATTGACATCACTCCGCCCGGCTACGCGGTTGGCGAGGAGGTCGATCTCGTTGTTTATGGAAAAACCCCGATGGGTTACAAAGCCATCATCAACAACGCCCACACCGGCCTGATTTTTGGCAATGAAGTCTTTCAAGAACTCGCCCTCGGCGAGAAACTCAAAGGCTGGATCGCAGGCGTCCGCGACGATGACAAGATCGATCTCTCGCTCCATCCTCCCGGCCGCGAGCGTGTCGATGACCTAGAGAAACAAATCATGGGCGAGCTTGTTGCCCGAGGTGGCTTCTGGGCGCTCACTGACAAAAGCCCGGCCGAGGAAATATACTCTGAGCTCGGCGTCTCCAAACGCACGTTTAAGCAAACCCTCGGCGCTCTGTTAAGGAAACGTCTCGTCACCAAGACTGAAACCGGGATCAGGCTAAACTAGGCTTTCGTCTTTCCCCTTCAATGCGTGATTCCGTAGATCAGGGGTCGTCCGATCTTCTATGAAAAGAACAAATGCCTTGTCCACACGGAGGCGATCTTTTGCAGAAATTTTGAAGTATGCCTTCTTGAAGGGCTTCGTGAAACTAATTTCCATTGATCGGAGGAGGACTACGATTGGGAAGGAAGCCCGGACCTGAGTGATGCAATGAGATCGGCTGCGTTCGAAAACGGGCCGATGACGTTCGCGGGATCATTGGATTCCTCAGCAGCCCTGAGGATTCCTTGCTCTTGCTCTGGCGTGAATTCCGGCTCGACTCTGAGGGGAAACGGAATGCTCTGGGTTCTCGCCACCCTCGAATAAAACATGCGAACGGCGGTGGTTGCATCCAGTCCTATCTCCGCAAACACCGCCTCGGCGGACTCTTTTAGTTTGCGATCCATACGAACTTGTAGTTTGGCGGGGGCTTCATTCATGGGTGAAACGTAGTCGATGTGGATCACATGGCAATCCAAATGGAATCATTCATCAAGATTCGCTTCTTTTTCGAACTGGGCAAGAAGTTCGGGGAGGGCGAGGCGGCCGCGGGAGTATTTCGCGGCGTCGGATTCAGGGAAGTCCCAGCGGCAGCGGTTGTAGCGGCGGAAGGCGTCGGGTATGGCGTTACCCATGCGGTAGCTTTCGCCGGCCCAGAAGAGGGCTTGGGCGGTGAGTTCGTGCTCCGGGTAACGTTTCACGAATGCATCGAAAGCCTCGCCGGCTTTGGCGTGTTGTTCCTGTTTGAAATGGCATTGGCCGATGCGGAAGGCCATTTTTGGTGCCCATTCGTGATTGGTGAAACGCTCGACGAATTTCTCGCCGACCGATGCCGCGACCGCGTATTCCTCTTTTACATAGAAATGTTCGTTGATGCGGAGCATGACGTTGGCGACGAGTGGGTTTTTCGGGTAGGTGGCGGCGAGGGTGACGTATTCCTCCAGTGCCTCGTCCAACTGGCCGGCTTCCTCGTAACATTGCCCGAGCTTGTATTGGGAATCGGGAGCGAGAGGGCTTTCGGGATGATTTTGGACGATGGTTCCGTATGCTGCGATGGCTTCGTCCCATGCATTCATTTCCTGGGCGAACTGCCCTAACAGATAGGAAACCCGTGGGACGTATTTTGGATTCGGGTAGTCTTCCTGGAGTTGGCGGAGGACAAGGCGTCCTGCTTCAAGATCCGCTGCGGCTTGCTCGGTTTGTTCAAGTTTGCGGTGGCCTTTGAAGAGTTCGAAATGACTTTCCGCGATGTGGAAGCGGGTCTGGACGGCGAGTTCCTCGTTTTTGAAAACTTTGCTGAACGCGGCGAGTTCGCCGTCGGTTCCGATTGCCACCTGGATCTTGCGCTCGATGATGTTCAGGCCGTCCGGGGTTTGCGGGACGTTGTCGAGGTAGCCGACTGTGATTTCGTCGCCGAAGAAACATTCGATTGCTCCATCGAAATTACCGGAAACGGGTTTCGCGATTGCCATCAGAGGGAAAGAGCCGCTGAAGGTTCCGGAGTGTGAGAGGGATTCTTCGAGTTCGACGGTTTCATCCTCACCGGAGCTTGTCAGGATGCGGACGAGGGCTTTGTCGCGTTTGCCTGAAATATCGAGGTCGGGATCTTCGAGTGTGATGTAAAGTTTAGTCCCGACGCGGGCGATCTCCGCTGGCTCCAGGTATTCTGAATCGGTGATTCGGAGTGTGGCGGTTGAGGCGAGGGTTGCCGTGGATTGGAGGGTTTGGTCCCGGGATGCATCCAGATAGCTTGCGGTGAAGCGGCCGTTTCCAAGAGTGTTTAGGGCGATACGCCCATCGGGTCTTCCTTCGGTATCTCCGACGATTTCTCCGATGGTTGATGACTCATCGAGATCTTCGGAAGGGACGACACTGAGATTTTCGTCATCGCCAAGTAGTAGAGGGATTTGTCCGACGAAACGTCCCTCGAGCAATGCGGGGTTGCGCGTGCCATCGAGTGATTCGTTGGGCGTAGCGAAGGCGCGGGAGAGTTTGCAGCGGATTTCTGTTTTCGTGCCTTCGCTCGTTGTGATTTCGATGGTCACCGTGCTCTTGGAGTCTCTGGCCTGATCCGGATCGATGACTTCGACGGTTAGCGGCATCCGGTATTCGACCTTCGGTTCCGTATTGTCTGCTGAGGAATCAGGCGCGGGTATGATGCGAGGGCTGCCATCCACGGGCGTCTCGCTTCCCAAGATACGCGCCACTCCATCGGTCGGGCCGTTGAGGTAAACGACGGTTTCACGTTTCGTTGCGTGACCGGGGAAGGTATTCTGTTTGTCGGTGTAGCGAAGGTAGATTTTGTCGCCTTGGGCAACGATCAGCTTTGCACCATCCGCTGCGGCTGCGGTATCGATTTCGGCATGGAACACTCCGGTGGAGGGTCCGGTTTCGGTGGCGAGATAGGTGAGGGGAGTTTCCCCGTTTTTCTGGACTTCGATTTCGAAGCTGTCGCGGTCGAGGCCGGTGTCCATGTCGAAGTCGGTGATCTCAGCGACGATGCGTTCGCCCGGTTCGATTCGGAGTAATTCCTTTCGGCTGCCACTCACGGAGCCGCCGCCGGTTCGCGCGAAGTCGAAGGAGATCGGGATGATCTCGCCATTGTGATAGGTGGCGGTCAGGGACTTTGTAAGGAGCCGGTTCGGGCGCAGGCCGCCTGCGGTGAGTTCATCGAGATAGGAAATGTTGACCGTATCGCCGGGTGCGAGTTCGAGGGTGTCGTTGTCGGCGAGTTCCAAGACGTCTGCGGCTGGGGGGATGTGTTTGGTTTCTCCTCCGCTGATTTCCACATTGCTTACTGAGATCGATTCGCCCCGGTATTCCAGGAATTCGTATTCGATGTGTCGCAGGGTCAGGGAGGGGAGTTCGAGCTTCCAAGTGTTGTCGATTTTTTCGAATTTCGGCGCTTCCGTTGGGCTGATTCTTTCCAGGCCGGGAGCCGATGCCGGATCGAAGTCTGCTTCTGTGAAGGGGTTGAGGGAGACGGCTGAGGTGTTGGGGTTTTCGCGGGCGCGAAGAACTTCGGCGGTCCTTTGTTTGGCGGTGGAGATCGAGAAAACGGTGAGCTTGTGAATGCCGCGTTTGACGAAAACATCCGCGCTGCGTTCTCCGGGGCCTGGGTTGAGTTCGAGTTTTCCATCGAGCATCAGGGCGGTGGTTTGGCCGGCGATAGAAAACCGCATTGCACCATCGCGCTCCTGGATCATCTCACCAGACCAGATCAGGAAATAAGCGTTCTCGTCCTCTTCGGGTGCGCTCCATGAGAGAGTATCGACTTCCGTTTTCTCGGTGGGTTCGATCTTCTTCGCGAGGTCTTCGATCTCTTTCCATGTGTAGTTTTCTCGAATTTTGTCCGCAGGGATGCGATAGGTTCGCAGGTGCATAGCCGCTTCGGGAAACTCGATGGCAGCGACCGGTTCAGTCGGTGGAAAGTCGGCGATATGGAACCAGAACCGACCATCATGACTGCCACGGACCCGCATTCTCGCTGGGGCTTCGTTTTCAGGATCGGGTGAAGTTAGGATGAGAGAATCGACCTCACGAAGTTCCTTCATGTCTATGGAAAGTGACTTCGGCGCGGCACCGTCGGGTTCGCTGCGCCACGTGCTGGCAGGATCGTGGTCGATGGCCATCAGCGGGCTGTGGTCGAGAGCGGAGTCGGAAGCGCTGGCCCCGGCAGGTAGTTCACCGGTGCGGATGGTTCCTTTAAAAACGCCGCCGTTTGGGCTTTCCTCAAGAAGGTCTATTCGGACTTCGTCGCCGCTCGAGGCGGTGATGCGAATAGGGATCGAATCGGGTTCCGCAGTTAGATCGCGGTCGCCGTCCTTGACCTGCACATAGATCAGGTTGCCGGGCTTGATCTGGTCGGCGGGGCGTATCGCTGAGCGGGGCTTTTCTTCGTCGGTTTCTTCGACTTCGTCTTTGAGCTTGTCGGTGAAGGTTTCACTTTCGCGGTCGATGATCTCGTTGCTGGCGACTTTGAGGTCGCCATCCGAAGCGATGCGGAGCCTGGTGTTTCCTAGGAACTCGAACTGGAACTGCTTTTTGAAATCCTCCGGATAGTCCACCGTGATCGTGTCGCCTCCGGTGACTTGCAGGACTCCGTCGCCGGGTTTTGCGGTGCCGAGGATGGTCGGTATTTCTGTTAGGAAAATACCTTTTCCGGCACCTCCGCTGGAGAGAAAGGATTTCTCTTCGTCGTTGCCGGGTGACGTTCTGACAACGACAGGAATCCGGGTGTCGCCACGACTGATGCCGAGGTCGGGATCCTGGACGACGATGGGCAGGGCGTTTCCGGGTGTCTGCCAGAGTTTTGATTCCTGGCCGAGGCGGCCTACCGTGCGGAGGGTTTCGAGTTGGGTGAGGAAGCGTTGCTCGATGCCGTAGACCTCGGCGAGGTTGTAGAGGGTTTCGTTGGCGAGTTCCGCGTCGGGAGCGTTTTCCAGCACTGAAAGGAAGATGCGGCGGGCGTCATCGTTGTTTTCCTCACGAAGAGCGAGCACGCCGAGCAGGAAGTTCGCGCGGATCGAGATGATCGGGAACGGGCTCTCGGCGAGTTCGGTGAATAGATCGCTCGCCTGATCGTAAATCTTCTGGGCCATGTAGGTTTCGCCGATTCCGAATCTTGCTTCGATGGCTTCCGGTTGGTCTTTGTGGACATTCAGGACGGTGGTGAATTCCGCGCGGGCGATGTCGTATTGGGAGGCGCGTTGGTAGTTGCGGGCGAGCATCAGTTGGATCCTCGCCTTGTCGCGGACGTCGACGTTTTCTGCTTCGCTGAATTTCATCAACCAAGCACGAAGGATATCTTCAGCACGCTGATGGTCCTCGGGAGTTCCTTGGGCGATGTGGGTCTCGGCGGCGAAGAGAAGGAGTTCGACGGGGAGGTCGTTGCGGTTGGCATCGAAGAGCTGCTTGTTCAGGTAATACGCCTGCTCCGCGAGATCGGTTTCACCTAGGCGCAGATGGAGGACGATCTGGAGTAAGGGCGCGATCGGGCTGTCGGCTGGGATGTCTGCGGTGAGGCCTCCCATTTCGCCGTATGCCTTGCGAAGGAGATTTCTAGCATCGGCCATCTGGTCTTCGCCAACTGAGCGGATCGAATTCAGGAGGCCGTTAAGGATCGCGGCTGCCAGCGAGGGATCTTCACGGGCGAGTGCGGCTTGGGCGAAAGGGTAGATCCGCTGCCAGGATTCATGGTGGGGATCGCAGAGAAGGATCAACTTTTGGGTGCGGAGGAGTCGGTCGAGGTTCCGGTCGTCATCCGCGAGCAACATCATCCCTGCCTCGGCGCTGAGTCTTCCGATGTGGAGACCGAGTATCATTGCGCGGATACGTTTCTTATCCGCAGCCGGCATTTCGGAAGAATTTCGGGTCGCCTCCAACCAGTTGCGCGCTGGCCACTCGCCGAAGCTCCATGATTTAAAGGGGTGGGCGTCGGCGCGTTGTTTCGAATCTGTGAGAACTTTTTCCATGGAACCGAGATCACCTTTTGTGATATCGATAGACGCGATTTCGGCGGCGTAGATGCCTTGGTGTTCCGTGACACTCTTGTAGCGCTCGATCAAGAAGGCTCGCGCCTTTTCCGGCTGCATGGATCTGGCGACTCGCTGGGCGCATGAAATCGACTCGCGGTCGCTTGGGGCTATATCCATCCTGGATTTCCACCATGCGAGTGCTTCTTTCTCCATGCCGAGTTCGTTCATGATGTCGCCGATTCGGGTTGAGTATGCGAGGGGATATTGGCTTTGTTTTGCAGATGATTCGATCCACGGCAGAGCCTTGTGGATGATGGATTCGTCCTTCGTTTCGCAGAGCCGGATCCAGGTGTCCTGATGCACGGATACAGGCGGCATGTTCAGAAGATGGTTCGCAGCTTGGAGGCGCATTTCCTTGGTCGAGTAGGTCGCCGCATCCAGCCAACGCTCCGCGGCATCAAGGTCACGGGGGAATTCTTTGCAGAGCTTTTGGTAGTGCTCGGCCGAAACTTCCTTGGACTTCCCGCCGAGGTGGTGGCGGTAGACATAGGCTAAGCGTGAGAGCAGATGGCGGCGGATTTCCTCAGGCCATTTTTTTTCTAACAGTTGCTTGCAGGCTTGGCCGGATTTACCTCCATCCTCGCGGGTCTGACGCCAGAGCTTGGTATCGGATTCGGAAAGGTAATCTTTCTTCGCCCGCTGCCACTCGCGGTTTTGTTCCTTGTCTGCGGGTTCTGGATTCCAGATCCGTGATTGGAAATCGGCGAGGTGTGGGAAAGAGCGGGTGCTCTGATTTACAGCTTTCAAGGCTTCGTTGAATGAGTCCTGATTCGGTGAAGACTGGTAGAGGAATTTTACAATTTCCTCGGTCCAGCCGTCACCGGTGGGGGATTGTTCGAGAAACTTTAGGGCGGTGGTGCGAGCTTTTCCTTCGTCCTTGATCCTGTCGCGGTAGACCTCGAGCGCGAGAACTGCCCGCAACATTCCTGCATCGCGTGGATTCGCTTTGATCGCGGTGGAAAGGCCTTGCACAGCGCGGTTGTGATCGTTGCCACACCAACCAACGAATGCGCGGGTGATGTCGCGGACGCGGGCATCTTTTTGCATGATTTCCGTGGCGATGCTGAGGGCTTTTGAAGTTTCCTTCGCATCGGCGGCAGCAAAGGTGGCGCGGGCTAGGGGGTCGTAGCGATCCTCCCGAGTTGAAAAGGCATATGCATAGCGTTTTGCTGCGGCTTCAATTTCAGGAATCGGAAGTTTTGCTGCGACCATCGCCTCGACAAGATAGCGTTGACGGTCGGCGTTTCCAGCAACCAAAGATTCCCGGAAAGAAGTGACTGCGTTCCCGAATTGTCCGAGTTGGCTTTCGAAGCGGCCTTCGAGGAAGGCGAGGTATTTTTTCTCCTCGGCGTCCAGAGGAGCGTTCCTCTTTGTGAGCGTTTTGGCGATCTGCAGGCCCTCGTTCCATTTCTCGTTTCGGAGCGCCGCTTCCATGCCTAGGAAGCCGATGCCGCTGAGTTTTGAATCGGCGGGGATTTTTTCGACCATCGTGAGCGCGAGGTCGGCGGTCTTCGCGTAGGTCTCGGCTTTGTTCGCTGGATACCAGGTTCTAAGTGCATCGATTCCCTGCTCGACCGAGCCGCCATTTCTCCAGATTTCCGCGCGGTAGTCCGCAGCAGGAATCGCCCGTCCTGTGCGCTCGTATGCGGTCGCGATACTGTCGCGGACTTCGTTCGTCAGTGCATGTTCAGAGAAGATTTCGAAGAATTGCCGAGCGGTGGTTATCACATCATCGTGCCGGGCCGCTGCCTCGTATCCACGGATCAGAGCGAGGGTGATTTCCGCACGGCGGGGATGTTCCGTCTGAGCCCGGGAAAATTTAGCAGCGGTGCGGATCAGTCCGAAGACCTGGCCTTCGCTTTTATAGATCTCGATGAGCTTGAGCATCAGTTCCGCGCCGGGAGGGGAGGCCTCGGCGGTTTCCTTGAGCCGCGCTTCAAGGTTCGCTGTTTCGGCTCCGGAAACCGGGATAGCAAAGAAGAAAAACAGGAAAAGAAGCAGCTGGGTCTTTTTTAGAAAAATCATACCGAAAGCGTGGTGTTGGGTGAACATACAGTTACTGTCCGAAAACCCCGTATTTTCCAGAAATCCGGCGCTGCGGGGGCGCATTCTTTTCGAAGATTCTTAGGTGATACACTCATTTGGAAATCTTAGTGCGCATCGTCATGCGAAGATATTGTTCCTCGCAAGCTCTACGGACAAGCAAGGAAAATATCCTGATTCGCACTCTTCCGACGATTGGAAATTTAAAGCTAAGGACTGGCTCGCAGCTCGTCCAAAGTCTCAATCATTTCCAAAATCCTCGAATGAAGGTGTTTATAGAGCGACCGGAGTTCATTCAGTCCCTGCTCTGCATCGAGCGAAGCACCAGCCCATCTCTATTTTAGGATGAACGCCTGCTGGTCTTTGGCGATGAGTTCCAGCAACGCGATGTTTTCATTTTTTCTAATCGCGGGCTTCGTTGATCGCCTGTCGTGACTACGGCGGCTTTCGCCAGCAAGCTCTCGACGAAAACCTTGCGGAAATTCCGTGAGAATCCGGGGCAAGAACCATCTCCTATCTTTTGCTGATTCAACTATTGGTTAGCGTATTCGTCGGAAAGGCATTACCAAACCTCGCGCATGAATCCTGAATCCCATAAAGCAAGTTGCCCTCATTCTGCTCAACAGATTGACTCCGAAGAGCCAAGACTACCTGTGGAAAAGCGCTGGGATGCGTCTGACCTTCATCAGCTTCTGGGACAAAGTCGGTATCCTACGGCCGGTTTGGAGAAAGACGCTCGGCAGGCATGGAGAAATTCTATTCGCTGCAGCGGTCGAGCTCTTTGGCGCTCGCTAAAAGTGATTGATGCCAGAAGTGTTTCCTGCGCGGATGAGATCTTTGATGCGTTATTCGAACTCCTGAGTCTCGCCACCGAGAGTCGTGCCGCGCAGCCCTTCATGTCAGTATTCCCTGAGTTTGATCCGCTTCAGCCCGAGACTAGAATTTGGAACCACCAACTCATCCGCTATGCTGGTTATCTCGCGGCTGACGGCACGGTTTTGGGTGATCCTGCGAATTGCCAACTTACTCAAATTACAATTGATTTAGGGTGGCAGCCACCTAGCGAACGAACACGTTTCGATATATTGCCCATCATCCTTCAATATGGGGGTAAGCTTCACCTGCGCCCATTGCCTGTAGGAGTGGTGGCGGAAGTGACCATTCGCCATCCAGAACACCCTAAGATAGAAGCTTTGGGCTTGCGTTGGTATGCCACGCCAATCGTTTCAGATATGCTTTTTGCTACAGATGAGGCCCTCTATCCGGCAGCACCGTTTAGTGGTTATTACGTATCTACTGAGATCGCAGCGAGGAATTTCTCGGATAAAAATCGTTACAACCAATTACCTCAGATCGCCTCTGCAATGGGAATCGAACCAAGCAAGAAATCACGCTTTTGGATCGATCGCGCTTTGATCGCTTTGAATGAAGCTGTGCTCTGGTCATTCGAAAAAGAGGGCTACCGCATCGTGGATCACCATACGGTAAGCTCTGAGTTTATGAGTTTCTGTAAAAAAGAAAAAAGCAATAATCGAGAAGTCAGGGGCGATTGGGCATGGCTAGTGCCGCCGATATCTGGCGCGGCCAGTCCGATATTCTCGCAATGCTATGAGCCAAAGGTCGAGCTTCCCAATTTTCTCTATCAAAAATTACCTTGGCTGGCGAAAAGTGGACTTGATGCATTAAAACGAAGCTTATAGAGGCTCTTTAGCGATTTCGAATTTTTTTTGCGCTGTCGAATTTTGTTTAACCCCCGAGTCTTGGTCCGTCGGCCGTTTTGTCGATGGGCTGTGGCTATTGCTTCTTCCAAAGGAGATGCCGTCGGTGCCGTATCTATTTCCCGGGAGCTTACGTTACGCCCCCTTTCCTGCCGATTAATGCACTTTTGCATAAAGGATATTCAACATTGGGAACGTTTGATTAGCGCGGGTTTTGCTCCGATGGTTGTGGTTTTTGACCGATTACCAATAGGCGAAACAACGAAAAACGTTAAAATGCGAGGACCCGAATGGGAAGTGGCTCAGGGTCGGTAAATAACTCCCCATCTGCAGAAGCGACTTATACCGGCGTCAATTCGCGTGTATTCGCGGGCGAGTTTCAAAATGAGGTAGTTCTTTCCCCCTATCAGGTGGCGAGCTTGTCAGGCTTTACTTATCAAGATTTTCGGGATTCTGCACGTCATCCTCGGAGCTTATGAGGTCTTGGCTCTCCTCATCGGGGTTGCGGCAATGGCCGACTTCAATCCGTTTCTCGCGCTTGTGCCGAAGATTGCCGGAGCGCCCGGCCAGATGGGGCAACAGACAGCCACGCAGGTGGAGACGATGCCGTTCACCATCATCGGCACCATCATCGGCGTTGCCACCACCTTTCTCACCCTCGCCCTCCTCAATCGCCCTGCCATCAAAACATGGTTCGCAAACCAGCAGGAGTGATCGCGAGAAAATGACCCCATATTGCGGAGAGAAGTGACGGCGTTTCCGAATTGTTCGAGTTGGCGATCTGCAGGCCATCGTTCCACTTTTCGCTGCGGAGCGCCGGCTCCATTCCTTGGAAGCCGATACCGCTGAGTTTAAAATCCAGCCTTGGTGAGAGCTTGGACGATCTTGCTGGCCTCAGGGGAGATCGTGCTTTCGGGGTAGTCGGAGATGAGTTGCTCGAATTTCTTTCGCGCTTCCGGTTTGCGGCCGAGTTTGAAGAGGCAGCGACCGTAGTTGAAGAGGATGACGTCGAGGAAATTGGCGTCTGGGTAATCCGATAGCACGTTTTCGAAGACGTCGACAGCGCGCGCGTAGTCCTCTTTCTGATAGTAGAAAGCGGCCATCTTCGCGACTGCGTCGCCTACCCGACCGGACTCCGGGTATTGCTCGTAGACTTTCTGATAGGCGAGGAAAGCGTTTTCGAAATGGCGGGTGGAATCGGTCTGTCCGGGTTTCAGGGCCATTTCTTCGTAGCATTCGCCGACGAAAAACTGGCCTTCGCCGCGGAGCGGGCTGTTGGGGATTTTCGCGATGCTGGAATAGAGGCTGATCGCGCGGGAGTAATTCTCGCGTTTGCGCTCGACGTGCGCTTGCTGAAGCATCGCTTCGTCTACGAAGGCGCTGGTTGGGAATTCCGCGAGGAGGCGGCGGCTCATGCCGAGCGCGAGATCGAGCTGATCCATGGCGAAGTAGATGCGCCAGAGTTGGACGTAGGTTTCTTCGAGTAGCTTGCCGCCAACTTTTTGGGATTCGTCTAGTATATCCTCACAAACATCGAGGGCCTCGGTGTATTTAAGGTCGGCTTTATCTTTCAGGCCGAACTCTTTGTATTGGTTTCCAACTTCGGTGAGTGCGGAGGCGGTGCGCAGGCGGGTTTTGAGGCTGAGTTCTTCGTCGGTGATTTCGGTTCGTGTGACTCTCATTTCGCCGAGGTTTCCTTCGATGATGCGTGACTCGGCGGTGCGGACGATTGTACCTTCGCCGAGGTGGCGGTCATCGCGGTAGGTGAGGCGGATGATCTGTCCGGGTTCGCCGATTAACGCATTCTCTGAACTGCCTGTTAGAAGTGGGATCGCGCTGCGGAAGACTCCTGCTTGTTCTGATTCATTCAATACGACGGGCATGCTGCGGACAAGGAACAGGGGATCGATCATGCTTTTCATGTCCTCGCCTTCGGGGCCTTCGGAGAGCTCGCCGCTGGCGACGCCTTTCGCGACTTCGTCGTCGATTTCGTCTGCGCTCTTGCGCCGAAAAATCTGGATCGTGGCTTCGAGTTGGTCGGATTCGGCGGTCGTATCGTGATCGGCGTCTACGATCTGGATGTGGAGGGGTTTTCCGATCACGGCTGCCTGGAGATCCTGACCGTAGGAACCATCGGTGATGCGGGCTACTCCGTTGCCGACGACTTTCACCTCGCGGATCCGTTTTTCATCGAATCCTTTGGAAGCGGTGTGCGCGTCGGTGTAGGTGGCATTGACCGTATCACCGCCTCTGACTTCGAGGATGCCGTTGTTGGGGATGGGAGTGCCGGATTCTGTTTGGATGCTGCCGAGGGCGAGGGTTGGGTGACGGCCGATGGGATCGCAGAGCACGGTTTCAATATCGCCGTTTTGGGTTTCGCAACGGACAGTGACTTTTTCGTCCGGCGGTAGGACGGCAAAATCCTTGTCTTCGATGCGGATGTAGAGGCGCTTTCCGACTTCGACTTTGTCGTTTTTCGAATCCTCGGAGGAGAGGGCGGTGCCGACCTTTTCCAAGGCTTCGATAGCGCGACTGTAGTGGCCGAGCTTGAAATGGCCAAGGCCGATGTAGTGATAGGCTTCGTTGACTTCGGAAGCGTTGGGGAAACGCTCGATGAAATCGCGCATGATCGTGAAGCATTTGCCGTAGTTGCCTGCTTCGTAGAAACAGGCACCGACGTTGAGGACCGCGTGGGCGCGTTGGGAGTCGTCTTCGTTGCTTTCGTTGGCTGCGGCTTCGTAATGGACGCGGGCTTTGTCGAAGTCGCGAGATTCTTCTAACAGGTAATCGGCGAGGCGAAGGTGGGCGTCGAAGCGGACTTTGCTGCGGGGGTAGCGCTCGACGACGGATTCCCAGATTTCGAGAGCTTTTTCGTTTTCGCCGACTTCTAGGCGGGCGTCACCGGCTTGGAGGAGTTTGCGGGCGGCTCGGTCCTCGACGATGGAACCGCGTTCGGCTTTTTTTTCTTGGGCTTGGGAAACCGGAAATAGGAAAAGAAAGAGGAGGAAGATTTTTAACCGCGAATGAACGCAAATTTTCGCGAATGAAGACTTTGGTTTTTTGTTCAAGTGGCTTGTAGATTTTGGTGGAGGGTTGTCGGGACAGGAATGTCCCGACTCCTTAGGCGAAGAGTTCTCGGATCGGGACTGCTTCTTTTTGGATGAGGCGCATGGGGCGGCCTTGGGGGGTGATGACTTCTTTTTGGAGGTCGATTCCGAGGGCGTGGCAGATGGTGGCGTGAAGGTCGTGGACTTTAACTGGGCTTTCGGCGGGTTCCATGCCGTCTTCGTCTGAGGAGCCGACGATGGTTCCGCCGCGCAGGCCGCCGCCGGCCATCATGGCGCTGAAGCAGCGTGCCCAGTGGTCGCGGCCGGCACCGTCGTTGATGCGTGGGGTGCGGCCGAACTCGCTGAGCACGACAACTAGGGTTTTGCTGAGCATGCCGTTTGCCTTGAGGTCGGAAATAAGAGATGCGATGGCGGGATCCATGACTGCGCCGTGGCCGCGCATGGCACCGAAAATGTTTCCGTGGTTATCGAAACCGCCGCGGTTGATCTGCACGAAGCGGACGCCTTTTTCGACGAGGCGGCGGGCAAGTAGTGCGCCGCGACCGAATTCCGTGTCGCCGTAGCGGGCTATGGTTTGGGGTTTCTCTTCGTCGATTTCGAAGGCCTTGAGAGCTGGGCTTTCCATTAGGGCGATGGCGTCTTTGAGGGCGGTTTCGGATGCTTTGAGTTCACTGGCGCCGAGCGTTCCCGACATCTTGCGGTTCATTTTTTCCAAGACCTGCATGCGCTGCATGCCGCGGGCGTGGCTGATTCCTTCCGGGAATGCGAGGTAGGGGTCCTTTTCTCCGGGGCGGCCTACAAAATACGCTTCGCATTGCTGACCGAGGTAACCGGCGCGGGCGGGCTGGCCGCTGATGCTGATGAAGGCTGGCAGGTCGCCGAGAGGTTCGCGTTCGTTGACGACAATCGAGCCGAGTCCGGGATGGAGGATATTCGGCGATTGGTTGAAGCCTGTCTGGAGTTCGTATTGGGCGCGACCGTGGTCGCCGTTTGTTCCGGCGATGGAGCGGATCAAAGCGGCGTGGTGCATCTGCTTGGCGAGCTGTGGGAAAATTTCTGAAATCTCCATCCCGTCGACTGAGGTCTTGATCGGTGCGAACTCCCCCTGGACTTTGCGACCGGGTTTTGGATCCCAGGTATCGAGGTGGCTCATCCCGCCGCTGTTCCAGAAAAGGATGACGTGTTCGGCTTTGCCTTGGCCGGGAACCGCTTCGGCCATCAGTCGGCTGATCGGCATGCCGAGCATCGATGCGCTGAAGAGTTTCAGCATTCTGCGGCGGGTGAAGTTGTAGTCTTGGCAGGCGTTCATAGCGGGTAGGGGTTTGGAATCAGGAGGCGGGGGTCAGGATTCAGCGGTCAGTGGATCGGGCGGTTTTGGTGTGGGGCTGCGGCGGAGTTTTTTGGGAAGAGGAGGTGTTTGCTTGCCCGCTTTTGTGTTGGGATTTTTACCTAGGGCGATGCCCTAGGCTAGTATGGGTCGCCCCGTTGGGGCTGGTAGGGTTTTTAGGTTTGCGAGTTAAGGAATGAAGCGGAATTCGTTGCTGTTTAGGAGGGCCCAGCGGAGGTCGGACATTGCTTGGAAGGGGGCTTTGGAAAGCAATGAGAGCGCGTCGGTCTTTTCCTCTTCGGTGGGTAGGCGGGTGAGGATTTCTTGGTAGGCGAAATCGATTGCGCGGGCGGTGTCTTTTTCCAGGACTGCGTGAAGTGGTTCGAGGGGGCCGACGCGTGAGGCTTCGTTTGTGAGGCGACCGTTGAGCATCATCAGTTGCTGGCGAAGGGAGGAGGATGGGTCGCGGAATTCGCCGAGGCCGGCGCGGGCGGGTTGGCCGAAGACGCGGAGGAAATGGGATGGCGGGGCGGGGGTTGCCATCCGCATTGCGCTGTCGAAGCGTGGATTGTCGTCGACGATTTCTGTGATCGTCTCGGTTTTGTATTTCATCACTTTGCTATCCGCCTCCTTCTGCATTGCTGCCATTTCGCGGGCCTTGATCTGCTCGTCAGATTCCTTGCGCATGGTGTCGAGTTCGGTGCGCTCATCCGATGAGAGGATGGAGTTGAAATCAAGTTTGAGGGAGGACTCCAGATCGTAGCCGTCGCTGCGCGTCTTGGGGGCGGACAGCATGGTTTTGGGAGCTGGTTCCTCCGCGTTTTCAGCCATGGTAAATTCTCCGGTGGGAACGCGGATCTGGCGCTCGACTTCCTTGTTGTTCGCTCCGGCAGGCCACTTGTGATTTTTCAAATGACCGGCTTCGACGATGCTGTCGTAAAGCACCTCGCCGAGCATGCGGCGGGCGGGGGCGGCGGTGAAATTTTTCGCGCTATTCTCGCGGACGGTGAGCGGTATGTCCGCGGTCAGCGGAGAGCGCCGGTAGGCATCGGAAAGCGTGATGATGCGGATTAGGTGTTTGATATCAAAGCCTGAGGCGGTGAATTCTTGGGAGAGGAAGTCGAGGGTCGAGGCGTGGTTTAGGTCGACGTATGGGGAGAAGTTATCCAGTGGCTCGACAAAGCCATGGCCGATGAGTTCCGCCCAGATCCGATTGACGAAAGCCTGGGCGAAAAAGTCGTTACGCGGGTTGGCAATGAGGTCCGCTAGGTTGGTGCGGAGCTCGCTGGATCGGTAGATATCTCCGTGGACGTTGAGGAGGCGGCTGTCTTTTTTTGCTTCGGCGAGAACGGAGTTTTGATCGCGGGCGGTTCCTGGTTCGATCGAATCGAGGAGGGCGTCGAGTGAATCGGATTCGTTTCCTTCGGCATCCTTTTGCACAAGCTGCCTGCGGCTTTCTTCGAAACGGATCAGGTAGCGGGGAGGTGAGTCGTATTTCGCGATGTGGAAGGGAAAACTTGGCCGGAGAGCCGAGCGGTCTTCGGGTTTGGCCTTGTCCTCGGGTGGCCACATCACGGCCATCTTGTCGCCTTCGGTTGCGTAGACCATTCCGCGATTGCGATTGCTGACCAATTTGGTTTTCCCGAAAAAGGCGGCGAGCTCGTAGAAATCTTTTTGCTGCCAGTCATCGAAAGGATGGTCGTGGCACATCGCGCAACCGATACGGACGCCGAGAAATGTCTGGGCAGTCGCGGCGGCAAGCTCCATCGGATTTGCCTCATCGCCTAGTATATATCCGACCGCCGGATTCGAGGTCGCGCGGCCTGAAGCGCTGATCAACTCCCGTACCAGGATGTCGTAGGGTTTTCCCTGAGCCAACGAGCCGTTCACAAAGGCGAGGAGTTGGTTGCCGCCTTCAACATCCGAGCGGATGCGGAGCATGTCCGCCATGAAAATGGTCCAGCGGTCGGCGAAGCGAGGATGGGCAAGGAGCTTGGAGATTAGCTTTTCCCTGCGGTCTGCGCCCCATGATTCGAACTCCCGGATCTCCGCCATGGTTGGGATGCGTCCGATGACGTCGATGGTGGCGCGGCGGAGGAACGTGGTGTCATCGATGGGCGCGGTGGTGATGGCTTCGCCGCCGAAGTTTTCGCGGGCGAGGATGTCATCTAGGATGTTTGCCGCATCGGCTGCGGAAACAGGAACGCGGTCCGGGATCGAGACGCGTTTGATGGGGGCTGGCTTTTGCTCTTTAAGAATGACGTCCTTCGGCCATTGGGCTCCGGCTTTCACCCACGCGTTCAGCATCGCAACCTCGTGGCTTTCCAGAGCGCGGCCTTCGTCTGGCATCACCCCTTCGTCGATCGGGCGGAGATGGATACGAACCAAGAGCTCGCTGGCCTTGGGATCGCCGGGGACGATAGCGTCCTCGGTGTCTCCGCCTTTCATGATCTCCTCGTAGGTATCCATCCGGAGGCCGCCTTTGGTCTTTTCTGGGTTGTGGCAGCGGAGGCAATTGCGCTCAAGAATGGGCTGGATATCTGCGACGAAATCCGGATTTTCAGGTATGGCCCCGACTGCTTGCCCGCAGAGGGCTGTGATGAGCAAGTATGGAAATCGAGAAAATGCCATAAGTTATAATTACGTTGAAACCAAGTTAAGCTTACGCTTTTCGGGAGAAACAGGAAAATGTTTTCCGCTGGAGAGTAATTTTTCGCGGTGAAAGACGATTGTTGCATGGTCGGGGGACTTTGGTCTTTATTTCCCGCGATGGCAGAGGTTGAGACGATAGATGTAAAGTGGGCGGAGCGGGAGGGCTATGTGGAGACGTTTCAGAAAGAGACGGTAAAAATTCCCAAGGGCTGGGGGCATTTGCGGCCAGGGGATGCGGGGCTGACGCGGCGAGTGAAGAAGGCGGGGCCGCATTGGGTGGTGAAATCGTGGTATAAGAAGCGCTGGATTTCCCAAGGGGTGCTGGCTCCAGAGGAAACCATCGCCGCGCTGCGTTCCGAACTGGATGCGGAGCGGGAGGATCCCTCATATGGGAAAAAGCTGGAGGCCGGTAGGAAGCGCCGGGCGAAGCAGGAGGAGGCATACGTGGAGGATTTCGCGGGAGCGGTGCGGGCTTTCCTTTCTTTTCACGGAGACTATGCGGATCTGGGGTCGAAAATGGCGGAGCTCATCGCGGCGCACGCCACCCCGGTTGGCAGCGGCACGGTTGCCCGGACGAAGCGCATCCCCATCGAGCAGCGGGCGGAGGCTGCGACAATCGCCTGGCTGCGGCATCAGACGACGACCTACGATTTCATGGACATCGGCAGGGCGAAGGGAGACCGGCGTGAGGTGAGGCAGATGCTCGCCAAGGAATCGAGAAGGCGACTGGAAACCTACCGCAGGGGCAGTGATGTGCCGGAAAAATGTCCGGTGTGGGGGGCGGTTTATGGGGCGTAGGAAAAATATTTTTCAGAATTCCCGTTCCTGGCGGTCGAGGGTCTCGATGAAAAGATGTTCGACCTTGTTGCGTGCCCAAGGGGTTTTTCTGAGGAATTTTAAAGTCGATTTCACAGAGGGATCACTGGCGAAGCAGCGGATGCGGATGCGGTCGGCGAGTTCGTCCCAGCCGTATTCTTCGACGAGGCGGGTGATGATGATTTCCAAGGTGTAGCCGTGGAGCGGATCATTTGGGTGGGAGTCCATGGGTGAGTGCCAAGTGAGCAGTGGATAGTGATCAGTGGAAGAGAAAAATCGAGAACGGGAGTTATTCGTCCTCGAAAGACTTCAGGTCATACGAGCGCGTGTTCCACAACGCTCCTGAGCAGGAGGAGTCAGCAACGGCGGTGCCGCCGAAGGGTGTGAACCGTAAGGCGGCGAGCATCAAAAGCGGGGTTTGCTCTGATGGTAAGGTTGTTGCCCGATTACAGACAGGCCAACGAACGGTAAATTCCCCCATTTGCCCCAAATCCTCTCTCGCCCTCAATGTCGTTTCGCATGGGTATGGAGCTTACGGCACAATCCCTACATAGGGACTGTGCGATAGGAGATGGGGAAAATGGAACCGCCAAGACGCGAAGGCGCAAAGCCGTAACGGACAAAGGAATCAGTCCAGGGAAGGGATTTTCTGGAGAAGACTGCGTGCATTCGCGGTTCCATTTCTGAAATCCTCCCGAGTGCAGAAACCTCCGTGAAAGCCGAGATGGAATTACCTTCCCCAGCCCTGCGGGACGGTTAATGTTCCCACGATATTAGAACGAATGCCCGCTCCCGATTCCCAAACCTTCCTCCGCGAGCTCGATAAGAAGCTCTGGACCGTCGCCGACAGGCTCCGGTCGAATCTTGATGCCGCTGTTTACAAGCATGCGGTGCTTGGCTTGATCTTCCTAAAGTACGTTTCCGATTCCTTTGCCCAGCGGCAGGCGGAGATTCGCGGGCAGCTTACCGACCCCAAGAGCGACTATTTCATCGATCCCAAGGAATACGGGAACGCCTTTTCCCCGGAATAGGAGGAAGTGATCCATGGGGAGTTGGAGGAGCGTGACTATTATATAGAGAAAAACGTCTTCTGGGTTCCCGCCCTTGCGCGGTGGAAGACGGTGCAGGATTCCGCGAAGCTTCCTCCGGGGACGGAAATCACGGTGAAGAATGGCAAGACCTCCACTTACAAGATCAGCTCCACCGGCAAGCTCATCGACGATGCGCTGGAGGCCATCGAGAAGGAGAACCCCAAGCTCAAAGGCGTGCTCGACCGCCGCTACACCCAGCTCCAGATCGATCCGGCGAATCTCTCCAGCCTCATCGACCTCATCGCCAGCATCCCGTTCCAGCATGCGGATCTGCACGCGAAGGACATCCTCGGGCATGTGTATGAGTATTTCCTCGGAAAATTCGCCTTGGCGGAGGGGAAATCGGGTGGGCAATACTTCACGCCCAAGTCCATCGTCGGCCTCATCGTCGAGATGATCGAGCCCTACCAGGGGCGGGTCTATGACCCCGCGATGGGCTCCGGCGGATTCTTCGTTTCTTCCGAGCGCTTTATTGAGGAGCACGGCGGTAAGCTGGGAAATCTCTCGGTGTATGGGCAGGAAAGTAATCCCACCACTTGGCGGCTGGCGGCGATGAACATGGCGATTCGCGGAATCGACTTCAACTTCGGCAAGGAACCGGCGAATTCCTTCACCCAGGATCAGCACCCTGATCTCCGCGCGGACTACGTGATGGCGAATCCTCCCTTCAACATCAAGGAATGGTGGGACGGCAAGCTGGAGGGCGATGCCCGCTGGAAATATGGCACCCCACCGCAGGGGAATGCGAACTTCGCCTGGGTGCAGCACATGCTCCACCACCTCGCGCCAAATGGCTCCATGGCTTTGCTACTTGCCAATGGCTCAATGAGTTCGAATTCCAGCGGCGAGGGCGATATCCGCCGCGCCCTGATCGAGGCGGACCTCGTCGAGTGCATGGTCGCCCTGCCCGGCCAACTCTTCACCAATACCCAGATTCCCGCCTGCATCTGGTTCCTCACGAAAAACAAAGGCAAGCGCAGCCGTCCCGATGCTTCCGACCTCCGCGACCGTCGCGGCGAGACCCTTTTCATCGACGCGCGCAAGCTTGGCTTCATGAAAGATCGCGTGCTGCGGGATTTCGCGGCGGAGGATACGGATAAAATCGCGGGAACCTTCCGCGCATGGCGCTCTTCCCCTGAAAACTCCAAACTGAAAACTAGCAACCTCACATCGTATATCGATGTCTCTGGCTTCTGCAAATCCGCCACTCTTCAGGAAATCACCACCCACGGATATCCTCTTACGCCCGGCCGTTTCGTCGGAGCGGAGGATATCGGAGACGACGGCGAAGGCTTCGATGACAAAATGACGCGCCTAACCCTCGATCTGAAATCTCAGTTCACCGAATCCGCGAAACTGGAAGCCGCCATCAAAGACAATTTGAAAGGACTCGGCTATGCGCTCTGATTCTTGGCAAAAAGAAACCCCGGGGCCTCTCAACTGCAAGCAGCCAAGGAAGGGATCTAGGGGTCAACGAAGGGAAATTGCCGCAGGTTGCCCGTTGCGTCAAACATATATGTTCGCCAAAAATGAGGAGCCTCGACCATGAATGCCGCTTTTTTCCAACAAATCGAATGCATTCTCCATACGGAGCGCATTGATGCCTATCGACAGGACGGGGCGGACGCCAAGCTCACCCTTGCGCGCTATTGTCTGAATATGGCACTCAGCGAGGCACTGTATCCCTCCCTGCAATTTGCGGAAATCGCCCTTCGAAACAAGATTCACCACGCTCTTACCGTTCGTTGTGGAACGGATGCTTGGTATGACCTGCCCCGTGCCAGACTTACCGGTTGGCAACAGGATAGGGTGAACGATGCAAAGAACTCCGTCCGCCAGCTTGGGAAACCCACCACACCCGGACGCATCGTCGCGGAACTGAACTTCGGTTTTTGGACCGGCTTTTTCAACAACAGCCATGCCCGCACGGCATCGGTTCTTATCTATCCAGAAATGCGTTTCCCTACGCTCCCGCGCCAGAGCAATACCAAGCCAAGCTCGACAGGCGCTGGAAAGATATCCGCGATCTCCGCAACCGCGTCTTCCATCACGAGCGTATTCTGCATTGGAGGGATCTTGATGCCCGCCATCAGGCGATTCTCGAAATTGTATCGTGGATCTCACCTGAACTTCACGAATTGGCAAAGTCGCTGGATCGTTTTGCTGCTCTGCGAAAGGGTGGACTCAAGCCTTGGATCGCAAAGCTCGAAGGTAATTGGCCGGTGACCCCATCTGCCGCTACGTCAACTTCAAGCACGGTTGAAATCGTGGACGAATCCTTCGAGGCCACCGACGGAGTGGAAACCCCGTTCGGTCATCGCTGGGGAGGGGATGTCTTCACGCTTTCGAGCGAACATCTTGAAGCCATGCAATTCGGCCAAACCGTCGCGCTTGATGTGATGAACGAGTATGTGGTGTTTTTGAAAGCGGAGCCGGTGGAAAGAGGGAAAGTATGAACTCTGAAATGATCCCGCCAGACTACGGGCAATGGCTGGAATCTCTTAAGGTGCAAATCACTGCCTCGCGCAGCCGTGCTGCCCTGGCCGTTAATTCCGAGCTCATCCAGCTTTACCACCGAATCGGCACCGAAATTCTGCAACGTCAGACCACCCATGGCTGGGGAACAAAGATCATCCAGCGCATTGCAGACGACCTGAAAGCCGCCTTCCCGGACATGAAGGGGTTTTCCACGCGAAACTTGAAATACATGCGCTATTTCGCCGAACATTGCCCGCTGGATCCTATGGTGCAGCAGCCCGCTGCACAATTTGGGCAGCAGCCTGCTGCCCAATTGCCGTGGTTCCACATCGTCACCATTCTGACCAAAGCCGAACCAGCTGACCGTGAATGGTATGCCCTTCAAGCGGTCACTCAGGGATGGTCACGACTCACTTTGGAGCAGAACCTCAAAACGAAACTTCATCTACGCCAAGGAAACGCGGTTTCCAATTTCTCCCTGCGCCTTCCCGCGCCGGATTCCGCCCTTGCCATCGAGACCCTGAAAGACCCTTACCTTTTCGATTTCCTTGGCCTCGCTGATGATGCCCACGAGCGGGAAATCGAGAACGCGCTTATCCGTCTTCCGGAATATTCTCTTGATTCGGTGGCAATCCATAGCGCCAACGGTGCGATATGCGATAGCCCGGGGCAACGCCCCGGGTACCGATCCCACCCGTTTTTTCAAGCCCTGAAGGGGCGACACAAGCGTTATGCCGCTCCTTCAAGGCTCTATTTGTCCTTATCAACGGCTCCCAGGGCGATGCCCTGGGCTATCACAGTTTGCCCCTTTGGGGCGGGCGAGATATTTCCGGACGAGATGGAAGTGGAAGGAGGGGACGCGTGAGTGAGGAGTGGGAAGAAACATCTCTCGGGGAGTGCACGAATTGGGCCTCAGGAGGGACTCCGTCGAAAAAGAATGCCAGCTTTTGGGTCGGAGATATTCCATGGGTAAGCGCAAAGGACATGAAGAAGTTTCGACTTTTCGATGCTCAGGATCAGATCTCCACTTCTGCGATTGGTAGGGGAGGAAAGATCACGCCGAAAGGAAGTATTCTGCTCTTGGTTAGAGGAATGACACTTCACAATGACGTTCCCATTTGCGTAACAGAACGGGAAATGGCTTTCAATCAAGATCTCAAAGCGATTCGTCCAAAGGGTAGACTTGATGGTAATTATCTAGCTTATTGGTTGCTCGCGAAAAAACCTGATTTGTTAGCTACCGTCGACCAAGCCGGACACGGGACAGGACGTCTCGTGACGGACAGACTGAAGGAGATGCGAATTAGTATTCCGCCCCTCTCCGAACAAAAGCGCATCGCCCACATCCTCGGCACGCTGGACGACAAGATCGAATTGAACCGCCGGATGAACGCCACGCTGGAGTCTATGGCTCGGGCGCTTTTCCAAAGCTGGTTTATTGATTTTGATCCCGTGCGGCGCAATGCCGCCCGGCTCCAAAACCAACCATCTCCCCAGCCCTCTCCCAATGGGAGAGGGAGGAGCGCAGCGGAGGGTGAGAGTGCCTCTGGCTTCGATTCCCTGTTTCCTGAGTCGTTTCAAGATTCGGAACTCGGGGAAGTTCCGAAAGGGTGGAAGGTTTACCCATTGAGCGCAAAGATCCAACTGCTCAGTGGCGGCACTCCAAAAACGTCTGAAGAAGCGTATTGGGGTGGCGATATCCCTTGGTATTCCGTGAGAGATGCTCCAATCGAAACAGATGTCTGGGTTATTCAAACCGACAAGAGCGTCACTAGTTGTGGAATCGAAAACAGCGCGGCCAAGGTCTTCCCCGAGAGGACAACGATTATCAGTGCTCGTGGAACCGTCGGAAAGCTCGCGCTCACCGGAGTCCCAATGGCGATGAATCAATCGTGCTATGGAATACGAGGGGCGGCAGGTTACGGGGATTACTATACCCACTATCTTATCCGCGAAGCCACCGCACGACTCCAGCAAAATCGCCCACGGATCAGTATTCGATACAATCACAACAAAGACTTTCGAAGCCCTCGATTGCATTTTCCCTGATCCAGATACCACGATAGAATTCGATAAAGCAGTCGCCCCATTACTCCTAAAGATCCTCGCCAACCTTCAGGAATCCAGGACGCTTGCAACTGTCCGCGATACGCTGCTACCAAAGCTGCTTTGCGGAGAACTGGAATTTTGGAGTGTCGATGGATTTAAAAACAGCGGCTAAAGCACCCAAATCATTGCGTTATGCATATCAAAAATATACACGTCCAGAACTTCAAACGCTTTAGCGATTTAAAAGTTAGCAATATACCCGCTTCAGCAAGACTTGTCCTAATCGTCGGACCTAACGGAAGCGGTAAATCTTCGCATTTTGACGCGCTCCTACATTGGTATAGGAGCGGGGTAAACTTCGGTATTAACGCAGATGAACTATACTACCGCAAGGATTCGCAGCAGCCGTTTGATTGGGGTCACAACGTTAAAGTAGCGCTTCATGATGGAGCGACTCCGTACAAGGGTTGTCTTTATATTCGAACTGCCTACAGGAACGACCCTGATTTTTCTGTCGGCCGACTGGATCAGTTACAAGCCCCTTCGGAAGTGCTAAGCGTCAATAGAACAATCGATAACGACCAAACCGTTTCGAAGAATTACCAGCGTTTGATTTACGAAACTATGGCTGGAGTTTTCGGCACGGCGAATGATGCAAGATCCGTTCAATCTTTGCGCGAGGACTTAATCGGGCAGTTACAAACTTCAATGAAAAACGTATTTGGGGATCTGTTGCTAAATAATATTTCAGACCCTCTCGGCGCAGGAGCCTTTTTTTTCGAAAAGGGCGTTTCGAAAAGTTACCACTACAAGAATCTTTCGGGCGGCGAAAAAGCAGCATTCGATCTCCTTCTGGATGTTCACGCAAAGAAGCGCTTTTTCCAAGATGCGATATATTGCATCGATGAGGTGGAAACACACCTCCATACTCGGGTACAGGGAAACCTAGTGAAGGAACTAGTTGCCATTATTCCTGAGGGTTCTCAGTTGTGGCTCACCACGCATTCATTAGGCGTATTGAGAGCAGCCCAAGATTTGGCAGATGCCGATGCCGATTCGGTTTGCGTAATCGACTTCGAAGGCGTCGATCCGGATGTCCCTCGAGAGTTGGTGCCGAGCAGTCTTGGCCGAGTGAGCTGGGAGAAACTTCTATCGATTGCCTTGGATGATCTATCCCAACGTATCGCACCAAAGATTCTGGTTGTCTGCGAAGGCTCCGCCGGAACGCGGCGCAAGGACTTCGATGCGTAAATCTACAACCGAATTTTGGGAAGCCAGTATCCAGAAATTCTCTTCGTTTCGGGCGGTTCGTCCAACCAAGTCCAATCTACGGGAGCTTCTGCGTCAGAAATGCTAAGAAAAATCTTGCCCACGGCGAAAATCGTGTCGTTGATAGGTCGCGATGATAGATCGCCGGGTGAAGTTGCAGAACTAGAGAAGAACGGAGCATTGGTTCTTCCACTTCGGAATTTGGAGTCCCATTTGCTCGCCGATGATGTCATCGAGGCTTTAGTCATGAAGGAGCAAAAGCAATCGCTGTTAGAAGGCGCGCGGCAAATCAAAGCTGACGCTCTAGCCGCAAGTGTTTCCCGCGGAAATCCTCTAGATAACCTCAAATTTGCTTCTGGCGAATCCTACACCGGCCTAAAAAAACTACTGTCTCTTCAACGATGCGGCAATGATGCCGACGCGTTCATGAAGGACACTTTAGCTCCGCTCATCACTCCCAGCTTGCCCACTTTTGAAGACCTAAAGAAAGCTATAGTCGAAAGGATCGTCTGAGTGCCTCAATCTCAATGCAATCTTATACCGCATATGATCACCGAAGACCAACTCGAACAGCTCGCGATTAAGTGGTTCCAGGACACGGGGTGGAGCTACGTGAACGGGAAGGTGATTTCGCCGGAGGGCGAGGCACCGGAGCGGGAGGATTTAGAACCCTCACCCCGACCCTCTCCCAAGGGGAGAGGGAGGAAGAACGGGCGTTTGGAGGATGTGGTTCGTGTTTCGCCCCTACAGGGCTGCGAATGTTTTATGATCGGAAACCCAGGGCGATGCCCTGGGCTATCGTATGATGCCCCGTTGGGGCGGAAGAATGGGAATATGATGGCTAACTGAAAATGAACGACCCGATCACCATCACCGAAGTCCGCGAACGAGCTGTGCAGGGAATGACGCGTCCGTTTATCTGTGCTGCTGGCTCTACGGAGTATTTCGTCAAAGGAGCTTATGCGGGGATGAATTCGCTTTGCTGCGAGTGGGTGGCGAACCGATTGGCAGGACTGATAGCTCTGTAGAGTCCTCTCGTTGTCCCTGACTTCAGGATGGCGATGGTTCCGAGGCTGTTGATCGCGGCGAGCAGGGCGGGCGCATATCGCCGATCTGGGCGAAGGGATGGAGTTTGCCTCGCAAACGATCCACGATGTGAGGGAGCCGACGGTCGTCCGTGTGGAGACGATGCCGGAAGAGGTGATGGCACAACTGCTGTTGCTGGATCTTTGGCTCCAGAATGAGGACAGGAGTCTAACCGAGCTTGGGGGGAATCCGAATCTTTTGGTGCCGCGTGTGCCATCGGCGACTGGTAAGCCGGAGGACGAACGCTTGTGGGCGTATGATTTCAATCTGGCTTTCGACGAGGATTTCAATCGCGAGCGGTTCTTCGGGGCGCATGTGTTCGGGAGAATGCTGGAGAGGTGGCCGGATGGATTCCGCGAGCGGATGGAGCCGAGGCCAAAAGTCGCGCTGGAGGAGGTTCCGACAATTTTTGCGGAGCTGCCGCTGGAATGGCTGCATATGGATGGGGATGAGAGTTTGCCTGTGCAACTTGATATAAAGAGGGTAATATCGGCTCTGGAATTGCCATTCATCGATCCCGAAACATTCTGGAAACTGCCATGAATACAGATCAAGCTGCTTGTAACTACGCCCTTCTCCGTTTTCTCCCTTACCCTGAGAGCGGTGAGTTCGTGAATGTGGGTGTGCTGGTGAATTGTATCCAGCCGTGCTTGTTCCGGTTTCAAATGAAGAGGACGATTTCGAATCGTATCAAGGCACTGTTTCCTGAGCAGGATGCCGGGGAATATCAGGAATCCATGGCGATTTTTCTCACGGAATTGGAGAGGGTGAAGAGGGGCATACGCGACCCGAAGACCTGCCAGTTCGCTTTTAATGAACTGGTGCGACCAAGGGAGAACACGTTTCGCTTCGGTGAGGTTAGGACGGTTCTTACGACGGCACCGCAGACATTTGATGATGAGCTTTTCCGTCGCTACGTGCTGATGGAACCAGCCGAGTCTTCCGCCCCAACGGGGCTAACTGAGATAGCCCAGGGCATCGCCCTGGGAAACTGAACCCCCTAAATTTACAGCCCTGAAGGGGCGAAACTTTCATGCCGCAATCACTCGCTCAAATCCTCGTGCATCTGGTTTTCTCGACAAAGAATCGGGAGGCGGTCTTGGGCGATGAAATCCGGGATGAACTGCACGCTTACATCGGGGGGATTGTGGAGAATTTAAAAGGTGTCCTGTTGAAGGCGGGATCGGTGGAGGATCATATTCATCTCCTCATTGTTCATCCACGGACATGTTCGCCGTCGGATCTAGTTCAGGAGGTGAAAACGGGATCGTCGAAATGGTTGAAGACGAAGGGGTCGCGGTATGGAGAGTTTCATTGGCAGAATGGATTTGGGATGTTTTCCGTGAGTCCCGGGCATTGATTGGCGTTGGAGGGATATTTGGAAAATCAGGCGGTGCACCACTGGAATGTCACGTTTCAGGAGGAGTATAGGAAGTTGTTGGCGAAGTATGAGGTTTCGTATGATGAGCGGTATGTTTGGGATTGAACCATATTGCGCCCCTTCAGGGCTTGGGATGTGGGGGGATGCGATAGCCCAGGGCGATGCCCTGGGCTATCGCATTTCGCCCCTTTGGGGCGGGAGAATTGCAGAGAGTTGGAGGAGGATTCAGTTATCCGAAATTTTCGAATAACTGCCGGCGAGGGGAAAGGAGGGCTGCATGAGTGAAAATCAAGAACCATCACCCCCGCCCGGTGGACAGTTCCTCGTGTATCAGGCGGAAGACGGGAAGCTGAAGATCGATGTGCGCTTGGAAGGCGAGACGGTCTGGCTGACGCAGCAGCACATGGCGGAGCTGTTTCAGACGACTCAGCAAAACGTCAGCCTGCACCTTTCGAACATCTTTGAGGAGCGCGAGCTGGAGCGAGGGGCAACTCACAAGGAATTCTTGTCGGTTCGCCAAGAAGGCCGGCGCTCGGTGCAGAGGCGTGTGGATTTCTACAATCTGGATGCCATCATCTCCGTGGGCTACCGGGTGAAAAGCGCGGTGGCCACGCGCTTCCGCATCTGGGCCACCCAGAGGTTGCAGGAATACATCGTGAAAGGTTTCACGATGGACGATGAGCGGTTGAAGAACCCGGATCAGCCCTTCGATTATTTCGAGGAACAGCTCCAACGAATCCGGGAAATCCGCCTGAGTGAGCGCAAGTTTTTCCAGAAAATCACCGACATCTACGCCACTTCCATCGACTACGATGTCACCGCAGCAGCCACCAAACGCTTCTTCGCGACCGTCCAGAACAAGCTCCATTGGGCGATCCACGGCCAGACAGCCGCAGAGGTGATCGTCTTCCGTGCTGATGCGGCCAAACCCCACATGGGCCTTAGCACCTGGAAAGATGCGCCCACGGGTAAAATCCAGAAGTTCATGTCAGCGTGGCGAAAAACTACCTCACGGCAAACGAAATGGCGCAACTGCAGCGCCTCGTTTCCGATTACCTCGATGTGGCGGAGGACATGGCGCTGCGTGAGATTCCCATGACCATGCAGGACTGGGAAATTCGCCTCAACCGCTTCATTGCCGCGACCGACCGGGAAATCTTGCAGGATGCCGGTAAGGTGACAGCCGAAATCGCCCACGCCCATGCCGAGAGTGAATTTGAAAAATACCGCATCGTGCAGGATCGGTTGTCCGAGTCGGACTTCGGCCGGATGATGATGAAGTTGCCGGAGGAAAAAGATAAGCCATGATCACTGATGATGATCTCCAAGTTGTAGCCGTGTGGTGGATCGTTGGGGTGTGAGTTCATGAGAATATGGAGAAGGGTTTTGCAAACCCTTTCGTATGATGTGTGTGGGTCATCTCTCGGCTTATGTTCTCGTCTTCTGCAAAGGAGTTGCAAACTCCTTCTCCATATTCATGCAGGCTCCAGGGTTCCACCGCAGGAGGAACCGGCTCCGGCGGTGCAGCCGAAGCAATGATTGCCGGTGAGGATGGGAAGGTCTGCCATGGATTCCGGTGTGACGTCCCAGAGAAAGAGTTTTTTATCCGCCCGCTTCTGCTGCATGAACATCATTTGGTTGAAATCGCAGTCGAAGACTTCGCCTTTCCAGCCGATGTTGATGGTGTTCCGGCACATCAGTCCTTCTACGGTGGCGGGGTTGAAACTATCGGTGAGCAGATCCATGTATTCATCCCATTGGTTATTTTCGCGAAGCTCGACTGCGAAGCGGGCGATGGGGAGATTGGTGATCGCGAATAGGCGGGTGAAGACGATGCCGAAGTGTTTCTTGAGTTCCCGTTTGTAGTCGGCCTCCAATTCGTTCTGGTCGGGAGGGAGTTTTGCGCCGAAAGGGTTGAACACGAGGGTCAGGGGGAGGGTGGTGCCGTAGCCGACGGCGTTGAGTTTCTTGAGTGCGGAAATGCTTTTATCGAAGACCCCGTCACCTCGCTGGGCGTTGACGTTTTCTGCGGAATAGCAGGGCAGGGAGGCGACGACCTCGACTTCGTGCTTCGCGAGGAACTCAGGGAGATAGGCGTATTTTTTGGTCTCGATGATCGTCAGGTTATTGCGGTCGATGACGTGGGACCCGACCGAGCGGGCGGTCTCGACGAAGTAGTTGAAAAACTCGGAAATTTCGGGTGCTCCGCCGGTGATGTCCACGGTGGCGGGCTTGTGTTTGAGTATCCATGCTCCGACCCGGTGAGCGGTTTCCTCGTCCATCATCTCCGTGCGGGTCGGGCCGGCGTCGACATGACAGTGGGTGCAGGTCTGATTGCACTTCCGTCCGACATTGATCTGCAGGGTGTCGAATTGTCCGCGCGCGAGCGGCACGTGGTTCTTTTCGAGGAGTGCTTGGAAATGGTTCATTCTTAAATCTAGCAGCAGTCGCCACCATCGCGACAGTTCGCGGCTTCGGTGGTGGCGTTGTAATCGTGGCCTTTGGTTTCCTTGGGGTGGCGGATCGCAGTGCGGGTGCAGTCGAAGGGCGCTGCTTCTGCGAGGGGAATGTCGGTCAGTGGATCGACGAAGGAGAAGTGGCTGGAGTAGGGGGCTTTTTTGTAGAGATTGTAAGTTTTATCGCAGACGGCGTAGCGCTTGCCGCGTTCCATCGCGTGCCCATCGTCGTCTAACACTTTGAGAAAAGGGCCGTTGTAAATGACTGCTTGGTTGCGCTCGAAGCACGGTCCCTGTTTGCCTTTCCATGCCTGGATGGTCACCGAGCGGAACTCGATTCCCTCGACGGTCTGCCATGGAGTTTCGTCGCGTTTGAGAATCTCGATTCCGTAGAATCCGGCATCGGCGAAGGCTTTGAGAAAACCTTCTTCGGTGTAGGCTCCGGAGATGCAGCCGGACCAGAGGGTTGGGTCGTTCTGGAGGTGCTCGGGTATTTCTTCGTCGGATACGATATCGGAAATCACGGCGCGCCCGCCGATTTTAAGGACGCGGAAGATTTCTTCGAAGAGTTGCCGTTTCAATCGGTTCTCGACGAGGTTCAGCACGCAGTTGGAAACGACTACGTCTATGCTATCGGAGGCGACGAGCGGTTGTTTGACGCGCAATTCGTCGGCCATTTCTTCAGCGGCGAGGTAGGAGGCGGAATCCGCGATCGGGTTCTTTGCCAATTCTCCGTTGAGAAGTTCCAAGTCGAGCGCGAGATCCTGGATGCGGCCTTTGCGGAACTCGACGTTCGAGTGTCCGATATTCTCCGCGACGATCGGGGCGTTTCTGCGGGCGACTTCTAACATGTCTTCGAGCATGTCGACGCCGATGACTTTGCCTTGGGGGCCGACGACTTGGGAGGCGATGAAGCAGATTTTCCCTGTGCCGGAACCGAGGTCGAGCACGGTTTCACCGGGATGTAGGAATTTGGAGGGATCGCCGCAGCCGTAGTCCTTTTCGATGACCTCGGTGGGGATTGCCTGAAGGTATTGCGGATCGTAATCGACCGGGCAGCAGAGGGCTGCTTCGGGTGTTGAGGCGGCGGCGGTATAACGATCTCGGGTGGCGGACTCGGACATGAACTTTAAAGATGAATGAAGAGAGTGGTTATGGGAGTTCGCGGATTCTCAGGTTGCGGAATTTGATGGGCGAGCCTTCGGACTCAAGACAGAGGTAACCGGTGCTCGGCTGGCAGTTCTTGCCGCCGGAGAGTTCAACGCCGTTCACCCAGAGTCGGATTTCGCCGTTGATCGCACGGATATAGTAATGGTTCCACTCACCGTGTGGTTTCGTATTTTCGGCGGAGGGAAAACTGCGGACTCCATCCGGAGAAAGCGGTGGGAAGGGGGTCATCTTTGCCTTTTTGACCGGGAAGACATCGCCATGGCATGTGAACCAGTCAGAAGATTTGCCCGAGGATTTTTCATAGGATGCTTTGAAGCCGGGATCTAAAACCTGCACCTCGATTCCTTCGTCGGGCAGGCCAGGTTTGGTCAGCGCGTCGAGAGATGCCTTACTTGTCCAAACGAAAATTCCCGAGTTTCCAGCGGGTTTCTCGTGCATCCACTCGGCGACGAGTTCGAAGTTGGTAAAAGCTTTTTCGGTGCGGATCACGCTGATGGGCTGTCCGGTGCAGGTGACGGTTGCGTTTTCATCGTCGAATTTCCAGGTGTCATCCGCGCTGTTGACCGCGACGAAATCTTTTTCAACCAAGGGTCGCCAGCCGTCTTCGGTTCCGGTGATTTTGGCGAAAACCTCGTTGCCTGAGACGGGTAGCGAGAAGGCGGCTGCGAGGAACAAGGGAAGAAGCTTTTGGAGTGGTATGGTCATAAGGCTATTTGAGGCATGACTAAGGGGCTAATTCGATCTAATTCTCGTGGCTTACCGAGCGTATCAGGAAGTCTGGGAGCGACTGGCTGTCGGATCGTTTTTCTGGGCGGATTTCTTCGCTTTTTCCGTAGGATTTCTCAACTCGGTATCGGGGACGTAGGCGTCTTCCTCGGTTGCGGTGAGCGGGGCTTCTCTATCGGTATTCTTTTCGGCGCGTTTCAAGTCCTCATCATCGAGATGGTTTTCGGGAGAGGCTTCGGGATGATTTTTCTCTGACATAGTAGCTAAGGTATGTGATGCATCAGGAACCGCAAATGCGGTATAGAATTACTCGCTGAGGGCGAGGAAATCCTCGATCTCGCGGGCGGGGTCACTGGCGCGCATCAGGGTTTCACCGATCAGAAGGGCGTTCGCTCCGGCCCGCAGGGCACGCAGGGCGTCGTCGTGTGTCTTGATCCCGCTTTCGGAAATGAGGATTACCTCGTCGGGGACTTCCTCGGCGAGGCGTTCGGTGGTCGCCATATCGACCTCGAAGGTTTTCAGGTTGCGGTTGTTGATGCCAATCAGATCCGCGCCGAGATTGAGGGCGCGCTCCATTTCCGGGAGGTCGTGGACTTCGACGAGAACGTCGAGCTGTAGGGATTTGGCTTCGCTGTAGAGGCGTTTTAAAAGCTCATCATCGAGAGCGGCGACAATCAGGAGGATCGCATCCGCCCCGGCGATTACTGCCTCGTAAATCTGCGTTTCATGGATCGTGAAATCCTTTCTCAACAAGGGGATGGGGGAGAATTCGGAGATTTTCGAAAGGTAGCCGAGCGAGCCTTGGAAATATTTCTCATCGGTGAGGATAGACAGGCAGGACGCGCCGCCGTCGATGTAAAGCCCGGCTTGGCGGATCGGATCGAAGTTGGGGTCGATCAGGCCGACGGATGGTGAGGCTTTCTTTACCTCGGCAATCAGGGCCAGGTGGTGAGGACCGCGGTCGAGCGCGGCGCGGAAGCCACGGAATTCGTTGCGTTGGAGCGCGGCGGCACGGAGGTGTCCGGCGCGGGGCAGGAGGGCTTCGACTTCCTGGTGTTTCGTGGCGATAATCTGGGCGAGCTTGTCTGACATGATCTGTATATGAATGGGTAGAGCCGCAAGGCGAAAGTGTGTAGGAAAAATTTTCAAAATTTAGCCAAAATTCTCTTGATTGGAATCGGCGGTAGGGTAACAACTCCGCACGCGCATTGCGACGCGGGCGTAGCTCAGTGGTAGAGCGCCACCTTGCCAAGGTGGATGTCGTGAGTTCGAATCTCATCGCCCGCTCCATTTTTCAGCCACCGGTTTCCGGTGGCTTTTTTTGTAGAGCTGCGGGTCTTTACTGGAGCGGCGTGTCGCTGGCCGCCGGGTAAGAATCGAGAACGAGGGAGCTCTGGCTACGCAGACGCTCAGCGGGACGCCTCTCCGTGCTTGCATCGTAGCGAGTAACAGAGATGGTTCCCGCTTATGTATCTTTGGTCGAAATTGTCGGGTGCGCAGTGGATTGATGCCTGGGAGGAGCGTTTCTCTGGGAATGCCAATTTCGTCATGGAATATATCAAAGGTGGGAAGTCAGTCCGATTGCAGGTTTATTGCGGAACGAAAAAAGAGGCGGATGCGATTTTCGGGCAGTTCGGAGGGTCGATAAGGAAGGTCAAAGATGCGGATTGGAAAAAGGCTCCAGAGCCGCCGAAGCCGTTGAAAGTCAGGGACGTATTTCTGGTCACTGCGGAAACCAATGAACGGAAGCTTGCCAAGCTGCGTAAAGAACACCCGAAGCGGGAACTCATCATCATCCCCCCAGAGATGGCTTTCGGGACAGGGGATCATGCTACGACTTCGACCTGCCTGCGTTTCCTCGTCGATATCGCGAGGGAAAGGAAAGATACGAAGTGGAGCGTCGCAGATCTAGGAACGGGGAGTGGCCTGCTCGCAATCGCCGGCAGCAAGCTAGGAGCGGGTGAAGTCTGGGCCTGTGATTTCGATCCTTTCGCCGTGGCCGTGGCAAAGCGAAACGCGGAGCGTAACGACACTCCCGAGATCACCATTAAAGATCAGGACGTACTAAAGTGGAAACCGCGTAAAAAAGGCTACGACGTGATCGCAGCGAATCTATTCTCAACCGTGCTCATCGAAGCCTGGCCGGTGATCGCGAAGTCTTTGGGCAAGGGAGGAGACTTGGTGGTTTCCGGCATCCTTGCCACTCAGGCATGGGAAGTCTTTGAAGCCGCAGCGAAGGAAGGGCTCGGCTTTTCCAAAGTGATCAAGAAAGGCAAATGGGTAAGCGCAAGAGGCGGATGGTTCGAGGATCTTGCGTGAGCAAACACCTGACGCCTCAATCTTTCGCCAGAGGCGTGAGCTCGACTTTGCGGAACTCAACCTCCGAGCCCTCGGCCTGGAGGGCGATCTTGCCTTTGGTGGCGGTTGCGTTCTTGCCGTGGTTCACAAGGTCGCCGTTGACATGGACGATGATTTCGTTGCCGCGGGCTTCGATGATCATCGTATTCCATTTGCCGACCGGTTTCTCGGAGCCATCGGTGAGGTTGAGGATCTGGCGGGCGTCTTCCTTGGCTCCCCCGAATTTCTGGCCTTCCCTATGGGGGCGGCGTTTCTCCATGTCCGGAACCTCGATATCTTCCTGGATACACCAGAAATCCCCAGCGCTCTTGTTCATCATCTGCACCTCGATGGATTTCGGGAACATATCGTAGAGCGCCCGAAGGTCTGAGGCGTGCACGAGGATCCCGCAGTTGCCGGGCTTATCGGAAAAGCGATATTCGACGGTGAGTGTGTAGTCGGAGTATTCCTTGTCGGTGAGCAAGTGCCCACCCGGGCTGCCCAGTGACACCAGCAGTCCATCGCGGACGATAAAGCTTGGGTTTTTGTTTTCCTTGTCGTCGGCTGCGGGGATATCCGCATGCCAGCCGTCGAGGTTCTTCCCGTTGAAAAGGGCTATGGGTTCGGCGGCATGGAGCGCACCGGCGGCAGCGGCAAACAGAAGGATGTTAGGTATCTTCACTGCGAAGATCCTCGTGCCGATGGCAGCGTGAGGCAAACCAAAACGGAACCTTGGTCATTCAGCGTTTGAAGAAGTGTGGAAAAATGGGGATATGCTTTTGTGCGCACGACCATTGAACTTCCTGATCCCCTGTTTCGCGATGTTAAAGCCACTGCCGCACGGCAGGGCATGCGTCTCAAAGACTATTCGAAGGGACACATATTCAAAGGGATCGACTAGAAGGCATATCGGAATTTTACACCGGAAAATTTTGGGCATTTTCTAAAGGTTTTTTCATTGATCCTTAGGTAATAAGAGCACTTTTAATTTTCGTTATCGACCTTAGTCTCTTCAACAATATCGAAAACACATGAATCGTCGCCATTTTTTTCACAGTTCTGCCGCTACCTCGATTGCTTGTTTTTTTCCAACTCGTTTGAGCGCGGAAACAGGCACTGATTACCAGGATCTGTTTATTTCGGATAATCCGCAGGCACTAGCACTAGCACGACGAGTGATGGAAAAATGCGTGTTGGATAAAGTGCGTAAGCCCCAGCCCCCATTGAATCACGATTGGATCATTGCTGGCGAACCCCACTACCGTGGTCAGTGGATCTGGGATACGATGTTTGTAGTAGATCTACTCAGCATCCTTCCAGACAAAAAAGAAACCATCCGCGGGGTTTTCCAAAACTACTGGGATTTCCAAGATCGCTGGAATGAAACGGCTCCGGACTATGCCAAGGACATGATCACTGTAGCGATTAAAACCGAGCCACAGGCGGTCCGCCAATTCTCCCAGATTCCCATTATTGCCTGGGGACTTGAGCGAGTTTACAAAAGAAATGGCGACCTTGAATTAGTGAAGAATTCACTCCTGCCCTTGGAGCGTTTCCATCAGTGGTTTTGGCGGGAGCGCGACCTTCATAACAACGGCTTGATCTGCCTAGGGGCTTATACCGGTAAGTTGCAACACGCGAAGTGGGAGACTTTCGACTATGAATGCAACATGGATGATATGAAAATGACGCAGCATCCCGTGCGTAAAGGCTCTGATGAGGGGATGTGGTATTCCGATACCTGCGTTCCCGGGAACAATGCCTACCTGATCATGGCGGAAAAAAGTTTAGCGCGATTAGCGACACTCGCCGGTGATCACGGCATGGCAAAACGATGCACCGAACGCGCAGATAAGGGCGTGCAGGGTATGCGCGATCACATGTGGGACGAGAAAGCAGGTTCTTTCCTCTCTGTAAAAAGAGACACACTTGAAAAAATTCCAGTTACCACCATTGGCAGTTGGACACCGCTAAGCGCGGGCGCGCCCACGAAAGCGATGGCAGCAAGAATGGCAGAAGTGCTGGGCTCACCTATCTGGCAGACACCACTCCCAGTCCCTACGGTAGACCCCAGCGATGAACGATGGAAGCCAGGTGCCTTCTGGCGCGGGGATGTTTGGCCACCGACTAATTATCAAATTTCCTCGGGGCTTGCCGATTATGGGCATAAAAAACTAGCGGCTGACATTGCCGACAAGACAGTGGCCAATGCCATCAAGCATGGGCTCAGCGAACACTATGACTCGATGACTGGAAAAGCACTGGGCATTCCTGATTACAGCATGGCCTCCACGATATTGACCATGATGCTCGACGGCTTGACCGAAAAACATCAGCTCGCGCTACGATAAACGTATTCAAAAGGACGAATCAGTCTGCATACGCGCGTTTCACATACAGGATGTATAGCCGGAGCGAGGCCATGAAATCGATGCTGCAACGATTCACGCGGTGGTTCACCGAAACCACAATCGGACGGGAACCCTTTGGGAAGAGCGATTCAAAAGTGTGATTGAGGGATATATTTGAAGTTTCCGAGTCCCTCCGACTCGCTGCGCTCGGCTGTGGAAAGTGGGACGGCGGTGCGGCCGATGGCGGCTCGCGTTGATCTCAATCCGGCGCGTGCCGGGATGGTGGAAGATCCGGAGGAGTTCCTACGTGGAGGCCGTCGGTGGGGGAAAAAAAGGGAATGGGAAATCTGGCAGAAATAGAATTGGAGTAAACAGACTTCGGCCGTGGGGGAATGAACACCTTGTTTAGGCGGTTGCCAAACAACCCGGACAGTTTTGGACGAAGTGCTCGGTGCTGATTTCCGCTAGTTCGGGTGGGTGATCGGTGACGCAGAGCTCGGGTTTGCCTAGGAGGTTGCGGGGTTGAAAGGCGCAACCTTCGGGAGGATGTGCGAGATTTGGCGGTAGGCCGGGGATGGTGATCAGGGGCTGGCCTTTGGGTTGCGAAGCGGGGATGGATTTTAGTAGAGAACGGGTGTAGGCGTGCAGGGGATTGCTGAAAAGCTCCTGACGGGTAGCGTTTTCCACGATGCGGCCCGCATACATCACGTTGACGTGGTCGCAGACTTCGGAGACTACGGCGAGGTCGTGGGTGATGAAAATAATTGAGGTGCCGAGTTCGTTCTGTCTGTCCTTGATCAGATCCAGGACCTGCTTCTGGACGGTGACGTCGAGGGCTGTCGTGGGTTCATCGCAAATTAGAAGTTCCGGTTTGGTGATCAGGGCCATGGCGATCATGACCCGCTGACGCATGCCGCCTGAAAATTCGTGGGCAAAAGAATCGATGCGCTTTTCCGGTTCGGGAATGCCGACTTCGGCCAAGGCGTCGATCGCTTTGGTGCGAGCGGCTTTACCTTTGATGTTCTCATGCAGCGCCAGAGGTTCGGTGAGCTGGTCGACGATCCTCATGTAGGGATTTAGCGAGGTCATCGGATCCTGAAAAATCATCGAGATCCGCTTGCCGCGGATGCCGCGCATTTGCTTGCGGGTGGCATTGAGCAGATCGACTCCGTCGAACATCGCCGTGCCCCTGACGATGCGGCCCGGAGGGGTGGGGATCAGGCCGAGCAGGGAGTAGCAGGTGACTGATTTTCCCGATCCTGACTCCCCGACGATGCCAAGAGTCTCGCCGCGCTGCACCCGGAACGAGACATCCTCGACGGCATGCACGATGCCGTTGCGGGTGTGGAAGCGGGTGGTGAGGTTTTGGACGTCGAGGAGCATGGTGCGGGGAAACTTTAAACTCTAAATTTTAAACTCGAAGTGAAGAACTGCGGCTCTGAAATGAGAGATTAAACAATTGATTGAATCAGGCTTTATCGAGGATGGAGTTCCAGTGTTCGATGTTGTCCTTTTGGTCTTCGAATAGATCAGTGGTGTCGTCGTGGATGGTGATCGAGGTGATCTTGTCGCCTTGTTTGATCTTGTCGATGACGTCCTGGCCGTTGGTGACCTGACCGAATACGGAGTGTTTTCCGTCGAGATGCGGGGTGGCGTTGTGGGTGATGAAGAACTGAGATCCGTTGGTGCCGGGACCGGCGTTGGCCATGGAGAATACGCCGGGTGAGCGGTGGCGGAGTTCCGGATGGAACTCGTCAGCGAACTTGTAGCCCGGGCCGCCGCTGCCAGTACCGGTGGGATCGCCGCCCTGGATCATAAAATTTGCAATCACCCGATGGAAGGCGATGCCATCGTAGTAGCCGCGCTTGGCGAGATTGAGAAAGTTCGCGCAAGTCAGCGGGGTTTTGGGGGAGTAAAAAGTGGCGTCGATGTCGCCGGCGGTGGTGTGGAGTGTAATCTTGTTGTTGTTCATGGTGTGGAGTGAGGTGGCTAGTGTGCAGTGATCAGTGATCAGTGGAAGAAAATTTGAGTTGCCCGAGTACCCAGCGATATTCCGCGGCGATTTGCTGCTCGACGGGGCGCTGGAGATTTCCGGGGAGGACGCCCCACGTATAGGTTTCGATCTCGAAATGTTGGCAGGCGGCGGGATGTTTTTTACACCATGTCAGGGTCTGCTCAACGTGACTGTGGGTTGAGGCGAGCGGGAACTCCGGCTGTGCGTCTAGCGGGATGTGGAAATGAACCCGGGCTTCGGTGAACTCGGATGGATTCACTTTTTCCGCAGCGACCGCTGCCAGGAACACCGGAAGATCTAGGAAGCGCTCCAACGAGCCATCCGGACGGCGGGCGATGACCTGGTGAAAATAGGTCGGCTCGTCGTATTTCCGGATCGCATCGATGGCGGCGGGGTCGGCGGGATTGAGCGAGAGGGCGTTTGAAAGGTGGATCTTGGAGAGCCGGATGCCGGCATGGCTGATCGCATCGAGGGATGGCGCAGCGTCATCGAATTCGATGGCGAAGTGGCAGGAGTCGAAGTTCAGGCCGATGCGCTTCCCGATGATCGTGGGGGACTGCGCTTGGTGGTTGAGCCTTTGGAAAAAGGCTAGGGTCTCCGTGGTGTTTTCGAAGTGGCCGAGGGGTTCGGGCTCGAGCCCGAGGTGGAGGTCGACTTGGTGCTGCTGCGCTAGATCCTCGATGAAGTAGGCCATCTCGATGAGGTTTTTGCGGATCGGCGCTTCCTCGGCGTGGAAGGTCTTGTGGGAGCCGGGCAGGGTCGAGACCGAGCCGCCGACATTTTTCGGGGCGATTGTGGCGAGGATGCTGAAAAGGTTTTTGGTGTAATCGACGCGTTCCTGGCTGGTCCAGTCGGGGAGAAAGACCTGTTCCTTGACCCGGGTGCCGTGGAAGGAGCCGTAGGGGAAGCCGTTGATTGTGAAAACGTGGGAGTTTTTCTCCGCGAGCCAATCTTGGAAACTCGCGAGCCTGTCTCCCGCGAGCAGTTCCTGCGCCGCCACGGCGGAGAGCCGCAGGCCGATGGGGTAGGACTGATCCGCAGGTTGCTCACCTGATTCCAGTAGGCGGTCGCGCACCGCCATGACGTGGGTATTGAGGGCGTGGAGCGTTTCAGCCCAGGTTTCCGCGGGGTGGATGTTGGTGCAGTAGCCGAGGGTCATGGGAAATTTCAAAACTCAAATTTCAACTCTCAACGAAGAGGTTGTTGCTCGGCGGCCTTGGCGACTCGGAGTAGCATTTGTTCGCCCAGGTGTGGGGCTAGGATTTGGACCCCGACCGGGAGGGCGGGTGATCCGTCGAAGGCTGTGGTTCCGCAGGGGACGGAGATTGCGGGGATGCCGGCGAGGTTGGCTCCGATGGTGAAGATATCCGAAAGGTAGTCTTGTAGTGGATCTCCGGCGCAGGCGCCGATGCGGCGGGCGGGGGTGGGGGTGACTGGGGAGATGATTGCATCGACCTTTTTAAACGCTTGTATGAAATCGCGGGTGATCAGTTTGCGGACTCTCTGGGCCCGGGTGTAGAAGGCGTCGTAGTAGCCAGAGGATAGGACGTAGGTTCCGAGGATGATGCGTCGTTTGACCTCCGGTCCGAAGCCTGCTTCGCGGGACTGGTGGTAGACATCGATGATGTCCGAGGCGTCTTTCGAGCGGTTTCCGTAGCGGATTCCGTCGAATCTGGAGAGGTTTGAGGAGGCTTCGGCCGGAGCGATCACGTAGTAGGTGGCGACTACATGAGCGGTATATGGTAAGGATATAGGTAATATCGTAGCACCTTGACTTTCAAGACGTTGGATGCATTTTTCCACGTTTTCCCGAACACCGGAGTGGATGCCCTCGGAGAAGTATTCTTCGGGGATTCCGAGCGTTAGGCCATCGACTCCGTTGTTGATGGTGGCCGAGTAGTCTGGAACCGGTGAGTCGAGGGAGGTTGTATCGCGAGGGTCGTGCCCGGCGATGGCTTGGAGGATGAGTGCGGAGTCATCCACGGAAAGGGTGAGGGGGCCGATCTGATCGAGGGAGGATGCGAATGCGACCAATCCGTATCTGGAGACTCGCCCGTAGGTGGGTTTCAGTCCGACCACGCCGCAGTGGGAGGCAGGCTGACGGATGGAGCCGCCTGTGTCTGAGCCAAGGGCGGCGAAAGCGGTTCCGTCGGCGACTGCTGCGGCTGAGCCGCCGGAGGATCCGCCAGCGATGCGTTCGGGATCGCGGGGGTTTCTGGTGAGTTGTATGGCTGAGTTCTCGGTCGCAGAGCCCATTGCGAATTCGTCCATATTGGTCCGGCCGAATGGGATGGCTCCGGCATCTAGTAGTTTTGTGATAACCGTTGCATCATAAGGAGATACGTAACTATTTTCGAGAAATTTGGAACCGCAGGTGCAGGGTTGGCCGAAGGTGTTGATGTTGTCCTTGATGGCGATCGGGAGGCCCCCGAGTGGTTTCGAGATATCTGCTTTGGTGGCTATTTCAAGCGATCGTTCGAGGTCATATGAAATGAACGCTTTAGTAGTCTCGTCGCGAGTTTTGATTTTTTCGGCGAGATCTTCGAGGGCTTTGGCCGGGGTGGTTTCACCGTTGAGGAATTGTTGCCGGAGGGCGGTGAGAGTCATGTCTTAGGTAAATGCTGAAAAACTGAAATGCTGAGATACGGCGTCGCTGTGCGATGTAGGGACAAGTTGCTCAGAGGGCTTTTGATTAGGCGTCGGCCACTACTTTGGGGACGCGGATTTGATTCTGTGCTTGGTCTGGGGCGTTTTGGAGGACTAGCTCGGATGGCAGGCTTGGGAGCGGGTTATCGTCGCGCATCATAGCAAGATGGTCGTTGGCGTCGAGATTGAGGTCATCGGGGAGTTCGAGCGCGGTGAGCGACTCGACGTGACCGAGGATGGCTTCGAGCTGGGATTGGAAGGTTTTCACCTCCTCTTCGGTAAGGTCGAGCCGGGCCAGTTTGGCGACGTAGCTGACATCGATATGATCGTGGGACATCGCTGAAGAGGTTGGGGGTCGAAGGCTGGGTCTGAAAGGAAAAAACTGATTTTGGCGGGGAATGGGTTGGGATGTTGCGTGATTCGCAGAATCAAGGAGGGGGCGTCTCGTTGAGTGCTCGGCGAGCCCGGGATTCAGAATCCCGGCTATTTCCTCTATTCTTAGCCGGCGCTCAGCGAAGCGCCGCTCCTTGAAACTGGTGGTTTGCAGTCTAGTGGTTTGGCTAGAGCGGTGCCGTTCGGGTTAGCTGCAGTAGATGAGGCGGACGGAGTCTAGGCGGACGCGGGCGTGGGAGAGGGCCTCGAGGGTTTCCTTGAGTGTGTCTTCGAGGGTCTCGATTTCGGATTTGGAAACTTTGGGATTGCGGGCGGCGAGGTCTTTGAGTCGGGCGATTTGTTTTTCGATGGTCTCCTTGGCGAGGGACTTGGCGGCATCGGCGGGTTTTGCGGAGGCGCGGTTGGCAACTCCTTTCGCGGCCTCCAGCATGGTTGGGAAGAGGTTGGTTTTAAAAGCTTCTTGGGCGACGATGCTGCGGGGATCGCTGGGCTGGAGGAGTTGGGCGGGTGGGGCCTTGGTCTGGGCAGTGCCGGCGTGGTCGACGATGACCCGGAGTAAGGTCGGCGGCAGGAAGCGGTCTAGGTGGAGGCGGGAGGGAGCGATGACTTCAAGCACAAAGGCGCATTCGAGGAGGATGGACTTGCCTTTCCCGGTGGGCAGTTTGGCGAAGGCGGCGTTGCCGGAGTTCCCGTCGAGGAGCTGGCCTAGGGCATCGCGGAAAAGGGGGTGATCGAAGGTGAGGAAGGAGAGATCCTCGCGGGATAGTGCGGTGGTGCGGTCAAAGGTGACAGAGAGTCCATCGTCGCCGATATCGGCGAAGGCTTCGGAATGGCGTTGGCCGTGTTTGAAAAGGAAGGCGCGTTCTGAGAGGTCGGAGACCTCGAGGCCGAGGAAGTCGAACAGGCGGAGGGTGAACTTTTCAAAGCGGGCGTCTTCGTCTGCGGTTTCGATGGCTTCGAGGAGTTCGGCAGATTGTGAAGCGGGCGGGGCGCCGAGTTCGAGCAGGCGGTCGTGGCCGGTTGCTAGGCTGTGGACAACTTCCGCTTTGAGGGCGGTGGAGCGTTTCAGGAAATCTTTGAACGGCTTTGATGTCGGTTTGGCATCGGCGAGTTCGTCGAGTTCCGGCAGGAGCTGGGTGGAAAGGGTGGTTGCGCCTTTGAGGGGTTCTGAGAAAACGTCGAGGGCTTCGTGGAGCCAGCGAGCCTGGAGCTCGGAGCGGCTGTCTTTTCCGTAGGGGATGTGGATATGGATATCACCGGTTTGGCCGATGCGGTCGAGGCGGCCGATGCGTTGTTCTAGGATTTCCGGGTCGCGAGGTAGGCCGAAGAGCACGAGGTGGCGGGCGAACTGAAAGTTCCGGCCTTCGGAACCGATCTCTGAGCAAATCAGGATGCGGGCGCCTTCGGATTCTTGAAAATAGGCGGCGTTGCGGTCGCGCTGGAGCATGGAGAGATCCTCGTGGAAGAGTGCGGTATCGACTTGGATTTCCTCAAGTAGCTTTTCCTGGACGGTGATCGCGGCGTCGGGGGAGTTGGTGATGAGTAGGATTTTTTCGGTTTCCGGCAGGACCCGGATGAGCTCCGCCAGCCAGGTGTAGGGGGAGGTTCCTTTTTCCAAAGGGTGAAGGATGGGGAGGCGTTTTGGGAAGCCGGTGAGGCGCTCGCGGGTGTTGCGGAAGAGGACCCGGCCGGTGCCGAAGGAATCGATCAGATCGGAAATGAGGCGGGGGCGGGCCTTTTCGTCGCCGGCGCGGAGCTCGCGGAGGTGCTTGCCGGCACTTGGGGAGGTGAGGGTGAAATCGGTGATGTTTTTCGGGATTTCTCCTTGGCTCAGAGCTTCTACCGCTTCGGCGAGCGGGGTATATGACTCGGTCTCGACGAGGAATTCGTCGAGGTCGGAGTAACGGGCGGGATCGAGCAGGCGCAGGCGGGCGAAGTGTCCTTCGGGGCCGAGTTGTTGAGGGGTGGCGGTGAGGAGTAGGAGGGAGGGGATTTGCGTCGCGAGCGACTCGACCATGCGGTAGGCGGGTGAGGCATCTTCTTCCGACCACTCCAGGTGGTGGGCTTCATCGACGATGAGAAGGTCGAATCCTGAGGCGTGGGCCTGAGCGGCGCGATTTTCGTTTTCTGCGAGGAAATCGGTGGCGCAGAGGATGAGCTGGGAGTCGGAGAATGGGTTGATGCTGGGATCGGCTTCCTTTGGGATCAGGCCGTCATCGGGGTTTGAGGTGCCATCGAGCGAGCGGCAGCGTCCTTCATCGAAGATTGAGAAGAGCAGGTTAAACCGGCGGAGTAGCTCGACGAACCATTGGTGGACGAGTGCCTCGGGCACGAGGATGAGGATGCGGTCGGCGCGACCGGTGAGGTGCAGGCGGTGGAGGATCAGGCAGGCTTCGATGGTTTTGCCGAGGCCGACTTCGTCGGCGAGCAGGACGCGGGGGAAGAGGCGGTTTGAGCTTTCCGCGACGATGGAGAGCTGGTGTGGGATGAGGTCGATGCGGGCGCCAGTGTAGCCACGGGCGGGGGAGCGGCGGATTGCGGCGTTCCAGCGGAGGGCTTCGAGGCGTTGGTCGAAATCGCGGGGATGATCGGTAAGACCGGCGAGCAGGCGTTTCTCAGGTCGGATGAAGGTGAGGGAGTCGAGAAGGTCGGATTCGTGGATGGATTTTCCGCCTCCGTGGTAGGTGAGCAGGTCGTTTTCCTCGGTGACTGACTCGACGATTAGATGGTTTTTTTCGTGATCGGAGATTTCGTCGCCGGGGGCGAAGCGGACGCGAACTAGGGGGGCGCTTGCGACCGCGTAGGTGCGGGTGTCTTCGGCGGCGGGGAAGCAGATCTCGATGAGGCCGTTTTCCTCGGCGAGGACATGGCCAAGGCCGAGTGCGGGTTCGGAAGTGGTGATGTAGCGTTGGCCGGGGATCATGAAATTTCAATTTTCAAAACTCAACTTTCAAAGAAGAGATTGTGTGGCGGGGAAGATTGAACAGGTTGCGGCAAAGGTCCAACCCGGAAAGTTACAATAAACGGACGCGGATTGAGGGTGGCAGCGCGACGCGGAAAAATAAGGGGGAAGGATTTTTCCAAGGCCTTTGCGGAGGATGGATGAGATGGCTCGGGTTGTGAAAAGGGCTTGGAAAGACCCTTCTCCGTATTCGATTTCGGGTTGTGTTTTTCGTATGATCTTGGAGAGTTCGGGGATGAAAGTTCAAAAGGTGAAATATGTGTTGTGGGCGTCGGATTGGAAACGCTGTCTGAAGTTTTACCAAACGTTGTTTGGTGGGGTGATCAGTTTTGAGATGGAGGTGTGGAGTGAGATTGTGGTCGCTGGGGCGACGATTGGCGTGCATGGCGGCGGCGAGGGGAAACGGACATGGACGGGGCTTTCGTTTCAGGTCGATGACTTGAGGGAGGGGATTGTAAAACTTAAAGAATGCGGTGGCGATCTCACCTGTGAGCCGACCGATACCGAGGAAGACCCTTTGCACCTCGCGATGTGTATTGATACCGAGGGGAACGAGTTCATGATGACGATGAAGAGGAGGTGAGGTGGGTGGTGAGGGATTTTGTGGAGCTGGGAGAAAAGGATTATGAGGAGTTTCAGGAATACCTTTCGGAGATGCAACACTTCGAAGTTGAGGGGAAGGTTTACCAGGTGGTCGATGGATCGAAAGTGAGGAAACTGACCGATGCAGGCAATTGGGTGGGAGGCAAGGAATACCTGCCTTGGAACCTCTGCGAGCTTGACTAAGTGCAGAGGGAGCGGGACGATTTCGAAGGAATCGCGGTGATAGGGAATGAAGGGGAGGCGTGTTCTCCAGAGGGCTACGGCTCCTGATTTCCTTTGGCTGGGGCTCGCGTTCTGGAGAACGCGGCTCCGCCCGCATCCCGCGACTTCTAGTTGGCGGGTATTTTTGCGGCGCGGTTTAGCTCGTTGAGCATGGCTTCGAGGCGGGTTGCGGCGTCGGCTCCGATGTGGGTGGCTTGGAGGCGCTCGGCCCAGAGTGGGAAGGCGAAGGGGGTGAGTTTTTCGGTTTCCTGGAGGTGGAAGGGCTGTTTCTCGATTTTGCGGAGTGAGGCGGTTAGGCGGGTGAGTTCGAGCTGGCGTTCGAGGATTTCGCGTTCGGATTGGGCGAGGAGGAGATTTTCCGGGTCGTAGCGTTGGAGGACTTCGTAGAGGAGGGTGGCGGAGGATTGGAGTTCGCGCTGGGAGGTGGTCTGGCGGCCGGGCATGGGCTGGAGGATGAGGCCGGAGACCCGGGCGATTTCGCGGAACTGGCGGCGGGCGAGTTCGGCGGTGTTCATGCATTCGAGGAGGTCTGCGAGAAGGTTTTCGGGGGAGAGAAGGTTGCGGAGGGTTTCTTCGGAGAAGGGAAGGCCACGCTTTGCGGTTAGGGAGAAGCCGTAGTCGTTTTGGGTGGCGGTGATGGTTTCCGGGTTTTCACGGGAGATGCGGAAGGCTAGGAGGGCGGCGAGGCCTTCGTGGACTAGGCGGCCAGCGAAGGGGTAGAGGAAGAGGTGTTCGCCTTCGCGGGAGTGGGTGTGCTCGATGAGGAGGGTGCGGTCGTCGGGGAGGCGGGACCATTTTTGCTGAATGGCGAGAATGGGGCGGACGGCGGCTAATTCTGGGATGTTTTCTAACCGCGAATTGACGCGAATTGGCACGAATGAAGACTGGGGTTGTATTTTTTTGGAAGGTTGAGAGTTGAGAGTTGAATTTTGTGAATTTATGAGGTCGGAGAAGGCGTGGGCTAGTTCGGTGGAGAGGGGCATTTTGGCACCGCTCCAGATGGCGACTTTGCCTTTGGATTTTTTAGTGGTGGGTTTTACGGTTGCGGTTTTTTGGCGGATGCGGATTAGGGTGAGGTGACGGCCGGAGAAGATAAAGGTGGAGCCGGGTTTGAGCTTTGAGATGAAGCCTTCTTCGACGGTGCCGAGGGTGTGGCCGTTGGCGAATTTCAGGGAGATGTGTGAGTCGGAGGTGATGGTGCCGATGGAGAGGCGGTGGCGGGTGATGAGGCGTTTGTCGGTGACGGTGAAGCGGCCTTCGGGATCGATGATGGCTTTTTGGTATTGTGGGTAAGCGGCGAGGGCTTTTCCGCCGCGGGTGATGTAGATGAGTGCCCAATCCCATTCGGATTCTGTTAGGTCGCGGTAGGCGTGGGCGGATTTAATTTCCCGTAACATTTCATCGGGGAGAAATGGTTCGCCGATGGCGCAGGTGACGAGGTGCTGGACAAGGACGTCGAGGGGTTTTGAAAGGGGTTGGCGGGATTCGATGGTTTTGGCTTTTGCGGCGTTGCGGACCGCGGCGAATTCGATGAGTTCCAGGGCGTTGGTGGGGACGCCGAGAATCTTCGATGAAGCGCCGGGTTGGTGGCCGGAGCGGCCAGCGCGCTGAAGCAGGCGGGCGACGCCTTTTGGGGAACCGATCTGGATGACTTGGTCGACGGGTGAGAAATCGACTCCGAGATCCAGAGAGGAGGTGGCGACGACGCATTTCAGGGAGCCATCGCGGAGGCCGGATTCGGCGAAGTTGCGTTCGGCTCGATCTAGGGAGCCGTGGTGCATGGCGATGAGGCCGGCCCATTTTGGGCGAAGGGAGAGGAGTTCTTGGAACCAGATCTCGGTTTGGGAGCGGGTGTTGGTGAAGAGCAGGGTGGATTTCGCGGATTCGATGCGTTGGATGACTTGTGGGGCGAGGGAGGTGCCGATGTGGCCGGACCATGGGAAGTTTCCGATTTCTTTGGGGATTAGGGTTTCGATGATGATCTGCTTTTTTAGGGAGGCGGAGATGATGGTGGATTTTTTAACCGCGAATGAACGCGAATGGACGCTAATCTGGGGTTGTGGCTGTTGCTGGGCAGCAGGATGCAGACCCTCCTTGGGGGCGACGGTGTCGCGGGCTTCGGTTAGGTTTCCTATGGTGGCGGATAGGGCCCAGGTGCCGAGGTTGGGGAGCCATTGGCGGAGGCGGGCTAGGGCGAGTTCGGTTTGGATACCGCGCTTGGTGCCGAGGAGTTCGTGCCATTCGTCGACGATGATGCAGCGGAGGTTTTGGAATTTTTCCCGGGTGTCCGGGTGGGTAAGCATGAGCGAGAGGGACTCAGGGGTGGTAACCAGGGTGTGGGGGAGTTTTTTGCGGAGGCGGGCGCGGAGGGCCGCGGGGGTGTCGCCGGTGCGGGCTTCGGCGGTGAGTTTGGGGTTGTAGAATTGTTGCGGCTCGCGGAGGGCGCGCAGGGTGTCTGCGGCTAGTGCGCGGAGGGGGGTGATCCAGAGAATGGCGCAGGAACTGACATTGAGGGAATCGATTAGGGGGGCGAGGTAGACGGCCATGGTTTTGCCCTGGCCGGTGGGGGCATGGAGGAGGCCGGATTGGCCTTTGCGGTAGGCGGCCCAGGTTTGTTTCTGGAAGGGGAAGGGTTTGAAGCCTTTTGATTCCAGGAATGAGGTAGGAGTGGGCATTTGGCGAGAGCTTAACCTTCAAATCTCAAATTTCAAAATTCAAGGAAGAGATGACTGACGATCAGGGGATGGAGCGAAATTTTCAATCTGGGATGATGTCCTTGAGCATGGATCCCCACAAGCAACCGGAGAAGGGCCCTCCAAAGAAGAAGAGGTTCATGAAGATGACGAATAGGGAGATGCGTATGGTTTCGGGGGTGAGTGAATGGGTTAATTCTTTTTGATTATCAAACTGTTTGTTTTTCAAAAGACAAGATGCGGTTAGAGTCGAACATGGTGATTTGGTTGACAGGATGTTCGTCGGGCTTGGGCAGAGCGTTGGTGGCTCGGTTCGTGGAGGCGGGGCATACGGTTGTTGGGTGTGCGAGGCGGGAGGATCGGATTGTGGAAATGAGTGAGGAGTTCGCCGGGCCACATTCATTTTTTGTATGTGATATTTCCTCGGACGATGAGGTCTCGAAGTTCTGCTCTGAAGCATTTGGAAAAACCGGCCCGCCTGATCTGATGATCAACAACGCGGCAGTCATCAATTCCCCGGCTCCTCTATGGGAGATTTCAGCAGGAGATTTCGACCGGGTGATGGCGATCAATGTGAGTGGGACGGCGAATATGATCCGCCATGTGGTTCCGTTGATGATAGCGGCGGGGAAGGGAATGATCGTAAACCTGTCGTCGGGTTGGGGGCGTTCGACGTCTCCGGAAGTCGCGCCTTACTGCGCGAGCAAGTGGGGGATCGAGGGTTTGACACAGGCATTGTCTCAAGAATTGCCGGAGGGACTTGCAGCCGTTGCGCTTAACCCTGGGGTCATCGATACGGAAATGTTGAGGAGTGCGCTTGGTGAAAGCGCTGCGGGATACCGGACTCCGTTTGAGTGGGCAAAGAAGGCGGCACCTTTTCTGCTATCGCTAACTTTGGCTGATAATGGAAAGGCGCTGACGGCTCCTTAGTCTATCCAAGTGAGGCCAGAAAAGTTTCTGCGTTGCTGCGGTGGGTTTCTTGTTTCTCTGAGGAAAATTTTTCCCAGTTCCTGGCCATCATGGATGAGCGCGGGTTCTTTAGGAAAAGGTCTTTGTGATCGGCGACGAAGGTCCAGAATAGGGCGTCCCAGGTATCGGTCCAAGCGCCTTTTTTCTCGTTCGACATTTTGAGGACGTAGTTCGAGCCTGAAATGTAGGGTTTGGTTGTAAAGGTTCCGCCGTCGGCGAATTGGGACATGCCGTAGACATTGGGGACCATGACCCAGTCGTAGGAGTCGATGAAAAGTTCCATGAACCATTTGTAGACTTCGTCCGGATCGAAGCGGCAGAGGAGCATGAAGTTTCCGAGTATCATGAGGCGCTCGATGTGGTGGCAGTAAGCTTCATCAAGGAGTTGGCGGATGATGCGGTCGATGGGAGGGATGCCGGTGGTGCCATCGTAGAATGATTTCGGGATGGGGCGGGTGTGTTGGAAAAAATTGGTGGTGCGTATTTCGGGGCCGCGGTGTTTGTAGATGCCGTGCATGAACTCGCGCCAGCCGATGATCTGGCGGACGAAGCCTTCGAGGGAGTTGAGCGGAATTTTTTTCCGGGTAGACAGTGCGGTGTCGATGATCTCTTGTGGGGAGAGCAGGCCGATGTTGAGCATCGGGGTTAGGAGGGAGTGATTAATGAATGGGTGCTCGGTGGACAGGGCATCCTCGTAGGGGCCGAAATCTTTGAAGCGCTCGTCGATGAAAGTTTTTAGCCATGCTTTTGCATCGGCGCGGGTGACGGGGTAGCGGAAGTTTTTTGAGGAGCCAAAGTTTTCGGAGAAATGGAGATCAATGTGGGCGCTGGCGGTTTTGACGTAATCGTTGCCCAAGGTCTTGGGCGGAGCGGGAGGCTCGTGGCCTTTCGGGAGCTTCTTGCGATTGTCTTCATCGAACGACCACTGTCCGCCGGTGGGGTCGCCGTTTTTTTCGATGAGGATGTCCATGCGCTTGCGCTGCGCTTGGTAGAAGGACGCCATGAAAGGTTTTTTCTTTTTGGCGATGTGTTCTTCTAGGAACTCGGGTGGTGATAGAAAAGCCGGAGAGGGGTAAATGTGGAGGGTGATACTCCGTTTTTCTGCGAAAATCCGGAGCCGTTTCTCTAGGATGAAATCGTGTGGATCGGCGAGGTGGATTTCGGTTAATCCGTCGGGGAGTGCCGCTTGGTAGGTGTTGGTGTGGGGGATGTTGTTTACTGTGTGGCCGGCGCTGCGGAGTTCGTCGGTGTAGGCCTGCATCGAGGCCCGGTGGAGGACGAGTTTTTGTTTATGAAAAGCAACCGGGTGGTGCTCGTCGTTTCCGAAAAACAAGGGGTCCTCGGCGAGAAAAATGGAGCGCCCTTTTTCTATGGCAGGATGGACTTCGAAAAGCTGGTGCGGGAATATGAGCGAGGCACTGGTCATCGTCTGCGAGATTGGATTTAGTTTTGCGGACTCTTGGCGTAGGGCAAACGGGTCGGTTTGGTGAGTTCGAAATAGGTATCTAGAGCAGTAGACGCCATGGAGCCGAGGGCTGGGAGATCGACGGATCCGTCTTCGGCAAGGTGCTCTTCGAGGAGTTGGACGAGTACGACTTTCCCAACGATTAGGATGGTGTCGTTGGTGGCGATGGGAATGGTTTCTGCAAGTTCGAGCGCGAAGCGAAACCTCGATTCACCGACGAAGGGGGCGGCGATCCCATTTACGAAATGCTCGCTGAGTCCTGTGGATTGGAATTCGGAAGTGTCTCTTGGGAAGCGGGCGGAGCATTGGTGGGCTCGCTCCAAGATTTCTGGATTGAAGTGGTTGATTGTGTAGGAATTCGTTGAAAGGATATTGGAGAGTGTGTGCCGCTCGACTAAGTCAGGGCGTGAGATGAGGCCGATGAGAGCTGGGTTCGAGCCGAGATGGGTGACGGTGGAAAAGGGAGCGAGGTTGGTCCTGCCCTCGGTATCGATGCTCCCGACTAACGAGATGGGTTTTGGGCCGGGTAGGGAGTTCGCGAACTGGACGCGGACAAGTTTCTCCATGTTTTGTATATCGGAGAGCGTTATGGATTTCATGGGGCAGGAGGCGGGAGGCAGGAGGGATTCTTAAATATATTTTGGTTAGAAGGTTCTGACGGAGGAGAGGCCGCCGTCGGGTCGGTGGATCTGGCCGGTGATGAAGGCGGAGTGATCAGAGAGCAGGAACGCGGCGAGGCTTGCGATATTCTCGGGGTTGCCGACTGTTTGTAGGGGGTGGCGCTTTCCGGCGGCTTCTTTTTTCTGGTCGTTTCCGAGGAGTTGGGAGGCGAGGGGGGTGTCAGTGAGGGAGGGTGCGATTGCGTTGACCCGGATTTTCGGTGCGAGTTCTGCAGCGAGGGATTTGACGATCCCTTCGACGGCGGCCTTGGATGCGGCGATGGATGCGTGAAAGGCCATGCCTTGGGCAACCGCGACTGTGGAAAACATGATCACGGATGCGGCGGGTGATTTTTTCAGGGCAGGGAGTGCCTGTTGAACGGCTTGGACTGCGCCGAGGCAGTTGATCTGGAAGTCTTTAAGGAAATCTTCCGGGGTAAGGCGGTGGAAGGGTTTGAGGTTGATCGTGCCAGGAAAGTAGATGAGGCCATCGAGGGTTTCGGGTAGGTCTAGTTGACCGGGGTTTTCCGCGTCGAAAGGTTGGACGGGGATACCGAGGGCGGAGAGCTGGTCGGAAGAGCGGGAAGCGGCGGTGAGACTGTAACCTTGGGACTGGAGGAGTTTCGCAGTTGCGAGGCCGATGCCGGAATTACCGCCGATGAGTAGAATTGTTTTTTCCATTGCGCAAGTTGGGGAGGGATTCCGTGCGCGCAAGTGAGAATCATGTTTTCAGAAACCGGGGCGTATTTCCTGAAGGGGAAGGAGGACAAAAGGGCGTTCGCGTATACGGGGATGGGGGAGAGTGAGGCGGGGGTTGTCGAAAGTAGTTTCGCCGAAGAGGAGTATATCGATATCGATGACGCGGGGGGCGTTGCGGACGGGGTTTGGCGCGCGCCCGAGTTTTCCTTCAAGTGCCTGGGTGAGATCTAACAATTCGAGGGGATCCTCACCGGCATAGCTGATTTCAATGACTGTATTGAGGAAGCGCGGGGAGTCCGGCGGGCAGTTTTGCGGCGTTGTATCGTAGAGCGATGCAGTGAGGAAGGGTTCGCCCGGGGTGGAGATTTCGCGGAGGCCGGAGATGGCTGCCGCGATGTTGGCCTCGCGGTTGTCGAGGTTGGATCCGAGTGCGATGGCGACGCGATGCATTTAATTTTCAACCTTCAACCTTCAACTCTCAACCTTTAAGGAAGATGGCTAGGGCTTTTCCTCTAGGTTTTTTAGTTTGGAGATTCCGTAGTTGGCTTGGACGCGACTGTTGGCTTCTTCGACTTTTGCGGAGGGGATGATGAGGGGGCGGTTGGCACCGTAGAGTTCGATGGTGTGGAACTCGGGAGGGTTTTCCCCGTTAAGGAGTTCATAGGCGTGATTGAGGCTAGTGACGGGGATGCCGTTGATTTTCTCGACGGCGAGGCCGGTAAAGTTATCGATCTGGGAGGTCACGGGATCCGGCTGGATCTGGGTGAGCATGACGATGTCTTCCTTTTCCTGGAAGATACCTTTGGAAACGTAGTCGGTATATAAACGGCGAACGGTGACGTCCTTGAATTTGGAGGTGGCGAAGAGGTTGGTATCCAGTGGTTGAAAAACTAGGCCGGCGAAGACGACGTAGCGGGGTTGATTTTCGTATTTGATCGAATACATGCGCGATGGTGGGAGCGGCTTGAGAGTGACTTCGACGTCGTTCCACGATCCATCACGGAGGAAGCGGATCGCAACTTTGTCGCCGGTGAACTTGCGTTCGACGATTTCGTTGAGGTTAACTTTTTCACCATCGACGAGGACTTGGCCGTCGGAATCTACCAGATTACCATCGAGAGAGAGGAGAATGTCACCGGTTTTGAGGACGCCATCGACGGAGCTGGTTGGGACGACGTTGGTGACAAGGACGCCCTGGCCATTGTCTGGGAGTCCGAGTGCTTTCCGCATGGCGGGATTGTGAAGGGGGAAATCGCTGATTCCGAGGTCGACGTAGTGATCGTAGGCGCCGTCCTCGATGTCTTTTAGGAAACGTTTCACCACGGGGGTGGGGATGATGTAGCCGGTATTGTCGGCTTGGCGGAGACCTTGGAAGGCGACGCCAACGACCTTGCCGTCTTGGAGGACGGGACCGCCGGAGTTGCCGGGATTGATCGCGGCATCGATCTGGACGACAAGATGGGAGTCCGAGCGGCTGTGGGAGTAGGGTTGGAAATCGATGCGTGAGACGATACCTTTGGTGACTGAGAGACGATCGCCGCCGACGGGGTAGCCGATGACCGTGACTTGGGATTCGAGGCTGGGGATTTCGCCGAAGGAGAACACCGGGAAGTCTTTGAAAGGGGTAAAGTCCTCGAGAGAGAGGATTGCGAGGTCGCAATCGTGGGCGATATATTCGACTTTGGCGGGATATTTTTCGGGGCTGCCGTGGACGGTGATAAGAATGCGCTGTTGGTTGGAGACGACGTGGGCGTTGGTGAGGATCTGATTCTCGCCGATGAGGAAGCCGGTTCCAATGCCGCCGCCAAATCTTCCGGAGTTCCATGGTGTTTCGTAGTCGGGAGTCTGGGTGGCAACCTCGATGCGGAGAACGGAACGGTAGAGATCTGACGAACCGTTTTGCGCGGATGTCTGCGAGATTGTCAGACCGAGAACGGTGAGGAGCAGGGCTATTGCGTGGCGGGTCATACTGTGCCTGATATTAGGTGGAGTTTTTCAAATGGCAAAGGAGAACTCTGTGGAATGCTCATGGGATTACTTCTTTCCTATGCCGAGGAGGGTTTGGAATTTTGGAGAAGTGTCTTCCTTGTCGGCGATGAGGGTTTCAATGTCGGTGAATCCTGCCTTTTCCAGCATAGAGAAGAGCTGGCTCTCGGAGAAGCCGAGCCAGCGGTCGGCGTAGAGTTCGCGGGCTTCGGAAAAGTTATGCTGGAGGAGGTCGAGGATGATGATGCGACCGCCCGGCTTTAGGATTTGATATGCGGCGGTGACGGCGCGTTGAGGGTTTTCCGCATGGTGGAGTGCCTGGCTGAGGATGGCGAGGTCGATGGAGCTGTGGTCGATGGGTGGGCTTTCGATATCACCGATGCGGAATTCAAGATTGTGGAGGCCGTTTGTGTTGGCGATAGACTGGGCGTATTCGACCATTTTCGGGGAGAGATCGACGGCGATGACTGTCTCGGCTTTCTGGGCGAGCAGTTGGGAAAGGGTGCCTTCGCCTGCGCCGAGGTCGGCGACATGGCGGTAGTTGAGGGATTTGATGAGTGCCTCGGCGAGAGCTTTCCAGGAGCGACCCGGGACGTAGTCTTTGCCGAAGCGCCCGGCGAGTTCGTCGAAGTAAGCGCGGGCGTAATCTTTGCGTTTACTGAGGATGTGTTTGATGGCGAGATTATCGGCGGGGACTTCCGGGATTTCTGCCGATGCTTGGGAAGTGATCAAGGCGAGTTCGACGGGCACGGTTGCGGAATAGACATTGTTTTTTCCTGAGCGCTCGTCGTTGACGAGTCCTGCGGTTTTGAGTTGGGAAAGCTGGGTGGAAATGCGGCTTTGGCCCATGCCTAGGATTTCCTGAAGCTCCGCGACGGAGAGCGCGTCCTGTGCGAGCAGCGCGAGAATCCGGAGCCGGGTGGGGTCAGAAATTAATTTCAAGGATTTGATGATTGACGACATTAGTAAGATCATACATCTACGCATCACGATTTGACGATACGAAAAATCACAAACCAATGAACACCTACATTTTTTCCTCAGAATCGGTTGGCGAAGGCCATCCAGACAAAGTTTCGGACACGATTTCCGATGCAATCCTCGATGCCTGCCTTGCGGTGGATCCCAAGAGTCGAGTGGCCTGCGAAACATTCGTTAAAAGCAACATCGTCGTGGTCGGCGGTGAGATCACCATTCCAAAGCTTCAGAATAAGAAGACGGGCACGACCAAGCCAATCGATGAGGTGATCAACATCGCGAAGGTGATTCGCGATGCTGTGCGCGAAATCGGTTATACCAACACTGACGATGTTTTTCATGCGGATAGCCTTTTTATTAATAACTATCTGACGATCCAGAGTCCGGACATCGCGCAAGGTGTGGATGCGAAAGCTGCGGCGGGTAAGAAGACCGCGAAGCAGGGGGCTGGCGACCAAGGAATCATGTTTGGCTACGCGTGTAATGAAACGCCTGAGCTGATGCCTGCGCCTATCATGTTCGCGCATCGTCTTGGTCGTGAGCTGACAAGGATCCGCAAGGCTGGGAAGCTCGCACCGTGGCTGCGCCCTGACGCGAAGACCCAGGTCTCCGTGGAATATGTCGACGGCAAGCCGACGCGTATCGTCAACGTGGTGATTTCCACGCAGCATACGGAAGACGTGACTCATGATGAGATCGAGGAGTTCTGCATCGAGCAGGTGATTAAGAAGGTGTTGCCGAAGGAAATGCTCACCACGCAAACCGAGTTCCTCATCAACCCTACCGGCAAGTTTGTGATTGGCGGCCCGCAGGGCGACAGCGGCTTGACCGGGCGTAAAATTATCGTCGATACCTACGGCGGAATGAGTCGCCATGGTGGCGGTGCGTTTTCCGGTAAGGACCCTTCGAAGGTCGACCGTTCGGCCGCGTATATGGGTCGCTGGGTTGCGAAAAACGTGGTGGCAGCGGGCCTTGCGGATTGCTGCGAGGTTCAGTTCGCCTATGCGATCGGCCATCCTGAGCCAGTTAGTGTCTATGTAGATACCTTCGGAACCGGCACGGTTGATGATGCCAAGATTCTCGGGGCGGTGCTCAAAGTGTTTTCCTTCAACCCAGCGGACATCGTCAAACAACTCAATCTGCTTCGCCCGATTTATTCCAAAACAACGAACTACGGGCATTTCGGAAAAGACGATTCCGATATCACTTGGGAGAAAACCGATAAGGTAGCCGCGCTCAAGAAGGCGGTTGGCTGAACCATTTAATAAACCATCTAATTACCAAAAAGAATAACATGAGCTTCACAGACTATAAAGTAAGGGACATCGGCCTAGCCGATTTCGGCCGCAAGGAAATCGACATCGCCGAGCATGAGATGCCGGGCTTGATGGCGACCCGTGAGAAATACGGAAAGACCAAACCACTGCAAGGCGTTCGCGTCATGGGCTCGCTGCACATGACGATCCAGACTGCGGTGCTAATCGAGACGCTTACCGATCTGGGAGCGGATGTGCGCTGGGTTTCCTGCAACATTTTCTCCACTCAGGATCACGCCGCCGCCGCTATGGCCGCCAAGGAAGTTCCGGTGTTCGCATGGAAGGGGGAGACCCTTGAGGAATACTGGTGGTGCACTTGGCAGGCGCTGGTCAACAAGGATGGCCTGGGTCCGCAGCTGATCGTCGATGACGGTGGCGACGCGACATTGCTCATCCACAAGGGATACGAAATGGAGAATGGCTCCGACTGGATCGAGAGTCCGGGCGAGAGCGATGAGGAGCAGGTCATCAAGGATCTGCTTAAAAATATCAAGGTCAAGCAGCCCGGCATCTTCCACACCATCGTCAAGGACTGGAAAGGTGTTTCCGAAGAGACCACGACGGGTGTGCACCGCCTCTACCAGATGGCGAAAGCTGGCACGCTTCTCGTTCCTGCGATCAACGTGAACGACTCCGTGACCAAGTCGAAGTTCGACAACCTCTACGGCTGTCGCGAGTCTCTGCTGGACGGCATTAAGCGCGCCACTGACGTGATGATCTCTGGAAAAGTCGGTGTGGTCTGTGGCTACGGCGATGTCGGTAAGGGTTGTGCGCAAGCGCTTCGCGGAGCAGGAGCACAGGTGGTCGTGACCGAAGTCGATCCGATCTGCGCGCTGCAGGCGGCGATGGAAGGCTTCCGGGTCCTGCCTATCGAGGATACCCTCGGTTGGGGCGATATCTATGTCAGCACCACCGGTAACAAGGACATCATCACCCTCGACCACATGTCGAAAATGAAGGATCAGGCGATCGTCTGTAACATCGGGCATTTCGACAACGAGATCCAGATGGACAAGCTCAACAAGGCCAAGGACGTGACCCGCATGAACATCAAGCCGCAGGTTGACAAATACACGTTCGCGACTGGCAACAGCATCTACATGCTTGCTGAAGGCCGTTTGGTGAATCTCGGTTGCGGAACCGGTCATCCGTCTTTCGTGATGTCGAACAGCTTCACCAATCAGACGCTCGCGCAGATCGATCTGTGGGAGAATCGCGAGAGCTACAAGGCCGGTCAGGTGACCGTGCTCCCGAAGCATCTCGATGAGGAAGTGGCACGACTGCACTTGGCGAAAATCGGCGCGAAGCTGACGATTCTTTCCGATGAGCAGGCGTCTTATATCGGGATTTCTCCTAACGGTCCGTTCAAGCCAGAGAGCTACCGTTACTGATTCGTTAGACGTCGTCAGTATTTCGAGCCAGCCGGATGGAAGTCCGGCTGGTTTCTTTTTTGGAAAAGGACTTGTGAATATTATTTGATGTGATAATTTGCTTCATATGAAACAATTAAAGAACGGTGAGGGGGGAGGGAAGAGTGGTAGCTACGGTGAAATAGAGAATCAAGATCATCAGAGTATTCTCAAAGAACCCGAGGCCGCTTATGTGATCGACAAGGTTCGGGACGGTCTCGCCTTCGATGAGTTTCACGCGCTTCAGGAAATGCTTGGCCTGACAGAAGAGAAAATGGGAGCGCTGCTTGGGATGTCGCGTGCGACTTTGCATCGGCGTAAGAAGGCCGGTCGTCTTGACCGCACGGAATCCGACAGGTTGGTCCGCTATGCGCGGATTCTTAACTGTGCGACGGCATTTTTCCAATCTTCCGAAGCCGCTGCGAAATGGTTGAAGAACCCGGTGTTTGCTTTCGAGGGTGAGACGCCTCTGGATTATGCGGATACCGAGATCGGTGCGCGTGAGGTGGAGGCTTTGATCTGGCGTATTGAAAACGGCGTGCCCAACTGAAATGGCCGTCTTTTACAGAATCGTGGGCAGCCATCGGGCGACGACCGCATTGGATGGAGAAGGGGCGCGCAAGTTCGGGGGGCGCTGGAATCCGGCGGGTGTGCCTGTCGCGTATCTCACCGAATCACGAGCGCTCTCTGCATTGGAAATCCTGGTGCACTTTGGCCGGGATGTGGCGAAGGCTTCTTGGAAATTGGTCGAAATTGATATACCTGAAGATTTGATTGAGGAGATTTCGTTCAGTAAGCTGCCCAAGGGGTGGAATGATCTTTCGTCACCGATGGTTTCCAAACGACTGGGTGCGGACTGGGTGGAGGGGGCAGCGGCGGTGGCGCTGCTTTTACCGAGCGCGATCATTCCCGAAGAGCGGATTGTCATGCTTAACGTGCGGCACCCGGGCATTTCAAAAATCAAGAGTTCCAAGCCGGTTCCGTTTTTCTTCGATCCCCGGCTTGGAGGAAAGCAGTGAGGTTTTTGGCGGAAACACCTTGGTGAAGTGGATTTTCTCTGGAACATGGAGGCATGAGCGAGACCCCTTCGGATTGGGAAAGCAGCAAGGTAATCGCAAAGGCGGCCCTGCAGGATAGGAATTCTCGTAGAAAATTCCTCGGGAGATTTTTGCTTTTCACGTTGTTGTGGATGGCAAGCGGGCTGTGGGTGATCGATGGCTGGCTTGGTGAAAGCGCATTGCGGTTCTTGATCTGGTGGGCGATCTGCGGGGCGCTTGCGATCGTTCTGGTGATTTTCGCGCTCTATGATGCGGTTTCGGTCGTGAAAGAGGAAGGATCGGAGTAGTGGAATGTGTGGTAGACTTGGTTGGAACTGTTCCTGCTTTCGTGAAAGGCCCGGATGATGAATTTTGAAATGAGAAGAGAGCGGGCGGTGATTTACCAATTAATGGTGAGGACGTTCGGGAACACGAACCAGACCCGCAAACCGGGAGGGACGTTGGTGGAAAACGGGTGCGGTAAATTTCGCGATATTAGTGATGTTGCGCTGGGTTCGATCGGCAAGTTGGGTTTTAACCACGTCTGGCTGACTGGCGTGATCGAGCAGGCGAGCGGGACGGACTATCCGGGGAGGCCGTCCGATCCAGCAGATATTCTTAAAGGGCTTGCGGGCAGTCCGTATGCGATCCGGGATTATTTTGATATCTGTCCTGACTATGCGGTAAATCCTGAGAACCGTATCGAAGAATTCAGAGAACTGGTCGGGCGATGCCATTCGAACGGGCTGCGGGTGATCGTTGATTTCGTGCCGAACCATGTCGCGCGGAGTTACGGGTCGGACGTTCGACCGGAATTATCTTTCGGCGAGGGGGACCGGAAGGATGTCTCTTTTGATCGGGACAATCATTTCTACTATTTAAATGAAGCGAGCTCAGGTGGAGGCCCGCCGCTAAAATTGCCGACGGCGGGGATGGCGGGTTGCACGGGATTTTTCGAGGCTGAGAAGGAGTTTGGTAGGGTAACGGGCAATAACTCTATCACTTGGTCACCTTCGATTAACGATTGGTATGAGACTGTGAAATTGAGCTACGGCCATGATTTCACAAATGGGAGGGATACCGCGCATCTACCGGGAATGAATGCGGAGCTTGCGGATGTGCCGAGGACTTGGCGGACGATGGACGAGATTTTGGCTTATTGGCAGGAAATGGGAGTCGATGGTTTCCGGGTGGATATGGCGCACATCGTGCCGATGGAGTTTTGGTATTGGCTGGTGAGGCGGGCGCGGGAAAGGGATAAGGATGTGTTTTTCGCGGCCGAGGCGTATGACTCGGATCCGGCGAAATTGACCGACAAGGATGTCATCGATGAACTTTGGAAAGCGGGATTTGACGTTGCGTATGAGCATCCGACTTACAAAATTCTGCAGGGGATCTACGAGGACGGGAAATGGGCGAACGATCTGGATGGCGAGACTTTCGCTGGTAACCGCTTCCATCATTGCATCCGCTACCTTGAAAATCATGATGAGGTCCGTATCGCGAATCCACAACACTGGGGTGGTGCTGGGATGCTGGCCGGGAAGCCGGCGGCGGCAGTGATGTTCGGCATGAGCCAAGCGGCGATTATGGTTTATTCCGGGCAAGAGATCGGTGAGCCGGCGATCGGTGAGGAGGGTTTCAGTGGCGATGACGGGCGGACGTCGATTTTCGATTACACCTCGATGCCGGAGTTTCAGAAGTGGGTGAACGGCGGGAAATACGATGGAGCCGAGCTTTCCACGGAGCAGAAGGATTTGAGGGACTGGTATGGGGAGTTGCTGGCGGTATTGCGGGAGCCGGCATTCTCAAGGGGAGATTTTTTTGGACTAAACCATTTTAACAAAGACAACGTAAATTTTGGGCGGGTCGGAGATGAAACGGTTTCAGGGCATTGGTTGTTCGCCTTCCTGCGCTGTGATCCCGAGAGTGGGCAGGCGTTCCTTTGTGTTGTGAATTTCCATCCAGATCGTGCGATGGCGAGAGTGAGAGTGAAGCTTCCGGAGGGAGCGTTTTCGTTTCTGGGGAAAGCGGCCGAGGGGGAGTTGCGTTTCGCGGGGAGGCTCGGCGACAAACGTGAATTTTCATCCGATGTCGCGACCATGATTTCGGAAGGAGTGGAGATTGGCGAGTTACCACCATTCGGAGCCAGCTATTACGAGTTCTTGTGAAAAGTCTCACGAGAGTTTCGGATGTCATCCACAATCACTCACCCATAAATTCCCTGATGAAAATTGTGCTGCTTTTGATCTGTCTTTCGGCAGCCGTTTTGACTAGCGGATGCGCGACTCTATTCGTGCGATCAGAATCAACAGTCGATTCCAAGCATGTCTATCCCGCGACGGTGTTTGACGCTCAGATATTCTGGGAATGTGCCATCAAGGGGGAGCCGCCGATGGCAATGCCTGATCCAGATTATAGAAGTAAGCCACTTACCCGCTTCGCATTTGGCGTCGGCTCCGCAGGGCAAACGCATTTAAATTCTTAGGATTTTTTCGAGGTAGGCGTTGTCCCATCCTGCGCGTTTGACTCGGCCCTTAATGCCGCGTTTGTTGGTCGTTTCGAGTCTGGTGAGATTCAGTGCCAGTGCTCGGGTGGTGCATAGGTTCTCGGCGTTGTGACCTGTTCTTGCTCGGCTTTCGTCCTCTCGGTAAATCACGTCCAGCACCCAGTGGCATTGGTTTTCCACTCCCCAGTGGCTTCTGACCGCTTTGGCGAATGTTTCCACTCCCAGGGGCAAGCTGCTCAGATAATAGCGGGTTTCCCTTCTGATCTCTCCCTTGATCTCGGTGACGGTTTCTACCTTGCCGACGCTTTGCAACCCCTCCCACTCGCCACGGTCTTCAAACCACTCCATCTGATCGCTTTGATGATAGTGCCAGGTGGTGGTTCTGCCGTGGTCTTTTTCCATCACGCTGTGGCTTTTGAGAAGCTTGGCCGCTTCGGGCATGGTTTCGGGTCTTTCACGGAACCTTTGTTTTTCGTCTGCCAGATCCTCAAGATACTGGCTGATTTCCTCATGGGCGATCTGGTGGTTACCTTTTAAGGCGAGGACGTAATCGGCATCCGCTTCAATGATTTCCTTGGCGATGTTTTTCTGGCATCCCATGGCATCGCAAGTGATGACGCAGCCACTGAGTTCAAGGATCCGCAGCAACTCGGGAATGGCCGTGATTTCATTGGATTTTTCGCCCACCTTATATTGTCCGAGCAGCAGGCGGTTTTCTCCTGCCCAGGCGTTAACGATGTATTGAAGGTTCTCATTTTTGTTGCGCGCCCGGCGTTGGGCTTTGCCATCAATGGCTACGGTTTCTCCTGAAATTCTTTTTCGAACACCCTCCGTCCAGCGGATGAGGCATTGCTGGAAGGTCTGGGGGGCGAGGATCTGAAAGACCCGGTTGATGGTGTCGTGGCTGGGGATTCCGTTGGCCAGTTCGATGTGTTGTTTGAGCCAATCGTGCTTAGCGAGTCCGAAGTCTTCGATGTCATTGAAGCTCTCGCAGCCGCAGATCACGGCACAGAGGGAGAGGAAAAGGATGTCGGGAAGGGAGTGCTTCTTTGCCCGGTCAAGACGAGGGTCTTCCACGTCGTGGAGCAATAAGATCAGTGATGGTTTGGCGGGATTTACAGGGGTCTGATCTGGTGGATGTGTCGCGGACATCCCGTGATTGTTGGGATGTAATTACAAAGTACAACTTTATTATCAGGAGATCATAAATTTAAATGCGTTTGCCCTGGTCGGCTCCGTAATCGACCTTCCATTTTCGATTGTATCAGATACGATCATGCTCCCCGTAGACCTTTACTATCTGGGACGACTATCTTGGGCGTCCGATGCCAACGGTGAAGCATTCGAAGATGGCCACACCAGACCATCTCTCTGATCCTCTATGACTTGCCAGTTCCGAGCCTCTCATCCAAAGGGTGGAGGGCAATCCAAGCGCAAGCAACTGAGTTACAATCCCTTATATCGAATTTTTCAATCCCCAATTTTCTTTCTAGGGTAGGTGTCTTGGAGTTTGGTCGGAGCTAGGTCACTTCCGTTTGCGGGTTTTCTTCGCTTCGAAATCGACCTCTTTGGTGTCGAAGTGTTCAGGATCGTAGCCGGGGTGAGCCCATTCGATTTCACCGGCGAGGGCCTGCATGTATTGGAAGGCACCGCCAAAATCCTCGGGAGGGCAGGCGCGTGCGCCGTCTATCATTTCCGGCGGGCCTTCACCTTCGGCCCGTTTTTCGAAGACGATTTCGTGGATCCATTCGTCGGCGAAGTCGTAGCGGTAGAGCATGCGTAGAGGCAGACGCCTGCGGCCCATGTAATCGGCGACGGTGAGTTTGATCTCGTCTTGGAATTCGCCGAGTGTCTGGTCTTGGAGACCGACGGGGCCGATGACATCGACGAGGCGTTTGCCTTTGCCGTGGCGAAACTCGTGAGGATGTTTGTTTTCCCAGCCCATGGCGGCTTGGATGGCATCGCTGAGTTCCAGGAAATTTACCGAGGAATCAATGGAGAAGTGTCTCCATATCTTTGGTTGGATCCCGTAGGTGAACACCTTTACCACGACCCTGTCTTCTCCAATCTTTTTTGCCATGGGATGAAAGTAGAGAATCGGACGCGTAGATTCAAATTGAATCGTGCGTCAATACGGGGTTCTGATTTTTTCGAAGTTGGCGAGAGATTCTTCGAGGGAGAGACGGTAGCTCGTCATTTGGGCAGGGGTGAGGATGTCCTCGAATGTGGACATGCGGGATTCGATTTGCTCCTGGCGCTGGCGCATGAGGGCCTCGAAGGAGTTTTCTTGGCCAGCTGGGGCATTGGCTAGCAGATCCAAGGTTAGGATGCCGTCTTCAGTCAGCTGCGAATCATTTCCTACCGGGAGAAACGAGTTGGTGAGAAGCAGGCGGGTGGCGTTGGAAATGGAAGCTGTCTCTTGTTCTTCGCGGGAGCGAATGAGATCGAGCACCTGCTCGCGCTGGGCCCCATCAAGATCGATGTTTCCAAGCTCGTCGCTGAGAGATTTCTGAGCTCTGGATTCGATCATGTTTCTCCGGGAGCGATCTTGGAGTTCCTTGAACGACTGCTGCTGCTCTGGGGTGAGGGCGGCAAGGATGTTTACCTGTAACTGCTCTCCAGCGGTGCGGACTGCGGCGTTGGGTGAGGTTTCACCGGTCTGATCGGGACGATTTTCGGTGATAGCGGCTTCGATGGCTTTCGACTGATCTGTGGAAAGGTCGAGCAACTCGGAAAGGCGCATCCATTTCGCGCGCTCCTCGGCTTCAGAGGTCTCTGGAAGCTCGGCGGGAGGGTTGGGCATTGGGCGAGGGCCTTGTGGCTTTGTCGTGCCTGCGGGTGGCGTTTCTCTTTCTGGAATGACCGGTGAGGAGTCGCTGCGCGGTTTCGACGGTGGCACGCTGGCGATCACTTTATCAGGAGAGAAGCTTTCCAGATCTTGGTCAGCGGACTTGATCGCCCAACCTCCGATAAAACCGATGATGAGTGCGATGGCGGAGGAGATGAGGATGGGTTTCATAGATGGATTGATTGGTAATTCAGGCTTCTCGGATGGCTGAGATGGCAGCGGCCATGTCTTTGGCTCCGAAAATCGACGAGCCAGCGACCATTGCGTTTGCGCCGGCTTGGGCACTGATTGCAGCGGTTTTCGCGTCGATGCCTCCGTCGACTTCGATGTGGAAGTTGCGATTGTGCTCTTTCCTATAGGCGGCCGCAGCCTCAACCTTTTCCATCATGCCTTCCATGAACGACTGTCCGCCAAAGCCCGGGACCACGGTCATGACGAGCAGGAGATCGATGTGATCGAGAAAGGGGACGATATCGGAAAAAGGTGTATCGGGATTGAGCGAGAGCCCGGCGAGGCAACCGGCTTCGCGGATTCGGCCGAGGGTTTCGGCGACATCATGGTCGGCCTCGACGTGGACGGTGATTAGATCCGCTCCTGCCGCGATGAATCGAGGCAGGTAGTGGTCGGGGCGCGAGATCATCAGGTGCACGTCTAAGAAAATGTCGTTCGACTCGTGAATTGTCTGTACTATCGCCGGGCCGAAGGAGATATTGTCCACAAAATGGCCGTCCATGACGTCGAGATGGAGCCAATCGGCACCGGCATGGATTGCGCGGGAGGTTTCTTCGCCAATTTTCGAGAAATCAGACGCCAGCACGGATGGTGCGACGATCCGGTCGAGATATGTCTTAGTGATCACAGGCCTAGAGAAGCATGGCTTGCCGGAAAATTCAAAATTCAAAATTCAACTTTTAAGCGGTAGGGGGTAATCCGGCTCGGTTATCCCTGTTCAGAAACAGTGAGCGTGGTTCTATGAAACGGAAGTGGGACGACCGCCCCGGATCGTCCCTACCGGTTAAAAACACGGATAAAAATCACGCCCTGAGAGTTGAGGGTTGAGAGTTGAGGGTTGTGGTTTACAAACGGATTACACCATGAGCGAAGACCTAATTATCGACTTACACAGCGACGCGCATTTTATGCAGCAGGCGATGCGCTTGGCGCATAAAGCCTATGCGGCGGGTGAGGTGCCGGTTGGCGCCGTGGTGGTGCATGAGGGAAGGGTGATCGGGCGGGCTTGGAACCAGGTAGAGACTTTGAAAGATGCGACCGCTCATGCGGAAATGCTTGCCCTCACCGCGGCGCAGCAGGCACTGGGTGACTGGCGTTTGGAGAAATGTACTTTGTTTGTGACCAAGGAGCCGTGCCCGATGTGTGCGGGGGCGATTGTGCATTGCCGGCCGGAGCGTGTGGTTTTCGGTTGCGGTGACCCGAAAGCCGGGGCGTGCGGGGGCTGGATCAATTTATTGGAGGCAAATCCTCCTTTGAATCATCGCTGCGATATCACTGCCGGGGTGATGGGTGAGGAGTCGCTCTCCCTGCTGCAAGCGTTCTTTCGCGAAGCCCGCCAGCGCAAGAAGATGGGCGATTCTTGAAAAAAGTGCGTGACTCACACCGTTTCAGCAAAAATACTTTTTACTATACCCATCTTATGAGAGCCTCTTTACTCACCAGCCTATTTCTCGCGAGTCAACTCCATGCCGCCTCTTTCCTCGTAGAAGCCGAGCAGTTTTCTGAAAAAGGTGGCTGGAAGATCGACACTCAGTTTATCGAGTCGATGGGTTCGCCCTATCTCAACGCGCATGGGCTTGGAAAGCCGGTCGCGGATGCGACGACCGAAGTCAATGTCCCGGAAGATGGCGAATACCGCGTTTGGGTGCGTTCGATCGACTGGACCAAGCGTCTCGACCGTCCGGAAAGCGCGGGCCGCTTTAAGATTTCCGTGAATGGCGAGCAGCTAGGCGCTGAGCTTGGGAAAGATGATACGAAATGGACCTGGCAGCTTGCCGGTAAGACCAAGCTCAAGGCGGGAACTGCGAAGTTGGCACTCCACGATCTCACCGGTTTCAACGGGCGGGCGGACGCAGTCCTTTTCAGCAGCGATGCCGATTTCACCCCGCCGGGCGATGCGACATTTGAGGAGCGCACGGCTTGGGAAATTCCGGGAGTGCCGATCGCGATCGAAGATGCGGGAAGTTACGACCTGGTGGTTGTGGGCGGGGGATACGGTGGGCTTGGCTCGGCGATTTCCGCAGCGCGGATGGGTGCGAAGGTGGCGCTGATCCAGAACCGCAATGTGCTGGGTGGCAATGGCTCCTCGGAGATCCGGGTATGGGCGATGGGGAACTATCCTCCGAGCGAGTATCCGCTCGACCAGATCATTCGCGAAATCGAGGACAAAGCCATCGCCTCCCCGGCACCCGCGGAGGAGTTCGTGGATGACAAGAAGGAGAAGGTCGTGCGTGCCGAGGACAACATCACACTTTTCCTCGGGCACCATGCCTACGGACTGGATATGAAAGATGAAAAGATCGCTTCGGTGAAAGCGGTCGATATCGATCAAGGAAAGATCAAGCGCATCAGCGGGAAGTATTTCGCAGATTGCACCGGGCATGGTTTCGTTGCGATGTGGTCGGGAGCCGATACGAAGTCGACCGAGAAAGGCCGGATGGGGATGAGCAACATGTGGATGTGGGAGAATCAGCCGGAGCCGGTGAATTTCCCCGAACAAGGCTGGATGCACAAGTTCACGGCGGAGGATTTCCCTTATCCGAAGGTTCGGCATGGATTCGGTCATGCGGAGTGGTTCTGGGAAAGTGGCTTCGATAACCACCCGGTCAAGGAACTCGAACATACGCGTGACCTGAATTTGCTAGCTTCCTTCAGCGCTTGGAGTGCGATCAAGAACCACGATGCCTACGCGGAGCGCGAGCCCGACGAACACAAGAAAGCGGCGATGACGTGGCTGGCTTATATCGGAGGGACGCGCGAGACACTTCAGATTCTGGGCGATGTGATTCTAACCGGCGAGGAGATCATAGGCAAAAAGGATTTCGAAGACGCGACTTTTAAGACGACTTGGTCGATCGATCTTCACTATCCGGTGGAGAAATACCGTGACAGCATTCCCGGGAAGCCGTTCATCGCACGTGCGGTTCACGGCAAGGGGGTGGATAAGAACGTCGGTTACGCGGTGCCTTACCGGACGCTCTATTCGCGGAATATCCCGAATCTGTTCATGGCGGGTCGTAACATCAGTGTGGAGCGCGAGGCGTTGGGAACAATCCGGGTGATGAAGACCATCGGCATGATGGGTGTCACCGTCGGCCGGGCAGCGGCTCTTGCGACCGTGAAGGATTGCACTCCGCGCGAAATTTACAAAGATCATCTGGAAGAAGTGAAAACTCTCTGGAGGCTGCCCGGCGACAAGCGTTTCGAGAACCTCGATGAGCTGGAGAAATCCCTCGATGGAAAAACTACTGAGCCGGCCGCCAAGCCTTAGGCGAAGGCATCGCCTGAAGCGATGGGCGATGGGCTGCTATCGGCTGGGTATCATTCTGGTCGCTCTTCTTTGCCTATGGGCTCTTCCCCGGGAGCAGGGTAGTGTCGATCCGGAACGGGTGCTCGCAGAGTCGTGCTCGGTGATGCCATCGGTGGTCTCGGTCGGTGAAGTTTCGGATGGCTACTATCCGCTACTCGATGAGGATGGTAACACGGTTGGCTGGGCGACCTCGACCTTTCCGCAGGCGCAAGGCGTGCAGGGATATTCCGGGCCTTCGGAGTTGCTGGTGATTTACGATACAAGCTGGGTGGTGAAAGGTGTTCGGTTTCTCTCAAGTGAAGATACCGACGGGCACGTCCGCAAGATCCGCGATGATTCGGATTTCTGGGAGCAGTGGACGGGAAAACCGGAGTCTTCGCTTGGTGCGAGTCCTCAACCGGAGATCGTTTCCGGTGCGACGCTGACCAGCGAGGCAATGGCTCGGGGGCTTGCCGCACGCTTCGGAGCTGAGGGCATGGATCAATGGTTTCCCGAACCGCTCAAGCTCGCGGATGTCGCGAAGTGGTTTCCTACGGCAGATCGAATCGAAGATGGAGGAAAGTCAGGGACTTATGTTATTTCCCAAGGAGGTAAAAAACTCGGGCTGGTTCTTCGGAGCAGCCGGATGGGAGTTTCCGCAAGGGGTTTCAACGGGATCTCCGATGTGATCGTCGCGCTTCAGGCGGATGGAGATAAGGTTCTGGGAATTGGGCTTTTGGGTAGCCGGGACAATGAACCCTACGTCAGTGATGTGGCGGACGAGGTGAAGTATGCTGACGGATTCGCCGGGAAGAGCGTCGACGAGGTAATCGGTGAAGACAGCGAGGCTTCAGATTCTCTTTTCACCAGTGGGGCTAGCTTGACGAATTATGCAGTCGTGGAGAGTGTCCAGGAAATGCTCAGACGCCACCGCGCGGATGAGGCGGATGAGGGTTTTCCATGGAAGGGCTCGCTGGCTTTCGCGTGGATAGGATTGGGAGTTTTCTTTGGCTTCAGCAAGCGTGGAGGAAAGTCTAGAATCAGGATTGCATACGCTATCATCTCGGTGGTGGCGGGAATCACATTGGGCTGGCTGGTGAGTCAGGATCAGTTGGTGGGATGGGGGGCTAACGGCTTCGATATCGGGGTGGTGCTGCCGTTGGTGGTGCTCACCGTTGTGGCACTGATTGTACCGGCTTTCACGGGAAAGAACGTCTACTGCAATCGGATTTGCCCTCACGGTGCGGCCCAGACACTCGCCGGGCAGATTGTTAAAAAGCGTTTCTCACTGCCTCCGAAAGTCCATTCGGTCATGGTCCGCGTGCCGTGGTTGACGCTGGTGGTGATCTGGGTTCTCGCGTTTGTGGCGAGTGGCGTTCCTTTTGCCTACTTCGAGCCGTTCGAAAGTTGGAGCAGTGGCTTCGTGGCGTTTGTTCCCTCCGCGATTTTCACCGTCGGTATTGTCGCTTCGTTTTTCCTGCCCCAGGCGTATTGTCACTACGGATGTCCCACTGGAGCGCTGCTTAAATTCCTGACTCATGCGCCCGGGAGGTGGGCTGGCAGGGATTCCGTAGCGGGAGTTTTGGTTGGCACGGCTGTGGTTTACACTCTGCTGCGATGAAACGTATTTTATCAATTATTGCTCTCCTAGTTCTCGTCGGAGTCATCGTTTATCGATCCCGACCGGATGCAGCTGGAGATCTGAGTGGAAGGGCGATGGGTACCGAGTGGAATCTTAGATGGCGAGGTGATGCGCCGGAGCGTGAGGATCTTCGGAGAAAGGTTCGAGGGACTTTGGAAAAGTGGGAACAGGTGCTCAGCCAGTGGCGCGATGATTCCGATCTTTCACATTTTAACCAAGGCGAGCCGGCGACTAAGGAACTACAGCGTGTGATGGATCTTGCTCAGGTGATCAAGAGTTTGAGCGCCGGGGCGTTCGATCCAGGGCTCTTGCGGGAAACAGGCGAGGCGGGATTCGGCCCCCAAGGCACCGGAATCGATCTTTCAGGGATAGGCAAAGGCTTCGCGGTGGATCGCGTCGCCGAGGCGCTGGTGAAGATGGGGCTGAATGACTTTGTCTTCGAACTCGGAGGTGAGATTGTCGCGGTGGGTGAAGAATGGTCGGTGGGGATCGAAACTCCTGACCCAACAGGACGGGCCATCGCCCGCACGGTAAAATTGAAAAACCAAGCCCTCGCGACCAGTGGGAACTACCGCCAGTTCAAGCCAGTCCCCAGCGGCCTTGCTGGGCACATCATCGATCCGGAGACGAGAAAACCTGTTGTCCGCCCGCCGTCTTCGGTCAGCGTGATCGCGAAGGACTGTGCGACTGCCGATGCTTGGGCGACTGCGCTCTTTGTTCTGGGAAGGGAAATCCCCGATCCCCCCGGACTCGACGTGCAGTGGAATGACTCGGAAGATTAAGAGCTTTTAACCACGGATTTCACAAAATGCACGGATTTGAAGAGTAGGTTGGAGGATTTCCGGTTTATTTGTCTTCATCCGTGAAAATCGGTGAAATCCGTGGTTGGATTATTTTTCGATTTCTTTCCAGGATAATAGACCTCTGCGTCCAGCATTTCGGCGCGACCTGCTGTTTCCGAACGGCTGAGCGAAAGGACAAGCAGCTTGTGTGCTATGGCGAGATCCCGGAAGGCATGGATCAGGACGCGGTGGCGCTCGCATGGGGCAACCCTCCGGGCCAGATGGAGGGGCTGCGCGACGGCAAGCGGATGCAGTGCTAGGACCACAGAGATTCCGAGCAGATGGTTGACCAACAATTTCTTCGGCGGCTGTCAAATCGAAGCCTACGGACCATGCCGCTATTCCGGTATCGGCGTCGGTCCGGAGGTGACCTACCTGCCGTATCGCCGCCTTCACGGTCTTCCCGCTCCACCTACCTTTCCCAATCTCTGATCCGATCGGTTCGGCGCCCTGATTCCGAAGGAAATGGTAGTGACGTGGGGGGCTAGCGAAAAGATGTATTTGAAGTGGACTGGTTCGGAATAAATATTTTTGAAGATTTATGTTGCCAGTGTGGTGACATCCTGATGTCAATACTTGCCATGTTTGATACATTAATTATCGAGCAGGCTCACGAAACCCAGAGCAATCGAAAAATCCCTACCATGAAACCGAAATACCCATACGCACTCCTCCTAGCCTCCTCACTTCTGGCGGCGCAAGCAAACGCCCAGCTCACTTGGGATCCAAGTGGCGGCGGCGCATCCGATGGCAGCAGCGCCTGGCTTGGCACCGGAGAATGGTGGAATGGCGCAGCCAACGTGGACTGGACTTCGGGCTCGGACGCCATCTTCGGCAACGGCGGCGCTGCAGGCAACGCCACTCTCGCCAGCCCGACCGCCGCAGGCACGATCACATTCAACTCCTTCACCGGCACCTACAATTTGGGTACAACCGGTCAGGCGCTCACCATCAACAACGGCGTCACCATGAATGCCGGTTCCGGTGCGGTCACCTTCACTAGTCCGATCATCCTGAGCGGTGACCAGACTTGGACGAACAACTCGGGCGGCCTTCTCAAGACCAACAACGGTACCAACCTGATCACCAATGGCGGCTTTGATCTGACAATCGGCGGCACCGGCGACACCACGTTTGGCGTAGTCAGCAATTCGGCCGTTGCCCTCACCGGCTCTGGCAATCTGGTCAAGAACGGTTCCGGCAGGCTGAATATCGGGGGCGTCAACTCGGGCTTCACCGGCACTGTCGCCATTAATGGCGGTGTCTTACAGATGATCAACAACGCCGGCGGTCTGGGCGATGGCAACGTGTCGCTCAACGGTGGTGTCCTGAGTTTTTACTGGAGCACGACTTACTCCCGCACCTTGGGCACCGGCAACGGTCAAGTCCAGATCCTCGGCGGAGAAAGCGGATTTGCCGGAGCGGGAACGAATGGCCCCTCGATAAATTTGGGTAGTACCGTCGTGTGGGGTGCGTTGGGCGATGGTCCTGCCACGGGTTTCTTTAATCCGGGCAAGTTCGTCCTGGGCGACGCCGGCACGACCAACGCCGCAACCACTTCATTTTCCAGCAACATTGACCTCAATGGTGCCAATCGCACGATTGTGGTTCCTAAAGGTCTCAGTTCCGGAGGAAATAATTCAACCATTACTGGGATGCTTAGTAATAGCTCAGGCACCGCAGCGGGGTTCATCAAGGAGGGCGGCGGCAATCTGCTGCTCATGGGTAATAATACCTACACCGGCGACACCAAGGTGTTAGGGGGCACCCTGCGATTCGGAAACTCATGGAACAATTCATGGACTGGAGTAACCCTGGACAACGCCTCCAACCTCGAAATCAACAATGCCATCGTTCAAGCTAATTATTATTTAACCCGTGACCTTGGCACCGGTAGCGGGGAAATCCAAATCACCGGCGGGCGGACTGGTTTCAGCAACATGCAGTCTGATGCTGTTGGCAATGCCTTCGTCAAATTCACGGACAATGCGACGACCGTGACATGGGGCTCCGCCTCATTCGATCCCAGCACATTGGTTCTCAATGATTCAGGAGCTTTGGGCGTCCTCCGCATGCAGAACCCATTCGATCTCAATGGTGCCAATCGCACGATTGAGGTTTCCGCGACGGGCCCGGGGGGTGGACGCGGAACATACGGCACCATGGAAGGCGCTCTCAGCGGTACGGGTGCGAGCCTGACGAAAACCGGCGTCGGCACACTGATGCTCCAAGGAGCCAACACCTACAATGGAGGAACCAACATCAACGGCGGCGGGCTTTGGTTCGACACAACGGCTTCAATGCCTGCGACTGGTGCGGTGGCGGTCAATGACGGTACATTCCTCAATGTCACCGTCGGCGGCTCGGGCTGGACGGCCGGCACCAGCGGCAACGGCACTATGGGCGGCCTGCTCGCCGGTCTCGGTGGCCAAACGGGCTCCACGGTCTCTTACACCGGCGATGTGAGCGTCGGCCTCAATATCAGCGGCACCCAGACATACGCCGGTGACATCGCCGACGTCGGCACCAGCCTCAGCCTCCACATCGGTAACAAGGACGGCACCACATCGGGTGACCCATTCATCCGCAATGGCACATTGACTCTATCAGGAAATAATAGCTACACAGGCGGTACTTTCCTCAACAAAGGGACGCTGGAGATTGGCAGCGCGACTGCCATTGGTTCGAGTGCGCTCACCTTCAACGGAGGAACCCTGAGCAGCAGCGATTCCTCTGCGCGCACGATTTCCAATACATTGGTCTTAGCTGGAAACGTCGGCGCCGGCGGCACGGGTGATATCGTCTTTTCGGATACTTCCAATACACAGGTGTCCGATACCAACAACTCCACTCGCACCTTCATCGTGGATAGCGGTATCAGCGCAACCTTCAACCAGCTCTTCACCGCCAACGGTAATTCAGGCATCACCAAAACCGGTCTCGGGGATATGTTGCTCAATGGCACCAACAGCTACACCGGCAGCACCACTGTCCAACAGGGCAACCTGATTGCGGGAACCGATGTCTCCTCGGCAAACAACGTGAATGGTGCTTTCGGTAGGGCTAATTCCAACATCAACGTCGGATTGAGCAACAACAACAACGATGCGGGTGTGCTCGCTGGTGGTGCCTTCACCATCGGTCGCAACTTCCAGGTGCTGTCCCAAAACACTACTGACACAGGAACCCGTATCGTCAGCTTCGGCGGCAACTCCGCCGATGCATCCACGTTCTCCGGCAACATCATCCTTGGTAGTAACAACAGCTCTTCCAAGGGCACCTCCCTTACCGCTGCCGCAGGCGGCCAAGCCACCTTCTCCGGGGTGATCTCCAATCCAACCGGACAGGACAGCACCGAAGCCGCCAATGCCGCGGCAGGTATTGCCGTCACAAAAATCGGAGCGGGCACGGTCGTCCTCTCCAACACTAACACCTACACCGGCGCAACGGTCGTCAGCGAAGGCTCGCTGATCATCAACGGCGCGGTGGCCAGCACCTCGGTTGTTGTCGCTGCCTCCCTCGGCGGCAGCGGCGTGATGGCAAACGCGACCCTCAGCGGCTCCGGCTCGATCAATCCCGGCAGCAGCCCAGGTGTCCTGACCGCCTCCGCCACTGATCCGACCGGCGGACTTGCTTACAACTTCGAGTTCACCGCCGCCAACACGCTCCCGACTTGGAACAATGCCACGGCCAGCGTGAATGATGTGCTGCGCCTCACCAACGCAACCCCGTTCACCGCCTCCCTGGATTCCTCAAACACCATAGCCCTCTATCTTGGCGTGGGTTCGATTAACAACAGCGATGTCTTCACCGGTGGCTTCTACACGGACGAAAACTCCGACTTCCTCAGCAGCATCTCCAGCGCGACGTTTCAATACTTCCTCGCAGATGCGGGAGGATCGGAAACCTACAACGGAAACAACTACACCGAATATACCGGCCCGCTGGGCTTCACTGTCGCCACCTTCTCCCAGACGGCGGACTTCGGAAGCGGCAATGTCACAGGCTACACCAGCCAGTTCACCGTGGTTCCTGAGCCATCCGCAGTGCTTCTCGGAGCGCTCGGATTCCTCGCCTTGCTCCGCCGCCGCAGGTAATCGCGATCCGGCAGGCGCAAAGCCATTCAAACTTCCAGCCCGCTGCGAGAGCTATCCTCCGCAGCGGGTTTTTCTTTGGGAGCGGCTTACGCCAAGGAGCGGCTGCAGTCTGCCTGTCCGTCCGTAGCCTTTGGCGTAGGCGGGCTGCCCGGCACTAGTCGCGGGATAGTGCAGCGACGCCGGAACCCGAACACACATCCCCAGCCATTTCCTCCATTCTTCTCTGGCAGCAAAATGCAGCCACTTCTTGAGCAGAATTACTTGCCAGAGAATTACTTGCCAGACACTTAGACGGGAAATTACTTGCCGGACATTTGGACCGGATTACTTGCCAGACACTTAGACGGGAAATTACTTGCCGGACATTTGGACCGGATTACTTGCCAGACGGATTACTTGCCACAGATTACTTGCCCAGACACTTTGACGTAGAATTACTTGCCGGATTACTAGCCAGACACTTGGACTGATTTGTCCGGCCGCTCGCCGACTCCCGCCGCCTCAATTCCCTTCGTCCGACCTTCGCTGTGCCGCGCGCTAGGGTCTCTTCGGAAAAGGATCGTAAAAGTAAAAAAGACCATTTGACGCCTTGAACATCTGGTTGTTGGTTGCGCGAGTTTCCTTAGATCATCCCGTAATTCCTACCAAGATCCAATTTCCTACTCTATGAAAACAATCTTACAGACATCCATTATCACTGCGGGCCTCCTCATTCTTTTCGTGCCAAACTCGCAGCTGCAAGGTGCTACTATCAAAATCAACGACGACCGATTCGTTGTTTCGGAAGGTGTAGCCTTCTCCATCGGTAATTCAGGGTCTTCTCATTTCTCACTGAATTGGTCAGACACCGGCGGTTCATTTACGAATGAGCTCGACGTGACACTCGTCCTCACACTCGGCCAGACTTATACTTTCCAGCGCACTTCCACCGCACACCCATTCGTGATTATGGACAGCACAGCTGCCGGGTTTATGTCAGGGTCGGATGGTAGTTTTTTACGGACGTCCACTTCCAGTGCAGATATTAACGGCGCCACCCTGAAACCAATCGCGGACTTCACTGCCAATCCTAGTCCCACGACCGATCTGATTTCTTGGACACCGACTTCAATAGGGGACTACTACTACACCTGTGCGGTAGTGAGCCACACGGCGATGGCGGGAAAGATCGTGGTAATTCCGGAGCCGACTACCGCAGTACTACTGGGTTTCGGAACCATTGGCCTTCTGCGTCGGCGCCGTTCCGCCTAACCGTAGCCTCAGCGTCAAAAGATTGGAATTTCCGAAAAACTGAAGGCTTCAAAGAACGATGCAGAGGCATTGGAGAGTGGAGACGATCAAATGATCGTGCTGGAGTTGGGGATGACATAGATGCTGCGCTGTCGTGTGTGGTATTTCACAGACAGAGAACTGATCGGGAGGAAGGGTTTCGTCGACGAGGCGTTCGCAGCGAATCGGAAAAGATTTTCGCAAAGGCGCAACGACCGTGCACGGCGAGTGCGAGGGAGCGCGAAGACGGCGTTGAAGGTGCTGTGGAGCATGAGAGCTCCGTGGGTTGGAGTGGACTAGCCGTTGGAGGATTAGACCGAAAGCCAAATGGAACGAGCCGCCCGCCAGGCAAATGTGTCTTCCTTGAAAGTTGAATTTTGAGAGTTGAAATTTAGGGCAGGACCAACTTGAATCCGGCCGCCCCACTCCCATGGCCCTAATTGTACAGAAATACGGAGGAACATCCGTCGGCTCCATTGACCGTATTCGCAACGTCGCCGCGCGTATGAAAGGCACTCGCGATAAAGGGAATCAAGTCGTCGCTGTGGTTTCGGCAATGGGCGGAGTTACAGATAAATTGATCGGCATGGCCAAGGAGCTTAACGATGTGCCATCAGAACGGGAACTCGACGTGCTTCTAGCTACCGGCGAGCAGCAATCGATCGCCTTGATCTCAATGGCCTTGCATGCGATTGGTATTGAAGCCGCCTCCATAACCGGCAGGCAGGCGGGGATTTTTACTACCGGCAGCCACACCCGTGGGCGGATCTCGAATATAGATCCAAGCCTGATGAACCGCTATCTTGAGGAGGGGAAGACTCTAGTCGTGGCCGGTTTCCAGGGGATTACCCTCGACGGGATGGTCCACACTCTCGGGAGGGGTGGTTCCGATCTGACTGCCATCGCGGTGGCCGCCGCGCTCAAGGCGGATGTTTGCCAGATTCTCACTGATGTGGACGGCGTTTACACCTGCGATCCGCGTATCGTGAAGAATGCTCGCAAACTTCCTGAAATTTCTTACGATGAAATGTTGGAAATGGCCTCGTCCGGTTCGAAGGTCATGCAATCCCGATCCGTTGAATTTGCGAAAAAGTTCGGTGTAATTTTCGAAGTCCGCTCCTCACTCAATGAAAACCCAGGTACTCTCGTGCTAGAAGAACATCCCAATATGGAAAACGTCGTTATTCGTGGTATTTCGATCGAGCGCTCACAGGCGCGCGTAACGATTTCCGGAATTCCTGATCTTCCCGGTATGTCCGGAAAGATTCTCGGGGCACTCGCAGATGCGGAGATCAACCTAGATATGATTGTCTCAAACATCTCGAACGACGATCGTTCGAAGCACTCTTTCACGATGCATTCGAACGATCTCGGAAAAGCACAGGCGGCACTCAAGCCGTTGCTGGCTGGGCTTTCTCCGGATGCGAAGATCGAGACGGAGGCTGGGATCGCCAAGCTCTCGGCTGTGGGCATCGGTATGCGCTCCCACTCGGGTGTTGCCGCGACGATGTTCAAGGCGCTGGGAGAAAAAGGCATCAACATCGGGATGATCTCCACTTCGGAGATCAAGATCGCCGTTACGGTTGAAGAAATTCGTATCGAGGATGCCGCCCGCGCCGTCCACGACGCTTTCGGGCTTGATAAGGTGCCTGTGTAAGGAGCACCGGTCTCCTGACCGGTAGCTCAAGGAGGTAATTGGAAAGGACCCGCGATTTCGAAATCGCGTCAACCCAAGCCCGTAACCCCAGCAAGATATCCGTTGCAGTCGCGATTTCTAAATCGCGGTTCCTTTCCCTTTGGGAAAGACTGGGGTAGCCGGGCGGTCAGCGATACGGCCCCCCCCTGTAGCTGAAAGGCTTTCAGTTGATCTCTACGAGATGGCTATCGGGTTGGTCTTTTGCCTGGAGGAGCATAGACGACTGCCAAGGGCGGCAAAATGGTTTTACGGGAGTGCATCGTCCCAGTCATTACTTCGCTGCGATTCGGAGGCTGGCAGGGGAGTATCCTTCGGCCTCGACGGAGATTTCCCAAGCGCCACCGGATTGGGTGTCGAATTTCGGGGCAAGATCGATGGAGCCATTGGGGGTTCCTTTCGTTTCGCTGATGCCTGCGGAGAGTCCGAGGATGGCAGCTACGAGTTTATCGGAGTCCTCCGGTTTGAGGGCGATCTGTGGGGGCATGGGGACATCACCCCAAACGCCGGCACCACCGGTTTTAAGTTTATTTTTTAAGTATTCGGTCGCGTTCTGCTGGGCGCGGTATTTGAGGGCGACGTCGAGGTAGGACGGGCCGACTGAGCGGGTATCGACCTGATGGCAGGCGAGGCATTGGTTGACGGTTGCGAGTTCTGCGATGTCGTTTGTGAGTTGCACGCCTCCGGCATCGTGGCCGGTGGGTGGGATGTAGCGGGCGCGAACGATAATGAGTGAGGGATCCGGTGCTGAATCAGAGGAAATCTTGAATTTTACGCTCTCGCCGAAGCCGCGTGATTTTTTTGGAGCATCGATGTTGAGAGCGAGTTGCGGAAGATTGTCGCTGCTGCTGAGCGCGATGCGGGCGAAGCCTTTCGCGCCTTGAGCATCGGTGGCGACGGCCCTGACATCATCGAATGTGCCATCGGGAAGTGTGATGGTGGAACCGCTTCCGAGTTCGCGCTCGGTGACACCTTCAGTGGCAAACCAGATGACCGTGATTTTTTCGTTTTCAGGGTCCGTGGCCTTGTCCACCGAGTAGCTGTTGGCAACACCTTCGGTGAGTTTGATCGTGATCGTTGGGGGCTTGTTTCCGTCATCGGGAAAGAGGCGAGAGACGGAGCCGTTATTGTTAAAATACCAGCCAGAGCCGTATTCGAGGAGGACGAGTGAGCCGTCCTTGTCCATTTCCAGATCCATGGGGTGGACGAGCTTCTCAATGAAATTTTCCAACGATTTCAATTTTTCATCCGCATCGAGTTTGGCTTTGAAGATCCTGCCGCGCATCCATTCGTAGGTTAGGAGGGTGCGATCTTCTTCCTTGCTGAGGATGTTGTATTTTCTCGATGGATCGTAATAGAAAACGGGACCCGCCATGGCGTTGCGGCCGCCCTTGCCCATGGCGGGGAACTCCTCGCTGTCGTTATAAGTATACCAGATGAGGGCGGGTGTTGCGGGTGGGAGGGTTTTGAGGCCGGTGTTGCGTTGGCCGGGGTTTTGCGGAGCGGCGGGAACGGTAATGTGTCCGATGGTATTGTCGGCGAAGTTGCGGATCGGGTAGGGCTTGTTGTCGGCAATGACGAAGGGCCAACCATGGTTTCCGGCGGCTTTGGCTTGGTTTACTTCGTCGTGGCCGCGCGGGCCTTTCTCGCCGTCATCGCGTGCGTCGGGGCCGACCTCGCCCCAGTAGAGGGTTTTGGTTTTCGGATCGATGGAAATACGGAAGGGGTTTCGGCAACCCATCACATAGATCTCAGGGCGGGTCTTCTCGGTGCCGGGCTTGAAGAGGTTTCCATCGGGGATTTCGTAGCCAGTCTCTGTGGGTTTGATGCGGATGATCTTGCCGCGGAGGTCGTTGGTGTTTCCAGCCGAGCGTTGCGCGTCCCATTCCGTGCGACCGTCGCGGTCATCGATTGGGGCGACCCCGGCGCTTTCGAAGGGATTGGTGTTGTCACCCATTGAGACGTAAAGCAGGCCGTCCGGCCCGAACTCGACCGAGCCGCCTTGGTGGCAGACTTTGTTTTCCCGTTCGGTAGGGACTTCGAGGAGATTAAGCTCGGAGGCAGGATCAAGTTTACCGTCCTTAAGGGTGAAGCGGGACAGGCGGTTGGCGATGATATCCGGAGCGCCGTAGTAAATGAAGATGCGTTGGTTTTTCGAAAAATCCGGATCTAGCGCGATGCCCAGCAGTCCATCCTCACGTGCGTAGTTACTCTTAGGTTCAGTGGATCGTAAAGCCTGCACCTCGATGTTTCCGATTTCGAAAAGCCCACCGGTCCGAGGGTTGATCCGCAGTATCCGACCTTCCCGTTCGACAACGAACAAGTTGCCGTCGGGCGCAATGGCGACCTCCATCGGATCTTTCAAGCCGCCTACGATGGTTTCCTTTAGAAGCGGGGCGGCGTGGGCTGCTGTTACGAAGGCGAGGAAGAAGTATGGGATCGGATTCATTGGCTTCGCGAAATGTGGCGGTTTGCAGGAGGATGGCTATACGGTTCCTGTGGCGAAAATCTGTCTCTCGAAATCCAGAGAATTCGTCTAATGTTCTTCCATGGCAATTCTTGAACATTCTCCGATCGCCTCTTCTCCCGAGGTCTTGGGCGGAGCACTTGTGTTCACCGGCACCCGGGTGCCGATTCAGACCCTTCTGGATCACCTGCACGACGGTTTCACCTTGGCGCAGTTCATCGAGTCCTTTCCATCCGTCACGATGGCTGATGCGGAGGAATTTCTCCGTGTGCTCGAGAAATCACCCGCATGAATATCCAGGAAGTCATTCTCTCCCTCCATCAGATGCAAGCCGACGTCGAGCTTGGAGCCGGTTTTCGATTGCCTCAAGAAAGCCGCTTGGATAACGACAAGACAGCCCGGGTCTGCAATCTGGCCTCTCAAGAACTCGTAAGGCCGCGGGATTCGGTCTTACGGTTCGGTAAGATCAGGACGTTCATGGCAGACGAGCCGGGGAAAGCGGTGGAAGATCTTTCCCAACGCTACGTGAAGATCGGGGATGTTGCGGAAGCGGTCTCCGAAAACTGATCAGTGGTAGTAGGGGCGTCACCGCCCTTTGAGTCTGGCTGGCTTCTCCGCATGGAGAGGGGAAGTCTTTTGTACAGGCGTCGGGGACGCTGCCTTGACCCTATGGCGCGGGGACGAGCCAGCTCCCTATTCCATCACCACCAGCAGATCATCGGAGTCCACTTGGACGCCTTTTTTGACGAGGATGTCCTTGATGGTGCCATCGGTTTGGGCGGAGACGGTAGTCAGCATTTTCATCGCTTCGAGGATGATGAGTTTGTCGCCGGCTTTGACTTCGGTGCCGGGGGAGACGGCGACTTCGGTGACCATGCCGGGGAGGGGGGCGCAGATCTGGTTCGGATCGTTCGGGTCGCCTTTCGGGCGGGCAGCTGTGGCGGTGGAAGCGATGGATCTATCGACGACGATGGATTCGCGGGGCATGCCGTTGAGCTCGTAGAAGAGGGTGCGGCGGGCTTCGTCATCGGGCTCGCCGATGGAGATGAGTTTGATGATGAGGATTTTTCCGGGATCGATTTCGACTTCGATTTCTTCGCCGATCTGGAGGCCGTAGAAGAAGGCCGGGGTGGGGAGTTTGCTGAGGTCGTCGTATGTCGCGCGGGAGGCCTGGAAGTCTTTGTAAACCTGCGGATACATCAGCTGGGAATAGAGGGCGTCTTGGACGGCGGTGGACTTGAAGGTGGAGGCTGAGGGATCGGCGGGGCGGATGAAAGCCGCTGCCACGGTTTTTAGGTCGACGGGCTCGGCGAGTTCGCCGGGACGTTTGGTGGTGATCTTGCGGTTGGGGCCGAGCACGGCTTTTTGGACATCAGCGGGCCATCCGCCATCGGGTTGGCCGAGGCCGCCGGAGAGCATGTCGATGACTGACTCGGGGAAGTCAATGGAGCCGGGTTTGATTTTGGGGACGTCGGCGGCCTTGATGCCACGGGTGACGAGGAACATGCACATGTCGCCGACGACTTTCGAAGAGGGGGTGACTTTGATGATGTCGCCGAAGAGTTGGTTGACTTCGGCGTAGGTGCGGGCGATTTCACGCCAGCGGTGACCGAGGGCCATGGAGTTGGCTTGCTCGCGGAGGTTGGTGTATTGGCCGCCGGGCATTTCGTGTTCGTAGACTTCGGCGGTGCCGGCGCGTGGGGCGGAGTCGAAAGGTTTGTAGAAACCGAGCACGTGCTCCCAGTAGTCGGAGATTTCATTCAGGGAGTTCAGATCCAGTCCGGGGTCCTGATCGGAGTCGGCGAGTGCGGCGCAGACCGAGTTGAGGTTTGGCTGCGAAGTGGAGCCTGACATGGAGGCGATCGCGAGGTCTGCGATATCGACGCCGGCGCGTGAGGCGGCGATGACGGAAGCGGCGTTGAGGCCGGAGGTGTCGTGGGTGTGGAAATGGATGGGAATGCCGATTTCCTGTTTCAGGGCGCGGACGAGATTGTAGGCGGCCTGGGGTTTGCAGAGGCCGGCCATGTCCTTGATACAGAGGATGTGGGCACCCATTTTTTCAAGCTCCTTGGCCTTCGCGATGTAGTAGTTGAGATCGTATTTGGTGCGTGATAGATCGAGGATGTCGCCGGAATAGCAGATGGCAGCTTCGCAGAGAGACTTGCCGTGTTCGCGGACCGCTTCCATGGCGACCTTCATGTTGGGAAGGTAATTGAGGGAATCGAAGATGCGGAAGTTATCTATTCCGGAATCAGCTGCGTGATGGATGAAACCGGCGACGACGTTGTCGGGATAGTTTGAGTAGCCGACCGCGTTGGAGCCACGGAATAGCATTTGGAAAAGAATGTTGGGCACTTCTTTACGAAGCTGGCGGAGGCGTTCCCAGGGGCATTCGTTGAGGAAACGCATCGCCGTGTCGAAGGTGGCGCCGCCCCACATTTCCAGAGAGAACATTTCGGGAGTGCGGGTTGAGTAGGCACCGGCGATTTTCAGCATGTCGTGGGTGCGCATGCGTGTCGCTATGAGCGATTGGTGCGCGTCGCGCAGGGTGGTGTCGGTGATCAAGAGGCGTTTTTGATCGAGGATCCATTGGGAGAATTTTTCCGGGCCGAGTTCTGCTAATAAATCTTTAGTGCCGGGTGCCAAGTGATTTGAGGGATTATTTGAAGTTGAGTCAGTCCCTCCATGTCGTTCCTCTATTGTGACGAGTGGCTGGGATTGTGTCCGAGTGGGATTTACCGGGGGGGCGGGGAGGAGGATTGATTGAGGGCGGTAGCCTTTGACGTGTGGGTTACCGTTAACTGTGATATCGGAGAGGTAGGCGAGTGTTCTGGTGGCTCGGTCGCGGCGGCGGGAGAAAACAAAGAGCTCGGTCTTGGTATCGATGAGTTTGGTGTGGGCTTGGCCGGAGCGGAAGGTCTCGTCCGCGATGATGTTTTCGAGGAAAGGGATGTTGGTTTTGACCCCGCGGATGCGGAATTCGCGGAGGGCGCGGTCCATGCGCTGGCAGGCGGTGGGGAAGCTGCGACCGGTGGCGGTTAGCTTGACAAGCATCGAGTCGTAATAGGGGGTGATAACCGAGCCTGCATCGCCTGAGGCGGCATCGAGTCGGATGCCGAAGCCAGCGGCGGAGCGGTAGTTGAGGATGCGGCCGTAGTCGGGCGCGAAGTTTTTCTCCGGGTCCTCGGTGGTGATGCGGCATTGGATTGCGAAGCCGTTGCAAGGGATTTTGTCCTGTTCGGGGATGGCGATTTCCTCACCGAAAATGCTGTGGCCTTGGGCGATGAGGATCTGGGAGCGGACGAGGTCGATGCCGGTGACGCATTCGGTGACCGTGTGCTCGACCTGGATACGTGGGTTCATTTCGATAAAGAACCAGTCGTTCTGGTCCATGTCGTAGAGGAACTCGACGGTGCCGGCGTTGTCGTAGGCTATGCCCTTGGCAAGTTTGGCGGCGGCTTCGCAGAGTTCTTTCCGGACGACCGGGTCGAGGTGCATCGCGGGTGCTACTTCGACGACCTTCTGGTAGCGGCGTTGGACCGAGCAATCGCGTTCGTAGAGGTGGACGACGTTTCCTTGTTGGTCGCCTAGGATCTGGACCTCGATGTGTTTTGCACGTTTGATGTAGCGCTCAAGGAAGACGGCAGAGTTGCCAAAAGCGTTTTCCGCTTCGGCGCGGGCTTCTGCAAGCAGGCCGGGGAGCTGGGAGGCTTTTTCGACCACGCGCATGCCGCGTCCGCCGCCGCCGAAGGCTGCTTTGATGATGAGCGGAAAGCCGATTTCGTGGGCGATAGCGAGGGCTTCGTCAGGGTCGGTGACCGCTTCTTCTGTGCCGGGAAGGGTGGGGACATTGAACTTGTGCGCGAGGGCGCGGGCAGCTGTTTTGTCGCCCATGTTTTCGAGCAGGTCAGGGGATGGGCCGATGAAAGTGATTCCCTCACGGGCGCAGGCACGTGCGAAGGCCGGGTTTTCCGAGAGGAAACCGTAGCCGGGATGGATCATGGTGACGCCTTTGGACTTGGCGAGTTTCACGATGCCTTCGTAGTCCAGGTATGCCCCGACCGGGCCTTTGGAGGAATCGAGCTGGTAGGCTTCGTCGGCTTTGAAGCGGTGGATGGAGAAGCGATCTTCTTCGGCGAAAATGGAGACGGTGCGAAGGCCGAGTTCGGTGGCGGCACGGAAGATACGAATGGCGATTTCGCCGCGATTGGCGGCCATGAGTTTTCCGGGCTTTGTTGGGCTATTGGGCATAAGTAGATTCAAAACGCCAAACGCTAAAATTCAAACCTCAAAAATTGAAGAAATGAAACCCTGAACTATCGGATGGCATGGCGGATACAATCCGGCGCCACGGTTATTTCCCGATGCAGAACTTGGAGAAGATGACACCGAGGAGGTCTTCGGTATCGACTTTTCCGGGGATTTCGCCGAGAGCATCGAGGGCTTCGCGGAGGTCGATGGCGGCGAGTTCCGGACTGCAGGAATCGTTGGTTAGGAGGTCCAAGGCTGCATTAAGGCCGGTGCGGGCGAGCGCAAGGGAAGCTTGGTGGCGGGCGTTGATAGCGACCGCGTGTTCGCCAAAATCCGCTTCATCGAAATGGAGGGCGGTGCGGATTTTTTCGGAAAGGGCATCGAAGCCATCCTGATTCAGGCAGGAGATCCGGATCGCTTCGGCATCCTCCCATGAAGGATGCTCGCCGAGATCTGATTTGTTCAGGACCAGCAGGTGGGTCGCGTGGTTTGAGGGGTAGACCGCGCGCTCGGGTCGTGGTTGGGAAGCATCGGCGATTTCGAGGAGCAGATCGGCGTCTTCGATCTGGCGGACGGTGCGCTGGATGCCTTGGGATTCGATTTGGTCTTCTGACTCGCGGACGCCTGCTGTATCTACGAGCCGAAGGGGGATGCCGTGAAGGTTGATGATTTCTTCGATGGTGTCGCGGGTGGTGCCGGCGATGTCCGAGACAATGGCGCGGTCGAAGCCCAGCAGACGGTTGAGGAGGGAGGATTTCCCGACGTTTGGCTCGCCAAAGATGACGGTGCGGACACCTTCGCGGAGGACGCGGCCTTGGTCTGCGGTGGCGAGAAGAGAGTCGATGGTCTCGTTTATGGAAGCGATTCGTGAGCGGAGTTGGACGGTGGTCTGTGGATCGATATCCTCATCGGGGAAATCGATCCACGCTTCTAGGTGGGCAAGAACTTCGAGCAGTTCGTCGCGGGCGGCGGTGGTGCGTTTTCCGAGAGTTCCTTCGAGCTGGGAATGCGCGGCCCGGATCGCGAGCCGGGTCTGGGCGGAAATAAGATCCATGATCCCTTCGGCCTGGGTGAGATCAAGTTTCCCGTTGAGAAACGAGCGCTGGGAAAACTCGCCGGGCGAGGCGTGCACGGCGCCGCATTCGAGGAAGCGGGACAGAACCTCGCGCGTGACGAGTATCCCGCCGTGGCCCGCAAATTCCACGGTGTCTTCCCCAGTGAAGGAATTTGGGCCGAGGAAGACGGTGAGGAGGCCATCGTCGATTACGGACCCGGACTTGTCATTAATTTTGCAGCGTCTCGACAGGCGTGGCATCGACGATGATGCAATTCCTGCGGTGGCGATATCCGAGATTTTTATGGCATCAGGACCGGAGATCCGGATGAGAGAGATAGCACCGACACCCATCGGGGTAGCGATGGCGGCGATTGTAGATGTATGGGCCGAAACCATGATATGATTTTGAGTAGATTATTCCAGTAGGGTTGTGGTGCCAATTTCTTCCCCGTTGAGTCCGAGGAATTCCTAGCAAATGAGTCGTCTGTTCTTGGACTCTGGACCTTCTTCGTTGCTAGTCCATTCGAAATTAACTGTCGCTGGCTGAACAGATTGCCTCGTCTGATGAATACCCCGCCAGTTCTTTCCCTGCTCGCTAGTTTTGGTGGGTTTTGACTGGGTAGGAAGTGGTGTGGTTGCGGTCGATTGATATTGTCGTTCTTGGCGGGGAGGTGATCGTTGCTTGGTAGTGAGGAAATGGCTCCGTCGTTTTCGGCAAGAAGGCTGGAATTACGATTTGGTCATTGCACCTCGGGCAGTGAAAATCTCGTTGCTGCGACGACCGGGAAAAATTTCTGATGTCTGAAGTGGTAATTTCGACGCGACTGCCGGGCGAGTCTTACCTCTTGCACCGCCCGCCGGCGGGAACTAGCCTTCGCGCCTCGCTACAGCCATATGAAATCTGTTCACATCTACGACACGACCTTGCGCGACGGAACCCAGGGTGAGGGTTTTCAATTATCCGGACTGGACAAGCTGAGGATCGCCAGGCGTCTGGATGAATTTGGCGTGGATTATATTGAAGGGGGCTGGCCGGGTTCCAATCCCAAAGATGTGGAATTTTTTCGTGAGGCAAAGAAGTTAGATTTGAAACATGCAAAATTGGCAGCATTCGGTTCCACAAGGCGTGCCAACGTGAAGGTGGAGGAAGATCCGCAGGTGAAGCTGCTGTTAGATGCGGAGACTCCGGTGGTCACAATTTTCGGGAAGAGCTGGGAGCTGCAGGTAACCGAAATTCTCCGGACCACAGCTGAGGAGAACCGAGCGATGATTGGCGAAACCGTGAGTCATCTTGTAACAAACGGGCGCGAAGTGATTTACGACGCGGAGCATTTTTTCGATGGCTACAAGGACTCTTCCGAGCACGCGCTGGCGACGCTTAAAGCTGCCGCGGATGGCGGTGCCGCATGTTTAGTCCTATGTGATACGAACGGCGGAACACTCCCAAAGGAGATCATGGAGATCTGCGCGGCGGTGATAAAATATCTACCGGAAATATCGGTTGGTATCCACACCCATAATGACTGTGAGCTTGCGGTCGCAAACGCGATCGCGGCGGTGGATGCTGGTGCGACTCATGTTCAGGGGACGATCAACGGATACGGCGAGCGCACTGGAAATTGCAATCTCATTTCAGTGATGCCAATCCTGCAACTGAAGATGGGATTGAAAACTGTTCCGCGTCTCGAAGAGCTGCGCGACCTTTCATTTTTCGTCGATGATGTTTCAAATAATCCACATTTCGCGAGAGCACCGTTCATCGGTCGCACGGCGTTTGCACACAAAGGAGGGATGCATGTCAATGCAGTCCAAAAGCTGGCAAGAAGCTATGAGCACATTGTTCCAGCGAGTGTTGGCAACGAGCAGACGATTCTTGTTTCCGAGCTCAGCGGGCAATCGAATATTCTCTTAAAAGCCGAGCAGATCGGGATGCCGATTAAAAAGGGTGCACCGGAAGCTGCGGCGGTGCTTGGGAAGGTAAAAGGCTTGGAACATGAGGGTTACTCGTTTGAGGCGGCGGGAGGATCTCTGGAACTACTGATTCGCCGTGAACTCGGAAAATACAAAAAGCCGTTCGAGGCGAATGAGTATCACGTGAGTTTTCGCCACTATCGCGATGGTCATGACCCGGTTTGCGAGGCGACGGTGAAGCTTACGGTGAATGGGAAGAAGGAGCTGACCGTGGCAGAGGGTAACGGGGTGGTGAACGCCTTGGATCTCGCATTGCGCAAAGCATTGTTGCCTTATTATCCGGAGATCGCAGAGGTTTCTCTGGTCGACTACAAAGTGCGAATCTTGGACAGTCAGGAGACCACTGCCGCGAAGACCCGCGTGCTAATCGTCTCAGCTCACGGTGATGAAAGTTGGGGGACGGTCGGGGTTTCAGGAAGTATCATCGAGGCCAGCTGGATTGCGCTGGTGGACGGGATCGATTTATTTCTGCAGCGCAGGGGCTGATCACTGCTTCTTCTTAAGACGGTCCTTGGGGTCGTCGACCCACATGAATAGTGCTTTTAGGACGTCTTTGAAATCGTTGCGGAGTTCATGGCTCTCGCGTTGAATTTGAATTTTCTCTTTATCCACGCTGTCGATATTGGTGGTATAAGAGGCGGAGCTGTCAGTTTCGAGTGGCACGCGCTCTTCGATATTTTCGACGAGGTCGATAACATCGGCGTGTAGATTTTCAACGTGATCGCAAAGGCGTGAGGCCTGTTGACAAAGGTGATCAGCCTCGCCTGCGAAATCTGAACCGGCGGTCTTGAGTTTCAAATCTTGGGAGAGCTCGCGGACCTTGTCACTGAGTTCAATCCAAGAACGCGCCAGATCCTTGTCGAGTTGGTCCACGCTAGTTTTGATATAATCCGTCATAATGGAGAATATGCCAAAGTTTTGGTGGAAGGCAAATGTGAATCAAGGTGCGTTTTTCGTTCGCTCACGGTTATTTTATTTGTGATGTCTGATTGTATGTGGCTGTGGGGAAAAGCACTTTGGCCTAGACAAACCGGGCGATTCGTAGTCAGTTACGACTGACATGAACTCTGAAGTCGAAAACGTATTTGCCGAGGACCCGCCCGCCGTGGTGCTCGGAGAGTTGGAAGTAGTGACTGTGGGCAGAGAGGATTTGCCACGCGTCGCCCGTCTATTGGAGGAGGAA